>Ga0208736_1000136_pt1 | contig 22611 bp, 25 predicted proteins | sample AntDryMetagUQ255_FD_188090 | JGI IMG/M metagenome (GOLD analysis project Ga0208736, IMG submission 188090) | Polar desert microbial communities from Antarctic Dry Valleys - UQ255 (SPAdes) | ecosystem: Environmental > Terrestrial > Soil > Desert | place: Antarctic Dry Valleys | collected 2008-12-31 | reverse complement strand
CGCCTGCTCGGAGGCGGAGTGGATGGCGGCGTGGCGCAGCTCCTCGAGCTGGGCGAGCTTCTCCTCGTAGGTCTCGGGGACTTTCGCGCGCATGAGGCGCGGGATTCTAGGGATGGGACGAAGACCGTCGTCGTGGACGCGCCCGCTTGTGCGATCCGGGATCGCGATCAGCCGAGAGGCGGGCCTGTCGTACTGGGACGGGCTGATCGTCGCGGCCGCGAGAGTCGGCGGCTGCACTCGCCTCCAGACCGAAGACCTCACCAGCGGAGCGGCCATCGGGGGAGTGCGCGTCGAGAACCCCTTCGCGTAGTGCCCTGGCGCTCGGCGAAAGCGCGCTCGGAGGTCGGCGGGGGCGAAAGCACGTATGAGCTTCCGGAGCGACACGCGCGTTGCTACATTCTGTAGCAGTGACCGAGCGAACGATACCTCAGCGTGAGCTGCGCAACAACGTATCGGCCGTCCTCAGCGCCGCGGAGGCGGGCGAGAGCTTCACGGTGACGGTGCGCGGCCGGGCTGTGGCGCGTGTCGTCCCGCTCGGCGATGCGGACCAGCGGCGCGTCGACGTCGATCGCGCCACCATCCGACGCATCCTCTCGCTTCCCGTCGACGAGGGCTTCGCGAGTGATGTCGACGCAGCCGAGGCGCCCGTCGACGCGGAGTGAGCCGTCCCGCGACTCAGGAGCTCCTCGACACCAGCGTCCTGATCGGCGCGCACGAAGCCGGTGTGATCGAGCTACCGGTCTCGGCGGCAATCTCGGTCGTGACGCTGGGCGAGCTGCGCGCCGGGGTGCAGCTCGCTCCCTCCGAGCCGACCAGGCAGGCACGGCGGCGACGGCTCGAGGCCATCCGTGTCGCCTTTGAGCCCCTGCCGGTCGACGAGGCGGTTGTGGAACGCTACGGCGATCTGCTGGCCTTCGCCCGCTCGGCTGGACGCTCCGCCAAGGCGACCGATCTCCTGATACTCGCAACGGCCGCGACGAGCGAACGCGTGCTCTATACCCTCGATGTGAGTCAGGCCCGGCTTGGCCGGGCCGCCGGAGTGCCTGTCGAAGGCATATGAGGACCGGCTGCGGCGTCGCTGCTCAGAACCGCAGTACGGCCCCGATCGACCCGTGCTCGGCCAGGTCGTCGTGGTGGCGGACCACGAGCACATCGGCCGCCTGGGCCAGCGCCGACTCGATCGCGCTCTCGACGATGTCCTCGCGCGGTGCGAGCTCGCTGCCGTCGACCGGTGAGGTGCCGCTCACCTGAGCATGGAGCAGGCCCGAGTCCGCCGAGAGCGAGCCCGGCGCCGTGAACCCCTCGGCGATCATCAGGGTCTCGACGCGGCGCTCGTTGAGCGCGGCGAGCGTCTCGTCGAGCCCGGCCACGCCGTGTCCCCCGGTGCCCACGCCCTCGATCAGCCGGTCGAGCTTCGCGCGCTCGTGGTTGCGCTCGGCGGCTTCGATCTGCTCCGAGGCCGCCGCGACCACGTCGTCGGGGCTCGAGTGCTCGACGTCGACCTCGATGAATCCCCGCATGCGCTCGCGCAGGGAGGCGTGGAGCTCGTGCTCGATCGACCCGCGCAGCTCGGCCGGGATGCCGATCAGGAAGTGATCGAACGGCGATCGGCGGAACTGCTGGAACGCCTCCTGGGCGGCCTGGCGCAGGTGCTCTCCGTGCTCCTCGGCCTGGGCGCGGTCGCTACGGGCCTGCTCCGCTCCGCCGGCCTCAGACTGACCGCGCACGTCGTCGCGGAAGCTCTCGATCTCCTCGAACCGATCGCGGTTTCCCCGAAAGAGGCGGGCGCTGCGACGGTTCGTGAGCAGCACGACCCAGCGATCGACGGAGAGCATGCCGGCCAGGGGCTCGATCCACGGCGAGTCGTCGATCTGGACACCTGAGTCCACCGGCCGCGGCAGCTTGACCGTCTCGAACAGGTCGGCCGTTCCGGCGGCGAACACGGCGAGCCCGTGTGCCCCGTCGGCTGAGAAGCTCGGCCCGCGCAGGTAGTCGCGCACGCGCTTGACGTCATCCTCGAGAGCTTGGCGCTCGTCGTGGGAGAGATCCTCCTCGGCCTTCACCCTGCGCCCGGCCTCGTCGATCAGCGAGCCGATCGCGGAGGTGCGCGCGGCGGGCGTCGCGTAGTCGCTCGGGTCGAGGTTCAGGTACACGCTCAGCACGCGGCCGCCGGGACGGAGCTCGGCGAGGCGGCGCAGTCCTTCTGTGGTCAGTTCGTCGGTCTGCATGGACGTTTCCTCCCCCCGTGCGGGGTGCGCCGAACATCCCGGGCCGCGGGGACAACCGCGCCCGCGGACCCGGGATCCTCCGCGGGCGCGCCCTAAGCGCGCCCGGGCCGGGCCTCCATCGCCCGGCCGACGTAGGCCATCAGCTCCTCGTCGAGGGCTCCGCGCGAGGCGGCCTGCACCCCCTCCTGCTCGTACATCGAGTGCAGCGACCGCTCGATGCCGGGATCGCCGCCGGTGAACGCCTCGACGAGCGCCTGCCAGCGCGCCGCGAGCTCCTGCACGCGGGGATCCGCCGGGTCGGTCCCCCGCTCGCGCTTGACCTCGACCACCGCGATCAGCTCGGTCCAGTCCTCCTGGGCCCTCTGCATCCCTTCCTCGCCCAGGTCGCGTCGGCGCGCCTCGAGCTGGGAGAGCTGGTCGGGGGTGTAGTGCTTCTCGATCATCGTCATCGCCTCCATGGCCTCGATGAGTTGGTCAACCGACGGCTCGGACGCGTGCTCGAGCGCGTCGAGGATGCGGAGGAGACGGCGGCGGAGGCCTTCGCGCTGGTCGACCTCGTGCTTCAGTCGCCCGACGTGCTCGCGCACTAGCGCCGAGAGATCGGATGGGCCCTCACCGAGGACCGACCCGATCTCGTCGAGGCCGAGCCCGAGTCGCCGCAGCGCGACGATCCGGTACAGGCGCCCGACCTCGGCCTCGCGGTAGAGGCGATGCCCCGCCCCCGTGCGCTCTGAGGGCTCGAGCAGCCGAGCTCGTCGTAGTGGTGCAGGGCCCGGACCGTCAGGCCGGTGACCCTCGCCAACTCGCCGATCTTCCACTGCCGCTCTTCCATGGGCGCGACGCTAAGGCCTCACGCTGCGTGAGGTTCAAGGGGAGTGCTACGCCGGCGCGGGTGCCCCCTGGCGATCGGCGTGCCGCTTGGGTGACCGATGCCACCGAGGTCCGCGATGGACGCCGCACGCGGCGGGAGAGCGTGCGCGCCTCGCTCTGCGACGCGCTGCTCGAGCTCGTCGAGCAGATGCCGTTTAAGGATATCTTGGTCGACGACCTGGCGCGCGCGGCCGGGATCAAGCGCAGCGCCTTTTACGTCTACTTCAGCGACAAGGAGGACCTGCTCGTCGCCACCGCGGCCGAGCCACCGAGGCCCTCTACCGCGAGGCCGATCGCTGGTGGCACGGCGAGGGGCCGCCCGAGGAGCGTCTGATCGAGGCGATCACGGGCATGGCCGAGCTCTACGAGCGCCACGCAAGCCTGCTGCGCGCCGCGACCGAGGTCTCGACCTACGACGACGAGGTTCGCGTCTTCTGGCGCGGCATCGTCGAGCGCTTCATCGAGGCGACGGCGGCTGACCTGCGCGGTGAGCGCTCCCGCGGGGGGGTGCCGCGCGGTCTCGAGCCCCAGTCGACCGCCGAGTCGCTCGTGTGGATGGCCGAGCGCTGCTGCTACATCTACCTCGCGAGCGGCGAGCGCTCGGCTCACGAGCTCGTCGGGTTACTCGGGGCGACCTGGACGGCCGCGCTCTACCCAGCGCCGGCGCGGCGCGGCGAGGGCCGCGACCGGGAGCGCTAGCCAAGGATCCATCCGCGGGCGAGAGGCTGGGATGATCTCGGCGAGATGAGCCGCCTCGGCACCCTCGACCTCTCCCTCGCGCTCTCTCGAGACGAGGAGGCCGAGCGCCTCGAGGCCGCGCAGCGCCGACTGCTCGAGCTCCGGCTCAGGCTCGCCGGCGTGCTCGGCGAGGACGAGCCCGGACCGGCGGTGTGCGTGCTCTTCGAGGGCTGGGACGCCGCGGGCAAGGGCGGCGCGATCAAGCGGCTCGTCGCGCCACTCGACCCCCGCCACGTTCGCGTCGTCACCTTCGCCGCTCCGAGCGAGTACGAGCGCCGCCACCACTTCCTCTGGCGCTTCTTCGGTGCCCTGCCGGCCCGGGGCGAGATGAGCGTCCTCGACCGCTCGTGGTACGGCCGCGTCCTCGTCGAGCGCGTCGAGCGACTCGTCGGCGAGGAGGTCTGGCGACGCGCCTACGAGGAGATCGCGAGCTTCGAGCGCAGCCTCGTCCTCGAGGGGACCGTGTTGATCAAGTTCTGGCTGCACATCTCCTCCCGCGAGCAGCTCAAGCGCTTCATGGCCCGCGAGGCCGATCCGCTCAAGAGCTGGAAGCTCACCGGCGAGGACTGGCGCAACCGCGACCGGCGAGCCGACTACGAGCAGGCAGTCGAGGACATGCTCAGGTGGACCGACCTGCCGCACGCTCCATGGCACCTGATCGAGGGCGACTCGAAGCGCTACGCGCGGGTGAAGGTCGCCGAGACGGTGGTGGCCGAGCTCGAGGCGGTGGTCGGGCGCTAACCGCCTCGAGGGCCCGCGCGAAGGCGCTCCCTACTGCACGTTGGCCTCGGCGAGCATCCCCTTCATCACGTGCGGCGGACCGCCCTTTCGATCCTGGATGAAGCAGACCAGCGCATACTTGCCCTTCTTGAGCTCGAGGTCGGTGACCTGGTCGATGCCGCCGTCGGTGACCGCGGTGGTGAATCCGTTCTCGAAGTCGATCGGCGGAGGACCGGATGGGCGCCCACCGCCGCCTTCCTCGCTGACGAACTTCTTCACATCGTCGAGGGTCTTCCCGGGCAGCATCGGCGCGCCGACCACGTGGTGGAGCTCCTGGCCCTCGTTCTTGTAGAGGACCTCGTTCTTCCCGGACTTGAGCCCCTTCGTCTCGAACGAGTACTCCCTGGCCACGATCTCGGCCGAGGTCTTCGGCAGCTCGCCCTCCGAGCTTCCGCCCTCGACCTGCAACTCCGCCGTCGCCGGCTCCCCGTCCTCAGACGGGGCCGCGACGAGCACGTACTTGCCCTCCGCGAGGTTCTGGGTGGCTGAGCCGGTCTTGCCGGGCGCGGTCTCCCCGACGCCCCCGCCGTCCTGGAGCCAGTCCGGGATCGGCCCTCCCTGGCTCATGATGACCTTGAGCACGTCGTCCGCGGACTGTTCGCCCTCGACGCGGATGACCTGCGCGTCACGCGGTCCCTTGCTCGAGTTCTTCAGGTTCATCTGGACGAGGCCGCCCTTGATCTTCCCGGGCGCCTTCACATCGACCTTCTTGGCGTCGCCCGAGACCTCGATCGCCACCACCTCGGGCTCTCCGCCGCTACCTCCACCCCCGGAACCGCAGGCAGGCAGAACCACGAGTCCAGCCGCGAGCAGGAATATGAGCACACCGAGGCGCGAGATCCGGCGTCTAGAAGGTGTTGAGGGCGGGATGGCAGGCCTCCAGGCTGAGAGAGCGAAACGACGGCCGCGACGCCGCTTCTGGGCCGCGCGACCTGTGCGCGCGCGAGAAATATCCCAAACCGATGCCAACGCGCCAAGAAGTCGCAGCGGCGCGCTCACGCGCCCTCGAGTAGCGGCTCTCGTAGGGGAAGAGCTCGGGGTCGACCCAGTCCGGCCTCCTCGTCATCGCGCTCAGGCGCTCGGCAGCACGAAGAACGCGACGACGGCGAAGTGGGCGCCGGCGGCGGCGATCACGAGCGCGTGGAAGATCTCGTGGTAGCCGAACACCCTGGGCGCCGGATCCGGCCGTCCGAGCACGTAGATGACCGCTCCTGCGGTGTAGGCGGTGCCGCCGCCGATCAAGAGGGCGAGGGCGCCAAGGCCGAGTCGCGACCCGAGCTCCGGCGTGGCCGCCACGGCCACCCAGCCGAGCGCGAGGTACGCCGCCGCGACGAGCCACCTGGGCGCGTCGATCCAGACCAGCTTCATGACCACCCCGGCGACCGCGCCGCCCCAGACGATGCACAGCACGACCACCGCGAGCGTCCCTTCGAGGACCAGCATCCCGAACGGCGTGTAGGTCCCGGCGATGAGCACGAAGATCATCGAATGGTCGAGGCGGCGCATCCAGCGCCGTGCCGCCGGCCGCCAGGCCACCCGGTGGTAGAGCGCGCTTACGCCGAACAACCCGCACATGGCGACGGCGTAGATGGCCGTGGCCACACGGGCCTCGGCGGACGGGGCGAAGGTCACGAGCAGCGCGCCGAGAACCACGGAAGCGAAGAACGCCCACTTATGGAAAACCCCGCGCAGGCGCGGTCGTTCGAACAGCGGTGCGTCCGCGGCGAGAGGCGGCTCGCTCATGGCCCGGGGAGGCTACCGATCTGGGGGGCGCGAGACGCCAGCCGTGGCGCCGCGGCTAGTCGAGCCCCAGCGCCGTCCCCACACTCCGCGCCAGCTCGAACAGCGGCGCCGGGATGAGCCCGAAGAACACCGTCGCCGCGGCGCACGCGAGCGCCACGCCGGTCACCGCGGGCTGGGCCTTCGGGTCGGCCTCGGGCGACGACCCTCCCACCGGCCGCGCGTGCCGCGCCGCCGGCGCCGGCAACCTGATCTCGACGGGTCCGAACCACATCGTGGCGATCACCCGCAGATAGTAGACGAGCGAGATGATCGACCCCACGACGATGGCCACCCCGAGCACGCCGTAGCCGCCGTCGAAGCCGGCGCGGATGAGGAAGAACTTGCCCCACAGGCCGACCGTCCCCGGCAGCCCGGCCAGCGACAGCATGGCCACGGTCATGGCCAGCGCGAGCGGCGGGCTCGCCTGGCCGAGGCCCTCGAGCGAGCGCAGGTCGTCGCCGTGCTCGGAGAAGCGCTCGCGGGCGATGATCACCGCGAACGCGGCGACGTTCATGAGCACGTAGATGACCAGGTAGAAGACCGTCGCCTCGAGCCCGAGGCGGGTGCCCACGACGACGCCCGCGAGCAGGTAGCCGGCCTGGGCGACGCCCGACCACGCGAGCATCCGCTTGAGCGAGCGCTGCGCGATCGCCCCGACGTTCCCGATGACGATCGTGGCGATCGCGAGCGCGGCCAGCGCGGGCGCCCACTGGGGCTGCGCGGCCGGCACGGCGTCGAGGAAGAAGCGCAGGATGATCACAAAGGCCGCCGCCTTGGTGGCGACCGCCATGAACGCGGTCACCGGGGTGGGGGCGCCCTGGTAGACGTCGGGCGTCCACTGGTGGAAAGGCGCGACCGAGGCCTTGAAGGCCAGTCCGGTGACCGTCAGGGCTATCCCCGTGAGAAACAGCGGGTCGGTCGGCGAGACCGGCCCCTCGAGCGCGCGCGAGATCGCGGAGAAGTCGGTCGCGCCGGTGGCGCCGTAGACGAGCGCGAGCCCGTACAGCAGCGTCGCCGACCCGAGCGAGCCGATGACCAGGTACTTGAGCCCCGACTCGAGCGACTCGCGCCGGCGCAGCTCGGTAGCGCAGAGCACGTAGAGCGGGATCGACAGCAGCTCAAGGCCGAGGAAGAAGGTCACGAGATTCGCGGCCCCGCCGAGCAGGATCATTCCCGCGATCGAGCCCAGCAGGAGCGTCATGTACTCGCCCGCCCCGGCCTCGCTCAGGGCGTGGGCCTTGAGGGACAGGACGATCGTCGCCAGCCCCGCCGCTCCGACGATCAGGACGAGGACGAGCGTCAGCGTGTCGAAGACGACCGCGCCCGCGACCAGCGGCCTCATAGGACCCGGCTCCCAGACCCAGATCGCCAGCCCGATGGCCGCGAGCAGCGATACGGCGGCGAGGGCCGGGACGACGACGCGCTGCACGAGCGCGGCGCGCGCCAGGCTGGCCATGAGAACGACGATCGAGCCCACCACGACGGCGGCGAGCGGGGACAGCGCCTTGGCATCGATCGCGGGCCCGGAGACGGCAGCGAGCGTGGTCACCGCAGCCGCTCCCCACCGGGTCGCGACGGCGAGCGCACGGGCGCCTCGCCCGGAACGGTCGCGCCGCCGGGAGTGACCCCGCCCGGCGGCCGAGCCTCGGCATCGCTCGTGCCGCCGGCGAGCGCGCGCGCCTCGCCGATGCGGGCCGTCGTGTCGCGCTCGCTGCGCGCGAGCACGAGCTGCGGGTAGACGCCGAGGCCGAGGATCACGACCACGAGCGGGACGATGGCGGCCAGGTCGACCCGTCCTATCTCGCGCGAGGCGACCTCGGGACCGGGGCGGTTGTGCATCGCCTTCTGGAAGACGCGGATCATGTAGACCGCCGCCAGCACGACGCCGGCGCTGGCCACCAGCCCGTAGACGAGGTTGTCCTCGTAGGTGCCGAACAGGATCAGCAGCTCGCCGGCGAAGTTGGGGGAGCCGGGCATGGCCAGGGTGGCCAGCGAGACGATCAGGAACAGCGCCGCGAGCACCGGCGCGCGCATGGCGAGCCCGCCCATGCGCGCGAGCGAGTCCGACCCGTCGGTGCGGGTGGCCAGCACGCCGATGATCAGGAACAGCGCCGCGGCCACCAGGCCGTGGGTCACCATCTGGAGGACCGCGCCCTGGGCGCCCTTGTCGTCGAGGGCGAAGATCCCGAGCACGATGAAGCCGAGCTGTGCGATCGAGGAGTAGGCGACGACGAGGCGCGCGTCGTCCTGCGAGAAGGCGAGGATCGACCCGTACAGGATCGAGAACACGGCGATCACCAGCATCAGCTCCTGGAGGGCCACCGAGGCGTCGGGGAGGATCGGCAGGACGATTCGCAAGAAGCCGTAGACCCCGACCTTCGAGAGCACGGCCGAGAGCAGCACGAGCACCGGGAGCGGCGTCGCCCGGTAGGCGTCGGCGAGCCAGCCGTGGAAGGGGAAGGCCGGTGCTTTGACCAGGAAGGCCGCCGCAAAGGCGAGGAAGATGGGGATCTGTGCGCCCTCGGGCAGCGTGCGCTGGGCGAGCTCGGGCAGGGCAAACGAGATCTGCCCGCCCTCGGGCGTCGAGAGCACGCCGAGCGCCACCGCCGCGGCGAGCATGAGCAGCGACCCGACGAGCGTGTAGATGACGAACTTCGTCGTCGCGGCCACGCGCTCGCGCCCGCCCCACTGCCCGATCAGGAAGTAGAACGGGATCAGCATGAGGTCGAAGAAGACCACGAACAGGGCCAGGTCCTGAGCCACGAAGGCGCCGAGGACCGCCGTCTCGGCCAGCCCCATGTGGAAGAAGAAGACGCGCGGGCGCTCGAACGCGCGGTCGGCCGGGCGCAGCGCCGCGACGAGCGTGGCCGCCAGCCACAGCAGGGCGGTCAGCGCGACGAGGAACAGGCTGAGCCCGTCGACGCCGAGCGAGAAGCGGATGCCGAGCGCGGGGATCCACGGCTCGTCGGTGATGTAGCGCAGGCCCGAGCCGCCGGGCGCGAAGTCGGCGATCATGAAGATCACGTAGGCGAACGCCGCGGCGCTGGCGGCGAGCGCGAGCCAGCGCGCGGCCTTCGCGGGCAGGAGCAGGCCGATCAGCCCGGCCGCGAAGGGGATGGCCACGAATATCGAGAGCGGGATGTCGAGCACGGGCACGGTCGTAGCCTCGGCTCAGCCGCTCGCGATGAGGAAGTAGAGGGCGAGCGCGCACACGCCGACCAGCAGCAGGAGCGCGTAGGCGCGCAGGTAGCCGGTCTGGATCGCCCGGGCGAGGGCGGTCCCGGCCCGCACCACGCCGCTCGGCCCGCCGACGAGGGTGTTCTGCACGAGCACCCGCTCGACGGTGATGCGTCCGAAGCGCCCGGCGGCCCGCCCGGGACGGACGAACAGGAGGTCGTAGAGCTGGTTGAGGTACCACGCGTTGAACAGGAAGGAGTGCACGCCCGCGAGTCGCTTCTGAGCCGACCCGGCCAGGCCCGGACGCCGCAGGTAGACGAGGTACGCGGCACCCACCCCGAGCAGTGCGAGCACGCCTCCGATGGCGAGACCCGTGAGCTGCTCGGACTCGGGCGGGCTGTCGGTCAGGTATTTGGACTCGGCGAAGGTCGGCTCGAGGAAGTGCTCGACCCCGGCCGTGACCCCCGGGATGGCCACGACACCGGCGACGACGGCGAGCAGCGCGAGCGGGGCCATCGCCGCCTTCATCGGGAACGAGCGCTCGGCGACGTGGTGCTCGGGCCCGGGGAAGCCGACGTCGGTGTCCTCCTCCTCGCCGGTCAGCGGGTTCTGCGGCGCGACGTGGGCCGGCTCACCGTCGGCGAGCTGCTTGGCCTCGGGCACCGGCTCGCCGAAGAAGACCCGGAAGACCATCCGGAAGGCGTAGAACGCGGTCAGGAGCGCCGCGACGTAGGCGCAGATCCCGAGCACGGTGTAGAGGCCGCCCCGGTGGAGGGTGTAGGAGATGATCTCGTCCTTCGAGAAGAAGCCGGACAGCAGCGGCAGGCCGGCCAGCGCGCCGGCCCCGATGGTGAAGGTGGCGAAGGTGAACGGCATCGCCTTGCGAAAGCCGCCCATGCGGTCGATCGACCCGTTGGTCATCCCGAGCGCCGACACGATCGAGCCGGCGCCCATGAACAGCAGCGCCTTGAAGAAGGCGTGGGTCATGAGGTGGAAGAGCCCGGCGCTGTAGGCGAACGCGCACACGGCGAGGACCATGTAGCCGATCTGCGAGATCGTCGAGTAGGCGATGATCCGCTTGAGGTCGGTGGACACGAGCGCCACGGTGGCGGCGAACAGCAGCGTCGCCGTGCCGATGATCGCCCCCACAGCCGCGGCGGTGGGCGCGCGCTCGAAGAGCGGGTGGAAGCGCGCGATCAGGTAGACGCCCGCGGTGACCATCGTCGCGGCGTGGATCAGCGCCGAGACCGGGGTCGGGCCCTCCATAGCGTCGGGCAGCCACGTGTGCAGGGGCAGCTGACCGGACTTCGCGAAGGCGCCGACGAGCAGCAGCAGGCAGGCGGCGACGAGCGTTCCGTCGCCCGAGGGCACCTCCTTCGCGGCCTCGAAGGCGGCGAGGTAGTCGAGCGTCCCGAGCCGATCGAGGATCAGGAAGGCGGCGACCACCAGACCGACGTCGCCGATCACGTTGATCACGAAGGCCTTGATCCCGGCCGTGGTCGCCGTGTCGCGGCGATACCAGAACGAGATCAGCAGGTAGGAGGCGGCGCCCACGAAGGCCCAACCCACGATGAGCAGTACGAGGTTCCCCGCCAGCACGAGCAGCAGCATCGAGAAGACGAAGAAGTTGAGGTACGAGAAGAAGCGCGCGTAGCCCCGGTCGGAGCCGAGGTAGGCGATCGAGTAGACGTGGATCAGGAACGACACGCCGGTGACCACGAGGACCATGAAGACCGACAGCGGGTCGACGAGGATCGACAGATCGACGTTGAGGTTGTCCGTGCCGATGTAGGTGAAGGCGCTGCCGACGACCTTGCGGCCCTCGGGCGGGAGCTCCTCGAGCGAGACGTACGTGGCGATGCCGGCGAGGAAGGAGAGGCCGACGGTCAGCGAGCCGAGGTAGCCGGCCAGACGTCCGGGCAGCACCCGCCAGGCGAGCGCGATTCCGGCCGTCCCCACCAGCGGGAGCGCGAGCACGACCCACGCCCACGTGACCGCGCCGGAACTCATCCGCGCAGCTCCGACATCTCGTCAGCGTCGATGGCCAGCTTGCCGCGGTACATGGCCACGATCAGGCCGAGGCCGATCACGACCTCGCACGCGGCCACGACCATGACGATCAGCGCGAAGACCTGGCCGTCACCGTTGCCGTGGGCGCGCGCGAAGGAGAGCAGGGCGAGGTTGCCCGCGTTGAGCATGAGCTCGAGGCAGAGCAGGATCACCAGCGGGTTGCGCCGCGTGAGCACGCCGGCGGCGCCGATGCAGAAGATGAACGCCGACAGGACGACGAACCAGGCGATGCCCATCTAGGACCCGCTTCCCACGGCTCAGCTTTCCTGCGCCACGGTCGGTGTGCGCTCGTCGACCGGGCGCCCGGACGGCCCGCCCGTGCCGGCCACGGCCGGATCCTCGGACTGCGGCCCGCTCTCCGGACGGCGCCCGACCTGGAACGGAAGAGCTCCGCCGGCCTCCTCGAGCCCACGCCGGCGCTGGGCCAGGACGACGGCCGCCACCGCCGCGACCAGCAGCAGGAAGGAGGCGAACTCGAAGGCGACCAGGAACTTCTGGAGCAGCAGCGCGCCGATGGCCTCGGTCGAGCCGAAGCCCTCGGCGACGGCGGGACCGGCGGAGGAGACCGCCCGCAGCCCCGAGCCGATGGTGGCGATGGCGATCTCGATCAGGAGCACGCCCGCGAAAGCCGGGCCGAGCACGCGCAGCGGTCCCGCCGAGGGCCCGAGCGGCTCCTCGATGCCGCCGATGTAGGCGACCACGAACACGTACAGGACCATGACCGCGCCCGCGTAGACCACGACCTGCGCCGCGGCCACGAACTCGGCCCGCAGCAGGAGGAAGAGCACCGCGAGCGCGAGCAGGTGGCCGACGAGCGCGAGCACGCTGAAGAAAGGGTTGCGCAGCACGACCACCCCCAGCGCGCCGGCGATCGCTCCCGCCGCGGCCAGGAAGAAGAGGATCTGCTCGAAGAGCATCGCGGCCCGCCCCCTCGCTCCTGCGGCTCGCTACTCGCCCTCGCGCCGCAGCGGGGTGCGCTCGATCGGGTCGGCGAGCAGCATCTCCTTCGTGAAGATCAGGTCCGAGCGCGTGTAGTCGGAGAGCTCGTAGTCGTTGCCCATGGTGATGGCGTCGAACGGGCACGCGACCTCGCAGTAGCCGCAGAAGATGCAGCGGCTGAGGTTGATCTCGTAGATCGCGGCGTAGCGCTCGCCGGCCGATACCTGGTGCTCGGGCGTGTTCTCGGCCGCGACCACACGGATGCACTCGGCCGGGCAGGCCGCGACGCACAGGGAGCAGCCCACGCACTTCTCGAGCCCGGTGTCCTCGAAGCGCTGGAGCTTGTGCCGCCCGCGGAAGCGCGGGTAGACCGGGGTCTTCTCCTCCGGGTACTGGATCGTCGTCGGCTTCTCCAGCGTGCGGGCGAGCGTGGTGCGCAGACCGCGCAGGGTGGCCCCGAAGGTGCGGTAGACGGCCTTGGAGCGGGTCAGGGAGGGTGTGCGCTGCACGGCGATGACGTCGTCGGAGAGGCGGGTAGCCGAGGGCTCCGCGGGGTTGGACAGGGTGTTTGACATGGTGGAGTGGCTCCGGGGGTTAGAGAAGGACCACGAGGATCGCGGTCACGAGCACGTTGAGGGTGGCGAGCGGCAGCAGGATCTTCCACCCGAGGGTCATGAGCTGGTCGTAGCGCAGCCGCGGCAGGGTCGCGCGCACCCAGATGAAGAGGAATACGAGGGCGAGCATCTTGAGCAGGACCCACAACGGTCCGAGCCATTCCGGTCCCGGGCCGTGCCAGCCGCCGAGGAAGATCGCCGTGGCGACGCCCGAGATCACGAGCACCTCGATGTACTCGGCCAGGAAGAACGAGCCGAAGCGCATCCCGCCGAACTCGGTGCTGTAGCCGGCGACCAGCTCGGCGTCGGCTTCGGGAAGGTCGAACGGAGGTCGCGAGGACTCGGCGAACCCAGCCACCATGAAGATCAGGAAGCCGACGATCTGCGGGACCACGAACCAGATCCCGTCCTGGGCCTCGACGATCTCGACGAGCGACAGCGACCCCGCGGTCATGGCCACGCCGAGCAGCGACAGGCCGATCGCCACCTCGTAGGAGACGAGCTGCGCCGCCGCCCGCATCGAGCCGAGGAACGAGTACTTGGAGCCCGAGGCCCAGCCGCCGAGCATCAGGCCGTAGAACGAGATCGACCCGAAGGCGAAGAAGTAGAGCAGGCCGATCGAGACGTCGATGCCGGCGAGCGCGAACTCGCCCCCGTAGGCGCCCGGTGCGCCGAAGGGGATGACCGCGAGCGTCAGCACCGCCGTGGCGATCGAGATCACCGGGGCGATGGCCATGATCCACGGCACCGCGGTGACCGGGGTCGAAGCCTCCTTCGAGACGAGCTTGAGCACGTCGGCTATGGGCTGGAGGAGGCCGGCGGGTCCCACGCGGTTGGGGCCCAGGCGCCCCTGGAAGCGACCGAGCAGGCGACGCTCGACCCACAGGATCACCGGCACGAGCTGGAGGACGGCCACGAAGATCACCACTGCCTTGACGAGCTGGACCCAGACGGGCCCGGTCTCGCTGAGGGCGGCGAGAGGGGCGAGCGAGAGCGGCGCGGCGCCGGTGGCCGAGGCGAGCGCTGCGGTGGTCACTCCGCGGCCGCCCTGCGCACCGTGACCGTGGTGGCCTCGCCGCCCGTGAGCTCGGTGGCGTTGCCCTCGGCCGTGCCTTCGTAGAGGTAGACGCTGGCCGGCGGAAGGCCGTCGCGCAGGGCCGCGACCCCGCGCACGCTCGACCCGTTGCGCGCCACGGTGACCTCGTCGCCGCTCACCACGTCGAGGCGCTGTCCGTCCTCGGCCGAGAGCTCGACGCGCTGGGCGGAGGCGAGGAAGCGCAGGATCGGCGCGTGCTCGGTCTCGCGCCCTGACCACAGCGAGCGCGCCGTCCCGAGGCGCAGGTCGCCGTTCTCGGTCTCGAGCGGCTCGGGCGGGGCCTCGAGGTCGCCGGGGGCGGGGAGCGCGGGCGCCGCCGGGGCCGCGCCCGCGGCGCTGCGCTCCTGCCAGCGCCCGCCCTTGCCGCCGATCTCCTCGAGCGTGAGGCCGGCGTAGAAGGGGACGGCATCGAACAGAGCGCGACTGACCATGGGACTGGTGAGGAACTCGGGCTCGCCCGGAACCCCCAGCCGCACCGAGAGCTCGGCCAGCACGCTCCACACCGGTCGCACGTCGCCGGGGTGGCCGATCGACTGGCGCAGCCGCTGAAGGCGCCCGTCGGGGTGGGTGACCGTGCCCTCGCGCTCGGCGTAGCTCTCGAGCGGGAAGACCACGCTCGCGTGCTCGGTCACGATCTCCGACGGGAAGTCGGCGAAGGTCACGACGAAGCCGGCGGCGTCGAGCGCGCGCGCCCAGGCCGCACGGTCGGGGTGGGTGCGCAGCGGGTCGGCCGCGAGCAGGATCAGGGCGGAGAGCTCGTCGTCGAGCGCGGGCGCGATCTCGGCTGCGGCCTTGCCGACGCTCGGGGCATCCGCCAGGCCGGGGCCGAGTCCGGGCAGGCAGCCCACCTCGCGCAGGCCGCGCCCGTTGGTGCCCGCCGGCACCTCGATCAGGCCGGCGCCCTCGGTCTCGGGGATCGCGAGCGCGCGCGCGAGGGCGAGCAGAGCGCGCACGCCGGCGCCTCCGCGCGCGCCGTGCGAGAGCCGCTCGCCCCAGAGCACCACGGTCGGCCCGGCGGCGCGCAGGATGGCGGCGGCGTTGCGGATCGCCTCGGAGCTGGTGCCGGCGCGGCGGGAGAGATCGTCGATGCCGCCGGTGCGGCCGTCCCCTTCGTCTCCGTGGCTCTCGAACCACTCGCCCTGGCGCTCCGGCTCGCCGTGCTGGCGCTCGTCGAGGCCTCCGACCGGCGTCTGCGCGGGGTCGCGCGGCATGCGCCGGTCCGCCGGGGCGGCGTCGCTCGGCTCGACCACACCGAGCGCCGCGGTGAGCGCGCCGAGCGCGGCCTCGGCGCCGCCCGGAGTCGTGCGCACGATCGCGTTGGCGGGCGGGTCCAGCGCGCCGGGTCGTCCGCCGACCAGGATGACCTTGATCCCGAAGCGGCGGATGGCCTTGCGCACGCGCAGGTCGAGGATCGGCGACTCGTCCTGAAGCTCGGTGTCGACCACGACGACCGCGCCGGCGTGGTCGAGGTCGGAGACCATGGCCGCGAGCTCGGGCCGCGCCAGCGCGCGCGCGTGGTGGGCTTCGATCGGCCCACCGGCTCGGGAGTCGACGTGCGGCGAGCCGAGGCCCTCGCGCATCAGCCTCTGGAGGAGGAAGCCCTCCTCGTTGGAGGTCTCGCCCCCCGCCAGCGCCGCGGTCTTCGCGCCGGCCTTGCGCAACCCCTCGGCCGCCGCGGCGAGCGCGCTGTCCCACGAGACCTCGCGCAGCGCCCCGCCCTCCCTGACCATCGGGCGGGTGATGCGTTCGGGGGAGTGGATGGCCTGGAAGCCGAAGCGCCCGCGGTCGCACAGCCAGCCGTCGTCGACCTCGGCGTTGTCGCGGGCGAAGACGCGCAGCACCTTGGCGTCGTCGCGGACCGTGAAGGTCACGTTGCACTGGCTCGGGCACAGCGTGCAGACCGAGCCGCCGTTCTCGACGTCCCAGGGGCGGGCGCGGAAGCGGTAGGCGTTCGAGGTCAGCGCGCCCACCGGGCAGAGGTCGACGATGTTGCCCGAGAACGGAGCGACGTAGGGGTGACCGTCGTGGGTCCCCACGAAGGTCGAGTCGGCGCGCTCGAGGAAGACGAGCTGGTAGTCCTCGGCGATCTCCTGCGAGAAGCGCACGCAGCGGAAGCAGATGATGCAGCGCTCGCGGTCGATGGCGATCAGGGGCGAGAGCTCGAGCGGCTTCTCGAAGTGGCGCTTGGGCTCGATGAAGCGCGAGCGCCCCGCGCCCCAGCCGAAGGCGATGTCCTGGAGCGGGCATTCGCCGCCCTTATCGCACACCGGGCAGTCGAGCGGGTGGTTGACGAGCAGGAACTCGACTATCGCGTTCTGGGCCTGCTTGACCCGTTGCGTGGTGGTGACCACGACCATGCCGTCCTTCACCGGCGTCGAGCACGCCGTCTGGAGCTTGGGGATGCCCTCGATCTCGACGAGGCACATGCGGCACGCGCCCACGGGCTGGCCGAGCTTCGGCTCGTAACAGAAGACGGGGATCTCGACGTCGCCGTACTTGGCGCCGTCGACGAGCATCGAGCCCTCGGGCGCGGTGACCTCGCGGCCGTCGATCTCGAAGGTGACGAAGTTGGGTATCGGGCGGGGCATGGTCGTTCTTCGTTGGCCGGGGCCGGGAGGCGCTACGCCGGCCCGATCCGTGGAGAGGCGGCGAGCTCGGGTGCGCCCTGCTCGACGAGCGCGCCGTCGTTACGGACCCGCGCCTCCTCCGCGTGGCGCTCGAACTCATCCCGGAACTTCTCGAGCATCGAGCCGATCGGCATGGCCATCGAGTCGCCGAGCACGCACAGGCAGTTGCCCTCGATGTTGGTCTGAACCTGCTGCAGAAGCTCGAGGTCCATCGGCGTGGCCTCGCCGGACTCGACGCGCTCGAGCATCTTCACGGTCCAGTTCGTGCCCTCGCGGCACGGCGTGCACTTGCCGCACGACTCGTGGCGGTAGAACTGCGCGAGCCGCAGGGCGAGCGGGACGAGTGGCTGCGCGTCATCGACGACGATGATCGAGCCCGAGCCGAGCATCGAGCCGGCCTCGGCCATGGTCTCGAAGTCGTAGGCGAGGTCGAGGCTCTCGTCGCCGGTGAGCACCGGCGCGGAGGATCCGCCGGGAAAGAAGCACTTGATCTTTCGACCCTCGGGCGGCCCGCCGGCCAACCCGTAGACGATCTCGCGGATCGTGATGCCGAGCGGCACCTCGTAGTTGCCGGGACGCTGCACGTTGCCCGACACCGACACGACCTTCGTGCCCTTCGACTTCTCGGAGCCCACCTTGCGGTACTCCTCCACGCCCATGCCGATCACCAGCGGCACGTTGCACAGGGTCTCGACGTTGTTGATCAGCGTCGGGCCCTGGTACAGGCCCGCGTTGGCCGGAAACGGAGGCTTGAGGCGCGGGTTGCCGCGCTTGCCCTCGAGCGAGTCGAGCAGGCCGGTCTCCTCGCCGCAGATGTAGGCGCCGGCCCCGCGGTGCACGACGAGGTCGAGGTCGAACTCCAGGTCGAGGATGTCGCGCCCGAGGTAGCCGGCCTCGTAGGCCTCGGCCACGGCGGCCTCGAGGATGTCGCTCTGGAGCTCGTACTCCCCGCGGATGTAGATGAACGACTTGTTCGCCCCGATCGCCCGCGCGGCGATGATGCAGCCCTCGATGAGCAGGTGCGGGTTGCGCTGGATCAGCACGCGATCCTTGAAGGCGCCGGGCTCGGACTCGTCGGCGTTGCAGACCAGGTACTTGTCCATGTCGCCCTTGGGGATGAAGCCGGCCTTCTTGCCCATGGCGAAGCCCGCACCGCCGCGGCCACGCACGTCGGACTCGGAGATCTGCTGCAGAACCTCGTCGGGATCCATCTCGGTGATCGCCTTGCGCATCGCCGCGTAGCCGCCGAGGCGCTCGTAGACCTCGAGCGTCGCGAGTCCGGGCTCGTCGATGTCCTTGAGCAGGCGTATGGTCGGAGCGCTGGTCACTGCGGGGCCTCCTCCTGCGGTGGCGGATCGCCGCCGCCCGGCGGCATGTGGTCGGAGTCCTCGAGGCCGCGGCCCGGCAACGGCTTGCGGCCCTCGCGCACCGCGGCGACGATCTCGGGCGCATCGCTCGGGTCGAGCGGGCCGATGTAGCGGCCGTCGACCGAGGCCATCGGCTGCATGTCGCAGGCACCCAGGCACTCGAACTCGCGGATGTCGGTGTCGCCGAGGCCTGACTCCTCCGCCGCCTCGACGATCGCGTCGAAGACCGCCTTGGCGTTCGAGAGGTGGCAGGAGACGCTCGTGCACACGAACACGTAGTGGTGCCCGGCCGGCTCCTCGTTGAGCATGTCGTAGAACGACGCGATCGAGGACAGGTAGGCCGGAGTCACCTTCATGACCGCGGCGACCTGCTGCATGGCCTCCGTGGAGAGGTACCCGTGTTGGCGCTGCGCGGCCCAGAGCGCGGGGATCACGGCCGAGCGCGGATCGGGATAGAGCGACATCCGGTACTCGATCTCGGCCTTGAGCTCGGGCGGCACGCGCACGTCGGCGAGCTGGGGGATGACCGCGGGGTCCTTGTCCAGGTCGGCCGGCAGGTCCCAGCCCGCCGCGACCGAGGGCTTCGTCGAGGCGATCTGGCGGTCGAGCCCGACCATGCGATCGGCGACGAGCGGGCGGTCGGCGCGGATCGAACCGTTGGGCTGTCCGTCGCGCCGTCCCACTACCGGTCGATCCCTCCCAGGATCGGATCGAGCATGGCGATGCCCGCTACGAGGTCGGCGATCAGCTCGCCCCTGGCCATGTCCGGCAGGCACTGGAGGTTGACGAACGACGGATCGCGCATGTGCACGCGCGCCGGCTTCGACGAGCCGTCGGCCACGACGAAGCAGCCGAGCTCGCCGCGCGGCGACTCGATCGCCTCGTAGACCTCGCCCGGCGGCACGCGGAAGCCCTCGGTCACGAGCTTGAAGTGGTGGATCAGCGCCTCCATGCTCGTCGCGAGCTCGTGGCGCGGCGGCAGGGCGACCTTGCGGTTCGAGGTGATGAACGGCCCTTCCGGCATCCCGTCGACGGCCTGCTCGATGATCTTGAGCGACTCGCGCATCTCGGCCACGCGCACGCGGTAGCGGTCGTAGTGGTCGCCGACCGTGCCGACGGGGATCTTGAAGTCGAAGTCCTCGTAGGAGCAGTACGGCATGGTCTTGCGCAGGTCCCACGGATCGCCGGTGGCGCGCATCAGCGGCCCGCTCACGCCGAGTGAGCGCAGCCGCTCCTGGGGGACGATCCCCACGTTGCGCAGGCGCTCGATGAAGATCTGGTTCTCGTCGAGCAGCGCCTCGTACTGGTCGATGCGGGTCGACATGTTGGCCGTGAAGTCGCGGCACTTGGCGGCCCAGCCCGGCGGGATGTCCTCCATCACGCCGCCGACCTGGAAGTAGCGGGTGTGCAGGCGCTGGCCACCCGACATCTCGAACAGGTCGAGGATCGAGTCGCGGTCGCGCAGCGTCCACCAGAGCATGGTGATGGCGCCGAGGTCGAGCGCCGAGGTGCCGAGCCAGAACAGGTGGCTGGCGATCCGGTTGAGCTCCATGTGGACCACCCGGAGATACTGCGCGCGGGCCGGCACCTCCTCGTCGAGCAGACGCTCGACGGCCGCGCAGAAGACGTAGGCGTTGAAGTAGTAGGCCAGGTAGTCCATCCGCTCCACGAACGTGATGGCCTTCCAGTACTGCTGGTCCTCGCAGCTCTTCTCGATGCCGGTGTGGACGTAGCCGATCAGCGGCACCACGTCGCGCACGACCTCGCCCTCGAGCGTGCAGAGCAGGCGCAGCACCCCGTGGGTGGCGGGGTGGTGCGGGCCCATGTTGACCGTGAAGAGCTCGGCGTCGGGCTCGACCTCGGTGCCGGCCAGCGGCGCCTCCATGCGCTCGAGGGTCACCGACTCCTCGCGCTCGCGGTAGGGCATGGACAGCGGGCCGTTACTCATACCAGCGGGGCACCTTGTGCTCGTTGTAGGTGAACAGGACGGGCTCGCCGCCGATCGGGAAGTCGCGGCGCTGGGGGTGGCCCTCGTAGTCCTCGGGCATGTGCAGGCGGCGCAGATCCTCGTGCCCGGTGAAGCGCACGCCGAAGAAGTCGAAGGCCTCCTTCTCCTGGAAGTCGGCGGTGGCCCAAAGGTCGGTGACGGTGGGCAGCGTGCCGGCCTCGGCGTCCTCGACGGTCATGCGCGCGCGCACGCCCAGGCGCTCGCGGCGCTCGGTCGAGAGGAGCTGGTAGTGGACGGCCAGGCGGGGCTCCTTCGGAAAGTAGTCACAGCCGTGGAGGCTGGCCAGGAAGTCGAAGGGCTCGTCGGCATCGTCGCGCAGATAGGCCAGCACGTCGCGCACGGCCTCGGGGCGGACGTCGAGGGTGGCCTGACCATGCGCGTGGACGGTGTCGCGCACAGTTCCCTCGCCCAGGCTCCCCCGCACCGACCGCGCGATCAGCTCGAGGCCGGTGGCGTCGATCATCCGGGGTCTCCGGCGACGCCCTCGGAGTCGGTCCGGCCCCAGACCTCCTCGGTGCCGTGGGCGCCGTAGCGCTCGCGCCAGCCGAGGTCGGGCTGACCCTTGATCTTCTCCTGGAGACGGTTGATGCCGTGCAGGAGCGCCTCGGGGCGGGGCGGGCAGCCGGGCACGTAGACGTCGACGGGGAGGAAGCGGTCGGCACCGGCGACCAGGGCGTAGTTGTTGAACATGCCGGCGCTCGAGGCGCAGGCGCCCATCGAGATCACCCACTTGGGCTCGAGCATCTGGTCGTAGATGCGGCGGATGACCGGCGCCATCTTCATGGCCACGCGGCCCGAGAGGATGATCATGTCGGCCTGGCGCGGGGAGGCGCGGAAGACCTCGGCGCCGAAGCGCGCCGCGTCGGTGCGCGGCGAGCCCACGACCGAGATCATCTCGATCGCGCAGCAGGCGAGCCCGAAGGTGAGCGGCCAGGGCGCGTTCGCGCGGGCCCAGTTCTGGGCCTTGGCCAGGGTGGTCAGGCCGAGCCGCGACTCGACGTACTCGCCGAGCTCGGAGTCCTCGAGCTCGCCGCGCAGCATCTGGCGGGCGCGAAGCTGGCGCACCCGCAGGTTGTCGCCGGTCTTGGGCGGGAACTTCTGCGGCTCGGTCTGGAGCGGTTGGCGCCTTATCTCCATTCCAGGGCTCCACGTCGCCACACGAACACGAACGCTACGAACAGAAGGGCGATGAACACGATGGTCTCCACGAGGGCGAATACCCCGAAGGCCTCGAGCTGAACGGCCACCGGGTACAGGAAGACGACCTCGATGTCGAACAGGATGAACAGCATGGCGATCAGGTAGAAGCTGATCCCGAAGCGGAAGTTGCTCGTCACCTCCGAGGGCAGGCCGCACTCGTAGGGCTCCGACTTGATCCGCGTCGGCCGCTTGGGCCCGAGCCAGCCGTTGATGGCGCTGAAGAGCGCCCCGACGCCGACACCGAGGGCGAGGAAGACAAGGACGGGGAGGTAGCTCCTCAGCATCAGCCCCCGGTGTATACCACTTTGTGACACTTTGCCACTTAGTGCGGAAGGACGCTTGTTGAGCCAAGTTCATCTGATCCTCGGGGTGGCGGTGCTGGCCACCAACCTGCTGGCGGGCGCCTGGGGCGGCGTGGCCTGGCTGCGGCGCGAGCCGTCGGTGATCTTCTGGTACCTGCTGCGCGTCGCGCAGGGCGTGGTTGTCGTGCAGGTGCTGCTCGGACTGGTGCTGCTCGCGAGCGGGCGCCAGGCCCAGGGCTCGCTCCACGTCCTCTACGGCGTGGCGCCGCTCGTGGTCGCGCTCGTGAGCGAGGCGATGCGGGTGGGCGCGGCCCAGAGCGAGCTCGCCGGCGTGCGAGACCTCGAGGCGCTCGAGCGGCGTGAGCAGGCGCTGCTGGCGCGTCGCGTCGTGCTGCGGGAGATGGGGATCATGGCCGTGGGTGCGCTCCTGATCGTGACGCTGGCGCTGCGGGCGGCGGGGACCGGCGGGTAGCTCTAGGGTTCGGCCGCCCGCCCTCTGCGGGTATTAGCCCCTTATGGAGCGGAGAGGCCGATGAGCGGAGAAGCGGGCCGCCACCTGTCCATCCCCGCCTCGCTCGCGCGCCTGCACGAGGTCCGCGAGTTCGTCGACCGGGCGACCGAGGACGCGGGCTTCGCCGAGCCGGAGCGCTACGAGATCAAGCTTGCCGTCAACGAGGCGGTGACCAACTCGATCCGCCACGGCTCGCGGTCGGAGGACGACCGCGTCGATCTCGAGATCACCCCTCGCGACGGTGAGCTCTTCTTCTCTGTCGCCGACAGCGGCCTCTTCGTGCACCGCTTCGAGCTACCGCG
>Ga0208736_1000135_pt1 | contig 22637 bp, 19 predicted proteins | sample AntDryMetagUQ255_FD_188090 | JGI IMG/M metagenome (GOLD analysis project Ga0208736, IMG submission 188090) | Polar desert microbial communities from Antarctic Dry Valleys - UQ255 (SPAdes) | ecosystem: Environmental > Terrestrial > Soil > Desert | place: Antarctic Dry Valleys | collected 2008-12-31 | reverse complement strand
GTAAAAATAAAAGTAAAGATTTTAGATTAGTTGATGAAATAATAAAGGTTGCACAAAAACAAATGTTGCAACGTGGTGAATAGATGATCAATCAGTATTCATTGAACTATATTACCCGGAAGATCTGATAAAATTTTTTCTTACATTCATTTATGGTTAAATATTTATTAGTCTTTATTACCTTTTCTGCATACCATATAGTTCATGCACAACCAAAAGGAAATTTATTTATTATAGGAGGGGGTACCCGCACACCCCAGTTAATGCAGGCAATGTTAGCTACTGCACAGTTAAAAAAAGAAGACTATATTGTTGTATTACCGATGGCAAGTGCAGAAACCGACACAGCATTTTATTATTTTAAAAAATCATTGGCAAATCTCTCTTCTAATCCTATCGTTAATTTCAATTTCATAAAAGGACAAAAGCCCAACAAGCTGCGGCTCGATTCTTTGCAGAAAGCAAAGCTCATTTTTATTGCCGGTGGCGATCAGAGCCGCTTTATGAAAGTGGTTTTACATACACCGGTTTATGAGGCAATTCATAGGGCTTATGCAGCAGGGGCAACCATTGCAGGTACTAGCGCCGGAGCGGCAGTTATGAGCAGATATATGATAACAGGAAGAGAATTGTTGGGTGACACTGTTTACCACTCAACATTTCGCAAAGTATGGAATAAAAATATCGAGTTTGACGAAGGCTTAGGCCTGTTAGATTCAGTTATTATTGACCAGCATTTTATTGTGCGTAGTCGTTATAATCGTTTGTTTTCAGCTTTGGCTGCTTTTCCAACTTATCCGTGCATTGGGATAGATGAATCTACGGCCATTATCGTAAGTGGAAATAAAGTTTTTGTTGCAGGCCATAGCCAGGTTGTATTATTTACAAAACCTGAGGGATTGCAAATAAATGGCAAGGGGTTAATAAAATTTACTGATATAAAAATGCAGTTTTTCGCACCTGGTGATGTGTTTGAATTAACTTATAAATAGTTTATCTAAAGTTTACAATTCAGGTAAGGTTTTTTGCAGGTGATTTAAATAATAGTTACCTGTAATAAGTGATAGTGGCAGACCTATCATGGTTATTAAAATAATATTTCCTATAATAATTTGTTTGGTATTCAATAAAAGTTCTGGCGTATTGGTTAAGGTAAAACCAGCAAATTCATTATCAACCAAATAAAAATGCCATAAATATTCCTAACAATATTTTGCTTTTTAAAAATTTTGTCACTGCGGGATAAACAAAAAAGAACAGCAGAGTGAAAGCTATTGCAATAATACAATGGAAAACTACTCCCCAAGTTATCATTGATGATCCCGATGTAAATGCTTTTTTACCAAAAACGCCACTGGCTATATATTTGAAAACGTTCAGTGCATTTTTATGTGTTGAAATATAATAATGAAACAATGCTGCAAGGATATCCAGGGTGCCAACGAGCAAGCCGGCTTTAAAAATACTTATCCAAAATTTTTTTGTTGATCTTTCGGGGACTAATGGATCACTTTTAAGCATAGATGCAAAATACAAGATTGAGGGGAAATGTGTTGTTTTCTTGATTGTAAATATGAAACAGTTTTCTGATCAGAATTTTTTCTCCTTTCTTTGTTAAGGCGTATGGAGTATTTTGTTCAAAAAGAATCTGTGGTTCGTAAGATCTGGCGTAAGAGTGATACTATTCTTTTCATATTTGCGGGAGCTTCCGCCGAGTTTGCATTAAACAAAGCAGTGGATTGGTTATATTTTACAGGTCGTTTGCCAGCAGACCCGATTGGTCGTTTATTTTCTACTGTAAGCTATGCCCGACAAATTGTTTTTGCGGAGAAAAAAGCAGCAGAAGTTGCCATTGATAAAATAACAGCTATTCATGGCGATATAGAATCAAAAAGAGGAGCGGTAATTCCTGACTGGGCTTACCGCGATGTACTTTTTATGCTTATCCATTATTCTATTGCATCTTTCGAGGTGCTTGAACACAAACTAACACTAAACGAAAAAGAAGATGTATACCACGTTTTTTATCGCATGGGTTTACGGATGAACATTGCTAACCTGCCGGTAACTTATGAGCAATGGTTGCCCGTTCGTGAAGCACATCTGGAACAAGATCTGCAAAAAACAAATTATACCATTGATCTCTTTAAGCAGTACAAAAAACACCTCGGACCTATGCGCTATAAATTATTGAAAGAAGTGCAAATACTTGTTGTTCCTCAAAAGGTAAAAAAGCTATTAAATTTTGGAAGGGTTTCTTTACTAAGTTTTTTTGTTCCTTTTTACAAACTAAGCAGGCAATTAAAAGTAGATTGGTTACTTAAATCTATAATACTTCCTTCATCTTATAAAACGCAAATAAAAGCCCTGGATCATGAAGCTAATTAATTCATTATAATTTATAGGCAACGTAAACACCATGACTATTGCCTGTATAAGGGCGAATACTTAGCTTACTATTTCCTGTAGCTAAGATTTTTTTGAAGTAATAATAAGGTCATTGATAAACGGCTAACGAAGAGCTTTAAAACTAATTTTTTATTTACAACTAATCGAGTTGAGCTAACTTTATTTAGGAACGGGTTTTAAATTAGTAAAAAAAACTTTATGAAAAATATTTTTATCGCTAAGGGTCTTCTAGTTTTTAGTCTGTTGTTCTTAGTTTTTGCCGCAGTCTCCTGTTATTCAAACAGGCGAAGTCTTGCTATTGAAGACGGGTGGGATCTGTTAGGGGAGCAGAAGGTAAATTTTGTACGGGACAAAGACGAAATTGATGTAAGAAGCCGGGGCGTGTATACCGATATCCGGTTTAAAGTAGAAGATCGGGAGGTTCGCATCAACGATCTTAAAATATATTTTCAAAACGGCGATAAATTAGAACCTTCTATAGATTTTGTTATTGCGGCCGACCAGGAAAGCAGGATTATAGAGTTGTCAAAAGATGGACGAAATATTGACAAGATTGAATTTAAATACCGAACCACAGGAAATATATTACAGGGAAGAGCCAATGTATTAGTATTTGGTAAGCGCTATAATGCCGGGTTTTAATATTCAACCTTGTCAATGATTGTTTCCTATTTTTTTAGATCATCTTTCTTTGCTATTATTTCTTCTGTCTTTGCAACAGTGTCAGTTAATATTGCTATCTGTTCACTATGGGTTTGCAATTGTTGGCTGGCTGCAAATGCTGTTTGAGCTTTTATATAATTTACTGTTTCTGTCTTAGTCAACGTGGTGAGACCTCCTTCATTTTCAAAAAAATAATGAGCTCCAATAAAACGTTTTACATGGCCCCTTGTTTCCGCAGGAAGATGATGTTGCAATACCCAGAAATTTCTGCTGCCTGAATTTCGTATAGCTTTGTAAACTGTTCCCGGTCCTCCGTTGTAAGCTGCAATAACTAATAGCCAATCGCCAAATAAGCGATGCAAATCTTTAAGATATTTTGCGGCAGCTTTTGTGCTTTTGTAATAATGCGTCCGCTCGTCATATTTATGTGTAATACGCAAGCCTAATTCTTTGGCTGTTGCTGGCATAAACTGCCAGGGGCCAACTGCACCAACACGAGATACAGCCTTGGCGTTTAATTTTGATTCGATCACCGCAAGATATTTCAATTCTAAAGGCAAGCAATGTTGTTGAAAAATATCATCAATTATCTTAAAATAAGGCTTACTGCGTTTTTTAATTTTCTGCAGCATTTCGTTTTCTACCTTCAGGTAGTTTGCTACAAATTTTACTCCTATAGGATTTAGGAAGATTTTTGGAGCTGTTGATTCCAATTGTTTAGTTGACGTGAACTGCGAAGAATCTAAGAGCTTTGTTTTTAAAATAATTGTATCACTCCTTAAATGAGTAACATAATTTTTTGAGTTACCCATGATTACTTCCAGCGAACTGGTGTTAAAAAATTCAGCAGGGTGTTGCTGTAAATGAGCGCCATGTGGTGTGGAAATAATTAATAAACCATGGCCAAAAAAACCGGCACGTAATTGTTTTCTTTTCAACATTGTTTTCATTTTTAGGTTAAACAATGCCGACCCTAAGGGCTTGGATTATGAGCTAAGATTGATCATAGGATGTATTGGCAATAGTGCAGTAAGATATTCCGTGGGACGACTTATTTTTTGGTTTTCATTACCGGAGTATCATATTGCCCGAAATGTAAATAACTGTAGCAAAAATACTCTCCGAAACCGGGCTTTCATAGAGGAAAACTACGTTTGAATATATACACCGTTGAAAACCAGTACAATTGAAAGCAAATAAAATAAAGCAGAAATATTTCCTTGCTTTTGAGATAATGAATTTGCCTTTTATTTTTCATAGAAAAGCAGATCTAAAAGTAAATGATGGAAAGCATGGATTTATTGAAAATCTATAGGATCCTTATCATAAGTTTGTAAGTGCACATTAAAGTATTTACATGGTATTACAGGACGTAATAATAATAGGAGGGGGACCGGCAGGATTAAATGCAGCCGTTGTATTAGGCAGGTGTTTAAGAAAAGTAATTGTATTTGATATCGGTACACAGCGCAACCGGATGTCGCATGGTATGCATAATTTTCTGACGCAAGATGATATTTTGCCTGCCAATTTTTTGAAAATAGCACATAAAGAGTTAGGAAAATATGGAGTGCAGCTTTTACACAAAAAGGTAATTAATGCCAGAAAAAGCAAAGAGGGAATTTTTGTAGTCAAAGATGACAAAGGAGAAATATATCATTCAAAAAAATTATTAGTGGCTACCGGGTTAACAGATAAGTTACCGGAGATAGAAGGCTTTAAAGAAATGTATGGTAAATCAGTTTTTCATTGCCCTTATTGCGATGGATGGGAAGTTCGCGATAAAAAAATTGGTGTGTATGCCCGGAATAAGGAAGGTTGGGAACTGGCCTTGACTTTAAAAATATGGACGGACGATATAACCTTATACACTGATGGAAAAAATAAAGTCAAACCTTTACAAAAAGAACAATTAGATGCTAACAACATCCCTGTAGTTATACATCCTTTTGCACGTCTTGAAGGAAAAGATGGTCAATTGGAAAAAATTGTTTTCAGAAATGGCAGCGAACATGCATGCGATGCTATCTTCTTTTTAAACGGTTTTACGCAACAATGCAATCTTGCAGAAGATTTTGGTTGTGAAGTAAATAAAAAAGGCACCGTAGTTACCAATCTTTTACAACAAACAAATACTGCAGGATTATATGTTGCCGGGGATGCTTCAAGGGATATGGATTTTGTAGTAGTGGCAGCAGCAGAAGGAGCAAAAGCAGGCGTTATGATCAATAAAGAGTTACAGAAAGAAATATGCGAGAAACAACTTAAATAACTAAAAAAGGAATTTAAGAATATGAATTTCAACAATATATTTATTCTATTCTTTTTTTATGGCTGTTTTATTTCTTGCCATTCAGCAGTTATAGTTAATAACAATCAGTCGCAAAATGCTGCAATTAGGCCTAGAGTGAAAATTATTCCAGGTGCAGACCAGACAGAAAAATATATGTCATATCTCAAAGGCAAAAAAATTGGCATGCTGGTAAATCAAACATCCACCATTGGTAATAAATTAAGCGTAGATAGCTTACAGAAATTGGGCGTTAAAATTGTAAGCATCTTCGGTCCGGAGCATGGCTTTCGCGGCAATGCAAGTAACGGTGCAATTGTAAACGATGAGATAGATGCAAAGACCGGGATACCCATTATTTCTTTGTATGGAAAAAAAAGAAAACCATCTAAGGAAGATATGGATGCCATTGACCTGATGATATTTGATGTGCAGGATGTTGGTTGCCGTTTTTATACAAAGATCAATACGCTGTGCGAAATAATGGAGGCCTGCGCCGAAAATGGAAAAGAGTTGATGATATTTGACCGTCCTAACCCAAACGGATATGTGGATGGACCCATATTAGACATGAATCTAAAATCTGGTATTGGCCGGTTTCCCATTCCCATAACGCATGGAATGACCCTCGGCGAATTTGCGCAAATGATCAATGGACAAGGATGGCTTCCCAATAAAGCACAGTGCAAACTAAACATAATTAAAGTGGCTAATTACTCGCACGATATGCCATATACATTGCCAGTACCGCCATCGCCAAACTTAAATACGCAACAGTCTGTTTTATTATACCCTTCATTGTGTTTATTTGAAGGAACAATTATCAGCCAGGGACGTGGTACTTATATGCCTTTTACTGTACTGGGCAATCCTGATTTAAAAGGTCAGTATACTTTTTCATTTACACCGGTAGGCATACAGGGAATGTCTGAAACTCCCTTGCACCAGGACAAGGCTTGTTATGGAATAGATTTTAGAAATCATGATGCTGAAAAGATCAGGAGAAGTGGCCGCATTTATTTGAGCCCTCTTTTTGAAATGTATAAAGCCTATCCTTATAAAGAAAAATTTTTCGATTTCACCCAAAGTAAACAAATGGGAAATTTTGATAAGCTTGCCGGCACTAAAGATTTAAAGCAACAAATTGTAAACGGTGTTGCTGTAGAGGATATTCGCAAGAGCTGGGAACCCGGTTTGTCTCAGTATAAAGAGATGCGTAAACAATATTTGCTTTATCCTTGATGATATTTTTATTATTTTCCTGGCTCCATTACTACTATTAACTACTGTTGCGTCGCACCCTTGTACAGTAACAAAATAATTGAGCACTGTGCAAAATTCCTTAAAAAATTGGCAGCATCATTTAGTGGTAGTCATTGGTGAAGACTGCCATAGTACATGCGTTATCATCCACTTATTATTTACTTTAGAAAGAAGAATATAATCCGTGCCCCACCAGGCAGTAAGCTTAACGCTGGCGGTTTGATCCTGTGCATCCCATATGTCAATTTGTTTTGGAAACTTAACTACATTAGGACTTGCTCCCCGCTTGTTAACAGACGAAGCATAGTCAATCATTTGCTGGAAACTCATTGCTTCACCTTCATAGGCTGTTTTATCCTTAGCACGGTAATAACCATATTTTACAACCAGTGGGGAAATACTATTATGTATTTTCATCGTATCACCATAATAAAAAGCATTTACATAATCCATTACTGCATTGGCGATTGGTGTTGTATCTGTTTGAGCATTTATGTTGCTGATAAAAAAACAGGCAACTAAACAAATAATAATTCTCTTCATATATTTATAAATTACGTTCTAAAAATATATGGGTTTTAAAACTTTGTAGCGTTTATTGTGTCAAACGGTTGTCGAGGAATGTATATGATCAATATCAGTTCGTGAATTAAACAATTTGTAAGACATCTTGAGATGTTTGAGACATTGTTATTCCGGGTATTTGCTCTTTAAAAAGCTTTAGTGCAATCCTCTTTTTTTTATCATTCCTCCTTGCATATCGTTAATGCTATGTTGTATAATTAAGGCATTCGGATCAAGCGCTTTGATTATATTTTGCAGCCTCCCGATTTCCAGTCTTGTTACTACCGTAAATATGATATCTGTATCATTAGTATTTTCTCCGTGTTTACGGTGTCCGCCTTTCCCTTTATAAATAGTTACACCTCTGTCTAATTCTCCTACTATGGCAATGCGGATATCTTCGCTTCGTTCAGAAATGCTAGTAACACCTGTATGTTCTTCCAAACCATGTAAAAGAAAATCAATTGTTTTGGAAGCAGCAAAATAAGTAAGAATCGAATAAGAGGCGGGCTCTATTCCTAAAAAAAAAGCAGCTGCTGAAAAAATAACCACATTCAATATAAGAATAACATCAGCAACTTTTAATGCACCATTGTTTTTACTAACCAATAATGCAGCAATCTCTGTCCTATCTAAAACCGCTTCGCCGCGGATTGCCAACCCAATACCAAGCCCGATAAAAAATCCCCCGAACAAGGCAGTAAGCAATTTATCTGGTGTAACATCAGGATAGGGGACCATAGCCAGGCAAACAGCTAATCCAAGGATAGCAATAGTGCTTTTGATTGCAAACCTTAACCCCCATCTGGAAATATCCTAAAATACTAAAAGGAAGGTTTATTAATGGGATTAAGATATATAAAGGCCACTCAAAAATATTATTCAGCAACATAGAAATGCCCGTAACACCACCCTCAATAAAATGACTGGATAGCAAATATCCTTTTATGCCCATGCCAGCCGAAAGAATACCTAAAAGTATGAGCAGGTAACTTTTAATTCCTTTAAAAAAGTACTTTGCATGTGTGCTAAAATAAATCAAAATTGACTTAGATCAGCACACAGAACTGATGTTGCAAGCTTTTTAGCGGACGGTCCTGTCTATTGTAATCTTAATGAATCTCTGCGCACAGTTGAGTCCCTGCTCATCATACTAGTATCAGTACTCGTTCTGGTACTAGTCATAGTATCTGAATTTGATGTAGTGGTAGCAGGATTTGGAGTGCTGCAATGAGTCATACCTATTGCAATAACGAACAAGACAAGAAAAATCTTTTTCATAATTTTATTTTATTCTCTTTCATCAATGACTTTGCCAACATTTGTTTTTTAAAGATTTTAAGGCAAAAAATTATTGTTTTTTTACAATGTTCATCTTTTAAAAAATTAAGCAAAGGGCATGAATTTTTGTATTGCACAGCTTAGCTGGTTAAATCTATTAATTTAAACAAAGAAAAAGCCCGGTATTTCGACCAGGCTTTGATATCTAAAATTTAATTTGATTAAATCACATGTGGTTGTTCAACTTCGTTATTTCGAAAAACAACAACTCCATCAAACACATCTATTAGCACAGGCCGGGATTTATCTATATCATTTGCCAGTATCTTCTTGCTTAAACCATTTACAATTTCTTTTTGTATCATTCTTTTTAAAGGCCTTGCACCATATTGCGGATCAAATCCATTTTCTGCTAAGTGATCGATTAAATAATCAGAGAACTTTAAACGAATGCCGTTTGGCTCTATCAGTTTTTTTAAATTTTCTAATTGTATTTTAATAATGCCTCTTATCTCATTCTTTAATAATGGCTGGAACATGATGATTTCATCTACACGGTTTAAAAACTCGGGTCTAATAGTTGAACGCAGGAGGTTCATCACTTCCAGTTTTGTTTTTTCCAACACCTGGAATTTATTTTTTTCTGTTACACCCTCAAAATTTTCCTGGATAAGATGACTACCCAAATTTGACGTCATAATGATGATGGTGTTTTTGAAGTTAACCACACGGCCTTTATTATCCGTCAGGCGGCCATCATCCAAAACCTGCAGCATGATATTCCATACATCCGGGTGTGCTTTTTCAATTTCATCAAGCAATACTACCTGGTAAGGTTTACGTCTTACTGCCTCGGTTAACTGCCCGCCTTCATCATAACCTACATACCCGGGAGGGGCGCCTACCAACCTGCTTACTGCATGCTTTTCCTGGTATTCACTCATATCTATACGCGTAAGCATACTTTCGTCGTTAAACAAATATTCAGCAAGAGCTTTTGCCAATTCTGTTTTACCTACACCTGTTGTGCCTAAAAAAATAAAAGAACCAATGGGGCGTTTTGGATCATGCAATCCTGCACGGCTGCGGCGGATAGCATCGGCAACTGCAGTGATGGCTTCTTCCTGGCCTATCACACGGTTGTGCAACTCATCTTCAAGTTGTAATAATTTATCTTTTTCAGTTTGCAGCATTTTACTTACCGGGACACCAGTTGCTTTTGCTACATTTTCAGCAATGTCCTCTGCATCTACTTCTTCTTTCATTAATCTCCGGCTATGCTTACTTAGTTCGGTCAATTGCTTCGTCAGGTTTTCTATAATTTGTTCCTGCTCTTTAATTTTACCGTATCGTATTTCTGCCACTTTTCCATAGTCGCCATTTCGCTCTGCCTGTTCTGCCTGTAATTTTAAAGCTTCAATTTCTACCTTACCATTTTGAATTTTTTCTACCAGTTCTTTTTCTTCATTCCATTTAGCTTTAAATGTATCTCGTTCAACAGATAAATTAGCAATGGTTGTATTTAAGTCTTTTAATTTCTCGTTATCATTTTCTCTTTTTATGGCTTCTCTCTCAATTTCAAGTTGCCGTATTCTTCTATCAAGTTCATCTAATTCTTCCGGCATGGAATTCATTTCAAGCCGGAGTTTTGCAGCGCTTTCATCAATCAGGTCAATGGCTTTGTCCGGTAAAAAACGATCTGTGATATATCGTTGTGATAATTCTACCGCTGCAATAATAGCCTCATCTTTTATACGTACATGATGATGCGTTTCGTAACGGTCTTTTAAACCGCGTAAAATAGAAATGGCATCTTCGGTATTTGGTTCATCTATCAATACTTTTTGAAAACGACGTTCGAGTGCCTTGTCCTTTTCAAAATATTTTTGATATTCATTAAGAGTTGTTGCGCCGATAGCCCGCAATTCACCACGGGCTAATGCAGGCTTCAATATATTGGCGGCATCCATCGCACCTTCTCCACCACCTGCTCCAACAAGCGTATGAATTTCGTCTATAAAAAGAAGTATTTCCCCTTCACTGGTTGCTACTTCTTTTACAACGCCTTTCAATCTTTCTTCAAACTCACCTTTGTATTTTGCACCAGCAATCAATTGTCCCATGTCGAGGGCATAAATTATTTTTGATTTTAAATTTTCAGGCACATCGCCATTTACAATACGGTGAGCAAGGCCTTCTCCAATAGCAGTTTTGCCCACACCGGGCTCACCAATTAATATGGGATTATTTTTATTACGTCTTGAAAGAATATGTAGCGTCCTTCGTATCTCATCATCGCGACCAATAACCGGGTCTAATTTACCGTTACGAGCCAATTCATTCAGATTTCTGGCGTATTTATTCAATACATTGAATTGTGTTTCCTGTGTTTGAGAACTAACTGTGTTACCCTTTCTTAATTCCTTTATTGCAGCAGTTAATCCTTTTTCATTTATACCGGCATCTTTTAACAATTTAGCAGTATCATCGTTTCCTTGTATAATCGCCAGCAACAAATGTTCGGGAGTAATAAATTCATCTCCAAAATTCTTAATTAATGCACCTGCACGAAGTACCAGGTTATTTGCTTCCCGGCTGATGTTTTGTGCCGGATCACCACTACTAACTTTTGGTAAACGTGCTATTTGTTGATCAATATTTATTTCTAATTGCTGAACGTTTATTGCATTTTTTTTAAGGAGATAATCAATGGGTGAATTCCTTTGCTCCAGCAAGGCCTTTAATATATGCTCTGTTTCGATATTAGTGTGCTGTTGGTTAAAGGCCAATTGCTGTGCAGCCTGCACAACTTCAGCAGCTTTTATAGTAAAGTTGGATAAATTCATTAGATAACATTTTATTTAATAACGAATAGTTACTTTCAAATTTGAAACCATTATTCAAGAACAGTAACAATGTCATATAAATATAAAACAAACTGTCTCAAATACAGTGCTGTAGCCATTTTCATGCTATTATTTCAGGGGGCATTTACACAAAGTTCTTTTTCTGAACTTGATAAAATGATCACAGAAAAACAAAAAATTATTGGGCAGGACCTGGTGTTAATTATTGCCAAAAAAGACAGCATTGTTTATCAGAAAGCATTTGGAGCTTTTAATGCAAAAACGGTAGCTCCCGTAGCCAGTTGCAGCAAATGGTTGACGGCTGCGTTGATCATGCAATTAGTAGATGAAGGCAAGCTTTCACTTGATGATATGGTAAGCAAGTATCTACCCATTTTTGAGTCTTACGGTAAAAATTATATTACTATTCGTCATTGCCTTTCTCACATGACGGGTATTCAATCAGAGCCCATAAGAATTGTGAAGTTGTTAGAAAAGAAAAAATTTAATTCACTGGAAGAAGAGGTAAACGAATTTGCAAAAAAAGAAATTCAAACCAATCCAGGTACGGAGTTTCGTTACAGTGATATTGGTCTAAATATAGCTGGCCGCGTAGCCGAGATCGTAACTAAAAAGAAATTTGATCTGCTGATCAGGCAACGATTATTTGTTCCATTGGGCATGCGGCAAACTACTTTTAGTACATTAGATGGGTCAGCCGTAAATCCATCAGGCGGAGCAAAATCGACCGCTGCAGATTACAGCCGTTTTTTACAAATGATGCTAAACAATGGTTCTTTTAACGGGCTAAAAATTTTAAGTGAAGCGGCGGTACTGCAAATGAAAAAAATACATGCAAGTGTTGATAAAATAAAATATGCACCAAAATCTGCAGAAGGGTTTTTGTATGCTTTGGGTAGTTGGAGCCTCACCTCACACACCCCTGGCCACTCTCCGGCTACGCCAGAGGGAGGAACAGCCAGCGTACTAAGCAGCCCCGGCTTATTCGGCACATGGCCGATGGTAGATTATTGCAGGGGCTATACGGCTATCTTTTTTGTAAAAAATTTTTTGGGTGAGCAAAAGGCAGATGTATACCTTGAAATGAAAAAACTGATTGATAAGCAGTTTAAAAATAATTGTGCCCCCGCACCCATCCCCTGAAGGAGAGTATCAGTTCTTAAAGTAAAACATTGGCTTCCCATTAGGAGGGGAGTGGGGGCTTTACTCACAAACACCACTCTGCTTTGATTGGCTTTATAGATGTCAGAATAATATTTTACCAGTTCAAATATAGTTTCCAAACAATAGAAAACTTTTAATAATAGAAATTTGCAAAAGTTATAAGTCAAATTAATAATTAGTATAAATATTTTTTTGCAAAAACAAGCATCAAATACAGCATCAATAAAAAAAGCGTCAATAAATTTTGGCTTCGACTATTGTGGCATAGCCAGGGCGCAACCACTTGATGAAGACGCTCGTCGTTTAGAAAAATGGCTGAAAAAAGGTATGCATGGCAGCATGCAGTACATGGAGAATTATTTTGACATGCGCATTGATCCATCCAAATTAGTACCCCGTGCAAAATCTGTTATCACCGTATTAAAAAATTATTTTCCGCAACATGAAGGATCAACAGAGTCAAAGATCTCAAAATATGCTTTAGGCCAGGATTATCATACAGTAATTAAATCTGCATTAAAATCGATGATTGCTTTATTGCAACAAGAAATTGGACAGTTCAACGGCCGGGGGTTTGTAGATTCAGCGCCTGTGCTTGAACGTACATGGGCTGAACGTAGCGGATTGGGATGGATAGGAAAAAATGGAAATTTAATTACAAAAGATAGCGGATCATTTTTTTTTATAGCTACTCTTATTACTGACCTGGAACTTATTTATGATGATCCTTTTGCAAAAGATTATTGCGGCAGTTGCACCCGTTGTATAGACGCCTGCCCTACGGAAGCTATTTTACCTGATAAAGTGATTAATGGCAGCAGGTGTATTGCTTATTTTACCATTGAATTAAAAGATGAAATTATTCCGGACGAACAAAAAGGTAAATTTAGGGATTGGATGTTTGGCTGCGATATTTGCCAGGATGTCTGTCCATGGAATCGATTTAGTAAGCCACACAATGAATCTTCATTTAATCCTATCCCTGAAGTTCTAAATTTTTCAACAAGAGATTGGGAGGCATTAAGCGAAGAAGCGTTTAAAAAATTTTTTAAGAACTCACCACTTAGCCGGGCTAAACTAAAGGGCATTCAACGCAATATTAAATTTTTACAGAAACCTAATACTTAGTAATATTTACAATTCTGCTACTACCTGCACTAAAATGCAAAGGTCAATTGCTCTGTACCAAAAGATTCTTTATATTCTGCATGCTGAAGCTTAACAGAAGGACTTGTTGCATTTATAGCATATACAGCAGTCTCTTTATATCTTGAGGCCACAATAATTTTTGTCCCGCCTGCATGTTTATTAAAAAGTTCACTTACAAGGTTAGGGCAGTTGTTATTTTTTGAAAGATGCGATAAAAATAGGTGGCTCATATGATATGGCCTGTGCGTTGTAAAAAGTGCCAAAGCCTGCTTATTGGAAAGATGACCTTTTTCGCCGCTAATACGCTTCTTTAAATAATAAGGATAGCCACCTACCTGAAGCATATGTTCATCATAATTTGCCTCCAAAAATGCAGCATGACATTGAGAAAAGTGATGAATAACTCCCGAACATGCTGAACCTATGTCTGTAAATACGCCAACGCAAGTCCCATTTTCGGAAACGGTAAAACTGCAAGGGTCTGAAGCATCATGCATTTTAGAAAAAGCTGTCACGGAAAGGTTACCGATTTTAACAGGTTCATTGGGAATAAAAGATCTTATACAATTTTTTTCCAGCCGAAGCCGCCCAAATCTTAAAGTTGCGGTTGTTATATAAGTGGGCAGTGTGTATTTTTTTGTGAGTACCGGAATGCCTTTTATATGATCTGCATGTTCGTGAGAAACAAATACCGCTTTTACTTTTTTAATAGAAAGGCCAAGGCGGTTCATACGCTTTTCTATTTCTTTACAGGTGATGCCTGCATCTATTAATACAGCTTCAGTTTCATTACCCACATAATAACAGTTGCCATTGCTGCCCGACGCCAGTGCTGTAATAAATAAAGACATAGTAAACGGCAAAGAAACTTTATTTTGATGGATTAAATTGAGTAATAAAATTATTGTTTTTGTCCAAGCGAAAACCAATTACCGGAATCGTCTTTAAACAATGCTTCCACGCCATAAAATTCTTTCTTGGGTTCTTTTGTGAACTCTATGCCTTTTGCTTTCAACTCTTCATAAGTTGCAAAAATGTCTTTGCATTCGAATACACCAAAACCGAAGGTTCCTTTTTTTACGAGTTCCTTCATTGTGGCGGCTGATTCTTTTGTAAACATCATTCCTTCAGTAATCGACATCAGGGTAATCTCAAGTTCGGGTTGTTCGGGCGGAGTAACGGTTAACCAACGCATACCTTCTCCCATTGCTGCATCTGTGTGAACTTTAAAACCGAGTTTATTAACGTAAAAATCAAAAGCACTGTCCTGGTTGAGAACGTAAATGCTGACATGGGACATTCTTGTAATCATTGTTGTTTTTTTCAGTTAACAATGATGCAAAAATCAGTAATGTTTTAATGAGCCATTTCTTCAATATTGCTTTTTTTCTTCCAGCCTTTTTTTTTCTGCAAAACAGCCCGGAATAAAATTAAGGGGTGTTTTTAAAATCTGTGCTTTAATATGTTGCTGACGCAACAAATATGCTGATGGAGCAAAGCCTGTAATACGCTTGAAAAGTCCGCTAAAAGAACCCAGACTTTCAAAACCGACTTCATAACAAACTTCTGAAACAGGAATATTAGTCCTCAAAAGTTGCATTGCTTTTTCAATGCGAACAACCGTAAGATATTTGTGTGGTGTTTTTTCATAAATTTTTTTAAACTGCCTTATGAAATGAAATTTTGAAAAAGATGCTTCATCAGCAATATTGTCCAGGTCAATATTTTTTGAATAGTTGTTGTCAATAAAAAGTTTAGCCTTAACTATTCTTCTGTATAAATTAACCTTTGGATAATTTGCAGTTGACAAGATGTACATTTTTTGTTCAATGTTACCCCAGTATGGCGCAAAGCAATTCTCATTGGCCCTTTTATTTATATGCTATTGCCGCACTTGACGGTCCAGCCAGGGAAATAAGAGAAGTTGATTTAAAGCCTACATCATTTGCCCATTTATTGAAGTCTGAAAATGTGTAGTCAAATCCTTTTCCTGTCTCAATAAGCATATTCAAGCTCATCATCAGTCCGAACACGTTTTGTTTTCTGTCTTCATCAATTATATTTTCAATAGCCACAAATGCACCTCCCGCAGGGATTGTTTCATACGCTTTTTTCATCAGCATTAACTTTTTTTCCTCATCCCAGTCGTGAAGTATGTTACCCATTACAACAATGTCCGCTTTTGGTAACGGGTCTGCAAAAAAATCACCGTTTGAAGTTTTAACCCTGTCTGCCAATTGAAAATGTTGAATGGTGTCATTAGCAATCATTTCAACCTGGGGCAGGTCAAAACTAGTGCAAGTCATGTGTGGTTGATACTTTGCCACCATCAATGAAAGTAATCCGCTTGCCCCACCTGCATCTGTCAATGTTTTATATTTAGAGAAATCAAATTTCTGTGCAAAAGCCATAAAATTTCCCATCTGAATGCCGCTCATTGCATTTACAAACTCGTGTAATTTTTCGGGTGTTTTATATAACTCAGTAAACGGATGTTCGGAACCTCCTTTAACTTCATTTTGAGGAAGCCCGGTAAGCAAACCTTCCTCCAGGTTTCCCCAAAAACCATACAAACGATTATTCAGCATTTCCAGCAATCCGCCGATGTAGGAGGGTTTGTTTTTGTCAAGAAAAAAATCTGTGTTTTTACTGTTCGAATATTGAGCAGTTTCTAAAAGCCCATCACGATTTAAGAAGCCAAAAGCAGTTAATGCATCCAAAAAGTCGTAAACATTTCTATCCGTGCATTTGAGGTTCAGCATAGTTTTAATTTGCTGGGCTGTCATTGCTTTCTTTTCTGCAAGGCTTGTAAACAATTGAAATTTTACTGCAGCTAAAAGAATTTTTGATCCCCAAAAGCCAGTACCAATTTGCATAATGCTTTCAGGAGATGGTTGATTATTGTCTTTTTCCATACTATTTATTTTATACTTTCTTTTCCAGTTGTACAAAAATAAACATAGTATAAGAAAATAGTAGCTGCATTTTGGCAACAATCAATTTGTAAATTGATAAGCTGTATTGCTTTAACCGTTATTTTTTAGGTTGATTAGCACGGTTGTTTTTCTTTCTTATAAAATTTAAGGCCATCTCTAATTGAACATCTTTGTTTTGTAAAACATCGTCTATTCCAGGCGATACCACATAATCAGGAAGAGTTCCTCTTCCTTTTGGTTGGTGTGCAAAATCCTCCTTAACCGCTGTAAAAATTCTTATTGTTGGTATTCTGATTTCAAGTTTACTGGCAGGTAGCATTAAATTTATATAATTACCACCTGTTGAACCGTAGTAGCATCCGCCAGTCTCTTCACCTATAATGGTCGCTCTTTTTTGGTAACGTGCAAGAGCAGCAAATTCTGACGCTGCCGAAACAGTATGGCCCGAGGTTAATATAATAACTTCTCCAGTGTACGAAAAGGCTTTTACAGGTTGTTTATATGTTGTACCTGCATAACGGTAATCCATTAAATATTTTCCATTGTGTTCATCTACGCCATGCAGGTTTTTAAATGCATCTGGTTTTTTGAAATGCCGCAAATAAGTAAAACTGCCTGCATTCATTTCTGCCCTTTTCAGATGAAGAAAAGGCTTGTATGCCATAAATGAAAATAATTCCGGAATATTATCATTGTTCCCGCCACCATTTTCACGGAGGTCAATAATAAGATGTTGTATGTTTTTTTCTTTTATTTTTTGGAACATTGCTGAAATAATTTCAATAAACTTCTTTGTATTAATTTCGAATGTATTGATCGTAAGTGTAACTGTATTAATATTTTTTTGAAACTTTAAGTAAACCGGTTGCTGAGATGGATTGTTTTTGACGGCAGGTATATCCCGTGGGCTCTTTGCTTTTACTGTAAACATAAGTGGTTTCATATTGCTACTATCAAACGCTTCAATAACAAAGAAATCGGATTGGTCAAAATATAGGGCATAGCCTTCTCTTAATGCTCCTTGATTTAGTAAATGATATTTATACGTTTCATTACATCCGTCTGCAGGCAAGCTTTTTAAAAGTGCTTTGAGAATTTTTTTTGATGAATTGTTATTTATAGAAAGAATCTCAGCACCTGTTTGCCCCGTATTGTTATAATCATTAGCAATATATATTTTTTCCTCCCTGCAAAAGAAATCAAAGGGCAGGAGCTTTGTTAATTGAAAAGCACTTTTGCCTAAGTCATTAGGCAGGCGAAGATTTGTATGTAAACATTTTATATCGGCCACCAGTGGTAAGAGTATTTTAAAAAAATCTACCCTCGTCATATGTTGATCTAATAAGGCATAGACACTATCAAAATGATTATCCATAAGGGTTTTATCCGTGTACCAATACAGACCGGGGTGTGCTTCTTCTAACGTTTGACGCAATATTTTGAAATCATTTTTTAAACCTGTGGGATTTATTTTGTCGTGCTCTTTATGTTTATTGTTGTAGAGGCATGAATAATTTAGGACAAGGAAAATAATTATTACAATTCTCATTTCTATAGATAAGCAAGCTTTATAGATACTTATTGCGACAAGATACTATGGAATATCTACCAGCTAACCCATTATGCGTCAACCGTTACTTGATTGGTGCAGGATTGGCGTAAGGATTCGTAAAAACGCAAAAACTTGATTTCGTGTATTGGCAAGGCTTTGTAGTAGTACTCAGCTCAATCCATAAAAATCTATATATTGGTTGCGGCAACTATTTTATGAAACCCAAAAATGCCATTTTCACTGCTTGTTTTGTTATAGCTGTTTTGGCTATTGTTATCTCGCGGATGCGGCATGAACCGCGTGCAAAAGAAATATTTGATCGTACGCCTGTAAAGTTGGAATATACCAGGCATGCAAAATGCCGGATGAATTGCCGCTACATTAGCAAGAAGGAAATTGATGAAGTAATGCAGAGTGGTGTAATTAATATGAATAAAAGCGACAGGCGTTACAGGCCTTGCCCTACGTATGCTTTACAGGGCCGCACAAGCGATGGGCAATATATTCGTGTGATATTTGCCCAGTGCGATGATGAAACAAAAGTGGTTACCTGCTACGATCTTGAAACTGATTTTACCTGTCATTGTCCGGGCGATGAAAAGAAAAATAATTAATGAAGATTTTGAAATGGATATATAATGTGTACGTCATCATTGTTTTTGTAGTTTTTATGATACCCGTTTTTCTTTTTGCCTTATTTGCTTCATTTTTGGGAACCATTCGAGGTGGAAATCTTATTTATAAGGCTTGCATGATATGGGGAGATATTTGGTTTTTTCTAATTTTCATCCGCCATAAGAATATTTATGAGCAACCAATAACAAAAGGGCAGTCATATATTTTTATCGCCAATCATATTTCTTACCTTGATTCTCCAATTATTGTAATGACCCTTAGGCAACCGGTACGTCCATTAGGCAAAGTGGAAATGACAAAGGTGCCCATTTTTGGTTTTATATATCGCAAAGTAATAGTAACCGTTGATCGCAGCAGCCCCGAAAATCGTAGCAGGAGTGTACAGATATTAAAATCCATTTTGCAAAAAGGCATTTCTATTTTAGTTTTTCCGGAAGGTACTTTTAACCAGACGCACAGGCCACTAAAAGATTTTTATGATGGCGCTTTTCGTATTGCTATTGAAACAGGCACAACTATTAAACCTATTGTTTTTTTGGATAGTTATGAGCGTATGCCTTATGAAAGTTTATTTAGTTTAAATCCCGGCAGGAGCCGGGCCATTTTTTTAGAGGAAATAGTTACGACTCAATATACAATTGATGATACAGCTTTGCTCCGTCAGAGAGTATATGACATGATGGAAAAAAAGTTGCTGGCATATAGGGCATCGTGGATTACAGAACTATGATTTGAGGATTATGGATAGTCTTGAACTATGATTTTGATGGATTTTATGAATTAGTAGGAGAAACATGGTTTTGTCAACCCGACGAAGGAGGGATCTCAGAGACTAAAAACATAAGTGAATGTATGAACGTTGATTGATGAGGATTTAATAGATTATGCAAATTATTTTGATAATGATTATAATCAAATACAAGAAAATTTCTAAAATTATTGCATGTGAACTGCGTGAAATTAAATCCAGGTTCCGATGAATTATGCCGAGATCATTATACCGCTTGCCTTACCTAAAAACTACACTTGGGAAATTCCTGAACATTTAATTGAAAATCTTCAACCTGGTTGTCGCGTGGAAGTGAATCTTGGAAAAAATAAAAAGTATGCAGGTATAGTAAAAAAAATTCACGGGGACAAACCGCAAAGTTTTGAAACAAAAGAAATTTTAAATGTACTGGATCGTGAACCCGTGATTCAACCATACCAGTTAAAGCTTTGGGAATGGATGGCCAGCTATTATATGTGTACAGAAGGCGAAGTAATGGCAGCTGCGCTTCCTGCACATTTTAAATTATCCAGTGAAACTGTAATTGTTTTTAACGAAGAATATGGAGATGATTTTTCTTCCTTAGAGAATGATGAATACCTCGTGGCAGAAGCATTATTAATAAAGCATGAATTACGATTAACTGAAGTGCAGCAAATATTAGATGTAAACCATGTGTATCCCATTGTGAATAAATTAATCGCCAAAAAACTTTGCTTTGTCTGGGAGTCACTAAAGCAAACTTATGCACCAAAAAAAGAAACATTTATACTGCTTAACCCGCAATATGATAATGAAGAAAAGCTTTCTGAATTATTGAATAACTGGAGCCGTGCACCAAAGCAGATGGAATTATTGCTTGCTTACCTGCACTTAATGAAAACAGAAGGCGAGGTAACAAAAACGCAATTGCTAAAAAAATCTTCTGCATCGGATGCGCAGTTAAAAGGATTGATTGATAAAGAAATTTTACGTGCGGAAAAACGAAATATTGAACGCCTGCATTATTTGCCCAAAGATGTAAATATAGATTTTGAATTAACGCCTTTGCAGGATGAGGCATTGCGAAATGTAGATGAAAGCCTTCTTCAAAAACAGGTTTGTTTATTACATGGCATTACCTCAAGTGGCAAAACACTCATTTATATAAAACTGATAGAACGCTTTATCAGGAAGGGCCAGCAGGTTTTATATTTGTTGCCTGAGATTGCTTTGACGTCGCAGATCATTCGCCGATTACAGAAATATTTTGGCGGCTACATTGGTATTTATCATTCCAAATTCAGTAATAATGAAAGGGTGGAGATCTGGAATAAAGTGAAATCCGGTGAAATGAAAGTAGTACTGGGTGCAAGGTCTTCTCTTTTTCTGCCTTACCAGCATTTAGGTTTGATCATTTGCGATGAAGAGCATGATACCTCTTATAAACAACAGGATCCTGCACCTCGCTATCATGGAAGAGACACTGCCATTTATATGTCTTCTTTGTTGCATGCAAAAGTATTATTGGGTAGCGCTACCCCTTCTTTAGAAACCTATTACAATGCAAAGAAAGATAAGTATGGTTTAGTGGAATTAATGGAAAGATATGGGGAAGTAAAATTGCCGGTGATTGAAATGATTGACATAAGAGCTATTCCAAAACCACAGGGCGAAAAATTAATGTTCTCCAATCAATTATTGGAAGCTATTAAACAAACTGTCGCAAAAGGAAAGCAAGTAATACTTTTTCAAAATCGCCGTGGATATTCACCATATCAGTTATGCAGTGTATGCGGATGGATTGCTCAATGCAAGCATTGTGATGTATCACTAACCTATCATAAATTTTCAAACAAATTAAAATGCCATTATTGTGGCAATGTGTATCCGCCGGTAAATGCCTGCCAGGCTTGCGGGAGTGATAAACTAATGCAGCGAAGTTTTGGAACAGAAAGGATAGAAGAGGTATTAGAAAAAGATCTTCCCAATGTAAAAACAGGCCGGATGGATTTTGATGCCGTAAGAAATAAAAATGCACACGATGTATTGATACAGCAGTTTGAACAAAAAAAACTAGATGTATTGGTAGGCACGCAAATGGTGGTAAAGGGATTGGATTTTGATAATGTGGAATTAGTGGGGGTATTAGATGCGGACGGCTTATTACATTTTGCTGAATTCAGGGTAAATGAAAGAGCCTTTCAATTGATGGAACAGGTAAGTGGAAGGGCAGGAAGGAAGGATAACTTTGGAAAAGTTCTGATACAAACATCAAACCCTGTTCACCCCATTTTACAGCATGTGCAGCGCCATGATTATGTTGGCATGTACAACGAAGAAATTGAGAAAAGAAGGCAATTCTTTTATCCTCCTTTTTCAAGGATCATTCATCTTTCACTTAAACATAAGGAAAGAGAAGTGGTAACTGAGGCTGCGCATGTTTTTGCTAAACTGTTACAAGTAGCGTATGGAAAATATATTGTTGGCCCCGCAGAGCCCGTCATTAACCGTGTGAGAAGTTTGTTTTTAATGGAAATGTTATTAAAACTGCCGCGTGACAGTCAACTTATTGCCAGGTGTAAAGAAGATGTTTTAAAACAAATTACCGTCTTGCATGCGCAAAAAAGATTTGCAAAGGTTTTGGTAATACCAGATGTGGATGTTGTCTAAACCATGATTGGGGGGATTTGTTGGATTACGAGGAAACATGGCTTTTGTCATCCCGACGAAGGAGGGATCTCAAAATTGGAAATACTAGATTAGTAAAAAGAGAACTTAATCTGGTGGCATGTTACGCTTTGATTGCAAAACCTTCATTATTAGAATTATTTTTTATCTCGTCATATTCATAAATTGAGAATCCAGGTTTTTGCTGCTTTGCTGCATATATCATGGCCGCACCCACTTCTTTAGCATGTATGGGCTTGTACTTGCGTAAATTATTAATAAAGACAAAAGAAAAAGTTTGCATAGTTATTTGGCCAATGCGTTCAGCAGGTCTTGATTCTTTTCTATCACCCAATAAAATAGAAGGCCTGAAAACAGAAACCGATTCTAAATTCATTTTTTTTATTTCATCTTCAACTTCTCCTTTTAACTGCAAATAAAAATT
>Ga0208736_1000134_pt1 | contig 22710 bp, 25 predicted proteins | sample AntDryMetagUQ255_FD_188090 | JGI IMG/M metagenome (GOLD analysis project Ga0208736, IMG submission 188090) | Polar desert microbial communities from Antarctic Dry Valleys - UQ255 (SPAdes) | ecosystem: Environmental > Terrestrial > Soil > Desert | place: Antarctic Dry Valleys | collected 2008-12-31 | reverse complement strand
GCCGACGTTGTCGGCGATCACGGCCGGGTTGCGCGGGTCGTCCTCGGGGATGCCGGCCTCGACCTTGCCGACGAGGTCGGCGCCGACGTCGGCGCCCTTCGTGAAGATGCCGCCGCCCAACCGCGCGAAGACGGAGATCAGCGAGCCACCGAAGCCAAGGCCGATCAGCGCGTCGATCGCGTCCTTCTGGCTGTTGTCGAAGAGGAAGGTCAGCGCGCCGTAGTAGCCCGCCACGCCGAGCAGCGCCATGCCGACGACGAGCATGCCGGTAATCGCGCCGCCGCGAAACGCGGTGTCCAGCGCGGGCGAGATGCCCCCGCGGGCGGCCTCGGCCACGCGGCAGTTTGCGCGGACGGAGACGTTCATGCCGATGAAGCCGGCGGCGGCCGACAGCAGACCACCGATCGCGAAGCCGATCGCGACCTCGATGCTCTGCAGCGGGATCAGCGCGATGAACAGCAGCACGCCGACGATGCCGATCGTGAAGTACTGGCGGCGAAGATAAGCCGATGCGCCTTCCTGCACGGCCTTCGAGATCGAGACCATCCGCTCGTTACCGGGTGACAGCGCAAGCAGCGACTTGGTCGTCAGCGCTCCATAGAGCACTGCAAGGCCTGCGCATACGAGCGCCACGAGAACTCCGTGGTCCGTCAGGAATTCACTCAAGGGAACGATCCTCCAGAAGACTTTGATGCCAGGGAAAACGGTTACCGCGGGGCAGGCGGTAACAAGCCCCCCAGCCACGTGAAACGCGCGCGGAGTCTAACCGGACGGGCGGTCAGAGCGCGCTCTGACGTGCCCTGCGTCGGCCCGAGCGGGTGGCAGGCGCTACTGCCCGGGCACCCACAGGCGGCTCGCGGGCCGCGCCGGACCGCTCGCCGGGTCACCTGGCGCCGCAGATTCGCCCTCCGGGCCGGTCTTCTCCGCTGCCAGCGGCGGCGGGGTCGCGCCCGAGCGCGCGTAGGCCTGCTGCAGCTGTGCCAGAGCATCGCGCACCTGCTTGGCCTCCGGTCCCAGCACGGGCTCCACGAGCGGCAGCAGCGCGCGCGTAGCCTCGATCGCCTGCGCGACCTGGGCGAAGTCGATCTCCTCGTCGCCGACCCCGGTCAGGCCTGCGCGGCGCGCGGCGAGGTTCAGCAGCGAGACGACCGTCTGGATCAGGACGTCGTCGACACGCAGCCGCTTGAGCTCCTCCTCGTAGGCGACGCGCAGCTCGTCGGCGGTGAGCTCGTCCTCGGCCGCGATCGCGTCGGCGATCGGCTCGTCGCTGGGTGGCATCGCTTCGCTCATGCCGGCACCTCCTGGGCATACGTGGTCATGGTCTCGCGCACTGTCGAAGCGTAGACCTCGCGCAGGTCCGCGCCGTCGGCCAGCGCGGCACGCTGGCGCTGAGCACCGCTGGGGCCATCGAAAGCGGCCTCGATGCGCGCCTCCGCGCGGACGGGCGCCGTCCAGGCGAGCAGCTCGTCGAGCGCCTCACGGGTCTCGATCTCCACCCCGCGCCCGAGATCGATCATGCGGCCGTCCATGCCATAGCGAATCGCGCGCCACATGTTCTCTTCAACAAGCCGCGCGGCCGGATCCTCAAACGGCACGCCGTCGTCGATGTCGCGCAGCGCCTGGCCGACGCAGCCCACGATGAGCCCCGCGAGCTCCTCCGATTCGGCGGCCGTGATCTGCGCGTCGCAGATGCGCACCTCGATCGTCCCGAACGATGCGTGCGGGCGGATCGACCACCACATCTGCGTGTACTCGACGACCGAGTTCGTGCTGATCAGCAGATCGAGGTACTCGCGAAACGCGGGCCAGCCACCAAACGCGTCGGGCACGCCGCAGCGCGGAAAGGACTTCGTGAACGTCTGCGAGCGCGCCGAGTGCAGCAGCGTGTCCTGGCCCTCGAGAAAGGGCGAACTCGAGCTGGCGGCGAGCAGCAGCGCCAACACCGGGCGCAGGCGGTCGCAGGCGCGCACGGCGCGATCGATGTCGCGCGCGCCGACGTGCACATGCAGCGAGAACGTGTTGTTGCGCCGGGCGACGTAGCCGAGCCCTTCGACGACGCGGCGGTAGTGGTCGGTGTCGATATTGGGCTGCTCGCGGTAGTCGGCCCACGGATGGGTGCCGGTCGACCCCAGCGCGGCTCCACGCTCACCGGCGAGCGCGAACAGCCGCCGGCGCGCGTCGCGCTGGTTGGCGATCGCGTCGTGTACGTCCTCGCCGCGGCCGGAGACGATCTCGATCTCGGAGGCGATCAGCTCGCCGGTGATCGCCGCGGACAGCTTCGGGTCCTGCTCTGCCGCCGCCGCCCGCAGCTCCTCGAAGCGCGGCACCATGTCGAGCGTCTGCGGATCGAGGATCGCGAACTCCTCCTCGAGCCCCACCGTGAGGTCGGTGGAGGCCGCGAAGATCTCCTCGATCGTGTCGGGCTGGATGGGCATGAGTGCGCTGCCGGTGCGACGGTTGAATCTCTACGTCAGATAGAAGTACAGCGCGTAGAGCAGGTCGACCGCTGGCGACGACGTGTGCACCGTGACTTCCGGGGGCACCTGGAGCAGCGCCTCGGAGTAGTTGAAGATGATCTTCACGCCGGCCTCGACGAGATCGTCGGCGATCGGTTGCGCCGCGATCGTCGGCACGGCGAGCACGCCGACGACGATGTCCTCCTCCTCGACGACCGCGCGCAGGTCCGTGCTGTGGCGCACCGTCGTGGCGCCGACTCGCTGGCCGACCTTGCGCTTGTCGTTGTCGAAGATCGCGACGACGCGGAAGCCGTGGTCGGCGAAGATGTCCGACGAGGCGATCGCCTGGCCGAGGTGGCCTGCGCCGAACAGCGCGATGTTGTGCTGGCCCGAGGTGCGCAGGATCTTGCGGATCTGCGAGACGAGCGCGTCGACGTTGTAGCCGACGCCGCGCTTGCCGAACTTGCCGAAGCCCGAGAAGTCGCGGCGGATCTGCGTCGGGTTGACGTGCGTGTAGTCGCTCAGCTCGCGCGAGGAGATCGTTTCCTTGCCCATCTTCTTGGCCTGCGTGAGGACCTGCAGGTAGCGCGACAGCCGTGCCGCGACGCCAAGCGACAGGCGTTCGCTGGCGATGGCGGGACCATCCAGCATCGCCTCCGGATCCACCGGTGCGGAGTCCGGCGGGGAAACGAGATCGCCCGGCGTCATCTAGTGACCACTGGGCGCCACTCTACCCAGTCGCCTGCACAGCAGGACTTCATCGACGAAGAACTCGAACGCCTCGTCGCCGTCGATCGTGACGACGGGGATGCGCTCGAGGTAGCGCGCATGCAGCGCGTCATCGCTCGTGATGTCGATTTCCTCGAACGGATGACCGACGCGCTCGAGCACGACCCGCGCGTCGTCGCAGAGATGGCAGCCGGGCCGGCTGAAGAGCACGACCCTCGCTGCCGCCATCACGCGAGCGCCCGCTCGCCGGAGGCGTACGCGTCGAGCGCGAGGTAGTCCGGATACGGCTGCGCTTCGGCGAAGCGCGCAGCCGAGGCGATCATCGCCGCGTTGTCCGTGCACAGCTCGCGCGGCGGGATGCCGAGCGGGACGCCGAGCGTCCCCAGGCGCTCGCGCAGAGCCCCGTTGGCCGCAACGCCACCGGCGACCGCCAGGCGATCAAGCCCGGTCTGCGTCAGCGCGCGCTCGCAGCGCTGCGCAAGCGCCGTGACGATCGCCTCCTGGTAGCCGGCCGCCAGGTCGGCCGCGCGCTCGGCGGCGACCGTCTCCCCCAGGTCGCGCACGCGGTACAGCAGCGAGGTCTTCACGCCCGCGAACGAGAAGTCCAGCCCGGGGACCTTGCGCGCCACCGGGAAGTCGAAGGCCTCAGCTTCGCCGTCCCGCGCGAGGCGCTCGAGCGCTGGACCGCCGGGAAACGGCAGGCCCAGCAGCCGCGCGCCCTTGTCGAAGGCCTCGCCTGCGGCATCGTCGAGCGTGCGCCCGAGCACGCTGAACGAGTTGTGGTCCTCGACGCGTGCGAGCAGCGTGTGGCCGCCGCTGGCGATCAGGCACAGAAAGGGCGGCTCCATGATCGGCTGCGGGGCGCCGTCCACGCGCAGGAAATTCGCCGCGACGTGGCCCTGCAGGTGGTCCACGGCGGCGAGCGGCAGCCCGCGCGCGGCCGCGATCGCCTTCGCGGTGCAGACCCCGATAAGGAGCGCGCCGACGAGCCCCGGGCCCTGCGTGACGGCGACGAGGTCGATCTCGTCGAGCGTCGTCGCGGCACGCCGCAGCGCGTCGTCGACGGCGGCGTTGGCGAGCTCGAGGTGGTGGCGCGAGGCGATCTCGGGAACGACGCCGCCGTAGGCGTCATGGATGCCCTGCGACGAGATGACGTTGGAGCGGATCTCGCCCGCGTCCGCGATGACCGCCGCGCACGTGTCATCGCAGCTCGTCTCGATGCCGAGGATCATCAGGCGGGCGAGGCGTTGGGCACGTCATCGAGGTGGCCCGCCAGCGTCGACTTCGTGCGCCACATGATGACGGCGTCCTCGCCGTTGTCCTGGTAGTAACGGCGGCGGCGGCCGGCGGCGCGGAAGCCGTAGCGCTCGTACAACGCAATCGCCGGGCGGTTGGATTCGCGCACCTCGAGCGTGATACGTGACTGTGGTGCATCGATGCGCACGAACAGCTCGAGCAGCAGCGCAGTCGCGACGCCGGCGCGGCGCTCGTCGGGATCGACGGCGACGTTCATGATGTGCCAGACGGTGTCGTAGCGCGAGCAGACGAGGTAGCCGAGCATCCGGCCGTCCTTCAGCGCCGCGAGGCAGACGCCCGACGGCTTGGACAGCTCGAGCACGAACATCGCCAGCGACCACGGCGTCGGAAACGCGCGCCGCTCGATCGCGATGATCTGCGGCAGGTCCGCGTAGGTCAGGCCGCGGATCTCAAGCTGGCCGTCGGTCACAGGGGGGATCTTCTTGCGGACGGGCACGGCATCGGGCGGGCGCAGATAGTCAGGGACGACCAGGTCGCGCACCGTCCCCTGCGACGCCTGCAGTGCGAGGCCGCAGATCGCCCGAGCGCTCACGCCGTGCAGCTCGTTTCCGTCCGCGGGGACACTGCAGCCGGCGCCTTCCAGGTCGGTCCGAGATCGTAGCGCGCCATCACCCACGGCCAGCCAGGCTCCGGCCTGCTCGCCAACGACCTGCGCGAGCCGCTCCGGTGCGAGCGCAGCCGGCTCGATGACCCGGCTACCCTCCCGCCAGCCGGCGGCGAAGACCTCGCCGCGGCGCGCATCGATGACGGCGAGCACGCCGCTGCCCGGCGGTGCGGAAGCTTCCGCGACGCAGGCGAGCGCACGCAGTGTCGAGACGCCGACGAGCTCGGCGCCCGTTGACTGAGCGAGTGCGCGGGCGGTCGCGACGCCGATCCGCAGGCCCGTGAACGTTCCCGGTCCAAGACCGACAGCGATGCGCTCGACGTCGCCGAACTGCAGCTGCGCCTCGTCCAGCAGTTCGGCCGCGAGCACCAGCAACTGGGTCGCGTGGCCAGGGCGCTCACCGGCCGATGGCTCGTGGCGTAGCTCGCGGGCCACCTCGCCGCGCGACTGCACGTACAGCGCCACCGTGGTCACAGGCGTGGCGGTGTCGAAGCCGAGGACGATCACGGCTCGATCGTCACGCGCCGCCGATCGCCGCCGCGGTGCTCGATCTGCACGCGCGCGACGACCCGCTCGGGATCAAGGCCGACGGGCGTGCCGACCTCGGGCCACTCGACGAAGGCGATCCGGTCCTCGGTCAGCTCGTCGGCCAGCAACGCGGGATCCTCTTCGGCGAGGTCGCCGAGGCGGTAGAGGTCGAGGTGCGAGATCGGAATGCGTCCGTCGTAGCGCTGGGCGATCGTGAAGCTCGGGCTCGTGACCGCGCCGTTCACGCCCAGTTGCCGGCAGGCGCCACGCACGAACGTCGTCTTGCCGGCGCCGAGATCGCCGGAGACGAGCACGACATCGCCGGGCGTCAGCCGCCGCGCAAGCTCGGCGGCGAGGAGCTCGGTTGCCTGCGGTCCAGCCGTGTCAGTACTCGTCGGCATCGGCGGTACGGAGCCGCAGCCCCACGCCGAGCAGCGTCAGCGCGACGCCGGTGAGAAACAACAGGCGCGGATCGGTACCGGTGTCAGGCAGCGCCTTCTTCGCCTCCGTGCTCGAGTTTTCGCCGGTGGCCTCACCCTGCTCATCGCCATCGAGATCGACCGGCGGGGTGCGGGACCCCGAGTCCTGCGACGGCAGCGTTTGCGTCTGGGTGGGCGTCTGCGCGCCGGCGGCGGCGGACAGCGCTAGCGCCACGGCGACGAACAGGGCGAAGATCAGACGGGTAAGCGGCACCGGGCGGACTCTAGTGGTTCATAACATCGCAACCGCGGCGCCTGCCGCAACCTGCTGGAAACTACAACGAGGCGGCTGCGGTACCGTCGCGGCCGTGCTCAATAACGCCCAGGCAGAGCGGCTGCGCGCGTGCGCCCGCGTGCTGAAGGCACCGGCGCGCATCGTCCTGACCGGCGACGTCACGCCCGACGCCGCGCGCGCGCTGAGCGCCGGAGCCGCGCCCGGCGTCGAGGTGCTCGAGCTCGCGCCCGACGACATCGCGAGCCTCGACGGCCCGATCGACGTGCTGTTCATCGGCCCTGCCGGGCGCTACAGCCTCGCCGTCGACATCTTCGAACGCTGGCCGGGCCGCGTCGTACCGGGCGGAACGCTGTTCGTTCACGGAGCGTTCGCTTCACCGCCGCTGACCGCGGCGTTGCTGCGGACGATCGGCTCCTCGCGCGCGTGGCGCTACTTCAGTCGTGAGGGAGCCCTGGCCGAGTACTTCCGCGCCGATCTCAGCCACGGCGAACGCGTGCTCGACGCGATCGCGCAGGTCGCGCAGCTGCCCTGGTTCGCGCGCGGGATGGCACAGCGACGCCTGCGCGGGCTGGCGTGGTCAGAACTGCGCGCTATAGCGCGTACTCGTGCCACCTGACGGCCCGAAGCGGCGCAAGGTGTCACAACTGCACGTTGCGACCCTCGCCCCGCCCTCGCCGCTTCTCCCCTTCTTTTCATTGATGTGGTTCGCCACGCAGGCAGCGCTGCGGCGCGCTACCGCTCGCGGCGTGACTGACCCAGTTGATAGGCCCGTAAGAGGTGGCGGGTAGCCTGCATTGCATGGCCAGCGACGAGATCGACACCCCCATCAGCAAGACCGACGACGAGTGGCGCGCCGAGCTTTCCTCCGAGCAGTACGAGGTGCTGCGCCGCGCCGGAACCGAGCGCGCCTTCACCGGCAAGTACGTCGACGAGAAGACGCCGGGCATGTACACGTGTGCAGGTTGCGGCGCCGAGCTGTTCTCATCGAATACGAAGTTCGACTCCGGCACCGGCTGGCCGAGCTTCACGGATCCCGCCGTTGCGGAGGCCGTCGAGACGCGCACCGATCGCGCCTACGGCATGGTCCGCACGGAGGTCGTCTGCCGCCACTGCGGTGGTCACCTGGGCCACGTCTTCCCCGACGGCCCCGGTGACAGCGGGCAGCGCTACTGCATCAACTCCGCGGCGCTGGAGCTCGAACCGGCCGACGGCTGACGCGCACGCCCGGCGCACGTTGGGGCGCAGATGCGGGTAAGGCAGGAGAGATCCCGTCTTGAAGGAGCGCCATGCAGTACTGGTTCTCAACCTCCACGGAAGAGTTCACGCCAACGCAGATGCTCGAGCAGGCGAAGGCCGCCGAGCGCGCCGGTTTCGACGGCCTCGGCACGTCGGATCACTTTGCGCCCTGGTTTCCGGACGGCCAGGCCACCCAGGCGTGGGTCTATCTCGGTGCCCTTGGCCAGGTGACCTCCAAGCCGATCGGCACGGGCGTCACGCCGATCGTCCACCACTATCACCCGGGCCTCGTCGCGCAGGCCTTCATGTCGCTCGAGGAGCTCTATCCGGGGCGCGTCTTTCTCGGCGTGGGCTCCGGCGAAGCGGTCAACGAGACCCCGCTCGGCATGGACTGGCCCGAGTACGAGGAGCAGCGCCGCCGGCTGGAGACGGGCCTGGAGGCGATCACCCGGCTGTGGAACGGTGAGACGGTCACGATGGACGCCGGCTGGTTCAAGCTCAAGGACGCCAAGCTGTGGACCCGCGCCAAGACCCGTCCGAAGCTCTATGTGTCGGCGTTCGGCCCGCGCTCGGCGCACCTCGCAGGGCGATACGGGGACGGCCTGTGGACGCTTGGCGACCCCGAGCAGACGCCGGAGATCCTCGACGCCTACCGCGAGTCCTGTCGTGAGCACGGCAAGGATGAGGGCGAGATCATCTTCCATGCCGGCTTCGCCTGGGACGACGACGAGCAGTCCGTGATCCGCGGCGCCCGCCACTGGAAGCCGACCCAGCTTCCCGAGCTGTACATCGAGGACATCGCCGATCAGAACGACATGCAGCGCCGCGCCGACGAGCAGATGACCGACGAGGAGTTCGCCAAGGAAGGTTTTCTGATCTCCTCCGATCCCCAGGAGCACATCGAGCGCATCCGCGAAATGCAACAGGGCGGCGCCACCGTCATCTGCCTGCAGCTCATCGGCCGCGCCGACCCGCTCGGCTCGATCCGCACATACGGGGCGCAGGTGCTGCCGGCCCTGCGAGGAGCGGTCGTGGGTTCCTAAGGCGCGAGCAGCCGCCGCGCTGGCCAGGACGTCGTCGCCACCGCCGCAGCGACGTCAGAACAAGCCGAGCTGGCTGGCCGGCGGGGGGACGATGGGCTCGGGTTCGGGCTCGGAGGCGATTTCGGGTTCCGGGACAGCCGGCTCGGGCGGCTCGGGCAGCTCGGGTTGCTCGGGCAATGCCAGCTCGAGCAGCGCGGGGATCTGGGCGAAGTCGGCTCGCAGCGTGTCCAGCAGCGAGCGCGTGTAGAGCGCGGCGGCGGGATGAAAGAGCGGGTACAGCCGCAGCGCGCAATTGCCGATGACTCGGATCTCCGCCCGGCCATGAAGCCGGGAGATGCCGGTCGGGTCGGCTCGCAGCAGCTTCGTGGCGAAGTTCCCCAGCGTGCAGATCACGCGCGGCTCGATCAACTCGATCCGGCGCATGAGATAGCTCTGGCAGTTCTCGATCTCCGCAGGCAGCGGATCGCGGTTGCCGGGCGGCCGGCAGTTGAGCACGTTGTTGATGAACACGTCCGAGCGTGCCAGGCCCAGCTCGCCCAGCAACTCGTCGAGCAGCTTTCCCGCGGCGCCGACGAACGGGATCCCCTGCTCGTCCTCGCGCGCTCCCGGCGCCTCGCCGACGAACATCAGGTCGGCGTCGGCGTTGCCTGACCCGAAGACGACCTGGGTGCGCGTACGCGCCAGCTCCGGACAGCGGGTGCAGCCGCGCGCCTCGGCGTAGACCGCCTTGAGCTGCTCGCGGCGCTCGGCGCTCGTCGACACGCGATCGATAGTAAACGGCGTTCGCAACCAGGTATCGTTCAGTGCCTGAGAACGCGACCGGTACCTCGCCCGTGAGGACTGGACCGACACAATGAAGACACTGCGAACCATCGCCGAATTGCGGTCCGAGCTGGACGGCCCGCGCCGTGACGGACGCAGCATCGGGCTCGTCCCGACCATGGGCGCGTTGCACGAGGGCCACCTGTCGCTCATCCGCCAGGCGCGCAGCGCCTGCGACATCGTCGTCGTGACGCTGTTCGTCAACCCGGCGCAGTTTCACGAGTCCGCCGATCTCGAGGCATATCCGCGCGATGAGCAGCGCGACCTGCGCCTGGCGCAGCAGGCCGGCGCCGACGTGCTGTTCGCGCCCGCGGCAGACGAGGTCTATCCGCTCGGCTTCGCCACCAGCGTCAGCGTTTCCGGCGTGAGCTCGCCGCTCGAGGGCGAGCACCGTGGTCTGGAGCACTTCACCGGGGTCGCGACCGTCGTCGTGAAGCTGCTCAACATGGCCGGCCCCGATGTCGCCTTCTTCGGCCAGAAGGACGCCCAGCAGGTCGCGGTCATCCGCCGGCTCGTGCGCGACCTCGACATCCCGGTGCGGATCGAGGTCGGCGAGACGGTGCGCGAGCCCGATGGCCTGGCGCTGTCGAGCCGCAACGCGCGCCTCGCCGGCGAGGACCGCGAGCGGGCGCTGGCGCTGCGGCGCGCGCTGGACGCCGTGCGCGCGTCCGTGCGCGACGGCGAGCGCGACCCCGCCGTGATCGCCGCCGCGGGCCGCGCGGCGATGAGCGCCCTGCACGTCGAGCCCGAGTACCTCGAGCTCGTCACACCCGACAGCTTCGCCAGCGTCACGCAGCTCAACGGCGAGCCGGTGCTCGCCGCCGTCGCGGCCCGAGTCGGCGATGTCCGCCTGATCGACAACGAGAATCTCACCCCCGACGCCCTCAGCGCCGACCGGAGGCCCTGAACATGCAGCGAACCATGCTCAAGTCCAAGATCCACCGCGCCACGGTGACCGACTGCGACCTGCACTACGTCGGGTCGATCACGATCGACCGTGATCTGCTGGATGCGGCCGACATGCTCGAGCACGAGCAGGTCCACGTCGTCGACATTGACAACGGCGCGCGCTTTGAGACCTACGTGATCGCCGGCGAGCGCGGCTCGGGAACGATGCAGGTCAACGGCGCTGCCGCCCGTCTCGTGCACCGCGGCGACACGATCATCGTGATCTCCTACGCCGCCTACGACAGCGCCGAGCTGGAGCACTACGAGCCGCGCGTCGTGCACGTGCGGACGGGCTCCAACGAGATCCTCGACGTCGACGCCGAGGTCGCCACCCTGCTGACCGCGCCGGACGGCCGCTGATGTCCACCCACCCCAGCCAGATCTCCGCCGCCGCCCTGACCGAGCGGCTGCCGGTCACGCTGCCACGCCTGACCGAGATGAAGCGCCTCGGCGAGCCGATCGTGATGGTCACCGCGTACGACTTCCCGAGCGCGCGCGCGCTCGAGGAGGCGGGAGTCGACATCGTGCTCGTCGGCGACTCCGGCGCGATGACCGTGCTCGGCTACCCGTCGACGGTGCCCGTCGAGCTCGACGAGATGCTGATGCTGTCCAAAGCCGTGCGGCGCGGGCTGCGCACGCCGCTGCTCGTGGGCGACATGCCCTTCGGGTCCTACGAGCGCTCCGACGAGCAGGCGATCGGGACCGCCGTGCGCTTTCTCAAGGAAGCCGGCTGCGACGCCGTCAAGCTCGAGGGCGGCGGATCGATGTCGACCGCGCGGGCGCGGGCGATCGTCGGCGCCGGCATCCCCGTGATGGGCCACGTCGGGCTCACGCCGCAGACCGCGACGGCGCTCGGCGGCTACCGCGCACAGGGCCGCAGCGCCGATGCTGCGGCGCGCGTCGCCGCCGATGCGCTGGCACTGCAGGATGCGGGCTGCTTCTCGATCGTCTTCGAGGCGATCCCCTCGCAGGTCGCCGCGGAGCTGATGACGCGCATCGAGATTCCCGTGATCGGGATCGGCGCCGGGCCCGCCACCGATGGCCAAGTGCTCGTCTTCCACGACCTGCTGGGCATTCGCGAGGGTCTCGGCGCGCGCTTCGTCAAGCGCTACGCCGACCTGCAGGACGAGATGGTCGCGGGGGTCACGGCGTTCGCCGACGACGTGCGCGCCAAGCGCTATCCGGAACCCCAGCACGGCTACTCGATCGAGCAGCAAGAGCTTGACCTCTTCCGCGAACGCCTGACATAGACTGGCGCGGGCCATGGCCCGGCTGTCACAGGTGTTCGCGCCGAAGGATCGTCAGTTCTTCGACCTGTTCGAGGAGGCGGCGGCAAACGGTCTGCGCGCCGCCGCACTGCTCGACGAGATGCTGGCGACCTACCCGGAGAAGGCTGAGCTCGCCAAGGAGATCGTGCTCTGCGAACACGAGGGCGATCGCATCACGTTCGACACGATCCAGCGCCTGAACTCGACGTTCGTCACGCCGATCGACCGCGAGGACATCCTTGCGCTCGCGTCCGGGATCGATGACATCGTCGACCTCACCGAGGAGGCCGCCGACTACCTCGGGCTGTACAAGATCGAGGCGCCGATGGAGCAGGCCGAAGAGCTGGCGCACATACTCCGGGAGGCATGCCGCCAGATCGCCGAGGCGATGCCGCGGCTGCGTGGCTTCAAGGACGTCTCACACTTCACCAACGAGATCCACCGTCTGGAAACGCAGGGCGACCGCGTGACCCGAGGAGCGGTCGCGTCGCTGTTCACCACGGGGATCGACCCGATGGTCGTGATCCGTTGGAAGGACATCTTTGAGCGCTTGGAGGAGGCGATCGATGCCACCGAGACGGTCGCCAACACGCTTGCGAACATCGTCGTGAAGAACTCGTAGCAAGAGCCTTGGACAGCGACATCATCCTTGTCATCGTCGTCGCGGCGGCGCTGGCATTCGATTTCACCAACGGCTTTCACGACACCGCGAACGCGGTCGCCACATCGATCTCCACGCGCGCACTGGCGCCGAAGACCGCTGTCACGCTGGCCGCGATCCTGAACTTCGTCGGCGCCTTCATCTCGCTGAAGGTCGCCGCGACGGTCGCCAGCGGGATCGTCGATGCGGAGCTTGTGACGACGACAGTGATCTTCGCCGGGCTGATCGGCGCGATCTTCTGGAACGTGCTGACCTGGTACTTCGGGCTGCCCTCGAGCTCGTCGCACGCGCTTATCGGCGGTGTCGTGGGCGCCGCGTTCACGGCCGGCGGTGCGGAGGCCGTGTTCGGAAATGGCCTGATCGAAAAGGTGATCGTGCCGGCGCTCGTGGCTCCGGTCGTCGCCTTCCTCGCCGCCGCGATGGCGATCCTGATCACCTATCGGATGGTCGGGCGGCTGCGGCCCGGCCCCGTCAACCGCGGCTACCGGCTCGGGCAGATCGCCAGCGCCAGCCTGCTGTCGCTCTCGCACGGGACCAACGACGCGCAGAAGACGATGGGCATCATCACGCTGGCGCTCGTCGCGAACGGGACCCTGAGCGGCCCGAACCCCGAACCACCGACCTGGGTCGTGATCTCCGCGGCGACGGCGATCGCGCTCGGTACCTACTCCGGCGGCTGGCGGATCATCCGCACGATGGGCAGCCGCATCATCAAGATGGACCCGGCCCAGGGCTTTGCCGCCCAGAGCGGTGGCGCGGCGGTGCTGCTGACAGCCGCCCATCTCGGCTTCCCGCTGTCGACGACGCACTCGATCACCGGCGCCGTGCTCGGCGCCGGCGCGGCCAAGCGGCTGTCCGCCGTGCGCTGGGGGCTGGCCGGCAACATCGTCATCGCGTGGATCCTGACGCTGCCGGCAGCGGCCGCCGTCGGCGCGCTGACCTATGGCGTGAGCCGGATCTTCGGGACGGGCGCGCTCGGGCCGCTGCTGATCTCGGTGTCGCTGCTCGCGGTGCTCGCGGCGGTCTTCGGCAAACGCCTGCGGCGCGGCCCCGCGCTGACCTCGCCGGTCGACACATGATCAGCGCGATCGACACCGATGCGCTGCTCGAGCTGGTCTGGGCTGCGCCGCTGGCCGTGCTTGCCGTGACCGTCGCCTGGAGCATGGTCGTCATCGGCGCGACCCGCGCCTCCGAGGCGCGCCGCGAGAACCGCTCTTCCGCAGCGGCGCTGAACATGCTGCTGGCGGTAGCCGGCGGCGCACTGTTCGCCGCCGCGGTCGTCTTCGGGCTGCTCGTGCTGACGGCCAAGCGCTAACGCGCCACTACGCGACAGATCCGGTGCACTATCGGCCCGGATTCGGGTGCAAGTAACGTTTGCAGTGGTTTTTGCAGGGCGACGTAACCACGCGCGCGCACGTGCGCTGGCGCGGCGGGCGAGGCAACCTAGTCATGAACCCGATCCAGAGGAGCTCATGCGCCCCGTCCGATACATCGTCCTCGCGGCCTTCGCCGCGTTGCTCGCCGCCCCCACGGCGAACGCCCACGTCTCTCACACCGTCGCGCCCGGCGAGACCCTGTGGTGGATCGCCGCGCAGAGCAACCTGACGACTCGCACGCTGGCCGCCTACAACGGGCTGCCTGAGGATGCCAACGTGATCCTTGGCACCACGATCAAGATCCCGTCCGAGGCCGAGGGCGCCGCGGCACTGGGCGCAACGGGAGCGCGCACGGCCTCCGGCGCAGCCCCGGTCATCGCCTCGAGGCCGTCGGCCGGCGCGCCCAAGCCGCAGGGCGCATACGTCGTACGCCCGGGCGACACGCTCAGCGGGCTGGCCCGAGGCGCCGGCGTGCCGGTCGCCCAGATGGCCTACATGAACGGCCTCGCGCCCGATGCCGAGCTGCTCACCGGCACGGTTCTCAAGCTGCCCGCCGGCGCACCCACACCGTCGCACGCCTCATCCCCGGCGCCTGCCACGCGCGTCGTGCCGGCGGCATCGCCGGTGCCGACACCGGGACTCGTGAGCGCCGATCGCGTCAAGCAGATCGCCGCCGCGCACGGCGCGCCAGGCTCGCTGGCCGCCGCCATCGCATGGCAGGAGAGCGGCTTCAACAACGCGAGGGTCTCATCGGCCAACGCCCGCGGTGTCATGCAGGTCATGCCGGGCACGTGGGACTGGGTTCAGAACAACCTCGCCCAGTCCAAGCTCAACCCGACCTCGGCCGAGGACAACGTGCGCGCGGGCGCGCTGTACCTCGCGAAGCTCCTGAAGGACACCAACGGCGATCCCCGGCTCGCGGCAGCGGGGTACTACCAGGGGCTGTCGTCGGTACGCAGCCGCGGCATGTTCGACGACACCAAGCGCTACGTCGACAACGTGCTTGCGCTGCGCGCGCGCTTCGGAGGCTGAGCCAGGGGCAGGGAGGCGGCACGCGCGCCCGGGCGGCCGCGTGCCTACGAAGCGGGCTGCTGCGCGCCGTCGGGGCTGATGGCGCGCAGCACCTTCGCCGGCGCACCGGCCGCGATCGAGAACGCGGGCACGTCGCGTGTCACGACGCTGTTGGCACCGATCACGCAGCGCTCGCCGATCGTCACGCCGCTCGTGACGACCACGTTGGCGCCGAGCCACGTGTTGTCGCCGATGCGCGTCGGCCCCTTCGTCGTGAAGCCCTGCCAGGTGATCGGCTGTTCGAGATCGTCGAAGCGGTGGTCGGCGTCGGTGACGAAGCAGTTGTTGGCGAGCATGCAGTGCGCGCCGATCTCGACGAGCTCGATCGCGGCCACCATCACGCCGACGTTGAGGAACGTCCCCTCGCCGATGCGCACGCGCGCCGCATCCGGCGCGGTGATCCAGACGTCGGGCTCCAGCAGGACGTTCGGCCCCAGCTCGAGACGGCCCTCGTCGAGTGCCTCGAGCACGTTGCCGTGCAGCGGCCAGCGCGCGAAGCATTCGCGTCGCAGCATGTGGGCGTGGATCCGAAGGCGGTTCCAGGGCAGCTCGTTGCGCTGATACCAGCGCCACTTCTGCAGCCAGAGCTTGGCCTGCCGCGCGAGGGGGTCCATGGCGTGGAGGCTACGCGAGGAACAGCAGCATGCCGTCGCGCCGGGGCCCCGGCGCAAGCTCAGGCCGCGGCCGCGGCGGCCTTGCGCCGGCGCCCGCGGCGCGCACCGGGCGCCGCAGCGACAACGCCGGCCTCGCGCAGAAAGTCACCGGTGTAGGACCCGGGTGTCCCAGCGACCTCCTCGGGCGTTCCGGCGGCGACGACCTCGCCGCCCTCCTCCCCACCTTCGGGCCCCATGTCGATCAGCCGGTCGGCGGTCTTGATGACGTCGAGGTTGTGCTCGATCACGACGACGCTGTTGCCGGCGTCGACAAGGCGGTGCAGCACCTCGAGCAGGCGCTGGACATCGGCGAAGTGCAGGCCGGTCGTCGGCTCGTCGAGGATGTAGAGCGTCCGCCCGGTAGCGATCTTCGACAGCTCCGTTGCGAGCTTGACGCGCTGCGCCTCGCCGCCCGACAGCGTCGTCGCCGGCTGGCCGAGGCGGATGTAGCCCAGGCCAACGGCGTTGAGCGTCTCCAGCCGGCGGCGGATCTTCGGGATGTGCTCGAAGAACTTCAGGGCCTCCTCGACGGGCATGTCGAGCACGTCGGCGATCGTCTTTCCCTTGAAGCGCACGTCGAGCGTCTCGCGGTTGTAGCGCTTGCCATGGCATTGCTCGCACGGCACGTAGACGTCGGGCAGGAAGTGCATCTCGATCTTGATCTGCCCGTCGCCGCGGCAGACCTCGCAGCGCCCGCCCTTGACGTTGAACGAGAAGCGCCCGGGCTTGTAGCCGCGTACGCGCGCCTCCTGCGTCTTGGAGAAGAGGTCGCGGATGACGTCGAACAGGCCGGTGTAGGTCGCCGGGTTGGAGCGCGGCGTGCGCCCGATAGGCGACTGGTCGACCTGGATGATCTTGTCGAGCTGGTCGAGGCCGAGGATCGCGGTGTGCTTGCCGGGCCGCGTACGCGCGCGGTGAAGGCGGTTGCCGACCGCCTTGAACAGCACCTCGTTGACGAGCGTCGACTTGCCCGAGCCCGAGACCCCGGTGACCGCGGTCATCACGCCGAGCGGGACCTTCGCGTCGACCCTCTTGAGGTTGTTCTCCGCAGCACCGCGGATCTCGACGTAGCCGTTGGCCTTGCGCCGCTTCTCAGGGACCGCGATCGAGCGGGTCCCCGCCAGGAACTGGCCCGTCAGCGACTCCGCGACCTGCTCGACCTCCGCCGCGGTGCCCTGCGCGACGATCCAGCCGCCGTGCTCACCGGCACCGGGGCCGAGGTCGACGAGATGGTCGGCCGCCCGCATCGTCTGCTCGTCGTGCTCGACGACGATGACCGTGTTGCCGAGCTCGCGCAGCCGCTCGAGCGTCGCGATCAGCTTCGAATTGTCGCGCTGGTGCAGGCCGATCGAGGGCTCGTCAAGGATGTACAGCACGCCGACGAGCGACGAGCCGATCTGTGTCGCCAGGCGGATGCGCTGCGCCTCACCGCCGCTCAGCGTCGCCGCCGCGCGCTCCATCGACAGGTAGCCGATACCGACATCCTCGAGGAAGCGCAGGCGCTCGACGATCTCGCGCAGGATCAGGCGTGCGATGTGGCGCTCGGTCTCGGTCAGCTGAACCTCGTCGAGCCATTGCATCGCTCGGCGCACCGACAGACCTGTGAACTCGTTGATCGGCATGCCGCCGACGAGTACCGCGCGCGACTCCGGCCGCAGGCGCGCGCCGCCGCACGCCGGGCACGGGCGCACGCTCATGTACTCCTCGATCTTCTCGCGCGAGAACTCCGAGTCGGTCTCGCGATAGCGGCGCTCGAGGTTGGGGATGATCCCCTCGAAGCGCGTCTTGTAGGAGCGCCGGCGCCCGTAGCGGTTGCGGTAGGTGACCTGGATGGGCTCGCCGTTGGTGCCGTACAGGAAGAGGTCGCGATCCTCGTCGCCGAGCGCCCGCCACGGCGCTTGCACATCGACGCGGTAGCGCTCGGCGATCGCCTCGGTGATCTGCTCGTAGTAGTTGGATGCGCTGTTGGCCCACGGCGCGAGCGCGCCCTCGGCGATCGACAGCGCCGGATCGGGGACGATCAGCTCAGGGTCGATCTCGCGCTGCGAGCCCAGCCCGGTGCAGCGCTCGCAGGCTCCGTGCGGCGAGTTGAACGAGAAGATCCGCGGCTCGAGCTCGGGCATCGACGTGCCGCACTTCAGGCATGCAAACCGCTCGCTGAAGGTCAGCACGCGTCCGTGCCCGTCGCCATCGCCGTGCGCAGGCAGGATCTCCACCTCGATGATCCCGTCGGCCAGCGCGACCGCCGTCTCGACGGAGTCCACCAGCCGCTTGCGCACCTCGTGGCGCATTACGAGCCGGTCGACGACGACCGAGACGTCGTGCTTGTACTTCTTGTCGAGGTCGAAGTCCTCCTCGAGCATGCGCAGCTCGCCGTCGACCTTGACGCGCGTGTAGCCGTCGGTGCGCAGCTCGGCGAACAGCTTGCCGTACTCGCCCTTGCGCCCGCGCACGATCGGCGCCATCACCATGAAGCGCGTGCCCTCCTCGAGCTCCATCACCTGGTCGACGATCTGCTCGACGCTCTGGCCCTCGATCGGCGCGCCGCAGACGTGGCAGTGCGGCCGGCCGACGCGCGCCCACAGCAGGCGCAGGTAGTCGTAGATCTCCGTGACCGTGCCGACCGTCGAGCGCGGGTTGCGCGACGTGGTCTTCTGATCGATCGAGATCGCCGGTGACAGGCCCTCGATCGAGTCGACGTCGGGCTTGTCCATCTGGCCCAGGAACTGGCGCGCGTAGGCGCTCAGCGACTCGACGTAGCGGCGCTGGCCCTCGGCGTAGATCGTGTCGAATGCCAGCGACGACTTGCCCGATCCGGACAGGCCAGTAATGACGACGAGCGCGTCGCGCGGCAGCTCGAGGCTGATGTCCTTGAGGTTGTGCTCGCGCGCGCCGGAGACGATGAGGCGGTCGTGCTTGGCCACGCAACCATTGTAGAGCGGCGAACAGACGTTCGGGTCGGCCTGATCCCGCAACGTGCGCGTGATGCCTCTCAGGCGCTGAGGGCCCGTTCCCCGGGGCCGATGCGCAGCAGCACGAGCATCGCGACGAGCAGGACGGGCGCCAGCGTCAGGCTGATCGTCTCGCCCTCGCCGATGCCCGAGACCACGATCGCCCCGGCCATGTTGCCGGCGAGCACGAACGCGACCAGACGGGTCAGCAGCCCGAGGATCAGCGCTAGCCCGCCGACGACCTCGATGACGCTGACGGCGATCACGAACCCCTCCGGCCAGGGCAGGCCGTAGCTCTCGAACGAGGCCAGCTCGGTGTCGTAGGCAACGAACTTGCCGATGCCGAATGCGACGAAGATCGCGCCTGCGGTCAGACGTATCGCAAACGCCACCCTGGCGCCCGTCGCCCGTCCCTCAGGATCGCGCTGCGCGGAGGTTCTCGACACGCCTCACCCCGTCCAGGTCGTATTCGGTGCGTCGGCGCTCGCGCGCAGCGGCGCCCGACGACCCGTTTCGCCCGGGTCCGCGTCGCTTCGCACTACCCATCAACGGTCGCGTAAACTTCGTCGAGTAGTGCTTCGCGGTCGCCGAGGTCGAAGTTCTCGGCGAGGTAGCGGTCGGTCTCGGTGCGCGACTGGCCGTTCAACGCCATGTTGAGCGCGATCAGGCGGGCGCCCTCGACGTCCTCCTCCGCAGCCGCCGCATCGACGTCCGCGGTGTCGCCGGCTTCCACGAAGTCGTCTTCGACGAGCGCGGGCTCAGGCTCGTCCTCGACGGCGACGAACGCCGCCACGGCGAGCTCCTCGACCACGACGATCTCGGGCTCGACCGGCTCGACCGGCATCGCAGCCTCCGGTGGGGCCGAGCTGCGCCCCGCCGCGTCGTACAGCTCGCCCATGTTGCCCGACAGCAGCGAGAGGTCGGCGTTGAGACGGTTGGCTCCGGTGCGCAGCGACTCGACGAGCGCGCCCAGCTCGCTCTCCATGGCATCGACGCGCTGCAGCATCAGCGCCGTCGCCTCGTGAACCTTGCCGACGTGCTCCTGCGAGCGCTCGATCGCCTCGTCGCGCGTGCGCTGGGCATCGCGGGAGGCGTCCTGGGTGATCCGCGATGACTGCTCGCGGGCTTCGCGCTCGATCTCGGCGGCGCTTGACTCGGCGGCCTCGACGATCGCCTGAACCTGGGCGCTGGCGATCGTCGCGAGCGACTCGCCGGCGGCGGGCCGGTCGCTCGTGCTCGAAGCCGCCTCGCGCTTGAGCGCCTCGACCTCACGGGCCAGCACGGCCAGGTGGGAATCGACCGCGGTCGGCTCGTAGCCGCGGCGGCCGATGGGAAAGTCTCGTTTTTCGATGGACTGGCGGTCGAGCGCCAACGGAGCCTCCGAGGGTTCATCGCCTACGTTTCCTCCGCGCACCCTACCGAGGTAGGCGAGGGAGCCCCACTCCCACACCCGATCGCTGCACGAGACCATCGCGCTCGAGCGCGTCAAGGGCGCGCTCGAGGCGCTCGGCAGCGATTCCAGCGGGCAATTGCTCGCCCGCCGCGAGCGCCGCGACGATCCGCCCGCGCACCCAGCGATCGCTGCCCTCGAAGCGCTCAGCGGCGCGTCGGGTGGCGCGGGGCGCGATCTGCACCTGCCCGGCGGACGCGCACCAAGGCGCCGCGGGACAGCCCGCGCAGCGCGGGGAGCGGGCGGTGCAGAAGGTCGCCCCCAGCTCCATCGCGGCCTGGTTGTAGTCTTGATGGCGCTCGCCGGGCAGCAGCTCGTCCGGCGTCGCGCCGATTCGCTGCGCCACTCGGCGCACGTTGGTGTCGACCGCGGCAACGCGCTCCCCGAAGGCAAACGAGGCGACCGCGGCGGCCGTGTACGCGCCCACGCCGGGCAACGCGCGCAGGCCCGCCGAGGTTCGCGGCCAGCCGTCTCGCGCGACGATCCGCGCCGCGGCCTGCAGCCGCAGCGCGCGGACGTTGTAGCCAAGGCCGACCCACAGGCGCAGGACGTCCGCCGGCTCGGCCTCCGCCAGCGTCTGGGCCGTCGGCCAGCGCTGCAGCCAGCGCTCGTAGTAGGGCAGCACGCGCGCGACCTGCGTCTGTTGAGCCATCACCTCAGAGACGAGGATCGCGTACGGGTCGTGCGTTGCGCGCCATGGCAGCTCGCGGCCCTCCCGGTCATACCAGGCGAGGACGGCGCGCTGGAGGGGCTTGTGGCTCAGAACCCCGGCCCTTCAGCCGGCTGCGAGCATCGCGACGGCCGCCCGGATGAGGTCGGCGTTGCCTGCTGGACGGCGGCCGTCGGGCAGCACGCTCGTGTCCTCGAGGCCGGCGCGGATGCCGTGGCCGCGGCTGACGGCGCGTTGCATCACGTGCCAGGTCGCCGGGCCGTCTCCGTGATGGACCTGCTCGAGGCCGATGCCGGCATCGGCGAGCAGCTGCTCCATCGCCGCGGCGTGCGCGACGGCGTCCTCGGGCTCGGCGTCCAGCGGCTCGAGCAGCACGCGGACACAGCGTCCGCTGATCTTTGAGCTGAGGAAGGCGCGCGCGTCCTGGAGCGCCAGCAGGCCGGCCTCGATGCCGACCCCGCGCGCCATCAGGTGCTCGCACAGCTCGACGATGCCGGCTTCACCCTGGTTGGCCGTGACGAGCTCGGGCAACTCCGTCCAGCCGGCGATCAGCTCCAGACGAGCACGTGGATCGGGCACTATCTCCGCCGAGGTGCTCAGCGAGATCGGGATCCCCGGACAGAAGGCCCGCACCGCACGCAGTGCCGCGGCGCACGGTATGGCGCTGAGCGTCTCGGCGCCCGTCGCGTCGTCGTAGGGATGCAGATGAAGGATCTCGGCGCCGGCCGCGACGGCGGCTGCGGCCTCGGCGGCCAGCTCGTCCGGCGTTTGCGGGACCGCCAAATGCTCGTCGCGCGAGCGGCCGCCGTTCAGGCAGGCTTTGAGCGGTGGCGTCAGGCCGGAGCCTCGTTGGCCTGCGCCATCTGGATCTCCCGGCGCAGGTCGCGGATCTCGTCGCGCACGCGGGCGGCGTACTCGAAGCGCAGCTCCTCGGCGGCGGCGAGCATCTCCTCCTCGAGCTCGACGACCGTCTGCTCGAGATCGGACAGCGACATGTGCTCGGTCTTCGTGACACGCCGGCGGCGCTTGCCCTTGCCCGGCACCTTGGACTCGGACTGCAGGAACTCGGCGATGTCGGAGATCCCCTTGACGATCGTCGCGGCCGTGATGCCGTGCTCCTCGTTGTAGGCGACCTGGATCGCGCGGCGGCGCTCGGTCTCCCCCAGTGCAGCCCGCATCGCGTCGGTCTCCTTGTCGGCGTACATCAGGACCTTGCCCTCGATGTTGCGCGCCGCGCGGCCGATCGTCTGGATCAGCGAGGTCTCGCCGCGCAGGAAACCCTCCTTGTCGGCGTCGAGGATCGCCACGAGCGAGACCTCGGGCAGGTCCAGGCCCTCCCTGAGCAGGTTGACGCCGACAAGCACGTCGTACTCCCCCAGGCGCAGGTCGCGGATGATCTGGATGCGCTCGAGCGTGTCGATCTCCGAGTGCAGGTAGCGGACCTTGAAGCCCATCTCGAGCAGGTAGTCGGTCAGGTCCTCGCTCATCTTCTTGGTCAGCGTCGTGACGAGCGTGCGTTCCCCGCGGTCCACGACCCGGCGGATCTCGTTCATCAGGTTGTCGATCTGATTGCGCGTCTCGCGCACCTCGACGGCCGGGTCGACGATCCCCGTCGGGCGCACGATCTGCTCGACGACGCAGCCCGAGTGGGCGCGCTCGTACTTGCCCGGCGTGGCCGACACGAAGACGAGCGTGGGCGTGATCGAGAGGAACTCGTCGAACTTCTGCGGACGGTTGTCGAGCGCTGACGGCAGTCGGAAGCCGTAGTCGACGAGCGTCTGCTTGCGCGAGCGGTCGCCCTCGTACATGCCGCCGATCTGCGGCACGGTCTGGTGGGACTCGTCGAGAAAGCAGATGAAGTCGCTGGGGAAGTAATCGATCAGGCAGTAGGGGCGGGCGCCCGGCTGTCGGCCGTCAAGGATCCGCGAGTAGTTCTCGATCCCGTTGCAGAAGCCCATCTCGCGCAGCATCTCCATGTCGTACTGCGTGCGCTGCCTGAGGCGATGCGACTCGAGCAGCTTGCCCTCGGCCTCGAGCTCGGCGCAGCGCTCGTTGAGCTCGCGCGCGATCTCCTGCACGGCGCGGTCGACCGTCCCCTCCTTGACGTTGTAGTGCGTCGCGGGCCAGACGGCGACGTGCTCGAGGTCGTCCTTGATCAGCTCGCCGGTGAGCGGGTCGAAGTGCTGCAGGCGCTCGACCTCGTCGCCGAACAG
>Ga0208736_1000133_pt1 | contig 22946 bp, 18 predicted proteins | sample AntDryMetagUQ255_FD_188090 | JGI IMG/M metagenome (GOLD analysis project Ga0208736, IMG submission 188090) | Polar desert microbial communities from Antarctic Dry Valleys - UQ255 (SPAdes) | ecosystem: Environmental > Terrestrial > Soil > Desert | place: Antarctic Dry Valleys | collected 2008-12-31 | reverse complement strand
AATATTGTGTTCAATCACAATAATAGAATGCCCCTGGTCAATTAATGCATTAAAAGAGGCTAATAATTTTTTTATGTCGTGAAAATGCAAACCCGTAGTTGGCTCATCAAAAATAAATAAAATTTTACCCGCTGATTTTCCCTTCCCTAAAAACGAAGCCAGCTTTACACGCTGCGCCTCACCGCCAGAAAGCGTACCGGATGATTGTCCCAATTTTACATAGCCAAGTCCTACGTCGCTCAGCGGTTTTATAGTATTTACAATGGCAACTCCCTCACGAACTCCTTTATCACCTGGCGGAGACGAAAAAAATTCAACAGATTCATCAACACTCATTTCCAAAACTTCAAACACATTTTTGCCTTTGTATTGCACATCAAGTACTTCTTCCTTAAATCTTTTTCCGTTGCACACTTCGCAGGTCAGGTGCACATCAGCTAAAAACTGCATCTCAACAATCTTTTCTCCTTCTCCTTTACATGCATCGCAACGACCACCATCTACATTAAACGAAAAATGTTTTGCCTGGAAACCACGTATCTTACTCAAAGGTTGTGATGCATATAAATCCCTGATGTGGTTCCAGGCCTGTATATAAGTTACAGGATTACTTCTGGAAGATTTACCGATCGGATTCTGATCCACCATTTCTACTGCACCTATAGCATCTACGTCTCCAGTAAAAGTTTTATGCAATCCTAACTTTTCGCCCGCTTCACCCTTTAATTTTTGTATGGCCGGGTAAAGTATGTGCCTGACTAATGTTGTTTTTCCACTACCACTTACCCCGCTTACGACACATAAAACATTCAGCGGAAATTCAACCGTAATGTTTTTTAAATTATGTTGCCTTGCTCCTTCTACTATAATAGAATGATTCCATTTCCTTACAGATTTAGGAGGATCAATTTTTAATTCCCCTTTTAAATATTTCCCCGTTAAACTATCTGAACTTGCAATAATCTCTTCATAATTTCCAGCAGCTACAACTTCACCACCTAAATGAGAAGCAAGGGGGCCCATGTCAATAATATAATCAGCTTCACGCATCATCATTTCATCGTGCTCCACCACAACAACAGTATTACCCAAATCACGTAATTCTTTTAATACGCGGATTAAATTTTTTGTATCTCTTGAATGCAAACCAATGGAAGGCTCGTCTAAAATGTATAAGGAATTTGTAAGATTGCTTCCTAAACTCCGGGTCAATTGAATACGCTGGCTTTCGCCTCCACTTAAAGTATTTGCTAACCTGTTAATGGTTAAATATCCTAAACCAACTTTTAATAAAGTATCAATACGATGCGTAATTTCAATTTCAATTCGTTTGGCAATTTTAGTTTCGAACGCAGAAAATTTTTGCAAGGCATCATCAAACCAAACTTTCAGATCTTTTACAGGCAGTTCACATAATTCTCCGATGTGCTTGCCCTGTATTTTTACATATAAGGCTTCTTTACGTAAACGGGAACCTTCACAATCCGGGCATTTTGTTCTGCCGCGGTAACGACTTAACATTACCCGGTACTGCACCTTATATAAATTTCTTTCCACCTCTTTAAAAAAATCATCAATACCTCCTGCATATTCATTGCCCTTCCATAGTGTTTGATATTGCTGCTCTGTTAAATCAATGATAGGCTTGTGAACAGGAAAATTACTTTTACGGGCAGCTTTAATAAAATCATCTTTCCATTTACCTAACTTTTCTCCCTTCCAGGGGGCAATGGCTCCCTCATACACACTTAAAAGTTTATCAGGAATTACAAGGTCTTCATCAATGCCAAGCACCATGGAAAACCCTTCACAAGTGGGGCAAGCGCCAAACGGATTATTAAAAGAAAAAAGATTGGGGACCGGTTCTTCGAATTTTATTTCATCTAATTCAAACCTGTTATTAAAATGAACTAATTTCTTTCCATCAATTTCTACATAGACGTCCCCTTCACCTTCATAAAAAGCAGTGCTCACGGAATCGCTTAGCCTGTGTTCATCATCTTCATCCATTTCTTTTATAACAATTCTATCAATTAAAATATAGGGAGTAAGTTTTGAATGATGAGTAGTGAATTTGCTTTTTAATGCTTCATCCTCTAATAATAATGCGTCTTCAATCCTTAAAATTTCACCAGTTTCATCATTAGGTTTTGACGATCCACGAATATACATGCGGGAAAAACCTTTCTGCATAAGTATGTTCAACTCTTCTTTAACCTCACGGTTGCGATGTTGTTTAAAAGAACTTAATATAAAAACCTTTGTTCCTTCATTTAGGGTCTTGATCATTTCCACTACATCTTTTACATCGTCTTTTTTTACTACTCTTCCAGAGATTGGTGAAATTGTTTTTCCAATTCTCGCATATAGCAACCGTAAGTAATCATAAATTTCGGTCATGCTCCCTACTGTACTTCGGGGTGTTCGGGTAATTACTTTTTGTTCAATGGCAATAGCTGGTGATAGACCTTTAATATAGTCTACATCTGGTTTATCCATTCGATTAAGAAATTGCCGCACGTAGGCGCTCAAACTTTCTGCATAACGTCGCTGGCCCTCTGCATATAGCGTATCAATGGTCAGCGAAGATTTTCCGGAACCGGAAACGCCGGTAACAACTATTAATTTATTTCGGGGAAAGCTGACATCAACATTTTTTAAATTATGTACCCTGGCACCCTTTATTACTATTGGCTCTGTAATGAAAATATTTTGTTTATTCTTTTCTTCCACTATTTGTTTCATCTGAGCAAATGTAACTTACTAACTAATTTAGCTAACTAATCCTTAACAGTTATTTCACAAAAAGAGGATAATAAAAAAAATGTGTTTTTGCTTTTTTTAAAAAAGAAGTATATTTTTACTCAGCAAATTTTATAATACTCTAAACAGTAAAAACTCTTAACTCGCCTATCGCTCCTACATCTACACGTTTTTCTTAAATTTTATTGCTTTACCCTTGATAACCTTAAAACTGTAGGAGTTATGACAACTTTATCCCGACTGTCTGACCACGAATTAATTAATATTTTTATTGCAGGTAATACCAACGGTTTAGAAGCCCTTGTATTACGTCACAAAGACAAGCTCTACACCTCGATTTTATTTTTAGTTAAAGACAAGTATCTCGCCGAAGACATTTTCCAGGATGTTTTTATAAGGGTAATAGATACAGTAAGAGGTGGACGATATACCGAAGAAGGGAAATTTTTACCCTGGGCTATGCGTATAGCTCATAATCTTTGTGTAGATCATTTTAGAAAAGTAAAACGCACCCCTATTATTAAAACAGGTGAAGATCAGGATATTTTTGAAGTACTAAATTTTACGGAAGAAAGTGCTGAAGATAAGATGATGAAAAAACAAAGTCATAACCGGGTAAGAGATATGCTGGACAAATTACCCGAAGATCAACGCGAAGTGATTATTTTACGTCATTATGCAGATATGAGCTTTAAAGAAATTGCAACGGTTACCAATTGCAGTATCAATACAGCGCTAGGACGTATGCGTTATGGTTTAATTAACCTGCGGAAAATGATGATACAAAAACAGATTGCTTTATGAACCTCACTGCTGCCCTCTCACCTCATCCGGCCTTCGGCCACCCTCTCCAAAAATGGAGAAGGAAAATGAAATTGAGGTTAATTCGGAGACGGAGAAACTATAGTCATTCTTTATCTCTCACCACATGCTTGCCGTGGACGGTTGATAAGGAATGACGCCTAATTGAAAAGCTAAAAGGGTTACAGTATTGTAACCTTTTTTTTATTATATCTTTTTGATAAAATGTATTATTTATTAGAAGTTTTTTTAAATGCTTCTAACCCACACTGTAACCATTCTACAAATTCAGAAGCGCTGGCTGTATATGATTTTGTTTTGGTTAAAGCAATTTCATTGGGACTCATAATGCAATATTGCGGCTGCGAGGTTTTATAAAAATTCTCTAACTGGAACGTGGCCCACTTGTCTCCAACAGTCACTATGTTTTTTTTAATACTGTCTTGTGTGGTATATTCCATTTGTTCAATAGCAGGTAATCGTTTGCGTTCATCAACATACAGGGAAACAACAATAAAATCATTCTTCATCATCCGGGCAACGTCCGGGTCTGGCCATACTTTTTCTTCCATCCTCCGGCAGTTTACACAAGCCCACCCGGTAAAATCAATAAGTAGTGGTTTGTTCTGTTGCTTAGCTAATTGCAAAGCCTCTTCATAATCATTTCTTAATGGTTCAATATTTTCTTCGCAGTTAACTGGATGAGTGTAAACACTGTAACACATAGGAGGCGGGAAGCCGCTAATTAATTTTAAATTAGCTGCTCTTGTATTTGTAACGCCTGGTATTAAATAAACGGTGATGATGGTAAATAAGGCAATAAAGGCGCATCGTGTTTTTGTCAATTTTGGTTTGCCGCCGCCAAAACGAATAATACCTAAAAGATAAAATATAATACCAAGACCAAGAAGTACCCAAATGCCAATAAACACTTCCCGCTTTAAAAAACCCCATTGTTTTACCAGGTCGGCATTAGAAAGAAATTTAACTGCTAAGGCTAACTCTAAAAACCCTAATACAACCTTTACAGTTGTCAGCCATCCGCCTGATTTTGGTAAGGACTGTAACCAGTTAGGAAAAAGTGCAAAGAGTGCAAACGGTAAGGCAAGGCCTAATCCAAATCCACCCATTCCAAAACTTAATTGCATAGCGCCACCGTCGTTGCTACTTACCCCTGCTAGCAAAGAACCCAGGATGGGACCGGTACAGGAAAAAGATACTATGGCGAGTGTTAAGGCCATAAAAAATATCCCCCATATATCGCTGATACCGGCTTTTGAATCAATTTTATTAGCAAGTCCGCTTGGCAAACCAATTTCAAATAAACCAAAAAAGGATAAGGCAAAAAATATGAATACTATAAAGAATATAAGATTCACCCAAACGTTGGTGGAAATATTATTAAAGATTTCAGGATTTGTTTGATCCAAAATATGAAAAGGAAGGCTTAGCAATACATAGATCATAAAAATGCTGAATCCATACAATAAAGCATTGGTAATTCCCTGCCGCCGTGTGCCGGAACGCTTGGTAAAAAAAGAAACCGTTAATGGAATTAAAGGAAAAACACAAGGCGTAATTAAAGCAATTAGTCCACCCAAAAAACCAAGTATAAAAATGCCGGTTAAACTTTTGTCGGCAGTATCATCATCTCCACAATCAGCAACGGGGTTTTTTACATCAATACTGGAAATTTTAATTCTTGCTGTAGAAGAAACCCCTCCTTCGAGGGACACAGAAAAATTAAAAGAAGTAGCTGGATAGAATTCATCTTCACGTCCATAGGTAAAAAGGAGTACGCCTTGTAAACTGGCGGGCACGGGGCCATTTATTTTTATTAATTGCCGCCAGGCAGAGGCATCTTCATACAGCCTGACCAAGTCGCCTTCAAAAATTGAACTCTGTACTGTTTGTATATTCCCGGAATCTTTAAATGCATCAACTAATTGAATGGATGAATCAGAAAATTTTAATTCAGTAGTAACTACTTCGCTCAACACCTGGTTAGGTGCATATAATTGCCAGCCATTGGCGCCATTTACCGAAAACTGCAGCTCGTATTCGTTAGCACTAATTTTTTTGCTGGTTACCTTCCAATCAAAAGCACTGCTATCCTGGCTGAAGGAATTCTGAGAACAAAAAAAACAAACTACAAGGAAAAAACAGATCAGCATTCGGTGCATAAAAACCATTAACAATAAACGGATTCACAAGGAATCCGTTTGCAAAAAAGTGAACTAATTTTATTTTAATGCAATTGAAAAATTGACTGTTTTAGGCGGCAGGCATTTTTTATCATCACAGGTTTGGTACTCCAACTGACCGGTTACAGCAGTCTTTGCCTTTCCCTTTATTTTTACTAACTGTACAAAATCAACCTTATTACTATATTGATTGGCAGAAATATTAAGGTTATCGTCCTTGTATTTCTCCAGCTTACCTATTTCCTTCACCTTTCCTTCAAGGTTCAATAAAGGATTATTATTAAAATTAAAAGTTGTTGGTTGGGCGATAGCATCATCCGGTTGCTTTTGCGCATATAAATGCCAGCCTTTTTGAATTGTAGCAGTCAGGCGGAGTTCGTAAGTTTTATCAGTTAATTTTTTACTAGTGAATACCCATGAAACAGGGTTTTGAGCAAAAGAAAATTTTCCAATAAAAAGAGTAAAAAGAATAAATAATAATTTCTTCATTGTAATCACATTACTGTTACAAATTTCCTTTATTAATTTTTGTAAAGATGTTAAATTATATGTACGCATGCAAGTATAACGCAGTTTCTAAGATGCTTTTTAAGTTATTTTCAGAGATTTTATACCCCGGGTTTGTAGGAGTGCCGCGGTTATAAAACTTATAAATTCTGGAAATCTGTAACGCTTTGCAGCTATTGGCGTTTAAAAAATTACTTAAACAAATTCCAACACCTGCGCGAACAAATAGTTAAAAACTTTTCTTCCTTCTGTATTGCCCAAAGCCAATGAGCAGGCCCGTTCAGGATGGGGCATCATACCAAAAACATTGCGCTGCTCATTACAAATGCCTGCTATATTTTTTATAGAGCCGTTACAGTTTGCTTCTGCCGAAATATTTCCATTCACATCGCAGTAATGAAAAAGAACCTGGTTATTTTTGTCTAAAAGATCCAGCGTTTTTTTATCTGCGTAATACCTTCCCTCCCCATGTGCTATAGGTATTTTGTAAACACTTCCTTCTGCATTTTTTATGTGAACATTTTTACAGATGTACTGCTGATTGCTGTTTCGTAATAAAGCACCAGGCAGTAGATGTGATTCGCATAAGATCTGAAATCCATTACATACGCCCAAAACCTTTCCTCCTCTGTTAGCAAAATCAATAATGCTTTGCATAATGGGACTGAACCTGGCAATAGCTCCTGTACGCAAATAATCGCCATAGGAAAAGCCACCAGGAAGCACAATACAATCATTTGTTGAAAAACCAGTAAGATCGCTATCCTTATGCCACAGCATGATTGATTCCTGTTTCAGATTATAGGTTAGTGCATCATGCATATCTCTGTCGCAATTGGAACCAGGAAAAACAACAACTCCAAACTTCATGTTAAACAAATTAAAGGCAAAGATAGTTTCTGTCCCAATTCCGTCTGAGGCAGAGAATTTAATATTTAAAAGTGATTGATACTCCCCTTTAGGGGATGGGGGTTAATGCCATGTGTTTGTTGCGTACTGTTGCGCTAAAATAAAAGCAAGCATACTCCAAAATATTGCAACCGGCAACCACTTGCGTGGTGGATAAGAATAAGTGCAGGCATGAAATGCAGCAAAGGGGGCAATCATCAATACCCAGTTGGTAAATAAGCTTGAACTATTTATAAATGCAATAAAAAGCGCTACTACTAAATACAATAACACTATACTCCAATTTTTACGTGCCTGGATCAGCATTTTTCTTAAATGAGTCTGAATATAATAACCCCCGGCTACAAATGGAAAGCCAAGAAAGATACTACTTACCACTAACCAAATAGAATTTCTCACAAATGGTGCGTTCACATAATTAGGTGGAATGATTTGCTGAAATGAAAATTTATCTGTTAGTATAAGATAAATAGAATAAAAATAATAAAGTGAGGCAATCCCTACTATAAATAGTACGATTTCATTTATACGAAAAGGGCGAAGAATCAGAATACCTACAAAAATGCATACTGAAAATAATAAAGAAGGAAAGTAAAAAAAAGAAGCAAGACCAATCAGCAATCCGATATTAAAAATTTTACTATTTGCGGCCGGAAGATTATATAACTGGAAAAGCTTGCTGATGCTCCATATGATAAACGTAGTGGCAATTAAGGGTGGGGATAAATAATTCCACTCAGGTAGTAATGAGGTAATTAATAAATAGGCCATGCCAGGCAAAAAAGTTGGCCTGGCTGTCATTCTATATTCATTAACTACAATAGTAATGAGCAAAGCCTGTATATAGAGTAATCCAAAAGCAACTATGGAAGCCAATAATAAATTAGCAGGCTGATCAAAAAAAGAAAATAGCCACTGGTATCCTTTGCCATCAACTTCCGACGGCCTTGCTACCTTAGGATAGGTAAAAAGAGGAAGCTTAATAAGCAGGCCGAAAATGAATAGCATCCCAACATTCCCAGGAGATTTTTGTTTAAATAAAGCAATCACACGTCAATGCTATGAATTATAATCCAGTTTTGCAAAGCAAATGTAATTACGATAATAGCAAGGAATGATCACTTGATTATTACTCACTTGTTTGCCATATTTAGGCATAAACTCATAACCCTTATCCAAATTCTTTAATGTGGGGTTGCGGTTGATCTGTCCGTCGGGGTTAACCGTATAATCATTGAGTAGCTGGGCTCTTTTTTCTTCCTGGTTAAAAACAAAATGTAATTGGCCGCCTGTATTTATTAATTGATAAGAAATATGATCATCGGATTCATCATCAAATTGCTCTTTATGAATAACATTGCTCCATTCTAATTTCCCCGTATTATCAAAAGACAAGATCGCCACATTATCTGCATGATGCCTTACTGACTGATTATTACTGAACCTGTTGCGCCAGTACCAACTATTATATAAAGGAGAGTAGGAATAATAATCTAACATAGTTGGAGCTCCATATAGATAATTAAACCGGTTCCAGGAGTTATACCTTGAAGTTGTATAATAAGCTTCACTGCCAATTACAAACCCCCCATCTTTCTTCACTATAATATTCCGGATAAAATAATCATTAAAAGCCATTTTAATATTTGATTCTCCTTTTGCTTCTTTACGTAACTCCTCCTTCAATTCCAGTGTATTTTCCATCACCGTTTTTTGAATAGTTTTATCCCAAACAAAGAAATATAGACCTTCAATATTTCCTCTCCTTTCTTTATAATAAAATGATGAAAGAAAGTAACGCTTATTAGCATTATCCACTTTTATTTGCAGGTCATCTAAATAAATTTTCTCAAGCCCTAAATCAGTAAAAGATAAAGAATCACTCATAGCAGGCTTCCAGATAAGAAATGTTTTTGTTACATTATCATTGCTGTTGCGGGTAAGTTTTGTAAACACAAGATCACCATCATTATCAAGCGAAAATTCATCCAGGTAATCATTTCTTTCGTCCATTGGCAGTACCAGCCTGCTGCGCTTTTGCAAGGTCAGGGCATCATTAAATAAAAGTGTAGTAACTAAAAACCTGGATTTATTTCGTGAATTAATTTTAAAAAGCATGATCTTGGTTTTATCATCGCTATTAATGGCAGAGTATATCTTATTATTAGTTGTAAACCCGATGTGCGTAGTATCTAACTCTGTAATGTCACCAAGTTTTTTACCCATCCCATCCAGTTTTACTGCATTACAATACACTACATTTTTCCTTTGATATTGGTAGATCATGTAGGCATAGTCAGTATAAGGAAAAAAATCAACATTGATCAAACGATCATCCGGAAGATACGCATGTTCAGATTTTACAATTTGTTGCATGTCGTTATTGTAAACACTAATAAAATTTTTACCCCTGATGTTTTTATAGATCATAAAATTACCCCCCACCCTTCCTATCACTTCAAAATTCATACGCCGGGTTTCATCTTTGTCAGGTTCGGAATAAATAATTTTTTGAGCAAAAGAATCATAGGCAAAAAAAGAAAGGCATATAAAAAAAAGATATTTAAGAAACTTCATTATTATTAATATTTTCTATTTAAAATTACGTACGTACTTAATAAGACGCTTAAAAATTTAGTTAGCTGCACAGGTTGTAAAATCAAATCATAAACGTATGAATCGCTTTAAAAATAAGCGGAGCATATCTTTTAACATTAGTTTTAACGTATACCTTTGCAAACGCTAAAATCAATTGGCAAGTTTATAATAAATCAATCAGGGTTAAGTGAAAATACCTCTTAACAGAGTTACACTGGCAGGACTTATCGTTGCACTTGGCATTATTTACGGAGATATTGGTACTTCGCCTTTGTACGTTTATAACGCTATCATCAACGGCAGAACCATTACAGAGGAACTGATTGTTGGAAGCCTATCCTGTATTATCTGGACCATTACTCTTCAAACAACAGTAAAATATGTGTGGCTTGTATTGCGTGCAGACAATCGTGGCGAGGGTGGAACATTCGCTCTTTATGCATTAGTAAGGCGACATAAAAAATGGCTTGTATTGCCGGCAATGATTGGCGGCGCCTCCTTATTGGCGGATGGAATTATTACACCACCCATATCTATTACCTCTGCAGTCGAAGGCTTAAGAAAACTTCCTGTTTTTGGAGGGATAGATGAGTATATTGTTTACATCGTACTTTTTATACTGGCGCTTTTCTTTTTCATGCAGCAGTTTGGTACAGCTTCTATCGGCAGATTTTTCGGCCCTGTTATGATGGTATGGTTTTCAATGCTGGCCTTACTTGGCATTTTTCACCTCGCAGATGATTTCACCATTTTCCGTGCATTTAGCCCTACTTATGCTTTTGAATTTTTAAGATCTTACCCGCGGGCCATATGGCTTTTGGGTGCAGTATTCTTATGCACAACAGGCGCAGAAGCTTTATATAGTGACCTGGGTCATTGCGGAAAAAGCAACATCCGTATTTCATGGATATTTGTAAAGACCTGCCTCATCCTGCATTATTTAGGGCAGGGCGCTTCTTTGCTTGCACACCATACCGGGTTAACAGTAACAAAAGAAGTAAAAGAACAATTAGGCATTCATGCCTTTTACGATCTAATGCCACAATGGTTTATTATTCCGGGTGTGATCATTGCAACCAGTGCTGCCATCATTGCCAGCCAGGCCATGATCACAGGTTCTTTTACATTAATCAGTGAAGCCATGCGACTTAATCTTTGGCCTAAATTAAAAATTCGTTATCCCTCAGAAGCAAGAGGTCAGCTTTTTATTCCTTCATTAAACTTAATGATGTTTATAGGCTGTATAGGTGTTGTACTTTATTTCCGCACATCCGAAAGAATGGAAGCAGCATACGGATTAGCCATTATTATAACTATGCTAATGACAACGATCCTGTTTGCCAATTTTATGGTATTACGTAGGGTAAAACCGGTTTATATATGGACGTTTCTTGCTGTTTATACTGTCATTGAGGTTTTCTTTCTAGTTGCCTTGCTCGATAAATTTTTACATGGTGGTTACATCACACTTATTATTGGTAGTGGCATGTTCATGATCATGTTTATATGGTATAAAGCCCGAAAGATCAAGAATAGATATATAGAATTTGTAAGGCTCGAACATTACATTCCAAAAATACAGGAGCTTAGCAATGACAGGTCTGTACCAAAATACGCTACTCATTTGGTCTATTTAACCAGTGCTGATAATCCAAAGGAAATTGAGCATAAGATCATTTACTCCATTTTAAATAAAAAACCGAAACGGGCAGATATCTATTGGTTTGTACATGTGGATACGCTTGATGATCCATATACGGCGGAATATAAAGTAGATCATATTATTCCAAACGATATTATACGGGTTGAATTCCGATTAGGATTTCGGATGGAACCACGTATTAACCTAATGTTTAGAAAAGTAGTAGAGGACCTGGTGGCAAATAAAGAAGTAAATATTACCAGCCGGTATGAAAGCCTTGAGCGCAGCAATATAGTGGGCGACTTTTCATTTATTGTATTGGAAAAATATTTAAGCCAGGATAATGAATTACCAATTACAGAGAGGATGATGATGAATTTTCATTTTTGGTTAAAAGAAATCAGCCTGTCAGAAGAAAGGGGATTTGGACTTGATGCAAGTACGGTTACCATTGAAAAATTCCCGTTAATTGTAGCGCCCGTTACTAACATGAAACTCAAGCGCATAGAAGATTAGCGACTTTACCGATAGTCAAGAAGTTTTGCATCTATAATTACTAACTATATCACGATGCCTTCTATCGCATTATATATAATCATTGGCATTTTCGGTTTATCCATACTTGTTTATTTTCTCCAGGAAAAATTTATTTTCAAACCTGAAAAATTAAAAGCTGATTTCATCTTCAAATACGATAGCCCTTTTACTGAATTAAACTTTGATATCGAGCCCGGTGTGCGTATCAATGGTTTGCATTTTTACAGGGAAAACACAAAAGGCCTCATCCTATATTTTCATGGAAACAGCCGAAGCATAAAAGGATGGGCAAAATATGCCCGTGATTTTTACAGGTATGATTATGACGTAATTCTTGTGGACTATCGCGGATTTGGAAAAAGCACAGGTAAGCGCAGCGAGAGGCAAATGCTAAATGATATGCAATTCATTTACAATGAGCTCGCAAAAAAATACTCTGAAGGCCACCTGATTGTGTATGGCAGAAGCCTGGGAAGCGGATTTGCTACAAAACTGGCTTCTGATAATAAGCCGCGGTTTTTAATACTTGATGCACCATATTATAATTTTAAAAAAGTGGTGAAAAGATTTCTCCCGTTTTTACCTATCCGGTTTGTGCTCCGTTATCAACTGCGAACAGATAAATGGATATTAAATGTGAACTGTCCCACATATATTTTACATGGCACAAAAGATTGGCTCATACCCATATCACACAGCGAAGCATTGCAAAAATTGATGCCTCGCAGGGTTACACTTATACGAATTATCGGAGGAGGGCATAATAACTTACCTAAGTTTCCTGAGTATCATAACTTCATCCGCGACATTTTAAAACCTTAACAAGGCGGTTTGTTAACAGCTATTTAAATTGTATTTTTTGTTGAAGTTTTGGATTTTTATTTGCGTCTTAATTTTAAAGTCGCTGCCATGAACAAAATTTACATTCCACTTCTAATTTTCTCGGTTACTTTTTTTGCGTGTAAGACTGCTAACAAAGCTTACGATAAAGGAAACTACACTAATGCTATAGAATTAGCTATTAAGAAATTACAAAAAAATCCTAATGATGGTGAAACAAAAACGCTTGCAAAAAATGCTTACAACAACGCCGTTAACAACCACCAGGATATTATCCGTTCAATATCAAACAGCATTAACGATTCACGTTTTATAAAATTATATAGCGAGTATCGGCAGTTACAAAATCTTTACTTATTGGTTAAGTCACAGCTATCATTAAACAATTTTATTCGTCCTGTTGATTATGCTGAATACGTTGAAACCTATGGTAACAAATCTGCAGAGGTTCATTATCAAAAAGGCTTGATCCTTCTAAATGAAAATAATAAAACATCCTTTAGAGAAGCGTATAATGAATTTAAAACAGCCCTAAGATATACGCCTGATAATGATGTTATTCAGAAAAAAATGGAAGAAGCCTATCAGGGGGCAGTTGTTAACGTAGTTGTACTCTCTATGGATCAGAATTACGGAGGTTACCGGTATAGCAGTTCTTATCAGTTAAGAAATTTTGAAGAAGATATCATGCGTAATTTACGGTACCAGTTGCAAAACGATTTTGTAAAATTATTTTCAGAATGGGATGCTAAAAGCCGGAATATAGAACCAGATGAAATTTTAGAAATGCGTTTAGGCAGACTGGAAATTGGACATCCTTATGATCAGACGCAGACACGTAATGTTTCTAAAGAGGTAGTAGTACGCGAGATAGTGTATAAACCTGATTCAGTAGTGAAACAATACGGGACAGTAAATGCACAAATTGCTGTCACAAGGCGTAACATAATATCTGAAGGTGAGTTATATTTATCGGTACGTGACGCTAAAGGAAGAGTGTTATGGAATGATATATTCAGAGGTGAGCATCGTTGGGAAACTGAATTTGCCACTTATCGTGGCGATGAGAGAGCATTGAGCCAAAACGATCGTACTCTATTGAACAGAAACAGAAATGATTATAATACGCCGAGAGAAGATGATATTTTAAAAGAAGTTTTCAGAGAGATTCAAAACGATATGAGTTATAGGTTAAAAAATTATTACAGCAATAGGTAAATTAGATTTTATAAATTGGTAAAGATGAATATCGATATGAATTGATGACTTGTATTTTATGATTTGGTAAGCTGAACGTAAAACCCTTTATATTTTTTGTATTACAATGACCCCGTTTTGCGGGGTTATTTTTTTATACGCAACTTTGAAAAAATATGGAAAAAGCGAGGCAAAAAAAGTTTTGGCATATTGTAAAATGGATCATGGTAATTTATATTGCTGTAGGCCTGATATTATATTTTATGCAGGATAAAATTTTATTTCATCCAAAAGCATTAGACAAGAATTATTCTTTTCGTTTTAATCAAGCATTTACGGAATTAAACATACCTGTTAGCTCTACGAGAAATTTAAATGTTGTAAAATTTACAACTGATAGTATATACAAAGGCATAGTTCTTTATTTTCATGGTAACCGCCAAAACATCGAGCGGTATGCAAAATTTTCTAAACTTTTTACTGACAGCGGTTTTGAGGTTTGGATGATGGATTATCCAGGTTTTGGCAAAAGCACCGGCGATAGAAATGAGATAACTATTTATAAGGATGCAATGCTATTATATAGAATGGCTATTGCACTACAGCCATCTGAAAACATTATTATTTATGGCAAATCCATCGGTACCGGGGTGGCTGCTCAATTAGCCTCAGTAAGAGAATGCCGGCACTTAATTTTAGAAACGCCCTATTATAATATGGATGCGCTGGCGAAACATTATTTTTTTCTTTACCCTGTTAATCCTATGAGTAAATATTCTTTTCCGGTCAATGAATATTTACCCTTTGTAAAAGCGCCCGCTACTATATTTCATGGTACAAAGGATGAAGTAATTCCTTATACGCAAACCAAAAAATTAAAAAAAGAAAATCCTAACATTCACTTAATTACAATCGAAAAGGGGAAGCATAACAACTTATCAGAATATCCGATTTTTAATAAAACATTAGAGGCTGTTTTACAAGAATAGATAAAAAAATTATCCTTCTTTTAAGCTAACCCTGTTTTCTTCCACTCTTAATTGGTATTTGACGCCAATCTTCAAGGCATAATTTTCCTTTTCATGGCTTACAGGGAAACCGAAACATACAGGATAAGAATAATCCTTAGCGACATCAGCAATTATTTCGTAAGCATTTTGGCCAAAAGGTCTTTCGGTGTCTTTAGAGTCGGTGAAGCCACCAATTACAAGACCGGCAAGTTTTTTTAATTTGCCTGAACGCTTTAATTGCAAAAACATGCGATCTATATTATAGAGATATTCAGAAACATCTTCTAAAAAAAGGATTTTATTTTTTGTTGTAATATCAGACTCTGTACCTGATAGATGAACCAATAAACTAAGATTACCGCCTACTAATTCACCACTGCATTTCCCGGGATGATTAAAATCCTGTGGCAAACATTCATACTCGGCTTTTTTTCCCTCCAACGCATCTTTTAACGACAGAATAAATTGATTATTAAACTCACCATCATTAAATGCTGCAGCCATGGGTGCATGCAAAGAAGCTATTTTATAATTTGAATAAATATGTGAATGCAAAACAGTAATATCACTATACCCGATAACCCATTTGGGGTGTTTTCTAAATTTTGAAAAATTGAGCTTGTCAATAATGCGGCTAATACCATAACCGCCTCTTGCACAAAAAACAGCTTTAATATTACTATCATCCAGCATTTTTTGAAGGTCTTCTAAACGTTCTGCATCTGAGCCGGAAAAATAGGTTTGTGAGTTGCTTTGAGTAGTAATCCCGGTGTTAACATGGTAACCCCAATCATTTAATGTGTCAATGCAGTTCTCCATTCTGTCGAGAGGCATAAAGCCTGCCGGTGCTATTATTCCAATAGTATCTCCCTTCTTTAGGTATGGAGGTATCTTGCTCATTATATTTCATTTAAGCTAACATCAGTAGCTGTTATTTTTAATCGGTGTTGAACTCCACATTTTAAAGCAAAGTTCGCCCGTTGATGGCCTACCGGGAAATCAAAGCAGACAGGATATGCATATTCTTTTACTTTTTCCAGCACAATATCCTGAACAGTTTTTCCAAATTCCTCACCTGCATCATCAGGTTTAATTTTAAAGCCACCAATGATCAACCCTTTTAAATTTTTTAATTTACCCGTTCGTTTCAGGTTCCAGAACATTCTATCAATGCTATACAAATATTCACCGGTATCTTCTACAAATAATAATTTTCCATCCGTATTAATATCAGAATTGCTACCTGCTAACGATTCAATAGTTTTCAGATTTCCTCCTATTAAAATTCCATCTGTTGACCCTGTTATATTTTGTGAATTGGGCATTAAGGTGTAGCTCATTTTTTTACCCTTGAGAGCATCCTTAATAGAAATGATTGTTTCAATTTGTATAGGTTCGGCCTTAGTCCAGTCATCGGGAAAACTATTGGTCATTTTAGAATGGATAGAGGCTATTTCACAATGCTTATGAATATGATTGTGCAAAACAGTAATATCGCTAAAACCTATCAGCCATTTAGGTTGGGCTATAAATTTTGTCCAGTCAATCCCATCAACAATACGGATAGATCCATAACCTCCCCGGGCACACATTATGGCTTTTATTTTTGGATCGTCAAGCATTTGCTGCAGATCATTTAACCGTTCTTCATCCGTTCCACCAAACGTGAAATTTCTTTTACCAATAGTGGCTCCGGGCAAAATAGTGTAACCCCAGCTTTCCAACACTGTTTTTGCAGGCTGTATTTCTTCAAATGTAATAAAGCCTGCCGGTGAAGTAATACCTATCACATCTCCTTGTTTTAAGCTGGGAGGTTTTCTGTACCCTCCATTTATATCATTGCTATCATTAGTATCATTGGTCTTTGTATCATCAGTCTCGTAAAACACCCTCCTTTTAAAAGGCACCGAACTGCCAAAAGCAATAGCTCCGGCAACACTTAAAAAATGTTTACGATTCATTTGTACAATTTACACCAGCGGTGTTAGAAAAAGAAAACCAATTGATAATTTGCATTAATACTCATTGATTTTCCACTAATAATAAAACATGAAATTTTTCTTTTTATTGATGGCTGCATGGCTACAGGTTCATGGCTATGCACAAAAATCTTCAATAATTATAACGGATTCTGAAAACGATCTTATCCCTGAAGGAATTGCTGTTGACACTGGCACCAAAACCATTTATATAAGTAGTATTGCCAGGCACAAGATAATTGCAGTAGATAAAAACGGTAAACAAAGAGATTTTATAAACTCCGGGCAGGATAATTTTTTGGAAGGGCTAGGCATGAAAATAGACTACAAAAGAAAATGGTTATGGGTGGTTTCTGATAAACGTGACGGCAAATGGTTTACCAGCCAGGTACATGCTTTTGATTTGAAATCGGGCAAAAAACAACAATTTTATTCTTTAAAAGATACTATTCCTCATTTATTTAATGATCTTGATATTGCTAATGATGGAAAGATCTATTTAACTGATACTTATTATAGTGCTATCTATTTAGTGGATCCGGAAAAAGAGCAATTAGATTTGTTTCTTAAAAGCAAAAAACTGGATTATCCTAATGGGATCACCTTTGGTAATAGAGGTCAGCTTTTTGTTGCTACCTATGCTAATGGACCTGTCACAATTGATCTTTCGACAAAAAGTATTACTCAGTTAAAAGGCTATAAAGATTCAGCTATGGCGCATGGATTAGATGGTTTTGTTTACTCCAATCATACTCTTACCGGTATTTATAATATAGGTAATGACCCTTCAAAGAATGCTGTTATTCAATACAGTCTTAGTAAAGATGGTAAAAGTATAATTGGAGAAAAAATAATTGATAAAGGGCACAAAGTATTTCATGAACCTACAACGCTGGCTATTGCAGATCATAAGATTTATGTATTAGCAAACAGTCATTTGAGTGTTTATAATGCTAATAAAGAATCTACCAAAGGAAAAGAACATCTACTTACACCTGTTGCAATTGTTATCTATCCTGCAAACTAATAGTCAAATAGAATTCATACCTATAGACGGTTTAGGGTATTTTTGCACACGCTGTTGAATAAACTTTTTACAGTACAAGTGAGTGACAACATGAATTTAATTGGGACCTAAAAGACAGGTGCAAAACATGAACCAACCTAAACGATATTTAATTACCTCGGCTCTTCCCTATGCAAATGGACAAAAGCACATCGGTCATTTAGCAGGTGCTTATATTCCTGCAGATATTTACGTACGTTACCTGCGAGCACAAAAAAGAGATGTTGTGTTTGTTTGCGGAAGCGATGAACACGGGACTGCCATTCCTATACAGGCCATGAAAGAAGGTACCACACCACAAGCGATCATTGATAAATATCACGTGATAATGAAACAGAATTTTGAAGACCTCTCTATTTCTTTTGACATTTATGATCGTACCAGTAGCCCAATACACCATGACACCGCCCAGGAATTTTTTACTTATTTAAATGATAGGGGAGAGCTTGAAATAAAAGAAACAGAACAATATTTTGATGAACAGGCACAAACTTTTTTAGCTGACAGGTATATAAAGGGCACTTGCCCCAATTGCGGCTTTGATGGCGCATTTGGTGATCAGTGCGAAAGATGCGGCACTTCTCTAAGTCCTGAAGAGTTGATTAATCCTATGAGTACATTAAGCGGCAATGTGCCCATAAAAAAATTGACCAAACATTGGTACCTCCCTTTAAATAAACATGAAGGGTGGCTGCGTAACTGGATCTTGAATGAGCATGCAAAAGATTGGAAGGTAAATGTGCTGGGACAATGCAAAAGCTGGATTGATGGAGGCTTGCTACCAAGAGCTGTTACAAGAGATTTAGATTGGGGGGTGAAGGTTCCGGCCCCCTCAATCCCCGAAGGGGGGAAGGACCAAGCGCAGCCCCCGCTAAAGCAAGAAACATGTGATAATTCTACCATTCCGCAAAGCGAGGATGGTGCGATGGATAATCCCCCCTTGGGGGGTGGGGGGGCTAAAGTTCTCTACGTATGGTTTGATGCACCGATTGGTTATATAAGTGCAACAAAGCAGTGGGCTATAAATAATAACAAAGATTGGAAGCCTTACTGGATGGATAAAGACACAAAACTGGTACATTTTATAGGTAAGGATAATATTGTTTTTCACTGTATTATTTTCCCGTTGATGTTGAAGTTGCATGGTTATATTTTACCCGACAATGTTCCCGCCAACGAATTTATGAACCTTGAAGGTGATAAGATGAGCACCAGTCGAAACTGGAAGCTTGACATGCAGGATTATATTGAAGATTTTATAAAAAAAGAAAACGGCGGGCCGCAAATGGTGGATGCCCTGAGATATTATTTGACAACCATTTTACCAGAAACAAAAGATAGTGAATTTACATGGAAAGGTTTCCAGGATGCTGTGAATGGCGAGCTGGTGGCGATCTTTGCTAATTTTTTTAATCGCAGTTTTGTATTGATGCATAAACTATGCAATGGAAAAGTTCCTAAATTTCGTAACGATATTGCAGATGTAAAAGACCACGAACTTATCGATGTTATTAAAAATTCAAAAAACAAAATTGAAAACTTTTTAGAAGAATATAAATTCCGTGATGCATTATATGAAACAATTGATCTGGCAAGAAAAGGCAATAAATACTTGCAGGAAAAAGAACCCTGGATAAAGGCAAAGAAGCTGACAGATGACAGTGGACAGATGACAGAAGCTCAAAAAGAAATTGACAATTGTCTTCATATTTGTTTGCAATTATGCGCTAACCTCGCCATTTACATCAATCCATTTTTACCAAATACTGCAAAAAAAATGTGCGGTATGATGAAAGTGGTTGATAAAATGCTGGATTGGAAAAATGCAGGCTCAGTTAAACTATTGAGTGTTGGTTATTCTCTCCGCCCGCCGGAGTTATTATTTAGAAAAATTGAAAACGATGAAGTCGCTTATCAAATTCGAAAATTAAAAGTGAAAAGTGAAAACTTATCTATGGAAAACCAGTCAACAGTCAATAGTCAACAGTCAGCAGAAAATCAGGAATTAGCAATTAGCAATCAAGGTCAATCTGCAATCGCCAATCTAAAATCTGAAATCCTTTACGTTGATTTTGAAAAAATGGATTTCCGCATTGGAACTATTACTGCTGCAGAAAAAGTAGAAAAAGCAGATAAATTACTAAAGCTTCAGGTTGATCTTGGTTTTGAACAAAGAATAATTGTTTCGGGCATTGCGCAGCATTTCACTCCTGAATCATTGGTAAACAAACAAGTGATTGTTGTAGCTAATCTTGCGCCCCGTAAAATGCGCGGCATTGAAAGCCAGGGGATGATACTGACGGCTGAGCAACCTGATGGCAAATTAATCCTGGTCAATCCGGACGAATCGACCGCCAATGGCTCAAATGTCCGTTAAAACTTTATTTAAAGCAACGTTTTCCATTCATGTTTCGTTCTAAGAATGTCGTATGTAATTCAAGCTGATTGATTTTATTTCAATTAAAACATAAGCGAAGCGAACCCATAATATGAAGAAAATCTTTTTTTATCTATGTGGCCTATTGATTATATTAATTATTGGCTGCACCTATAATAAAGAAGAGGAGTTGTATCCAAACACGGCTGCCAATTGCGATACCAGTAACATAAGTTTCTCAGCTACTATCAATCCTATTCTGCAAAAATATGATTGCAGTTTTTGCCATAGTAATATCACATTATCAGGGAATATCAGCTTAGCCAATTTTACTGCCGTAAAACTGCAGGTAAATAATGGAAGGCTATTTGGCGCTATCAATCATCAACCAGGTTTTTCGCAAATGCCACAGGGTGCAAATAAAATGAACCAGTGTGATATAAATAAAGTAAAGGCCTGGATAGATGCCGGCGCCCCAAATAACTAAAGTGTAATGAAACGGATCATTTTTTTAATAGTGCTGGTATTGATAACATGTGCCGCATGGTATGTCCACAAAGAGTATAATCGCAAAAACAAAAACCTGGCAGAAGTAGAAGCTGATACAAAAATTAGTGCCGCCGCATTGTTAGGAGCATTTGAAAATGATTCTGGTTCAGCAAACAAGCAATATTTAGGCAAAATTTTAGCAGTGGATGGTACTATAAAAAACATTGAAAAAGAAGATACCGACGCCACTGTTATTTTAGGTGATGAAGGTAACATGTCATCCATTCGCTGCAGTATGGATACAGCTTATGTTTGGAAATTAGCTACTTACAAAGAAGGGGCGTCAATAACTATAACAGGGGCCTGTACTGGTTTTAATAAAGATGATTTGTTAGGTTCTGATGTCATTTTAAATCGTTGTGTAATAAATTAATAAAATAAATAAACCGCATGTTCAGGAAAAACATTTTAATAGTTGCCCCTTTATTATTCACAATTATTGTACAGGCCCAGGATAAATATTTTACCAAAAATGCTAAAATTGATTTCTTTTCCAGCGCACCTTTAGAAGATATTGAGGGTAAAAATAAAACGGCTTCTGCTGTATTAGACATAAAAACCGGCAGCCTGCATTTTTCTGTATTGATGCAGGGATTTGAATTTGACAAAGCACTGATGCAGGAACATTTTAATGAAAATTATTTGGAAAGTGACAAGTTTCCCAAAGCCGAATTTAAAGGAAGTATAATAAATAATGTTGACATAAATTACCAAAAAGCCGGCACGTACAATGCAAAAGTAAAGGGCACTATGACGCTTCATGGTGTAACAAAAGATTTGGAAACAACGGCGACCATCAAGGTTAATGATGATAATCTCAAAGCGGAATCAATTTTTAACCTCTTGCTTTCTGATTATAATATAAAGCGGCCCGCAGTTGTAAAAGATAAAATCTCCAACACGATTAAGGTTACAATTGATGCAAAGCTTGACCCTTTAAAAAATTAACCTGCTAATTATATGAAACCAAAACTTCTACTTTTTGCTTTTTTGTTAATACTGCTAAATCCCAGTTTTGCACAAAACGAAGACACGCTAAATACCATTATTGAAAATAAACCCTTAAATGAAAAGGTTAATGCGCCTTTTAAATCTACGAGGGTTATCATGTCGCACAGCATCCAGATGGTAAAACCTGGCGTGCTTGATTTTCTTATACTGCATCGGTTTGGCAATGTTAACCGTGGTTTGTATGAGTTTTTTGGTTTAGACCAGGCTACTTTCCGGCTTGCATTTGATTATGGCATAACCAAAGACCTGACCATCGGTATTGGTCGCAGCTCGTACAAAAAAGAACTGGATGGTTTTCTAAAGTACAGAATTATACAGCAGGAAACCGGGCAAAATGCTTTACCCATTTCAATGGTAGTAGTTGGCGGTATAACGCTTAACACGTTGAGGTTTGCCGACCCTGCACGCAAAAATTATTTTAGCAGCCGGTTAGGTTATTATGCACAGGTTTTGGCTGGCAGAAAATTCAGCGAGGCATTTTCTTTGCAATTAATGCCAACAATTGTACATCAAAATTTAGTAACTAACTCAAAAGATCCCAACGACCTTTTTGCAGCGGGAATTGGTGGTCGCATTAAGTTAAGCAAACGCATTTCCTTAAATGCCGATTATTATTATGTAATTAATAAAAATGAGCAATTAGAGAACTTTCACAATCCCTTATCGATTGGTTTTGATATTGAAACAGGTGGCCACGTTTTTCAATTGCATTTTACAAATGCCATTGGCATGAATGAACGTGTTTTTTTAACGGAGACTATTAATGACTGGGCTGATGGCGATATACAATTTGGCTTCAATATTTCCAGGGCCTTCCAGATCAAAAAGAAAAGAAATTAAAGCTATATCAACATAAGTTTTAACATTCCATTACGAAGAGCCATCCTTCATTTTCCTGGCCCAGTTATTACATCACTTTTATAGCTTGATTTTAAATTTGCTTAACTTTAGTTCGT
>Ga0208736_1000132_pt1 | contig 23246 bp, 15 predicted proteins | sample AntDryMetagUQ255_FD_188090 | JGI IMG/M metagenome (GOLD analysis project Ga0208736, IMG submission 188090) | Polar desert microbial communities from Antarctic Dry Valleys - UQ255 (SPAdes) | ecosystem: Environmental > Terrestrial > Soil > Desert | place: Antarctic Dry Valleys | collected 2008-12-31 | reverse complement strand
TATCTTTTCCTGTTTTCAACTGTCCATCTGTTTGCACTACAACACGACTGCGAAGCCTGTTTTTTACTAAAGTTTGATGTGTTTCTGCAAGGCCAAGTTCCCATGGCAAACCTGCATGTTTTATCGAGCTGATTGGCGATGCTCCCGTTCCACCATCATGGCCTGCAATGAGTACAACATCAGCTTTTGCTTTTACTACGCCTGCAGCAATTGTTCCGACGCCAGCTTTTGATACAAGTTTGACATTAATGCGTGCAGCACGGTTTGCATTCTTGAGATCAAAGATCAACTGAGCAAGATCTTCAATAGAATAAATATCATGATGTGGGGGAGGAGAGATCAAACCAACACCTGGAGTTGAGTGTCGAACCCTGCCAATCCAATCATCTACTTTATCTCCCGGTAACTGTCCACCTTCGCCGGGTTTTGCACCTTGGGCCATTTTTATTTGCAACTCATCTGCCATTGTTAGATAATAGCTTGTAACACCAAAACGTGCAGAAGCCACCTGCTTAATTGCTGACTTCATGGAGTCGCCATTTGCTAATGGTTCGTACCGCATTTCATCTTCGCCACCTTCCCCGGTATTACTTTTGCCACCTAAGCGATTCATAGCAACGGCAAGTGTGGCATGTGCTTCATGCGATATTGAGCCGAAACTCATAGCACCTGTGGCAAAACGTTTCCAGATGTTCTCTGCTGGCTCCACTTCATCAATTGATATAGAAGGTCTGTTGGGTTTAAATTGGAACAAACTTCTTATGGTGCAGGCTTTTTCCCCCTGGTCATTTACCAGCTTTGAATATTTTTTAAAGATGTTGTAATCATTCATCCTTGTTGAATATTGCAACAGGTGAATGGTTTGTGGATTGAATAAATGGAATTCTCCTTTTTTTCTCCATTCATATAATCCACCTTCAGAGAGTCGCTCAAATGGCAAAGATTTTTTTGAAAATGCCTTATACTGTTTTGCAAGTGCTTCTTTAGCAATTTCATCCAGGCCCATTCCTTCTATACGTGATGTAGCGCCGGTGAAATATTTATCAACAACGGATTTATTAATTCCTATGATCTCGAAAATATGTGCACCCTGGTAAGATTGCAGAGTGGAGATGCCCATTTTAGAAAATACCTTCAGCAATCCATCATTAGTGGCTTTGATGTAATTTTTCTTCAATTGTTTTTCATCCAGATCTGTTTGCAGTTTGCCACTTAACTTAAGATCCCGAATGCTTGAAAGAACCAGATAAGGATTGATAGCAGTGGCCCCAAAACCTATCAGACATGCGAAATGATGGACTTCCCAAACATCGCCCGCTTCTATAATCAAACCCACTTTACCACGATACCCTTTGCGTATCAAATGATGATGAATAGTAGCTGTAGCCAATAATGACGGAATAGGTGCATGTTGAGAATCAATCGCCCTGTCTGACAATATCAAAACTTCAAAACCATCTTCAACCGAATCAACTGCATAACGACATAAGCGATCCAGCCCTCGTTGTAAAGAACCTGGCTTGCCATCTGCTACAAAATATGTTTGTAATGTTTTTGCCTGGAAGATGCCAGTATCAATGCTCCTTATCTTTTCTAATTCACGATTACTTAGTACGGGATGTTTCAATGCAACAGTATGACATGCTAAAGGTTCTTCTGCTAAAAGGTTGCCATTACTTCCTGCGAAAGTGGATAAGGACATCACTAATCTTTCCCGGATCGGGTCAATAGGTGGATTGGTAACCTGTGCAAATAGCTGTTTAAAATAATTGCTAAAATGTTGGGGTTGATCGCTAAGTATAGCTAAAGGAACATCCGTGCCCATTGAACCAATAGGTTCTTTTCCATCAAGCGCCATGGGTGCAATGATCTTATCAATATCTTCAATCGAGTAACCAAAAGCTTTCTGGTATTTTAGAATTGAATCATGTTCAAGGTGTGTGAACATGACACGAGGTTCAGGTAAGTCTTCGAGCCTGATCTTATATTTATTCAACCATTCATTGTAAGGTTTCTGCGAGCAAATTGTTTCTTTCAATTCTTCATCGCTGATGATTTTTCCTTGCTCCAAATCAACAACAAACATTTTACCTGGTTGTAGTCTTCCTTTCTCTTTTATCATAGATGGATCAACAGGCAACACACCTGTTTCGGAAGCAAGAATTACGCGATCGTCAGTAGTAATACAATAACGCGAAGGACGTAATCCATTTCTATCAAGTGTAGCGCCAATGATCTTTCCATTGGTAAAAGATATAGACGCGGGTCCATCCCATGGCTCCTGGAAGCAAGCATGAAATTCATAAAAAGCTTTCTTTAGAGGGTTCATCATTTCATTTTCATCCCATGCTTCAGGTATTAGCATCATCATAACATGTGGAAGTGAACGACCGGTTAAAGTAAGCAGTTCGATCATGTTATCAAGACAGGCAGAATCCGATTGTTCTGATGTAACAACCGGCAGCAACATATCCATTTCTTCACGGTTGAAATACGGAGAAGTAAAACCCTTTTCACTTGTACGTAACCAATTTAGATTTCCCTGTAAAGTATTGATCTCACCATTATGGGCTATGTAGCGAAATGGTTGGGCAAGCTTCCAGGATGGAAAAGTATTGGTTGCAAAACGTGAATGCACCAGGCCAAAGGCAGAGACCAATCTTTTATCATTCAGGTCAGGATAATAATGGCGCAATTGGCTGCTTGTTAGCTGGCCTTTATAAATAATGATGTTATAAGAAAGAGAAGCAATATAAAAACCGATCTCATCTTTTTTTACTGAATTATTTATTGTATGGCTTGCATGATTTCTTAAAACAAAAAGCTTTCTTTCAAAATCTTCTTTGTTAGAAATATGATCAGGGCAACCGATAAATACCTGTTCAATTTCAGGCTCAACAGATAATGCGGATGCGCCGATACCGGTAGGATTAACAGGCACTTTACGATAATGCAATACTTCAAGCCCAAGCTTTTCTGCTGCACGGTTAAAAATGGCACGGCACTCTTCTCTTAAAGGAACATCTTTAGGAAAAAAGATAACACCGGTACCATACTTACCAAATGCAGGTAGATGAATGCCTTGATTTATGCATTCATCAAAAAAGAATTCATGCGGCATTTGAATAGTAATACCTGCTCCATCACCTGTATTATTTTCGCAACCACAGGCACCGCGATGCTCCATATTTTCAAGTATGGTAAGCGCATCTGACACTATCTGGTGGCTTTTATTGCTTTTAATATTAGCGACAAAACCAATTCCACACGAATCGTGTTCAAAAGCAGAGGAATATAATCCGGAGCCTGTCATAGTTTGTATTTGTTATTTTTAAAAAGGCTTCGGCAATCGTTATTATCGCAATTATATTTTTTTATTTCGTACATAATTTAGGGAACCGGTAGCTACATATCCCTAAATTCTTACACCAGGTATTCAAACAGGTTATTGTTTTTATTTAACTCAGTATAATTAATATTATACTGAGCCATGTTTTGCAACAGAGCATTATAATCCTGTTTACCCGCAAGCTCAATACCAACCAATGCAGGCCCGTCTTCTTTGTTATGCTTCTGCATATATTCAAAACGGGTAATGTCATCAGTTGGTCCGAGTACATGATTTACAAATTTCTTTAGAGCTCCTGGCCTTTGCGCAAACCGAATGAGAAAATAATGTTTCAGTCCCTGAAACTGAAGTGCCCTTTCTTTTATCTCCTGCATGCGGTCTATATCGTTGTTGCCGCCACTTACAATGCAGACGACATTTTTGCCTTCTATCTCTTCTGCATAATCATCAAGTGCTGCAATAGTTAAAGCACCGGCAGGTTCAACTACTATGGCATCTTCATTGTACAGTTGCAGAATAGTAGAACAGATTTTTCCTTCAGAAACAAGATGCATTTCACTTAATACATCTTTACAAATTGAGAATGTCAAATCACCCACACGTTTCACTGCGGCTCCATCTACAAATTGTTCTATAGTATCAAGCGTTACAGGATGTCCCGACTCTAACGCTGCTGTCATAGATGGGGCGCCTTCAGGTTCTACGCCGATTATTTTCGTAAAAGGGGAAAATGTTTTAAAATAAGAACCTACCCCAGCGGCTAATCCACCACCACCCACAGGAATAAAAATATAATCGATAGGGTTTAGTTCCTGATGTATCTCAACACCAACGGTTGCCTGCCCTTCAATTATTTTTTCATCATCAAAAGGTGGTATGAACATCATTTCATGTTCTTCAGTGTACTTTTTTGCAGCGATGGCACAATCATCAAACGTATCGCCAGTTAATATAATCTCTATCTTATCCTTACCAAACATTTTTGTTTGCTGTATCTTTTGATGTGGTGTAATAGCGGGCATGAATACTATCCCTTTTACATTTAGTTTTTTACATGAGAATGCAAAACCCTGGGCATGATTACCAGCACTGGCACACACTACGCCATTTTGCAATTGGACAGTTGATAAACTGCTAATCATGTTGTAGGCTCCACGAATTTTGTACGAACGAACAAGCTGCAGGTCTTCCCGTTTCAGGTAAATATTACAATTGTATTTTGCCGACAAGTGAGGGTGAAGTGTTAATGAAGATTTATTAACCACGTTCTTCAATCGCTCCATTGCCGCGGAGTAATTCAACTCGATATTTACAGCAGGCTTAATCATGATATAAGGGTGATGAAAACTTAAGTTTTTCAGTTGCTGGTTTAAACCCTGTTTTTGGAGATGGTGTAGGCTGGTTTTCGGGCCGTAAGCTTCTTACAGTTTTACCCGCCTGCCATAATTCACTATCGCGAAGTTCTTTTAACTCTTCTTCCAGCCTTGCCCTATAATCAGCTTTGCTATTGCTTTGAATGGATCTTGCAGATTCTTTCCCTGCTGCCACGCTTTCATATAATTCAGTAAACACTGGTAAGGTGGCGTCCCGGAATTTCTTCCACCAATCTAATGCTCCGCGTTGCGCAGTAGTAGAACAGTTTGCATACATCCAATCCATACCATTCTCTGCAACTAAAGGCATAAGCGATTGTGTAAGCTCCTCAACTGTTTCGTTAAAAGCTTCGGAAGGTGTATGCCCTTTTGAACGCAACACTTCAAACTGTGCTGCAAATATTCCCTGGATGGCACCCATTAGCGTACCACGTTCGCCTGTTAAATCAGAGTAAACTTCTTTACGGAAATCAGTTTCAAATAAGTAACCGCTGCCAACGGCAATGCCCAATGCAACAACCCTGTCAAATGCTTTACCTGTTGCATCCTGGAAAATTGCATAGCTGCTATTTAATCCACGACCTTGCAAAAACATTCTTCGTAAAGATGTTCCCGATCCTTTGGGAGCAACTAAAATAACATCCACATCAACAGGCGGAACAATACCGGTTTGATCTTTATAGGTAATGCCAAAGCCATGTGAGAAATACAAAGCTTTGCCCGGTGTTAAATGTTTTTTTACTGTTGGCCACAAAGCAATTTGTGCAGCATCGCTCAACAAATAACAAATGATGGTACCTCGTTCCAACGCTTCTTCAATTTCAAACAGCGATACTCCGGGAACAAAACCATCAGTAACTGCTTTATCCCACGATTTAGAATTCCTACGTTGACCAACGATCACGTTTATGCCGTTATCTTTTTGGTTTAGCGCTTGCCCCGGACCCTGAACACCGTAGCCGATTACGGCTACTACTTCCTTTTTTAAAACCTCTTGTGCTTTTTCTAAAGGAAATTCTTCACGTGTCACTACTTTTTCTTCCACGCCGCCAAAATTTAATTTTGCCATTTTTATAAGTTTTAAATTTTACGTTTTAAGTCGAAATATTATGTATCAGTTTTAAAAATTTTATTGAACATCGTTGCATAGTTTATCCTGAGGCACAAAGGACATTTTGTAGATTCTGTTCTTTGCTCATTGACCCCTCTCTCATTAATAACCTCATTTTTTTTGATCATTTTGCTTACTACTGCTTAAGCACTTTACACATGATCATCTAATAATTTCCATGGAAATTTCAAAACCCTTGAATCAGGTTCTACATACTAAACACCTCTTCATTTTTATTCAGATACTCATTCTCTGTAGTTTCTTCCCCAGGTTCTGCAGCTTCAAATTCTCTCAGTTTTTCATGAAAGCCATGGCTGCCTTTAATGATAGCAACCCTTGCACTTCGCACAAATTCAATCAGCCCAAATTCACTTAACACTTCAACCAACTTATCTGTTTCTTCACGATGCCCGCTTGCCTCAAAAACGGTATAATCCTTTCTTATCACAACAGCTCTTGCCCCATATTCGCGAAGCAGTCGCTCTACTTGTACCTTCTCCGCTATTTCATCTGTGCTTACTTTATACAATGCCATTTCCTGCCACACTATTTCGTCATTTGTATTGTAATAAGCTTTTAAGACTTCTACCTGCTTTTCAATTTGCCTTGCTACTTTTTTTACTACTTCTTCTGTTTCATGTATTACTAAGGTGAAGCGGGAAATGCTGTCAATTTCCGATGGAGAGCTATTGATACTTTCAATATTGATCTTTCTCCTCGAGAAAATAATTGCAATGCGTACTAATAAACCAATCTGGTTTTCAGTATAAACTGTTATCGTAAATTCCTGCTTACCCAAAACTGGCGCTGCTTTGGTATTGGTAGCGGTATGTCTGATTAGTGTACTCATTTTAATCTTATTAACCTGATTAATCTCTTAAATCAGTTTTTATTAGCCGGCATAAAAAATTTATTAATCATTCTCTTCGCACTCTTCCACTGCATTGATCAAGCTTCAATCTTGTTTAACTCAATCTTATTTCACTGACACTGCATCCCTGCGGTATCATTGGAAATACATTGTCTTCCTTATCAACCATGACCTCCAGCAAATAGGAGCCATCGTGCCCGAGCATTGTTTTCAGTGCCCATTGCAGTTTTTCTCTTTCTGCAACTTTATCACCACTTATGCCATAACCTTTAGCAACCATAACGTAATCAGGACTTGCAATGTCAACAAACGAATAACGTTTTTCATGAAATAACTGTTGCCATTGTCGAACCATTCCAAGAAATTGATTATTGAGAATGATGATTTTAACATTCACACCAGTCTGCATAATAGTTCCTAATTCCTGTATCGTCATCTGTATTCCACCATCTCCAATAATAGCTACCACAGTTCTGTTCAGGGCGCCAAACTTTGCGCCTATAGCTGCCGGTAAAGCAAAGCCCATTGTACCTGCTCCTCCGGAAGTTATATTGCTTTTGCTTTGATTAAACTTTGCATAGCGACATGTTACCATCTGGTGCTGTCCTACATCTGTAACAATAATTGCATCACCCTTCGTAAGCAAATTCAGTTGATGAATTACTTCGCCCATTGTTAGTTTTTCGCCGGTGGGATTTAGTTCCTTAGTGATGAGTGTATCTTCTTCAATCTTTTTATACCTATAAAAACGATCCACCCATTGCGGATAAACTTTTTGATGAATAAGTGAAGTAAGCAATGGCAATGTTTCCTTACAATCTCCCCACACACCAACGGTTGCTTTTACATTCTTATCTATTTCAGATGGGTCAATGTCGAGATGAATAATTTTAGCCTGTTTTGCATATTTATCCAGGCGTCCGGTAACACGATCATCGAAGCGCATACCGATTGCAATCAATACGTCACATTCATTGGTGAGTACATTCGGTCCATAGTTACCATGCATACCCAACATCCCCATGTTTAACGGATGATCTGTTGGCAAAGCGCTTAAGCCTAATATTGTCCAGGCAGCAGGTATGCCGGCCTTTTCTATAAATGTTTTAAATTCTTTTTCCGCTCTGCCAAGGATAATACCTTGTCCAAAAATTACAAACGGATGTTTAGCTTCATTGATAAGCCGTGCAGCCTGTTCAATGTATTCCTTACGTACCAATGGTTTGGGGCGATAGCTCCGTATATGTTCACAACGCACATAGCCTTCATAGTTAAACTTATCTAATTGGGCATTCTTTGTGATATCAATTACCACAGGTCCTGGTCTTCCTGTTTGTGCTATGTGAAAAGCCTTCGCTAACACTGAGGGAATTTCTTTTGCATCGGTTACCTGGTAATTCCATTTTGTAATTGGCGTCGTGATGTTCAACACATCTACTTCCTGGAAAGCATCAGTTCCTAAAAGATGTGCATATACTTGTCCGGTTATACAAACAACAGGAGTGCTGTCTATCATAGCATCGGCTAACCCTGTTACCAGATTTGTAGCACCAGGTCCGCTGGTAGCAAGCACTACACCCACTTTGCCTGAGCTTCTTGCATAACCCTGCGCTGCATGAATAGCGCCTTGTTCGTGACGAACAAGGATATGTTTTAGTTGATCATTATAATCGTACAATGCATCGTATATGGGCATAATAGCGCCACCAGGGTAACCAAAAATAGTGGTAACATCTTCAGCTATAAAAGCTTCCAGTACAGCTTTTGAACCGCTAATCTTTTCCTCCACAGTTGAAGGTGGCGTTGCAGGCTTTGCCTTTATAATGATTTGCTCTTCTATGTCAAGAGTTAAATTTGTCATACCAATGTTTTTTAGCTTCTCACAGTTAATTTATTCTTTCTATTGCAAACAGTCGCTTACTAATTCCGCCTCACCTTCGTTCCCTCTCCTCGCGGAGAGGGAGGTATGGCGTTTGGTTTTTCCATTATTTTTTTCCCATAACGCATCGACTTGCTTATCGCCTCACCCTCGTTTCCCCTCCTCGCGGGAGGTAGGTTTTCAAGCCTTTCAAATCACAGTTCAGTCCTCATCCGTCACACATCCCTCCGCGGCACTCTTTACCTGCTTTGCATATTTGTACAGTAAGCCTTTTTTCATTTTTAATTCCGGCTGCTTCCATTGTGCTTTTCTCTCAGCTATGGTTACGTCATCTACTTTTAGTGTCATCGTTTTTGTTGCGACACTCAGCTCAATTATATCATCATCTTCTACCAATGCTATCAATCCGCCTTCAAATGCTTCGGGTGTTATATGACCCACCACAAAACCATGTGTGCCGCCGCTAAATCTTCCATCAGTAATAAGTGCTATTGAATTACCCAATCCAGCACCAATCAATGCCGATGTGGGTTTCAACATTTCAGGCATTCCAGGAGCACCTTTTGGTCCTACGTGCCTGATTACTACTACATCGCCTGCTTTTATCTTTCCTGAATTGATACCTGCTATTAATTCAAACTCTCCATCAAACACTCTGGCTGGTCCTTCAAACTGTTCGCCTTCTTTACCTGTGATCTTTGCAACACTTCCACCTTCGGCAAGGTTGCCATATAATATTTGTAAGTGACCTGTTGCTTTCAACGGAGTTTCTATTGGAAGTATGATCTTTTGTTTTTCAAAATCAAGATCTGGTACTTCGGCTAAGTTTTCTGCTACAGTTTTTCCTGTTACAGTTAAGCAGTCGCCATGAAGTAATTCTTTCTTCAGTAAGTATTTCATTACTGCAGGTAAGCCTCCATGTTGATGAAGATCCTGCATCAAATATTTTCCGCTTGGTTTAAAGTCTGCAAGCATCGGGACCCGGTCACTAATACTTTGAAAGTCATCTTGTGTAAGGGGTACATCAATACTTTTTGCCATTGCTATTAAATGAAGCACCGCATTTGTACTTCCACCCAACACTATAATAACAGTGATAGCATTTTCAAACGACTTGCGTGTCATAATATCTGATGGCTTAATATCTTTCTCCATCAGTAACCGAATAGCTTTTCCTGCCGCCTGGCATTCTGCTTTTTTTTCTTCACTTAATGCAGGATTAGACGATGAATAAGATAAACTCATTCCCAGTGCTTCTATAGCACTTGCCATAGTATTAGCTGTATACATACCACCACATGCACCAGCACCTGGACATGAATGTTTAATAATTTCTTTAAAATCTTTGTCATCTAATTTGCCCGTCATCTTTTCTCCCAATGCTTCGAACGCCGAAACAATATTGAGGTCTTGTCCATTATAATGACCAGGTGCAATTGTCCCTCCATACACCATAATAGCCGGCCTGTTTAAACGACCCATCGCTATAATGGAGCCAGGCATATTTTTATCACAACCTGGTAATGCAATTAATGAATCATAATATTGTGCACCACATACCGCTTCAATAGAATCGGCAATAATATCACGACTCACCAATGAATACCGCATGCCTTCAGTGCCATTACTTATTCCATCACTGACACCAATTGTATTAAAGATCAGTCCTACCAAATCCTGGTCCCACACACCTTGTTTTACAATCTTAGCAAGATCATTGAGGTGCATGTTACAGGTGTTACCATCGTATCCCATACTCACTATTCCTACCTGTGCTTTTGTAAGATCATGTTCAGTTAGTCCAATACCATATAACATTGCCTGCGCTGCGGGTTGAGTATCATCTTGCGTTATTGTCTTGCTGTACTTATTCATCATGCGGTTAGCAATATTGGTATTGATTCAATTTCTAATACTCTATTCTTATATGCCATTTGAAGAATTGCTCCCAATGAATCTTTCCATTCCAATTTAAAAATCACATCATCCAAAGAAGTAAAGCCGATTACTTCTGCAGCAGTGCCACAATAAAACGCACTGTCTGCTGCATGAACTTCTTCTATTGTAATTAATTTCTCTATCACTTCAATTCCTGCCTGGTTACATAGTTCAATAATAGTTGCCCGTGTAATGCCTGGAAGTATATTTCCTTTTTGAGGTGTGTACAATACACCATCTTTTTCAAAAAAGAAATTCGCACCCGGTCCTTCTGCCACATAACCTTTTGTATCCAGCAACAATGCTTCATCATAACCATTATCTTTTGCTTCCTGGCAAGCCATGATAGAGTTTACATAATGACCTGAAATCTTCGCATCTAACTTGAATGCAGTTGCATTCGGACGCCTGATAGATGATGTCATTACCCGTAATAATTTATCACCTAAGTATGCACGCCATTCCCATACTGCTATCAATAAATGGGCTTCATTGCCTTTGGTTAAAGCCATGTTTGGCCCGCAGGTAACCAAGGGACGTATATATGCGTCCATCAAACTATTTTTTGCTAAAAGATCATAGGTGATCTGTATCAATTTTTCATTATTGAAAGGGTAAGGTATACCCACGGCCCCACAGGAATATTTCATTCTTTCAAAGTGTTCAGCAGCTTTAAATATTCGTGTGCCTTTTGCAGTATTATATGCCCTGATCCCTTCAAATGCCGCATAACCGTAATGAAGCGATTGACTGAACATGTTTCCTTTCATTTCAGTGGCCTTCACAAATTCGTTATTGTAATAAACTATGGTATTCTCATTATAATACATAAGCTGTTGCTATTTCTATTTTTCAGTTAGTCATCTCTGGCTTCATTACATTACCAATCCCCCACAATTTACCCTTAGGCACGAAGGACACTTTTGTACAATTGGTTCTTCATTCAAATCATTTAAATTATTGTTGACTTTCGAAGATCTGCATACCTGTGATTAATTCTGTCATGTTGCGGACTGGTTATATAGTCGCTGATCATTTCACCAATCGTAGAAGTGAAATAAAAATTTACCGGGTCTATATCTTTTGTAACGAACGAATTGTCTAAAGTCCATGCTACTGCTTCTCTTATCAAAGAAGCTTCTTCATTCAGGTCAAAATAATCGAGCATCATTGCTGCCGACAAAATGGAACCGATAGGATTTGCAATATCTTTTCCCGCGGCCTGCGGATAGCTTCCATGGATTGGCTCGAACAATGCCAGCTTAGTACCGAATGACGCAGAAGGCAACAAACCAAGAGAACCAGCTATTACACTTGCTTCATCACTAATAATATCTCCAAACATGTTTTCAGTAAGTATTACATCAAACTGCTGAGGATTGAGAATGATCTGCATAGCTGCATTATCAACAAACATGTAATCCACAGCAACATCGGCATACTGCTTAGCCAAATCCTGTACTACCTTTCTCCACAGTCTTGACGTTTCTAACACGTTTGCTTTGTCAACCAAAGTCAGTTTTTTCCTTCTTTTTTGTGCTGATAGAAAAGCAAAATGTGATATGCGTTCTATCTCACTCTTGTTATATACACAATCATCAGAAGCTTGTGTGTTATCTTCATTCATCTTTTTTGCTCCAAAATAAATTCCTCCTGTTAGCTCGCGATATATAACAAAGTCAACATTCAACAGCCTGTTATTTTTCAATGGCGACAGGTGATGTAAAGAAGGATAAGTGGTTACAGGTCGAACATTAGCAAACAATCCAAGCTCTTTCCTGATCTTGAGCAAACCCTGTTCAGGCCTTACTTTGGCAGCGGGATCATTATCATATTTTGGATGCCCGATTGCACCAAATAATATTGCATCACTTTGCAGGCAGGTAGCTAATGTTTCATCCGGCAGGGGGGAACCGGTCTTTTCAATTGCATCAGCACCCATTAAGCCATAAGAATAATTAAACCGATGATAAAAACGTAAGCAAATCGCATTCAATACTTTTATCGATTGCTGTGTTACTTCGGGTCCTATGCCATCTCCTAATATGACTGTAATATTTTTATTCATGCCCCCAAGCCTCTAAAGGGGAGTTTAGTCCACCCCTAAAGGGAGTTTGTTTAAATTGTTTATTAATTAAATTCTTTCACTTGTTTTCTTTGCTTCCATCTTTAGTGATTATGAGCATCTGCCCTTACTCCCCTTTAGGGGATGGGGGCTACCTTTCCTCAAATGCTTCTATCTCTTCTTTTACGCTTAATAAATAATCAATGTCATCATATCCATTTAGCAGGCAGGTTTTTTTATAATTATTAATATCAAATGTTTCCTGCTCGCCTGTTGTATCAATAGTGATGGTTTGTTTTACTAAGTTTACAGTAAGCGTATCATCATAACCATATTGAAATATTTTTTCAAGGAAAACATCGGATACCTGCACCGGGATAACCCCATTATTTAAAGCATTGCTTTTAAAAATATCAGCGAAGTGGCTTGACACAACCACTTTAAATCCAAAATCAAGCAGCGACCATGCAGCATGCTCTCTTGATGAACCACAGCCAAAGTTTTTTCCGGCCACAAGAATTTGCCCTCTGTACTGGGGCTGATTTAACACAAACCCTGCTTTAGGTTTTGTTTCATCATCATTTTCATATCTCCAATCGCGGAAAAGATTTTTACCAAATCCATCTTTTGTGGTTGCTTTTAAAAAACGTGCTGGTATTATCTGGTCCGTGTCAATGTTTTCTATTGGCAAAGGGTAGAATGTACTTTGTAAAGGATGCCCCCATCCCCTAAAGGGGGGTAATGTGCTCTCATTTCCTAAAGGGGGGTAATTTTTTTCCATATTTTTTTTTAATAGAATAATTCATGAGACTTCAACTGTTAATATTGTTTCCAACCACACTCAATTCCCTTAGTGTTGCAGAAACTGAATCCTCCCCTTTAGGGGTTGGGGCTTATTCTTCACCTTCATCATATATCACACTCCTCATCAATTCTCTCACATCTGTTACAACCCCCGTCAATGCTGCAGCAGCAGCAGTCAACGGACTTGCTAGTAAGGTTCTTGCACCTGCGCCTTGTCTCCCTTCGAAATTTCTGTTACTTGTTGATACGCAGTATTCACCCGCCGGAATTTTGTCTTCGTTCATGCCTAAACATGCACTGCAGCCGGGCTGGCGAATTTCAAAACCTGCTTCTGTAAAAATTTTATCAAGGCCTTCTGCATACACTTGTTTAGCTACTTGTTGCGACCCTGGTACTATCATCACATGAACATTACTGCTCTTTTTTTTCCCTTTGATAACATTGGCAACAATGCGCAGATCTTCAATTCTTGAGTTTGTGCAACTTCCTATGAATACATGCTGCACAGGAGTACCCAATAATCTTTGGCCTGCACTTAGGCCCATATACCCTAAAGCCTTCACAAGATTTCTTCTTTCACCTTCATCCGCTATTGCTTCTGTCTGTGGTATCATTGCGTCTATAGCTATGCCTAAACCCGGGTTGGTACCATAAGTAATCATTGGTTGTACATCAGCAGCAGCAATATTTAGTTCTTTATCAAATACAGCATCATCATCTGATTTTAAAAGTTTCCATTCTGAAACTTTCCTGTCCCAGTCATCCCCCTTGGGAGCAAACTCCCTTCCCTCTATATAATTAAAAGTTATTTTATCAGGTGCTATCATTCCGCCTTTGGCACCCATTTCAATGCTCATGTTACAGATGGTCATCCTTGCTTCCATTGACAGGTTGCGAATAACCGAACCAGCAAACTCAACAAAGTGTCCGGTTGCCCCGCCTGCTGAAATTTTTGAAATGATATAAAGAATAATATCTTTTGAAACAACACCTTTGTTCAAAATTCCATTAATGTTGATCCTCATTTGCTTCGGCTTGCTTTGCAGCAAACATTGCGAGGCAAAAACCATTTCAACTTCACTTGTGCCAATACCAAAAGCAATGGTGCCAAATGCTCCATGCGTAGATGTATGGCTATCTCCGCAAACTATCGTCATGCCTGGTTGCGTGATGCCCAATTCGGGACCTATAATATGAACTATACCCTGGTAAGGATGATCAAGACCATAAAACTCAATGCCATGTTTAGTGCAATTTTCCTTAATCGTTTGAACCTGTACCCTGGAAAGCTTTTCCTTTATTGGTAAGTGCTGATCAATAGTGGGCACGTTGTGATCAACAGTTGCAACTACCTGTTTAGGACGGAATACTTTCAACCCTCTTTTTTCAATTCCGCTAAAAGCCTGCGGGCTGGTTACTTCATGTATAAAATGTTTGTCGATGTATAAAACCGAAGGCCCTTGCGGTATTGATTTTATCACGTGCTTATTCCAGATCTTATCAAATAATGTTGATGCCATTTTTAAGTTGGGTTAAACGTTTTACTTTTTATTGTGCAGTCATTTGTTCTTTAATTATTCTGGCGTTCATCGCAACTCCTCGCAATGACATATGTTTTGCATCCTGACTTTATACGGCCTCAGAAAAATGCGGTTGATAATGTTCAGCCAACTCCACTAAATCCTTTTCTGTAATTTCTTTTTTCTCATCTGCTACTTTTAAAAACTTATCATATAGAGTATCAATATCGTTGCGTGTGTAAGAATAACCGATCTTTTGAAAACGGTATGCTAAAGCACTTCTCCCACTTCTTGCGGTAAGGACGATCTTGCTTGAGTCGGCTCCTACTTCTTCCGGATTGATGGTTTCATAAGTGGTTGCATCTTTTAAAAAACCATCCTGGTGAATGCCAGATGAATGCGAGAAGGCATTGGAACCTACAATTGCTTTGTTAGGTTGAACCGGCATGCGCATCACATCGGAAACGATGCGGCTTATAGGATTGAGTTGCCTTGTTTTAATATTTGTGAAATAGCCAAGGTGCTTATGTTGACTGATGATCATCACAACTTCCTCAAGAGAAGTATTGCCTGCACGTTCGCCTAAACCATTTATTGTGCACTCAATTTGTTGTGCACCATTAAGTACACCTGCAATAGCATTGGCAGTGGCTAATCCAAGATCGTTATGGCAATGGCAAGAGATGATTGCCTTTTCAATATTAAGAACGTTGTCTTTTAAGTAAGCAATCTTCTCCCCGTATTGGTATGGTAAACAATAGCCGGTAGTGTCTGGAATGTTTATAGTAGTGGCACCAGCTTTAATAACAGCCTCTACTACTTTTGCTAAATATTCATTATTTGTGCGGCCGGCATCTTCAGCATAAAATTCAACATCATCTGTATAATTGCGTGCCCACTTTACACATTGAATGGCGCGTTGTAAAATATCTTCACGGTTCGAATTGAACTTATATTTTATATGCGAGTCAGAAGTGCCAATACCGGTATGAATGCGGGGACGTTTTGCATATTTCAGCGCCTGGGCTGCTACTTCAATATCACGTAGCACAGCACGGGTTAATCCACAAACAACTGCATCCTTTACATTTCGTGCAATCTGGTTGACAGACTGGTAATCGCCAGGGCTTGACACTGGGAAACCAGCTTCGATAATATCAACACCAAGATCCTCCAGCTTCAACGCCAATTCCACTTTTTCTCGGGTGTTGAGTTTACAACCCGGAACCTGCTCTCCGTCTCTTAGCGTGGTATCAAAAATATAAACCTGTTTGGCGCTCATAACATTTTTTAAAAGTGAAAAAGATTGGCAGTTATATTTGTGAACGATTGCTTAGTGCTATACGCGGTCATAGACGAATTTATTAATGGAATGCCGCTTTCTTGAAACATTGTTGAAGTGATTTTACAGGTCTGAATAAGTGGGTTAGACCTGTGAAAGCTTTGATCACACTGCATTTGCGCACTAAAAAACTACAATGCCCAACAGAAGTACAGACGCCCTTTTTCAATTAGTACATTCGCTGGAAAAGTCAGAAAAGCGAAATTTTCGATTATATGTTACGCGTAATACTTCATCTGAGGAGTTAAAAATCTTGCAGTTATTCGATGCTTTGGATAAGATGAATGATTACGATGAAGAGATATTACTGAAAAAGAATCCAGGCATAAAAAAGCTACAGCTTTCTAATATAAAGGCCAGCTTATACAAACAATTGCTGGCCAGTCTTCGTGTATTGAAAACATCTGAGAATATAGATATACAATTGCACGAGCAAATGGATTATGCCCGTATATTATACAATAAGGGTCTTTATCTCCAGAGTTTGAAGATCCTTGACAAGATAAAAGAAACAGCACGCACGTATCACCAGGTAAGCTTGTTGCCCCAGGTTTTATTTTTAGAGAAAAAGATTGAGGGCTTACATATTACAAGGAGTATGGAAGACAGAGCCGATTTATTAACGGCAGAAGCAGATAGGGCTAACCAGCGTCTTGTGCTGATAACAAAACTTTCTAATCTTTCATTGAAGCTTTATAGCTGGTACATTAAAAATGGTCATGCAAGAAACGAAGAGGATGCGATAGCTATTAAAAAATTTTTTGATGATTACTTAGCTTGTGGAATTGAGAAGGCTACTGGATTTTACGAAAAAATGTACCTCTACCAAAGCTACTGCTGGTACGCATTTATACGGCAGGATTTCCTTTTGTATTACCGGTATGCACAGAAATGGGTTGATCTTTTTGAAAAGGATCCGTTTATGATCGAGGTGGAAACAGCGCACTATATTAAAGGCATGCACAACCTGTTGGGCGCACATTTTGACCTGCAGAATTATATCAAGTTCAAAGAGGAGCTTCAAAAATTTGAGACGTTTGCAAATTCTGATTTAGTTGCACAAAATGAGAATAACAGGATTCAAACATTTGTATATACCTATATCTCCAAGCTAAACCAGCATTTCCTGGAGGGAACTTTTGCCGAGGGGCTGTCCATTGTTCCATATATAGAGGAGAAGTTGAAGGAGTATTCTCTTTATCTTGACAGGCACCGTGTATTAGTGTTCTATTATAAGATAGCATCGTTATATTTTGGAAGCGGTGATTATGAAAAAACGATTGACTACCTGAATAAGATCATTAACTGGAAAGTAGACCTGAGGACAGACCTGCAATGCTATGCACGGCTGCTTCATTTGATTGCACATTACGAGTTAGGTAACCTGATAATACTAGAATACCTGATCAAATCTGTCTATCGTTTTATGGCAAAAATGGAAAGCCTTAGCGTGGTAGAAGAAGAGATTTTTAAATTTCTTCGTAACTCATTTCATCTATCATATTCGAAGCTAAAACCGGAATTTGAAAAATTGCTAAACAAACTAAAATCATTTGAAAGTAACAGGTACGAGACAAGAGCATTTTTATATTTGGATGTACCATCCTGGCTTGAAAGTAAGGTTACGGGTGTGCCTGTTGAAGCTGTAATTAGGAAGAAGTTTTTGGAGAATGTGAGGGGCGGGAAGGCTTGAAATATTATAAAAATCCAGGGTTATATCCATGCATCAGTTGATGATGTCCGAAATGTTGATCGTATAAAAAGCGTCATTTTATGACACACACAAATAAAAAAGCCTTGTAAATCAATGACTGCAAGGCTATAAAGTGCCCAAGACCGGATTCGAACCAGCACGCCGTTTCCAGCGCTACCACCTCAAGGTAGTGCGTCTACCAATTTCGCCACCTGGGCTGTTAAGTTTAAGGTTTAAAGTTTCAAGTTAGCAGTTTGCATACAGAATAAAACTTCAAACAAAATTATAAATCCCATATTATTATTTTTTATTCCTTGTTCTCTTCAAGTCGCAAAACTATTTTATTTTTTTAAAATTATTCGAAAGGTTGTACCCTTTCCTACTTCAGAATTTTTTACACTTAAAGAACCGCTATGATATTGTTCTATTATCCGCTTCGAAAGGCTTAACCCTAAACCCCAGCCTCTTTTTTTTGTTGTAAAACCAGGCTTGAAGACCTTAGACATATTGTGCATGTTAATACCCTTACCAGTATCAACTATATCTACTATTACATTTTTCTCGTGGTTGATTATATCAACATGAATGGAGCCTTTTCCCTCTATTGCATCTAATGCATTTTTTAATAAATTTTCAATCACCCAATCAAACAAGGGACCAGATAAAGGCACTGGTATATTGGTATGACCATGTATGTCTAAACTAAATACCACTTTTCCAGAAGCACGCTTTTTTACATACTCCATCATGTGTTCAATTTGTGCTATTATATTAATAGCCACCAATTGAGGCGTACTGCCAATTTTTCCAAACCGGTCAGAAACCAATCGCAAACGATGCACATCTTTTTCCAGTTCAGAAACAAATTTTTCTTCGCTATGGGATTCTTTTAATATTTCCACCCAACCTTCCAATGAAGAAACAGGTGTGCCTAACTGGTGCGCTGTTTCTTTTGCCATACCTGCCCAAACTCCATTTTGTGTAGAACGGTAACTGCTTCGTATAGCAAGAAAGGTTATTAAAATAAACAAACCAACGATAAATAATTGAATGAGTGGATAATAACGCACTTCTTTCAATAACTGGCTGTGACCATAATAATATTTATTCTTTCTGGAGGCATCAATAGGGTCTGAATAAATTATAGGGAGATTTTCAGATTTAAAATGTTTTAATTTTTTTTGAATTAATAACGGGTTTTTTTTATTTACGGCAGTATCAAAATTGTTATCTAAAATGCTGTCTTTTTCATTTGTTACAATAATTGGTATGTCATCATTTACATCTTTAATTATTTGGAGATGTAAGCGGGTATCGCCGGTGTTTTGTCCAAAGAGCGAAACGCTTGCAGCAACCCATTCTTCCACTTTTTGCTTTTCTTCCTTTTCAATTTTATTTGCCAGGTAAGATGAGTACCATATAGTGCCACTAACTATCAATATAGCAATAAGTGCAAGAAGCAAGCGCCAGTTAAGCAATTGACGAAACATACGCTAAAGTAAAGTATGAAGTACGAAAGTGGGGGACTAATTAATATTTTGATGTGTTAGGAGTACTTAAGCTGTTAAAATATTACTATGCCCATCCTAAACAATTAGATTTTTGAAAGGGCTGTTGATAGCTCTTTCCTTAAAGAAATCTCTTTCTATTTTAGACAAGAACTTTATCAATAAAAAGCCAAAACTGTATAGCTCAAAAAGACCGGTTGCATTGCTACAACCGGTCTCAACAAATAATTATAATCTATTTATTAAATGCACTTTTTATATTCCCTGCACCAAATGCCTGTGCTTCTTTAGCCTGCGGAACTACAGTGGCCATTCCAAAAAATTCATGCGTAACGCCATCATATAACTTATAGTCAACACTAACCCCCGCATCTTTTAATTTATCAGCAAATAATTTTCCTTCTGTTTGTAGCAGGTCAATTTCTGCTGCAATAATAGTGGTAGGGGGCGAGCCTTTTAGATTAGCTTTTACTAAGGCGATACGTGGATCAGCCGCTGCTCCCATGTTTGGTAAATAATGTTTTACCATCCACTCAATTAAAGGTTTGCCCAACGGTTTTGCCGTTCCATATTTTTGATATGATTCTGAATTCATATCATTGTTGGCAACTGGATAAACCAGCAATTGGTGCAACGGAACCATAATCCCTTTATCTCTTGCCATGATACTGACGTTAGCAGCTAAATTACCCCCGGCACTTTCACCGGCAACAGCAATCATTTTTGGATCTGCTTTAATAGAGGCTGCATTATTTAATACCCATTGATAGGCTGCAAAAGCATCATTATGTGCAGTTGGAAATTTATGCTCAGGGCCCTGGCGGTAATGTACAGAAACTACTACTGCTCCTACCTGTTCCGCTAAACCACGTGCTGATCCGTCATAGGTATCCAAATCAGCAATTACCCAACCACCGCCATGATAATAAACAATGACAGGAAAAGGGCCGCTTCCATTTTTTGGTGTATAAACACGGGCATGTACGCTGCCGCCTGCTACCGGAATTTCTTTACCCATTGTGTCAACCATTGGCGCAGGCATAGGAATATTATTTTCTTTCATCACATCCATTACGGCCGTAGTGGGTGTAGGTTGTTTACGGGCTTCCTGGGGAGTAAGTGTTTCTAACGGAGGGGCTCCATAGCTCTGTAACTTTTCCATCACCACCAGCATTTCATCTTTAATGCTTTTGCCCCAGTCGGGATCCGGACCCTTTGGCTCCAGCTTAGCCATTGATAAACTGGTGTCATTCATTCTACCATCAAAATTTTCAACATTAGTACTGTCCCTTGAAGTAGTGGTGGATGTATTATCTGCGCAAGAAACTAAAACAAAGGTTGCAATGAAAATGAAGCCGTTAAATGAATGCCTCGTTTTTCCAAAGAATCCTGGAATGTGATTTTTTTTCATAATTTATTTTAATGCTAGTTAAGGGCCGGATGTAAAACGGGATTTGAAAAATCAATAAATGTAGAATCAGTAAGAAATTATATAATAAATGTGCCAACTCTTTGTACATGAATCGTGGGTATATATAAAAAAACTCTAAACAAAAACGCTCACAAAGAAATTTACGAGAAAATGTTTCCTCGAAATTTGCCTACACAGTCTGATTGTTGTAAATAATGCAGGTGGTGCAGAAGGTAAAGTGATTTCTTTTTCAAGTCAGAATAAATGGGAGTCGGGGCAGGTTACTGATACATATAAAACAGGTCCCGTTTTTCCAACCACGGCTACTGCTGATGGTAAAAAAGTTTATACTCTTTATGCGTATTTGCATATTAGAGCTATGGGAGGAATAAAAAATACTTTTACAATCCAGGAAGTACCTTTTAAAAACGCTAATGCTTTTTAATTGTGTTACACCATTCATTTGAGTAAACAAGTTTTGATCCCGGGCCTGGGATTTTCAAAATAAACCTGGAATTGTTGATTAATAGCATGGTGAATGTCAAAGGCTCCTTCAGTCGTAATATACTTTTTCAGAACGGCATTGAGTTAGCAACACCATTATTTTTAATTGTGACAGTCTCAGTATTTTTAATACATGGATACCCTAAAAAAATCAACTTCGCTAATAAAAAATTTAGAATGTTTTAAGTGCAAAAAAGAATACGCTCCATTTGAAATAAATACATATGCTCATTGTTGCAATCAACCTTTAATTGTTGAATATAATAATGGTCTTGAATTTTTGAAAGAAGACTTGCTACTAAGGGAAAAAAATATGTGGAGATACGCTGAAATGCTTCCCATTTTAGACAAACAAAATATTGTAAGCCTGGGTGAGGGTATGACTCCTATTCTTTCTTTGAGCAATTTGTCAAGGCAGTACGACTTCAATAATCTTTTGGTAAAAGATGAATCTTTTAACCCGACAGGTTCTTTTAAAGCAAGAGGGTTGAGTGTAGCGGTTTCCAAAGCAAAGGAACTAAATATTGATAAATGTATTATGCCTACAGCTGGAAATGCAGGAGGCGCTTTGGCCGCATATTGTGCTAAAGCAGGCATTCAGTGTACCGTTGTAATGCCTCGCCATACACCTTCAGTTTTTAAGAAAGAATGTCAATTGTATGGTGCAGAAGTGATATTGGTTGATGGGCTGATTAATGATTGTGCAAAAAAAGTTGATGAACTAAAAGTAAAAGAACAATATTTTGATATGTCAACTTTAAAAGAACCTTACCGGTTGGAAGGCAAGAAAACAATGGGATACGAAATAGCAGAACAATTAAACTGGGAGTTACCGGATTATGTTATCTATCCTGCAGGTGGTGGCACAGGGCTTATAGGGATTTGGAAAGCTTTTAAGGAAATGTTGAATTTAGGATGGATCACAGGGCCATTGCCTAAAATGATTGCAATACAATCGCTGAACTGTAATCCTATAATGCTATGCCTGCAGGATCCTGACAATTGGAAAAAGACATTTTCACCTTTGCCTACTCTGGCAAACGGATTAGCCGTTCCCTACCCATTTGGAATGACCATGATGCTACAGGTACTAAAAGAATCAGGCGGGACTGTATTTGCGGTTAGTGAAGAAGACATTATTGAAGGTGTTCTTGAAATGGCAAAAGAGGAAGGTATTCTTGCTGCACCGGAAGGGGCAGCAGTTTGGAAAGCATTAGTGCATTTACGCCAACTCCATGTCATACCTTCTGAAAGCAAAATTTTAATGATTAATACCGGTAGTGGATACAAATACTTAGAAAACCTGAACTAATATTAGAAAACCCTGGGATAAAATTTCATTTATCTTGTTATCGCTTAGCACAGGAAATTCATGGGATCATTTTTAAACAGCTTCTGAGATAAAATTTCATTGATCTTGTTATCGCCGGCTTTATAATAATATCAAAAGCCACTGTTGAATGAAATTTGTTATTACTAACGCCTTGCCCTTAATCTTCTTTTATTAGATAAAGCTTATTGTCTTCAACAAGGTATAGCATGGGTGCAATTTTAATATTCGGATAGCGGTACCTAAGTCGCTTTGTCTCACTTAAAATGAAATCGGTTTCGCTGCCGATTTCATACATTGGTTCATAATGCGTAAAATGTTCTTCTGCTCTTTCTTTTTCCCATCCTGTTTCTACAAGTCCATTTATAAATTCTTCTTTGCGTGAAATTAAATTTACCATACCGCAGTGGTTATGGCCAATGAGGGCTATGTGTCTTCATTTCCTGCTGGGTGTCCAATCATAAAACGTTTATAGGCGACGTGTCAGATGGCTTTGTGTGTGGGGGCTGTGGCACTCGCCGTGTATATAATTTCTCTGTTTTTATTAT
>Ga0208736_1000131_pt1 | contig 23250 bp, 23 predicted proteins | sample AntDryMetagUQ255_FD_188090 | JGI IMG/M metagenome (GOLD analysis project Ga0208736, IMG submission 188090) | Polar desert microbial communities from Antarctic Dry Valleys - UQ255 (SPAdes) | ecosystem: Environmental > Terrestrial > Soil > Desert | place: Antarctic Dry Valleys | collected 2008-12-31 | reverse complement strand
CGGGCGTCGGCAGCCGCTCGACGCCGACCTCGGGCACGAGCCGCTCGACCTTCTGCGGGTCGACGAGCCCCGCGCCGAGGCGCCCGACCGAGTCCGCGCCGCAGGCGACCCCGTAGCGCAGGCACTCCGGCGGTGCCTTTCCCGCGTAGCGCGCCGCGACGTAGCCCGCCAGGAAGGCGTCGCCGGCTCCGACCGTCGCGACCGCCTCGCGCGGCTCGATGCGCACGCGGTGCAGGATCGGCTCGCCGTCGACGACGACCGAGGCGAAGCAGCCGTCGGGGACGGTCATGATCGCCTCGACCGCGCCGAGGTTGACCATCTCGCGCACGGCGATGATGCGGTCCTCGTCGTCGTTGAACTCGTGCCCGACGAGCTCCTCGGCCTCGAGCATGTTCGGCGAGACGACGTGCGGCTCGGCGCGCACGGCGTGGCGCAACGGGTCGCCGTCGGTGTCGACGACGACGATCAGCCCGAGCTTGCGCAGCTCCTTGATCAGCTCGGCGTAGACGTCCATGCCAAGCCCGCGCGGCAGCGAGCCGGCGAGCACGACGATCGCCGCGCCGCGCGCGAGGTAGACGAGCTTGTCGCGAAACAGCTCGGCCTCCCGGGCGCTGACGGCCGGGCCGCGCTCGTTGATCTCGGTCTGTTCGCCGTTGGTGGGGTCCAGCACGGCGGTGTTCGTGCGCGATTCTTCGCGGATGCGGACGAAGTCGTTGAGGATCGCCTCGTCGGTCAGGGCCTCGACGATCCGCGTGCCGGTCGCGCCGCCGGCGAAGCCGGTCGCGATCACGGGCTGGCCGAGCGTCTTCAGCGTGCGCGCGACGTTGACGCCTTTGCCGCCCGGCAGCGTGGTCTGCTCGACCGTGCGATGACGCCGGCCGAGGCGGAAGTTGGGGACCGACAGCGACTTGTCGATCGCGGCATTGAGCGTGACCGTGATGATCATGGAGCGGGCGTCTCCTCCCCTCGGCGGGCGCGCGGCTCGTCGGCGTCAGGCGCGTGGCGGCGGCGGACAACCCGGTTGCGCAGCACCATGAGAGGGAGGCTACAGATCAGCAATAGAGCTATGGCAATCCATGTCAGCGACCGCCCGATGAAATCGTTCAGGCGCTCGCCCAGCCCGGCCTCGGCGACCGGGCGAGCGGTCACGATCGGGATGCGCTTGAGCTCCTTGTCGCCGACGCGCACGATCGCCGCTCCGACCTTCGAGCCGCGCGGAAGCGGACCGTCCACTTCCTTCGGCAGACCCGTGACGGTCACGCTCGTGCGCTCGCCGGTGCGCAGGACGCGCCCGACGGTGCCGCCTGCCACGAGGCGAACCGACTGCCCCTCGCGGTACTTCAGCGGGACGCGCCCGAGGATGCGCCCCTGCGGCAGGATTGTCTTGGCCCTGTAGCTGCGCAGCCCGTAGCGCAGCAGCGCCAGCGAGTCCTCGTTGCGCGCGCGCTCGCTGGGCTCCCCCATGACGACGCTGACGACGGTCACGCCGCGTCGCGTGGCGGTGCCGACAAGGACGTAGCCGGCTCGGCGCGTGTGCCCCGTCTTGACGCCGTCGACGAAACCGTAGCTGCGCACGAGCGAGTTGCGGTTGATCACGGTGCGCTTGCGCGCGCCGCTACGCAGCAGCGCCCGCGGCAGATCGACCGTGCGCCGGAAGAACTCGTTGGCGCGCAGCCTGATCGCAAGCGTGGCGAGGTCACGCGCGCTGGAGTAGTTGCCGGGTTCGTCGAGGCCGATCGGGTTGGCGTAGCTCGTGTCGCGCAGGTTCAGCGCGGCGGCGCGCCGGTTCATCTCCTCGACGAACGCCTCGCGCGTGCCGAGCGTGCCCTCCGCCAGCGCCACCGCGGCGTCGTTGGCACTGGGCAGCAGCAGCGCGCGCAGCAGGTCGCGCACGCTCATCCGCTCGCCGGAGCGCAGGCCGATCTGCGATTCGACCGGCGCCGCGACGTAGCTACCGGCGCTGAAGACATCGTCGAGGTCGCTGCGCTCAATCGTGACGAGCGCCGTCATGAGCTTCGTCGTCGATGCCATCGGGCGACGTTGGCGCGAGTTGCGTGACAGCAGGACGTCGCCGGTCGAGGCCTCCATCACGAGGGCCGCCTTGGCGCGCAGCATCGGTTCCTGTGCGTGCGCGGAGCCCGGCGTCGCCGCGCCGAGCACGAGCCCGAGCGCGGTGCCGAGGATCAGGCGCTTCACGGAACGAGCTTGAGCTTGTCGCCCACCTGTAGCGCGCGCGGGTCGAGCCGCGGGTTGAGCTCGAGCAACCGCTCGAGTGGGATCTCGGCGCGCTCGGCGATCGCAGACGGGTTGTCTCCCGCCCGGACGGTGATGCTCTTGCGCGAGGACTTGGGTGCCGTGGTCGTGGCCGGGGACTTGGCGCCGGCGTCGTTCTTGTCGTCACCCGATCGCCCGGCGATGACGAGAATCGCGAGCAGGCCGATCACGAGGACGAGGAGCAGACCGGGCAGCGCGTAGCGGGCGTAGGTTTGCTCCTGCATGGCGCGTACAGGATACGTGTGTGAACGCTCGAGCGGGCAGTCACGACAGCGACCATGCAGCGCTGCGTAGTCGCTCGGCCTCGGCTCGTGCGGCCTGCGCCGGGGAGTCCGCGCCGGCCTCGTGTGCCGCGGCGATCGAGCGCGACGCGCTGATCAGGCCACCGGCGCGCCCCGGCGCGAATGCGGGCGCGAGGTCTTCGACGCGGCCGCCCTGAGCGCCGATGCCGGGCAGCAGGAAGACCGAGCGCGGCATCAGCTCGCGCATGCGCGCGACGTGCTCGGGGACGGTCGCGCCGACGACGGCGCCGATGTCGGCCAGGCCGGCGTCGCTGTGCGGGCAGCCCTCGCCGAAGCCGGCGACGATCTGCGCCAGACGCTCCCACAGCGGGGCCCCGCCGTCCGCCAGCGCCAAGTCCTCGACGTCGGCGGCGCCCGGGTTGGAGGTGCGCACGAGCACGAACACGCCGGCCTGAGCCGCGCGCGCGCCGTCGACGAGCGGTTGGAGCGCGTCGATGCCGAGCAGCGGGTTGGCCGTGAAGGCATCGACGCCGAGCCCGGCGACATTGCCGAACGGCGTCACCGTCGTGCCGACCAGCGCCTGCGCGTAGGCGGCGGCGGAGACCGAGACGTCGCCGCGCTTTCCGTCGGCGAGCACAAGCAGGCCTGCGTCGCCGGCGTGACGCACGGTCGCCGCCAGCGCGGCCCAGCCGTCGGCGCCGAGCCGCTCAAAGCAGGCCAGCTGCGGCTTGACGGCGACGCAGGCGGGGCCGGCGGCATCGATCAGGGCGGAGCAGTGCGCGCGCACGGCGGCCGCTGCGCGCTGGACGTGCGGGCCGTCCGCCGGCGCCCGCTCGAGCGCCTGCGGCCACAGCTTGGCCGGATCGGGATCAAGCCCGAGGACGATCTGCGACTCGCGCGCCGCGACGAGCTGCGCGAGCCGGTCGGCGAAGGGCGGCGGGCTGTCCTGGGAGGGTGAGGTCAGGGCGCGTCGAAGCTAGCAGCGTGCCCGGACCCGATGCGATCAGCGAGGATGAAAGCGTGCCGCTGCACCGCATCGCCTGGCTGCTCACCGTCGCAGCAGCGCTGATCACAGCGCTGCTGCTGTTTCTGTCGGGCTACAACGGCTACGGCGCGCTGGCGATCGCGGTCGCGCTGTCGGCCGCGATCAACCTGCGCTGACCGCGCTGATGGGCGTCGGCCGGCTGTACAGCTCGGAGTGCGGCTATCAGGCCGAGGTCTACGAGGGCGGCGGCTTTCACGTCACGAAGATCCTTCAGCTGTGCCGCTCGTGCGATGAGCTGGTCGGCGTTGCGGTCGGCTTCGGCGGGCGCGAGCTGCATGACCCGAGCCGCGGCGAGCTGCCGCTGCTGCTCGTCTGCCCTGAGTGTGGCAGCGACGACGTCGTCGATCCGCCGCGCGTCGGCGCGAGATCCCGGGTTGCCTGTCCTCGCTGCGGCGAGGCGATGAAGGCCAGCCTGACGGCCATTTGGGACTAGAACCCCGACGTCAGGGATGAATCCTGGCTCCGGCTTCGTCGATGTGGCAGACGTGCAGCGTTGGCTTCTGGGGCATTCGCATCACTCCACTTCGCGTGGAATCTCGGTCCCCGGACGCACTCGGTCGGAGGGCTCGAGGTGGATCAGCACATCGGCGCCGCGGACGCGCTCGCGGATCGCGTCCTGCAGCTCGTGCGCGGTCGTGTGCGCGTCCTCGAGCGTCGTGCCCCGGACGAACTGCACGTGCAGGTCGACGTAGCGGCGCGAGCCCGCGCGGCGGGCGCGCAGCTTGTGGTAACCGCATACGCCTGCGGTCCCGAACTGGTCGATCGCGTCGCGCACGGCGTCGAGCTCGTCGGCGGGCAGCGCCTCGTCGACGAGCACGCGCGAAGCGCGCGCCAGCAGGCGCAGGCCGGCGTAGAGGATTGCGGCCGCGACGATCAGCGCGATGACGGGATCGAGCCAGGTCGCGCCGGTCAGCTGGACGAGCAGCAATCCGACGAGGACGGCCGCCGACGTCGCGGCGTCGGTGCGCAGGTGCGCGGCGTCGCCCTCCAGCGCGGGCGAATCGGTCTCCCGCGCCTTGCGTGCGAGCCGGCTCGACACGACGACGTTGGCGACGACCGAGAAGGCGATCACGCCGATGCCGACCCACAGCGCATCGACCTCGGGGGCGCCGGCGGCCAGCCGGCGCACCGACTCGAAGACGATCACGCCCGAGCCCACGAGGATCAGCATGGCCTCGATCGCAGCGGCGAGGTTCTCGATCTTGTCGTGGCCGTAGGGGTGATCCGCGTCGGCCGGCTTGTCGGCAGTGCGCACCGAGACGTAGGCGACGATCGACGCGATCAGGTCGATCGACGAGTGCATGGCCTCGGTGATGATCGCGACCGACCCGGTGATCGCTCCCGCCGCGAGCTTCAGCGCGATCAGCACGGTGTTGGATGCGATCGACAGCGCGGCCGCACGCGTTTTGACGGTTCCGCCCGCTGGGCGCGGTGCGATCAGTGGACCGGCTGCCATTGCGCTCTACTGCCCGAGGACGGTCAGCAGCTCACGTGCCGCGCGCCCGCGATGGCTGATCGCATCCTTCTGCTCGGGCGTGAGCTGCGCCATCGTGCGTCCGTCGTCGTAGTCGTCGGGCACGAACGCCGGGTCATAGCCGAAGCCGCCGTCGCCGCGCGGCTGCGCGGCGAGCGTGCCGGTGCAGCGGCCCTCGACGACGTAGGCGGGGCCGTCGGGGAGGCAGTAGACGAGCGCGCAGACGTAGGCCAGCTCCGAGCCCGCCGGTGCTTCGCGCAGCAGCTTGGCGAGGTTCTCCTCGTCGGTCGCGTCCTCGCCGGCGTAGCGCGCCGAGCGCACGCCGGGGGCGCCGTCGAGCGCGGCGGCCTCGATCCCCGAGTCATCGGCGATCGACGGCAGCCCGGTCGCGCGAGCGGCGGTGCGCGCCTTGTCGAGCGCGTTGCCGGCGAACGTCCGGGCGGTTTCGGGCGGTAACTCGACGTCGGCGGGAAGCACGGAGATCTCGTGTGGTGCGAGCAGGGTCGCGAACTCGCGCAGCTTGTGCGCGTTGCGAGTCGCGAGGAGGAGCTTCACGCGACCGCGCGCGCCTGCTCGACGCGAAGCTGCTCGATCCCGCCCGCCGCGAGCGCCAGCAGCTCGTCGAGATGCGCGCGCGACAGCGGCGTACCCTCGGCGGTCGCCTGGACCTCGATCAGTCCGCCCTCACCGGTCATGACGACGTTCGCGTCGACCTCGGCCGTCGAGTCCTCGGAGTAGTCGAGGTCGAGCAGCGCGACCTCGCCGACGATCCCTGCCGAGATCGCCGCGACGCTGCCCGACAGCGGCGAGCGCTCGAGCTTGCCCTCCTCGACGAGCCGTCGGCAGGCGAGGTCCAGCGCGACGAAGGCGCCGGTGATCGATGCGCAACGGGTGCCGCCGTCGGCGGTCAGGACGTCGCAGTCGAGGTAGATCGTGCGCTCCCCGAGCGCCTCGAAATCGATCACGCCGCGCAGGGAGCGGCCGATCAGGCGCTGGATCTCGACGGTGCGCCCGTCGACCTTGCCGCGGGTCGAGTCGCGCTGCTTGCGCTGCCCTGTCGAGGCGGGCAGCATCCCGTACTCGGCCGTCGCCCAGCCGCGGCCCTTGCCCGCCATCCAGCGCGGCACGCTCTCCTCGACGGAGGCCGTGCAGATGACGCGCGTCTCGCCCTGCGTGATCAGCGCCGAGCCGGTCGCCGGCTTGACGAAGTGCGGTTCGATCCGCGTCGGGCGCAGCCCGTCGGTGCCGCGGGCGTAGGAGCGCTCCGGAAGAGAGTTTCGTCCTTCGGTCATCGCGAGCGACGACCTCCGGACGACGTCATGAGCGCCTGGACGCGCGGCAACTCGATGTGCTGGACGGTACCCATCGGAAGCTGCAGAAAGCGCGACCCGATCTGGGCGAACAACTCGGCGTCGGAGGTGCAGAGAAAGTCATAGCGCCCCTCGCCGGTGTTCGGCGTTTCGAGATCGCGCACGGCGAGCGCCTGCTCGACGCGGCGTGCCACGGCGTCGCCGGAGGTGATCAGCGCCACGCGCGGCCCGAGCAGGCGTTGCAGCAGCGCGCGCACCATCGGATAGTGCGTGCAGCCGAGGATCACCGTGTCGACCTCGGCCTCGCGCAACGGCGCGCAGTAGCCGCGCACGAGGTCGACGTCTGACTCGGTGATCGGGGCACCCGTCTGGCTGACCTGCGCGAGCTGCGGGCAGGCGACGCTCTCCAGGCGGATCAGCGGATCGGCGGCCAGCACGGCGCGCTCATATGCGCCCGTGGCGACGGTCGCCGGCGTGGCGAGCAGCCCCACGCGCCCATTGTGTGTCTGCGCCACGGCGAGGTTCGACTCGGGGCCGACGACGCCGATCACGTCGACAGCGTGCCCGCTGCATGCGACGTGCGCCTGCAGCGCCTCCAGCGCGCTCGACGTCGCCGAGTTGCAGGCGACGACGATCAGCTTCGCGCCGCGCTCGAGCAGCACGTCTCCAATCTGGCAGCTGAACGCCTGCAGCTCGCCCGGCGTACGGTCGCCATAGGGAAAGCGCGCGGAGTCACCCAGGTAGAGGAAGTCCTCCTGGGGTAGCGAGACGAGCAGCTCGTGCAGGACGGTGAGCCCGCCGACGCCGGAGTCGAAGACGCCGATCGGGGCGGTGCTCTGCGGAGTGATGACCACCCCCGCCATGTTCCCAGACCACGCCCCGGTGGGCCCGTCCTCGCGGTAAGGCAGACCGTTTGACGGCGCACCGGCCGGGTAGTCGGGCGACCATGACCATTCAACGCTCGCGCTTTGCCCTCGCACTGGTGGTGGCCGGCCTGGTGGCGCTGCCCGGCTGCGGCGACGAGGCAAAGGACGTTCAGAACGACATCGACCGCGGTGCCGGCACGGTCGACGAGCGCGCCAAGGACGCCGCCAACGACGCCAAGGACGCCACCGAGGACGCCGCCGGCGACGCCGGCGACAAGATCGAGGAGGGCGACGACGACGACGACGGCGAGTGAGCCTGTCGGCCTGAACCGCCTTTTGCCCCGTCCCTCCGCTACTTACTGCCGACCGCGTCGATCGTCTCCTTCAGCTTCGCGGCGATCGCCTTTGCCAGGCCAGCGTCCTTGAGCTTGCCGGCGGCGACGACGACGCCCGTCAGGAGCGTGGCGAGCAGCAGCATCAGGCCGACGTACTCGACGGTCCCCTGGCCGAGCTCGCGACGATCCGGGTCGCGCTCGGAATGGCTGATCAGAAGTTGCGAGACGGTTGCGTGGATCCAGCCCATCGTGCGGTACGGCATGTGCGGCCTCCCAGCTCGAGTGATGCACTCGATGCTGCGGACGCTCGTGTGACGACTCCAGACGCAGATGTCGCAACTTCGCGGCGAAGCTGCGGCGACTCTGTGAACCTGCGCATCCTCGGATGCGCGCACTCGTCGTGACAAACATGTACCCCTCCCCGGCGCGACCCGCGCTCGGCAGCTTCGTGCGCGACCAGGTGCAGGCGCTGCAGCGCATCGATGGGCTCGACGTGGAGCTCAGCGCCTTCGCTCCCGGCGGGCCGCGCAACTACGCTCGTGCTGCGCGCAGCATGCGACGCCGCTATCGCTCCCAAGAGCCGTTCGACATCGTTCATGCGCACTTCGGGCTGACGGCCTGGCCCGCGCTCGCCGTCCCAGCCCGCCACCGCGTCGTGACGCTGCACGGCAACGACATCTACCACCCGAAATCACGCCCGATCACGGCCGCCGTGCTGGACCGGATGGACCTCGTCGCGACCCCGACGACCGGCTTCGCGGCGGACGTCCCGGGCGTCGGCACGCGGCACACGATCGCGATCCTTCCCTGCGGAATCGACGTCAAGCGCTTTCGCCCGCTCGATCGCGCCGCCGCGCGTGAGCGCCTCGGGCTCGACCCCGCCGGGCGCTACCTGCTGTTTCCCTACGACCCCGCGCGAGCGGTCAAGCGCGCCGACATCGCCCGCGAGCTGGCAAGCAATGCCGGCGCCGAGCTGCTGACGCTCGGCGACATCACGCCGGAGGAGGTTCCCTACTGGGTCAATGCCGCCAACGCCGTGCTCTGTCCGGCGGACTGGGAGACCTTCGGCCTGGCGTGCCTCGAGGCGCTCGCCTGCGACGTGGCGGTGCTGGCGCGACCGACCGGCGCACACGAGGAGGCGCTGCATTCAATCGCGGGCACGCACTGCGGCGAATGGGACCTGGAGACCTGGATGGCCGCGCTCGAGCCGCACCTCGCCAGCGCGGACCCGCGCGTGGAGGGACGAGACCGCGCGCTCGCGTACTCCGCCGAGGTACTGGCCGAGCGCGTCGCCGACGCGTGGCGCTGGCTTGCATCGGAGGGCCCGCCCCCGCCGTTATACTCGCCCACCGAGGCGCCGACTGAACCATCGCGCGGCGTCCCCCCGTCATGACCGGCCTGATGAAGCGCATCTTCAGGCGCCGAGCCGCGGACGAGTCCCCCCGGGCCGGTGTCGCAAGCTTGTTTCGCGGGCGTGCCCGCGGCGAACGCCTGCCCGGGTACAAGCGCATGCCGACGTTCGGGCTGTCGCGCCTGCGCGGGCGGCTGCCGTGGGGCGCGCCTCCAGCGCCGGCCGACCCCACGCAGCAGACCGAGCTCCTCGACGGCGCCGCCGTGGCGTCCGCGCCGAGCTTTCAGGACCGCAGCAGGCTGCGCCGGCGCCTGCGCTTCCTGCGCCGTGCCCGCGAACTGGGCTTCCGTGACGTCGGCGGGCTGATCTTCGACATGCGCCGCTTTGGCCGCAATCGGCCCGACCTGCTCGACACAAAGCTCGACGCGCTGCTCGCGGTCGACGCGGAACTGCGCGCGCTGGAGCGCGTGCTCGACGACCGCCGCTCGATCCACGAGCTGCGCGAGCCGGGTATCTCGGCCTGCGCGCGCTGCGGCGCGCTGCACGCCAGCGAGGCGAACTTCTGCCCGCAGTGCGGCCTGCAGATCTCCGGGCCGCGCGCGATGGGTGAGCTCGGCGGCGCAATCGCCGCGCCGCCGAAGGCGCCGCCGATCCCACCGCAGCACGACTGGTCGTGGCCGGTGCCGCCGCCGGTCGACCAGCCGACCGCGCCGACGGCCGTGCAGTCCGAACCCGCCCCCGGCCAGCCGACCGCCTCCTACGTGCCCGCGCTTTCACAGGACGACCCGAAGCCGCCGCCTGCCGTGCGCGATCTGTCCGCCGACGCGCTGCCCGAGTACGCGCCGGCGACGGATAGCGCGGGGCATGCCGACGCCCCGACGGCCGATCTGGCGGCGGTGCAGAGTGCAGCGGCCGCCCCCGCGGCCGAGGAGAAGCCGGCCAAGGACGATCCCCCCCTGGCGAAGGAGCCGCCGGCCGAGGACGCACCGGCCGAGGACGCACCGGCCGAGGACACGCCGGCAGAGGACACGCCGGCCCAGCAGACCGCGCCCAAGCCCCCCGCAGCCAAACGTTCGCGGGCCAAGCGCGCGCTGACCAGGAAGAGAACGCCGGCCGCAGAGCCCGCGGCCAAGGACGCGCCCGCCGGCGACGAGACGGCACGGGCGCGGGAAGGCGAGCCCGGCGAGGAGCCGACGGATACCCCCCTGCCTCCGCAGGCGTCCGGCGGATCGTGAGCGCGCAACCGCCGACACCGCCGCCCGACCCGCTCCAGACTCCGCCCCTCGGCACGATGCGCTGTCCGCGCTGCTCGGCGCAGATCGCCGAGGATCAGGACTGGTGCCTGGAGTGCGGCGCGCCTGCGCGCACGCGGCTCGCGCCGACGCCCAACTGGCACGTTCCGACGCTCGGGATCGCTGTGATCGTGCTGATCGCCGGTGCCCTGCTCGCGTTCGCGTTCGTGAAGCTGACCGGCGACGACGGCGCGACACCCGCTCCGACCGCACCTGTCGCGACCCAGCCCGCAGCGCCGCCGGCAGTCGTCCCCACGACTCCGGCACCGCCGTCGACGACGGGCACGGCACGCGCTCCGTCGCAGACGCAGGCAACGGCCCCGCCGACGAACGTGCCCGGCCAGACGACGCCGACCGGCGCCACGACGACGCCGCCGATCATCGCTCCGGCGCCGCGGGAAGAACGCGAGCCCTGATACGCCGCCCGTGGCGGCCCTGCGCCTGATCAGCGCCCGCCGAGCGCGGGCCAGAAGCTCGCCGCCAGGCGCGCTGCATAGTGCTCGGCAAGCGGGTCGGGCTCGATCTCAGGCGGCGGCGACGGCTGTGGCGCAGCGACCGTCTCGAGCGTCAGCGTCACGCAGCGCGCCAGCGCACCGAGGTCATAGCCCCCTTCGAGCACGATGCCGAGCGGAATAACCAGGTCGTCGGCCAGCGCCCGCACCGACGCGGCCATCGCGCGAAATCCGTCGTCGCTGACCATGCAACCAGCGAGCGGATCGTCGACGTGCGCGTCGTAGCCGGCCGACAGCAGCAGCAGATCCGGCTCGTAGGCGCGGCCGAGCGGCACCACGACATGATCGACGAGCGAGCACCAGACGCCGTCGCCCGATCCCCCCGGAACCGGGAGGTTGACCGTGTAGCCCTCGCCCGGCCCGTCGCCGAAGTAGGACGCCGGTCCTGTCCCCGGGTACATCGGCGACTGATGGATAGAGCAGAACAGGACGTCGTCGCGCGCCGCGAAGAGCGCTTCCGTCCCGTTGCCGTGATGGACGTCTGAGTCGAAGATCATCACCCGCTGTGCGCCGTGCGCAGCGAGCGCGTGCTGAGCGGCGATCGCGACGTTGTTGAACAGGCAGAAGCCCATCGCCCGCGCTGCTTCGGCGTGGTGACCGGGCGGGCGGTGCAGCGAGGCCGCGACGCCCACCCGCTCGTCACCCAGCAGGGCGTCGACGATCTGCGTCGCGCCGCCTGCAGCGTGGTACGCCGCGACGCATGAGCCCGGGCTGACGATCGTGTCCGCGTCGATCATGCCGCCGCCGCGTGCGCACAGCGCCTCGATACGGTCGACGTGCCCGGGCGGGTGCAGCGCCTCGATGCTCGCGCGTGCGGCCGGCTCGGACAGGCGCATGTCGTAGCCCAGCCAATCGCGCTGCTCCAGCGCACGCTCGATCGCGGCGATCCGGCGCGGCGACTCGGGATGGGCTCCGGTCACGTGGTCGATCGAGGAGGGATGGCGCAGCAGGACCGGCGGGGCCATCGGGATACGGTACCCCGGGCGTGGCCGACGAATCCGAGCTTCTTTGTGACGTCGCCGTCGTCGGCGCTGGCGCCGCGGGGCTGTACGCCGCGCTGAGCGCCGCTGAGGCGGGCGCGCGGGTCGCCCTGGTCTCGGCGACGCCGCTGGCGCAGACGGCGAGCTACTGGGCCCAGGGCGGGATCGCGGCGGCGCTTGCTTTCGATGACTCCCCCGCCCGCCATTTGCGCGACACCGAGCGGGCGGGGCGCGAGGCCGTCCGCCACTCCGCCGCCAAGGTGCTGTGCGACGAGGCGCCCGCGCGCGTCGCCGACCTCGAGCGTCTGGGCGTGCACTTCGACGCCGATCGCCGCGGCGTGCTCGCGCTGGGACTCGAAGGCGGCCACTCGCTGCGCCGCGTCGTGCACGCCGGAGGCAGCGCGACCGGCCGGCGCGTCGTGCGCCAGCTCTCGGCACTCGCCGTCGACGAGCCGCTCGTCCACGTGATCGAGGGTGCGCTGGCGACGAGCGCGCGCATGCGCGAGGAGCGCTGCGAGGGAATCGCGCTCGAGGACGGCCGAGCGATCCGCGCCCGCGCCACGATCATCGCGACCGGCGGCGCCGCGGCGCTGTGGTCGCGCACGACGAACCCGCCGGGCTCACTTGGCATCGGGGTGGCGATCGCGCACGCCGCCGGCGCCGAGGTCGCCGACCTCGAGTTCCTGCAGTTTCATCCGACCGCTGTCATCGGTGTCCCCGGGCGCGAGGGGTTTCTCGTAACCGAAGCGATCCGCGGCGAGGGAGCGACGCTGCACAACGCCGACGGCGAGCGCTTCGTCGAGGAGCTCGCTCCGCGCGACGAGGTGGCGCGCTCGATCGCGCTGCTGCTCGCGCAGACCGGCGCGACCTCGGTCGGCCTCGATATGCGCGCGATCGACCCGGCGCGCTTTCCGAACGTGGTCTCGGCGCTGCGCGAGGCCGGTCTGGACCCGACGCGCGAGCGTGTCCCGGTCTCCCCTGCCGCGCACTACATGATGGGCGGCGTCGTGACCGACCTGCACGGCGCGAGCACCGTCCCCGGGCTGTACGCCGTCGGCGAGACGGCCTGCACGGGCCTGCACGGCGCCAACCGGCTGGCCTCGAACTCGCTCAGCGAGTGCCTCGTCTTCGGCGCCCGCGCGGCGCTCGCGGGCCTCGACGAGCCCGCGCCGCTGACCGCAGCGACAGGCCCGACCATCGAGCCCCCGGCCGTCGCGCTCGCGCGTCCCGAGCGCGCCACGCAGGAGGCGCTGTGGCGCAACGCCGGAATCGTGCGCACGCGCGAGGGGCTGCAGAGCCTGCTCGACGACCCGCACCCGCTGGCGCGCCTGATCGCGGTCTGCGCGCTGCGGCGCGAGGAGAGCCGCGGCGCCCATCAACGCGCCGATTTCCCCGCGATGGACGCCGAGCTGAACCACCGCCACGCCGTCGTCAGCGCGGACGAGCGCTCGCGCCTGGAGCACTGGGAGTGAGGTCCGGTCCGGGAGGTCGTGAATCCTGCCCGACATGCGCAGAACGTGGATGGCCACGCTCGGCTGCGTCGCGTTGGCGAGTGCAGGCTGCGGCGGCGGCGATGACTCCAAGTCGCTGACGAAGGCCGAGTACATCGCCAAGGCGGATGCCATTTGCGCGCAACTGGACAGAGCGACGAAGAAGTACGAAGAGCAGGGCGACGCGCTGCCGCGTGATGCCGAGGTCAAGGATTTCGCGCCCGCGATGAAGGGCACGCTCGCGGAGAGCGCCAAGAGCGACGCGCGCCTGCGCGAGCTGCCCAGGCCCGATGCCGACAAGTCGACGCTCGACCGCTTTTTCATGCTGCGAGCGCAGGCCGCCAGGGTCGGCAACCAAGCCGCCCAAGCCGCCGCCGTCAACGACCTCAAGGCATTCGAGAAGCTCATCGCCGACAACAGCCAGCTCGGCCCCGAGCAGACCAAGCTCGCCAAGCGCTACGGCTTCAAGCAGTGCGCGCCGGGCGACTGACGGCGGCGATCGAGCGATGGAGGAGGCTCCATAACACCGCTCGATGGTGGCCGAGCACCTGCGCGCGTTCTTCGGCTGACAGGGGTCGTCTCTTGGTGACCCATACCTACGGGCCCTGCGTGATGCGGTCGCGCGCGCCCGGCGCCAACGGCGAGCTCGCGCGGAAGTGCTTCTCCAGGGCGTCGATGTCGACGTCGCCTCCGAGGCGGTCGGTGCCCTCGCGCAGCACGGTGAAGTTGTCGCCGCCGTCGGCGAGGAACGAGTTCACGGTGATCCGGTAGCTCGCCAGGGGGTCGACGGTCACGCCGCCGATCGTGATCGAGGCCGGGTCCACCCTCTCACCGATCGGCGCGACGGGGTTCCAGCGGTAGCTGAAACCCGCCGACACCTGCAGGATGCGCGGGAACGGCTGCCCGGCCCACTGCTGCTCGAGCATCCGCTCGATCTGCGCGCCGGTCAGGGTCATCGTGACGAGCGAGTTGCCGAACGGCTGCACGGTGAACGCCTCGGAGTACGTGACGTTGCCGTCGCCTTCGCCGCCGCCCTGCGCGTAGGTCAGGTCCGCGCGGATGCCGCCGGGATTCATGAATGCCGCGACGGCGTCTCCGGTCGCGCTGGTGGCCGCCAGCTGGGCGTCGGCGATCACGTCGCCGAGCGCGGACTCGCCGGCGGGCGTGGCGGCGCGCGTGATGTCGGACGTGATCGTGCCGATCACCCGGTTGGCGATCGGGGCTGCGAGCGTGCGGTACTTGTCGATCAGCGCCGTCTGCCCGGCGTCCCTGGCGATGTCGCGGGTCACGATCAGGTTGTTGGCCCTGATCCGGCTCGGCTCGCCGCTGCGCCGGTCGATCGTCATGTCGATGTCTGTCACGAGACGGCCGGCGGAGCTTGCGCTCGTGACCGTCCGCCCGTCGATCACGCAGTTGTAGGCCTGGTGCGTGTGCCCCGTGACGAAGAGGTCGACCTCTTCGCTCGTGCGGTTGACGATGTCGACGATCGGGCCCGAGATGCCAGGGCAGTCGTTGTAGGAGCCGGTCGGGACCCCGCCCTCGTGCAGCAGCACGACGATCGTCTCGGCGCCGCGGCGCCTGAGCTCGGGCACGAGCGCGTTAGCGGTGTCGGCCTCGTCGCGGAAGTCATAGCCCGCGATGCCCGACGGGCTGACGATCGACGGGGTGTCCTCGAGCGTCATCCCGATGAACGCCACCTTCTCGCCACCGAAGTTCCGGATCGCGTACGGCGGAAGGATCGTCTGCTCGCGCGACGGCCCCGCGCGCAGGCCACCGGCCGGGTTGAAGACGTTGGCGGCGAGAAAGTCGAACTCTGCGCCGACGAAGGGATCGCCGTCCTGGCAGCCGTCGACGGGATGGCATCCGCCGTCCTGCATACGGCGCAGCTCGTCGGCGCCCTCGTCGAACTCGTGGTTGCCGACGGCGTTGAGGTCGAGGCCAAGGCTGTTCATCGCCTCGATCGTCGGCTCGTCGTGAAACAGCGCGGACAGCAGCGGGCTGGCGCCGATCAGATCGCCGGCCGAGACGACGAGCGTGTTCGGGTTGCGCGCCTCCAGCCGCCTGATGTGCGTCGCCAGGTACTCGGCGCCGCCGGCATCGATCGGCGCGCCACCGGGCGGCGTGATGCGCCCGCCGCCGCCGGTCGGCGGCTCGAGGTTGCCGTGGAAGTCGTTGAGCGCCAGCAGCTGGACGTCGACGGTCTTCGCGCGGCGGTTCTCCTGCTTCGCGGCCGCGGCGGGCACGGCGGCCATGGTGATCGCGACTGCCAGGCTCAGCATCAGCTTCGGGTATCTCACAACCGCCTCCAGGTTCGGCTTCAGGTCCGGCAAGCTCCGGCCCTCGTTTCAGTCCTGCTCGATCCGGTTCTGGCCGCGGCCGCCGTCGAGCGTGTCGGCGCCGGGGCCGCCATAGAGCTCGTCGTCGCCGTTGCCGCCGTCGACGGTGTCGTCGCCGGTGCCGGCGCAGACGATGTCGTCGCCGTTGCCCGCGTAGATCCTGTCGTCGCCCTCGAAGCTGACGATCACGTCGTCGCCGTTGCCGCCGCGGATGACGTCGTCGCCCGGCGTGCCGACGATCGTGGCCTGGTGGCCGTTGCAGGTCGGCGGCACGTCGTCGTCGAGCCCGATCTTCGTCGCATCGTGGTCGGAGGAGCGGTACGGATCGGCGGTGTACAGCTCGTCGAACCCGCCGTACTCCTCGACGCGGGCCTCGTCGGCGTTGATGTGCCACAGGTCCGAGCCGGTCGCCTTCGCCGCCAGCGATCCAGTCGCCAGCCCGTGGTCGAGCACGCCCTGGCGCCCGTTGAAGACGTAGGAGTACCGATCGTCGGGGGCCTCGAAGCGGGCGTGCAGGTTGACGAAGCCGCCGGTCTCGAGCGCACGGATCGGATCCTCTGCCGAGTAGGCGTTCAGATCGCCGACGATCAGGACGTCATCGTCGTCGGTGGAGCGCTCGAGCTCGGCGACGAACCGCAGCAGGGCCTCCGCCTGGCGCACGCGCGTGGCGTTGTAGCACGCCTGCCCGTCGCCCTGGTCGGCGTCGGCGCCGGTCGCGCCGCCGCAGCTCTTGGACTTGAAGTGGTTGGCAATGACGGTGAAGCGCTCGGTCCCGGAGCGATAGGTCTGGGCGATAGGCACGCGACCCAACCCGACGAACGCGGGATCGGGGAACGCGACCGGCGCGCCGACGCGGCTGACCTTGGCCGGCTGGAAGATCTGCGCGACGCGGATCTCGTCGGTGTTGCCGAACGGCTGCGGCGCCGGTGACGCGGCCCACTTCTCGTGGCCGGCGGCGGCGTTCAGGGCGGCCACGAGCCGGTCCACCGCGGCGTCGGGATCGTTGCCGAAGGCGGGCTCGTCGCTGGTGTCCTGGATCTCCTGCAACCCGACGACGGCGGCGTCCTGAGCGTTGATCGCCGCGACGATCTTCGCCTCCTGCTGGGCGAGCTCGGCGGCGTTCGGCGCGCCGCGATCCTCGCTGCGGCCGAAGGTGATGAAGTAGTTCAGGACGTTGAAGCTGCCGACGCTGACGTCCCCGCCGACGTCCCCGGGGGCTGCCGGGCGCGGGTTGCGCTCGACGATCTGCGGGTCGCTCGTCGGCTGGATGCGGAACCGGTCGAAGTCGAACGACAGCACGCCCTCGACGTCGCCCGCGATCTGATCGCCGCGGCGCAGCGCGTCGGCATCGGACGTGAAGCGCAGCGGGTCGAGGTTCGTCGACGAGCGACCGTCGTCGAGGAGGATCGTGCGGTCGGCGTTCGAGCGGTCGGCCGCGGCCGCCGCGTCACCGGGCGCGAGCAGCTCGGTCGGCTGCACGAGCGGCCCGAAGACGCTGAGCAGCACCTCGCCGAAGCGCAGGTTGAACAGCTCGGTCACCGTCAGCTCGTCGCTCGTGCGGACGCGCATCCCCTCCAGGCGCTCGAGCGCGGAGCGCTCCTGCGGCGGGTCGAGCACGCGCGCCGCCGGCAGCGCGGCCCGCGCGCCGCACGGCGTCACGGTGACGCTCGTCAGCTCGGTCAGCGTCTCGACGGCCGAGCCGCTGCGCTTGAACTCCATCACGGTGCCGGTCACGCGGACGACATCGCCCTCCTGGACGTCCGGCGTGTCGTCGGGATCGAACACGAAGATGCCGTCGGAGGTCGCGGCATCGCCGTCGCCGACCGGGTCCTGCAGGAAGAAGCCGTCGAGCGCACCGTCGCCCGTCGGCCCCTGGAAGTCGCCGACGACAACGCCCTCGGTGGAGACGCGGCCACCTGTCGCCGGGCTGCGAGCGCCGGCGCCCTGGATCGCCGGGATCGCCGTGAACAGGTCGCCGCACTGCTCGGCGACGGTGAAGTCGACGGTCCGGTCGGCGGCCGGGTGATCGGGATCGCCGTCCTGGTCGGTGACCCCTGCGGCGCGGATGGTCAACGTGCACGAGGCGCTCGACGGCAGGTCCTCGGCGGGGTCCAGCGTGAAGGTCTGCGGTCCGCCGGAGCGCGTCAGCGCCCGCTCGGCGCCGCCGCAGGCCAGGGCGAAGGCCTCGTCGGACACGCTCACCGGCTCGCTGAACGTCACGGTGAGGTCCGCGTCGCGTGTCACGCCGCTGTCGCCGTCCTGCGGCGAGGTCGTCGCGACGGCCGGCGGCGTGTCCTGCGGTCCGGCGGCGCACGGGTCGACGGTCGCCGTCGTGCGGGGCGCCGGCGAGGCCGCGGCGAAGTCGGCGCCGTTCTCGCCGGTGTCCGCGCAGCCGCCGTCGTCGTGCAGGATCGCGAGCGTGTTGGACGGCGCGGGCGCCGCCGCGGAGCCCTCGAAGAAGTTGGCCGTGCCGTAGCCGACGAGGTCGCGGATGTCGGCCAGCTGCGCCGCGCTGCACGGCGTGCTCGACCCGTTGCATCCAAGCGACGTGATGCGGTCGGCGAGCGCGACCTTGCCGGCCGTGGCGCCCATCGCGATCGCGCCGCTCGCATCGGCGGGCGGGAGCGGAACGCCGGCGCCGCTGCCCGCGCCCTCCTGCACGAGAAAGTACTGGCCCGGCTGCAGCGTCACGCTCGGCAGGACGGTCAGCTGCGCGGCGCCGGCGCCGAAGCTGCCCGTCCCCGTGGCGCTCGCGTACTGGATCGACCGGCCCGCCAGCGAGACCGCGGCGTCGCCGCGGTTGACGAGCTCGACATAGTCGTTGGTGTACGGGGCGCCGCTGTTGCCGCCACCGCTGTAGGCCTGGGAGATCACCAGGTCGTCGGAGATCGGCGCGGCCGCCGCCGGCGTGGCCGCCGCGAGCGCCACCAGCACGCCGGCGAGGAGGCATGCTCGTGCTCGGGTCATTGTCGTCATGCTGCTGCGCGCGGGTCCGCGGGTCGTTGCCCGCGCGTGTCCGAGCGGTGTTCATCCGGTGAATCCGGGCAGGAGCGCCAGCCGTGCACCGGATCTTCACGGCATGTCCCGCGGCCCTTCGTAGGTTGTGGCGCGTCCGGCTCCACGACTGGAGCGCGTTACGAGCCAGAGGTGCACCCGTGACCATGCCGCCTGTTCGCCCTCGCCGCCCGCTCTCGCTCGGCCGGGCGCTCACCGTGCTCGCCGCGACCTGCGCGGCCGCCGTCCCCTCCGCGCCGGCGATCGCCGCATCAGCGGCCGGCTCGCCGGGCCAGATCGGCAACCACCTGCCCGCTCCGGGGCCGCGGCAGTTCGACCTCCAGGCTCACCGCGGCGGGCTCGGGCTGGTCACCGAGAGCACGCTCGAGGCGTTCGCCAACGCCCTGCGGGTCGGCGTCACGACGCTGGAGCTCGACGTGCAGATCACCGAGGACGGGCAGGCCGTCGTCACGCACGACCGGCGGGTCTCCGCTACGAAGTGCCGCGACACGGCGCCGGCCTTCCCCGGCGACGCCGAGTTTCCCTACGTCGGCGACTACGTCAAGGACCTCACGCTCGCGCAGGTGTGGACGCTCGATTGCGGACAGCCCCTGGCGGCCTTCCCGCAGCAGCGCGTCGTCGACGGCGCCCGGATCCCGCTGCTCAGCGAGGTCTTCGCGCTGGTGAGCTGCTTCAAGGCCAATCAGGTCTGGTTCAACGTCGAGACCAAGGTCGAGGCGGGGGCGCCCGAGCAGACCGCGCCGCGCGAGCAGTTCGTGCAGATCGTGGCGGGCGAGATCCGCGCGGCGGGCCTGCTCAACCGGGTGACGATCCAGAGCTTCGACTGGGGCGCGCTGATGCGCATGCGCGAGGTCGAGCCGCGGCTGCCGATCGTGGCGCTGACCAACGGTGATTTCCTGCAGGTCGGCCAGCCCGGCGCCTCGCCGTGGCTGGGCGGCATCGACATCGACGACTTCGGCGGGAGCCTCGTCGAGGCGGCCGCGTCGTTCGACGCGGACGCGATCTCGCCCGTTCACGGCACTCCGCAGAACGGCAGGGTCGGCGACCCCGGCTACGTGCCGTACACCACGCCCGAGCTCGTCGAACAGGCCCACGCCGCCGGGATCGCGGTGATCCCCTGGACGATCGACGATCCCGCGACCATGGCCTCGCTGATCGATGCCGGCGTGGACGGGCTCATCACGGACTACCCCGACCGCCTGCGCACGCTGCTCGCCGACCGCGGCTACAAGCTGCCCAGGTCCTACGACGAGCCGCGCGATCGCGACTGCATCGCCGAAGCAGAAGCGGTCGCCGTGTGATGCGTGGGAGACCTCGGGGATGGGAGACCTCAGGGCCCCCCCTCAAGGTCGGTTGGCGCCATCTTGACGGCGCCGGTCAGCCCGCCGGCGAGGCGCTCGTCCGCGGTAACCGGCGCGTCCCAGAGAGAACCCCGATCGAGGAGTCAGTCGAATGAGACCCGCATCCCTTCGCGTCGTGTCGCTGATCGCCCTCGCAGCGGTGCTTGCGGCGCTGTCGCGCCGTCCCCCGCGGCGGCCGAACGCCGCGCCAAGCACGTCGTGCTCGTCGACTGGGACGGCTTCGACGCCGACTATCTCGCTCGGGCGCAGCTGCCCAACCTGCGCCGTCTCGTCGAGCGCGGCAGCCTGACGATCGCGAGCAGCACCTTCCACACCGTCTCCGATCCGGCGCGCGCGTCGATGTCGACGGGCGCCTATCCGGAGATCCACGACAACGCCGCGTACTACTTCGATCCGATCGCCAACGCCGCGCGCGGGCAGGAGCGCTTCCTGGCCGCCGAGACGATCGCCGAGGCGCTCGCCGCCGAGGGCCGCACGATCGCGTCCGTGCAGTGGTACATGGTCCAGAACCACGGCACCGGCTACGGCGATCCGGAGCACCTCTACGTCCAGCCCGGCGGCGACTTCGGCCGGCGCGTCGACCTCGCGGAGATGGACGATGACCTCGGCCGCCTCGTGCAGGCCACCAAGGACGTCGGGATCTACGGCGAGACCGCCTTCCTGCTGACCTCCGACCACGGCATGACGAGCTGGAGCCGCACGCTGCTGCCCCAGCTGCTGGCGACGATCTCCGCCGCGGGCTACCGCGCCGATGTCGTCACCTCCGGCCGCTCGCCGGCCGCCGACAGCGAGGTGATCGTCGTGCCCAACGCCGTCCGCCAGGGCGACATCACGCTGCGCGGCCGCGCCGCGACCGCCGACGGGCGCGAGGACGTCCGCAGCGCGCTGCAGTCGCTGTCGCCGACGTACATCGCCGACGTGCTCGACGAGTCCGACCACCGCGCGCTGCGGGCGAGCCGCAAGCTCGGCGACCTGACGGCCGAGGCCCAGCCGCCGTACGGCTTCGCACTGAGCGAGCCGGCGGCGGGCGAGCAGCGCGGATCGCACGGCAGCCGCGCCGAGCTGCAGGTCCCGCTGCTGCTCGCCGGCGCCGGCATCCGCCGCGGCGTCAACCCGCGCGACCCCGTGCTCGTCGACGTGGCGCCGACGATCGCCGCGCTGCTCGGCACCCGCCCGCCTGCCCAGGCCCAGGGGCGCGTGCTCGGCGAGGCGCTCGGGCCGGCGGCGCCGCAGGGCGCCGCCGGCCGCTGACCGCCGGGTGAGCCCGCGCTACGCCTGCGGGCTCAGCCCCACCTCGTAGAGAACGTCGCCTGCCAGGTCGAAGAGGCGGACCGCCATCTCCTCGCCGGCGCCGTCGATCTGCACCTCGCCGGCGAACTGCAGGCCGGCCGAAGGTGGCTGATTGCGCGAGCTTGGTCCCTTCACGAAGCGGACCTGGGGACCGAACGTGTTGTCGAGGGCGTTGGGCGGAAACGAGCCGGCGTGCAACGGGCCGCTGACGAACTCCCAGAACGGATCGAAGTCCTGGTACTGGGCCTGGTTGGGATCGTAGAAGTGGGCGGCGCAGAAGTGCACGTCGGGGGTCAGCCAGACGGTGTTGCGGATGCCCGCGTGCTTGATGTGGCGCAGCAGTTCGGCGATCTCAAGCTCGCGGCCCAGCGCCGGCCCGTCGCCCTGCGCGACGGCCTCGAAGGCCGCCGGTCCGTCCCGCACCACGAGCCCGATCGGCATGTCGGATGCGATCACCTTCCACGTCGCCCGGGAGCGCTCGAGCCGGTCCTTGAGCCAGTCCAGCTGCGTGCGTCCGAGGATCGCGGTGTCCTGGCCGGGCTTGCTCTGGTCGTTCGCGGTGTTCGGGCCGCGGTAGGTGCGCATGTCGATCACGAACAGGTCGAGCGACGGACCGTAGGCGATCCGCCGGTACACCCGCCCCGGCTCGCGCCGGTGTTCGCGGATCGGCCAGTACTCGTGGAAGGCCTGGTTACCGCGAGCGGCGAGCAGGTTGACATCGCGCACGACGTAGCGCGGATCGTCGAGCACCTCGCCGGGATACCAGTTGTTCGTCACCTCGTGGTCGTCCCACTGGGCGATGTTCGCGACCTCGGCGTTGAAGCGGCGCACATTGTCGTCGAGCAGGTTGTAGCGGTGATTGCCGCGAAACTCCGCCAGCGTCTCGGCGACCTTGGACTTCTCCTCGATCGTCACGTTGCGCCACACCGAGCCGTCGGGCAGCGTCACCTCGGGAAGGATCGGCCCGTCGGCGTAGATCATGTCGCCCGAGTGCAGGAAGAAGTCTGGCTGGCGCCGGCGCATCGTCTCGTACATGGGCATCCCGCCGAAGTCGGGGTTGATCCCCCAGCCCTGTCCGGCGGTGTCCCCTCCCCACACGAAGTGCACGTCGCGCTGCGCGCCCCGCGACGGCGCGGTGTGGAACGTCCGACCTCGGCCTCGCCGAGCATGCGCGGGCGGCCGGGCTCGGCGAACGCGACGCGGTAGTGGAACTCGTCGGCCGGTGGCAGGAAGTCGAGCTCGACCTGGGCGGTGAAGTCGGTGGCCTCGGTCGCGAGCGGCCCGCGGACGAGCCGTGAGCGACGAAAGGACTCGGTCGGGGACACCTCGACGTACATCTCCGCGCGCCGGTCGGCGCGCCCCCACACGACCGCGCCGCGTGACGTCACGTCCCCGCTCTGCACGCCGCTGGTGAGCTGCGAGCGCCCGCCGTGTCGCCCTGTCGCGTGGGTCGCCGGGGCGGCCAGGCCACTGATCGCCACCGCGCCCGCGGCCGCATTGAATATGAAGCCGCGGCGTCCGATCCGCCGCTCGAAATCTCCCTGCCCACTCATGTGTTACCTCCGCGTCGCTGTCGGACGACGAGTCATCGCACGCTTCGTCAGGCAGCCGGTTGCCCAACGGTGAACGGCGAGCCTGCTCGCGGCCCTGACGGGACGCTCGGGCGTCGGCGCCGTCACGTGAGGATATTTCGGTTCGGTGACCTTGCCGCGGCGGCCGTCGCCGAGCGGGTAGGGCGGGTCCGTAACCGACTGGGAGGCAGAGCTGATGTTCCGCATCGCGCAATCTCGTACGGCCTTCGCATTGGCCGCCACATGCTTCGTCGTGCTCGCTTTGCCCGCGTCGGCCTCGTCCGCCGCGGGCGAGCGGCGGCCCGCCCACGCCACGGGCTCGACCGAGCTCGAGCGCGCACACGCCCACAACGACTACGAGCACGACCGTCCGCTGTACGACGCGCTGGGCAACGGCTTCAAGAGCGTCGAGGCGGACGTCTGGCTCGTCGACGGGGAGCTGCTCGTCGCCCACGACCGCGAAGACGTGCGCGATGGCCGCACGCTCGAGTCGCTTTACCTCGCTC
>Ga0208736_1000129_pt1 | contig 23302 bp, 20 predicted proteins | sample AntDryMetagUQ255_FD_188090 | JGI IMG/M metagenome (GOLD analysis project Ga0208736, IMG submission 188090) | Polar desert microbial communities from Antarctic Dry Valleys - UQ255 (SPAdes) | ecosystem: Environmental > Terrestrial > Soil > Desert | place: Antarctic Dry Valleys | collected 2008-12-31 | reverse complement strand
AGCGAGCTGTTGTGCTCGCCGAACCAGGCCTTGTCGTCGGGCACGAACGGCAGGTTGTTGACGAAGCCGCTGGACGGGTCGAAGGCGAAGAACCACGCGAAGGCCGCGACGACCGTGACGATGCCGTAGGGAATCAGCACCGCCGTACGCACGAGGCCGCGGCCGAACAGGGCCTTGTGCATGATCAGCGCGAGGCCCATGCCGAGCACGAGCTCGATCGCCACGGAGACCACGGCGATCAGCGACGTGTTGAAGACGCCCTGCCACCACAGGTCCGACGATAGGACCGCGGCGTAGTTCTGCAGGCCGACGAAGCCGCTCTCCTCGGGAAAGCGCAGGTCGACCTTCTGCACCGACAGCGCGATCGCGTAGAGGATCGGATAGACGGTCACGAGCAGCATCGCGATCACGGCCGGCGCGCACAGCAGCAGCCCGAGCTTGCGCTCGGCCTTCGTCTTGTCCGACGCCGGCGCCCTGCGCTTGCGCCCTGCGGGGACCGCGGTCACAGCAGCCCCTCGCGCTTGATCGCCTTCAAAACGAACTCGCGCAGCCGCTCGTAGGCCGCCTGCGGGTTCTCGGCGTCGATCTGCGTCGGCGGGTGGATCGCGCGCTGGATCGCCAGCGACAGGTCCTGATAGGCGGGCGACTGCGACGGGCGCGCCGCCGCGTCCTGGATCGAATCGTGGACGACGTCGGCGAAGCCTGGGTAGATCTTGTCGATCTCAGGCTTGTCGTAGACGTCGGATCGCACCGGCGGCAGGCCGCCGAGCTTCGCGACCTCGAGCTGGTTCTCGGGCTTGACGAGGCACTCGCTGGCGGCGAACGCCTCCTGCGGATGCTTCGAGAAGGCCGACACGCCGATGTTGATCCCGCCGATCGGCGGCTTGCTGTCGCGGGCCGGATCGACCTGCGGGTACTTCGCCGCGCGCATGACCTTGAAGATCTTCGGCGCGTTCTCCTTCGCCGACGGATAGACGAAGGAGTAGTTGATCATGAACGCCGAGTCGCCGCTCTCGAAGCCGAGGCGCGCGGTGTCCTCCGTCGAGGTCGTGACGTTCGATGCCGCGACGGGCGAGTTCGACAGGCGCCCGAGGACCCCGAGCGCGCGCTCGGTGGGTTCGCGCTCGAGCTTGATCTGCTCGGGCCCGCTGAGGATCGACGTGCCGGCCGACTCGATCAGCTGGTTGACGAGCACGACGAGGCCCTCGTAGCGGTTGGCCTGCACCTGGATGCGGCCCTTCGACGGGCCGAGCTTCTCGGCCATGTCGATCATCTCGTCGAACGTCTTGGGCGGTTTCGGAACGCGGTCCTCGCGATACCACAGAAACTGCGTGTTGGACCAGATCGGGACGGTGTACAGGCGGTCCTTGAAGCGAGCGGTCTGCAGCACGCTGTCGAAGACGTTCTCCGACACGACGGCGGCGGTCCTGTCCGGCACGGGACGCAGCCAGCCGGCGTTGGCGAACTCGCCGGTCCAGACGACGTCCATGCCGAGCAGGTCGAGCGAGCTGTCCTCGGCACCGAGGCGCCGCACGAGCTGCTCGCGCTGCTGGTCGGCCTGCGAGGGCAGGTACTCGAACTTGATCTCGTAGGCGCCGTTGGACTCCTTCGAGCAGCGCTCGGCGATCTTCTGCGGCGCGCCACTGGGCTCGTTGAAGATGAACCACGTCAGCGTCGCGCGGGCGCTGGAGCTCGTGCCCTCGCCGCAGGCCGCGAGCCCCAACCCCAGAACGACAGCGCCAAGCGCTGCGATGGCTCCCCTCCACATGAACGGCCAGCTACCCGGCCGACCTCGTAACGAACCGCACAGTTGCGCCCGGACGTAAGTGCGGTGTGCCGAGCCGACCCACCCGGACAGGCGGCCATGCTCAGACTTCGCGGTTTGGACCGCAGGACAATGCCCCGGTCGGGGTATCACGGATAGAACCGTGCTGCTGATGGCTGCCCGCCCCCTCCCCATGACGGCTGCCAACTCGGCGCGGCCTCCGCGCGCGATCATCGGCGTCAGCACGTCGGAGATGCGTACGCCCGAGCGCGTCGTGCACGACCCGCACTCGGAGCCCGTCCAGTCGATCGAGCTCGCGCTGGGGCTGACCTATCCCGAGGCGATCCGCCGCGCCGGTGCGGTGCCGGTGATCATCCCCCCGCTGGACACCGACAGCATCGAGCCGCTGCTGGACTCGCTCTGCGGCCTGTGCCTGTCGGGCGGCCCGGACCTGCACCCGACGGTCTACGGGGCCGCCCCCCACGCCGCGCTCGGCCCGACCGAACCGCACCTCGACCTCTTCGAGATCGCGCTCGTGCGCGCGGCCGAGGCGCGCGACCTGCCCGTGCTGGCGATCTGCCGCGGCCTGCAGGTGCTGAACGTCGCCCGCGGCGGCACCCTCCTGCAGGACCTCCCGATGCAACGGCCGTCGACGGTCGTGCACCGCCAGCAGCCGCCGGGAACGGTCGCGACGCACGGCGTGACGCTCGACGGCGACAGCGTCGTGGCCAATGCTCTCGGCCTCGTCGATCTGCGCGTGAACTCCTTTCACCACCAGGCGGTCGACGTCCTCGGAAGCGGACTGCGAGCGGTCGGCTGGGCGAGCGACGGGGTCGTCGAGGCGATCGAGGCCACCGACCGCGCCTTCACGGTCGCGGTGCAGTGGCATGCCGAGAGCATGGTCGGAACGCCCGAGCAGGCGCGCCTGCTGCGCGCGTTCGCCGAGGCCGCGAAGGCCTACGAGACCGGAGCGGCGCGTGCCGCCTGAGACCGCTGGGCGCAGGGCGGCCACGCCGTGGTCGAAGTGGCGCCACGGCAACGAGTACACGCTCGGCGTCGAGGAGGAGGTCATGCTGCTGGACCCGCGCGACTGGACGCTGGCGCCTGCGATCGACGACGTGCTCGCGGCGCTGCCCGACGCGCTGCGCGACCACGTCAGCTCGGAGACGCACTCCTCCGCCGTGGAGCTTCGCACCGGCGTCCACGCGAACGTGGCCGGCGCGGTCACGGAGCTTGCCGCGCTGCGCGACCAGCTCGGCGACGTGCTCTCCTCGCTCGGCCTCGCGGCCGGCGTCGCGGGAACGCACCCGTCCGCGGTCTGGCACGACATGGTCGTGTCCTCGCGCGAGCGCCATCAGGAGGTCTACGGATCGATGCGCGAGCTCGCCCGCCGCGAGCCGACGTTCGCCCTGCACGTCCACGTCGGCCTGCCGTCGGGCGAGGCCGGCATCGCGGCGTTCAACCGCCTGCGCGCGCACATCCCGATCCTGCTCGCGCTGTCGGCCAACTCACCGTTCTGGCAGGGGCGCGACACGGGCCTGGCCTCGGCGCGCACGCCGCTGTTTCAGGCCTTTCCGCGCGTCGGCATCCCGCGCACGTTCGGCTCCTACGGCGAGTACGTCCGCGCCGTCAACCTGCTGCTGGACTGCGGAGCGTTTCCCGATCACACCTACCTGTGGTGGGACGTGCGTCCGCAACCGCTGCTGGGCACGGTCGAGGTGCGGATCATGGACGCGCAGTCGACGCTCGACGCGACGGCCGCGCTCGTCGCGCTCGTGCAGTCGCTCGCGCGCCTGGAGCTCGTCGACGGCCACGCCGACGCGGCGCTCGTCCATGCGCCCGAGGTGCTCGACGAGAACCGCTTCCTCGCCGCACGCGACGGCGTCGACGCCGAGCTCGTCGATCCCGTGCGCAACCGCGCCGTGTCGGTCATCGACATCGTCGCGGGGCTGATGATCTCCTGCGCCCCGCATGCCCGCGCGCTCGGCTGCTCCGAGGAGCTCAAGCTCGTCGCCGAACTGCTGGTCGACAACGGCACGGCGCGCCAGCGGCGCCTGGCGCAGCGCGACGGCCTCGTCGGCCTCGTCGCAGACCTCGCGGCGGACTTCCGCGGCGGGCTCACGCGCGCCGAGCGCGACGTCATCCTGTAGGGACTCAGCTCAGGGCGACGGTGCGGCCGTCGAGGAAGTCCTCGCCCGCGATGATCTCGTCGACGAGCGACTGGGGCACGGGCATGTCCGTCGTGACGATCATCACCGCGGGGCGGTCGCCCTTGTCGTCGGCCGGCGAGTGGCCGACGGCGGCGGAGCCGATGTTGACGCCGTGCAGGCCGAACATCGTGCCGACGCGACCGATGATGCCCGGCACGTCGCGGTAGCGAAACAGCGTCAGGTGCTCCTCGAGCTGCAGGTTGAAGCGCTGGCCCCACGCCGCCAGCAGGTGTGGGCGGTTCTGACGGCCGATGGTCGTGCCGACGACGCCGCTCTGGGCTTCGCCCCCGCACCACACGGCGACGCGCACGAGGTCGGTGAAGTCGCGCGCCGAGCCCGAGCGCGACTGCACGACCTCGATGCCGCGCTCGCGGGCGATCGACAGCGCGTTGACGGCGTTGATCGAGTCCTCCGTGCGCCCGGCGAGCGCACCGAGCACGACGGCGATGCCGAGCGGACCGGTGTCGCGCTCGCCGATGCGCCCGTGGCACTCGATCTCGATGCGGTCGACCGAGCCGCACGAGGCGAGCGCCGTCGCCAGGCGACCGAGCTGGCCGCAGAGCGGGAGGAAGGGGCTCAGCAGCTCGAGGTCCTCGGCGGAGATCGACGGGGCGTTGACCGCCGTCGTCACGCTGCCGCCCTGCAGCGCCGCGACGATCTGCTCGGCCGCCTGGTAGCCGGCGCGGTCCGTCGCCTCCGCCGTCGAGGCGCCGAGGTGCGGCGTCACGATGACGTTGGGATAGTGAAACAGCGGATGGTCGATCATCGGCTCGGAGCGAAACACGTCGAGCGCCGCGCCGCCGACCTTGCCGCTGTCGAGCGCCGCCTGGAGGTCGTCGTCGTCGATCAGCGACCCGCGGGCGACGTTGAGGATCCGCACGCCGTCGCGCATCTTCGCGAACGTCGCCGCGTTCAGCCAGCCGTCGGTGTCGGCCGTCGTCGGCATGTGCAGCGTCAGGAAGTCGGCCTGCGCGTAGACCTCGTCGGGAGTGTCGGCTCGCTGCACCTTGAGGCTCTGGTAGAGCTCGGTCGCGACGAACGGGTCGTAGGCCACGACGTTCATCCCGAACGCCTTCGCGCGGTGCGCGACGAGCTGGCCGATGCGCCCGAAGCCGAGGATCCCGAGCGTCTTGTCCATCAGCTCGGTTCCGCTGAAGTTCTTGCGCTCCCAGCGGCCGGCGACCAGCGAGCCGTGCGCCTGCGGGATGTTGCGTGCCAGCGCCAGCAGCAGCGCCATCGTGTGCTCGGCGGCCGTGACGATGTTCGATCGCGGGGCGTTGACGACGATGATGCCGCGCTTGGTGGCGGCGGCGACGTCGACGTTGTCGACCCCGACGCCGGCGCGCGCGACCGCGCGCAGGTTCGTGGCGCGGGCGATCAGGTCCGCGTCGACCTGCGTCGCCGAACGGATCACGATCGCCTCATAGCCGGCGATCCGCTGCTCGAGCTCCTCGCGCGTCCAGTCGAAGCCGCGCTGCACCTCGAAGCCGGCGACCTCCAGGACGTCGAGCCCCGACTCGCCGATCGCCTCGGCCACGAGCACGCGCATCGGTGCCTCGGGCTCGCCCGCCTGATTCGCCGCGGTCGTCGCGAGCGACGCCATCACGCCACCCGCTCGACGACCCAGTCGATGCAGGCGGTCAGCGCCTGGACGTCGCCGGGCTCGATCGCGGGAAACATCCCGACACGCAGCTGATTGCGCCCGAGCTTGCGGTAGGGCTCGACGTCGACGATCTCGTTGGCGCGCAGGGTCGCGGCCACCTGCACGGCGTCCACCTCGCCGGCGAGATCGATCGTGCCGACGACGAGCGAGCGCTTGGCGGTATCGGCGACGAACGGCGTCGCATAGGAGGATGACTCGGCCCAGCCGTAGAGCTGCTGCGAGGACGCCGTGGTGCGGCCCACGCACCACTCCAGGCCGCCCTCCCCGAGCATCCACTGCAGCTGCTCGGCGAGCATCGCGAGCGTCGCGACCGCGGGCGTGTTCAGGGTCTGGTCGGAGCGCGAGTTGGCGAGCGCCTGCGCCAGCGAGAGGGACTCGGGGATCCAGCGGTCGGTCGCGGCGATCTGCTCGATGCGCTCGATCGCGGCCGGGCTCAGCAGCGCCAGCCACAGCCCGCCGTCGGAGCCGAAGCACTTCTGCGGGGCGAAGTAGTACGCGTCGGCGTGCGCGGCGTCCAGCGGCAGCCCGCCGGCGCCGGAGGTCGCGTCGACGAGGACGAGCGCCTCGCCGCAGCCGGCCGGGCGCTGCACGCCCACCATCACGCCGGTCGACGTCTCGTTGTGCGCCCAGGCGATGACGTCGGCGCCGGGCAGCGCCGCCGGTGCCGGCGCGTCCCCCGGCTCGGCCCGCAGCAGCAACGGGTCGGCGAGAAACGGCGCGCTCTCGGTGACCGTCGCGAACTTGCGCGAGAACTCGCCGTAGACGAGGTGCAGCGCACGCTCGCGCACGAGGCCCAGCGCCGCCGCGTCCCAGAACGCCGTCGTGCCGCCGTTGCCGAGCGCGACCTCGTAGCCGTCCGGCGCGCCGAGCAGCTCGGCGACCCCGCTTCGCACACGTCCGACGAGCGCCCGCAGGGGCTGCTGGCGGTGCGACGTGCCCATCGGGGCGCCGGCCAGCGCGGCCAGCTGATCGGGGCGGACCTTCGACGGGCCGCATCCGAAGCGCCCGTCGGACGGTCGCAGCGATGGGGGGATCTGAAGCTGTGTGCTCGTCGTCATCGGCGGTCGGCGCGAGGGGTGCCCGAGGGCTACTCGTGGAAGTCCGTGTCGATCCAGTCCATCATCGAGCGCAGCTCCTTGCCGCTCGTCTCGACGGCGCTGGCGGCCTGCTCGGCGCGCATCCGCTTGAAGTTTTCCTGGCCGGCGCGATTCTCAGCGATCCACTCGCGGGCGAAGTCACCGGACTGGATCTCCTCGAGGATCTTGCGCATGGCCGCGCGCGTCTCGTCGGTGATGACGCGCTTGCCGCGCGTGTAGTCGCCGTACTCGGCCGTGTTGGAGATCGAGTAGCGCATTCCGGCAAGGCCCTTCTCGTACATCAGGTCGACGATCAGCTTGAGCTCGTGCAGGCACTCGAAGTACGCCATCTTGGGGTCGTAGCCGGCTTCGACGAGCGTCTCGAAGCCCGCCTGGACGAGCTCGGAGGCGCCCCCGCAGAGGACCGCCTGCTCGCCGAAGAGGTCGGTCTCCGTCTCGTCCTTGAACGAGGTCTCGATGACGCCGCCGCGCGTGCAGCCGATGCCCTTGGCGTAGGCGAGCGCGAGCCGCTGGGCGTCGCCGCTCGCGTCCTGCTCGATCGCGATCAGGCCGGGCACGCCGGAGCCCTCGAGGTACTGCCGGCGCACGAGGTGCCCGGGGCCCTTCGGCGCGACGAGCGCGACGTCGACGCCGGCGGGCGGCTGGACCTCGTCGTAGTGGATCGAAAAGCCGTGGCCGAAGAGCAGCATGTTGCCCTCGGCGATGCCGTCGGCGACGTCGCCCTCGTAGACGGCGCGGTGCAGCTCGTCGGGCACGAGCATCATCACGAGGTCGCCGCGGCTGGCGGCGTCGGCGACCGGCAGCACCTCGAGGCCGTGCTCCGCCGCCTTCGCCGCCGACGCGGACTCCTCGCGCAGCCCGACGACGACGTCGACGCCGGAGTCCTTGAGGTTCAGCGCGTGGGCGTGGCCCTGGGAGCCGTAGCCGATGATCGCGACGGTCTTCGAGTCGAGCAGGTCGAGGTCAGCGTCGTCGTCGTAGAACATGGCGCGGGATCCTAGTCGGTCACCTGTGACGCGCTCTCAGGCGCTCGCGGCCGCGACGTGCGTGCGTCCCGGCAGCGCGGCCGACCCGTCGGGCTGCACGTATCCGGAGAGGCGCGCGTCGATCGCGTCGCGCAGGTCGTCGCGCTGGGCGGGCGTCAGCGCGCCGACGCCCTTCGCCAGGCTCGTCGAGAGATCCAGCTGCGTGTCCCACCAGGCGTCGAGATCCTCGAAGTGCCAGACGATGTCGAGCTGCGCCATCACGACGTCGGTGAAGCCGGCTCCCTCGAGCAGCTTGCGGATCGTCTGCGGGTCGCGGAAGGCGAACATGTTGGGCTCGTCGGGATCCGGTGGCGGAGCGCCACCGATGGCCCTGAGCTCCTCCTGCGCCACCGACGCCCACGGGTTGTCCTGCGGGTCCGTCCAGGCCGCCAGCGCGACGCGGCCGCCGGGGCGCAACACGCGCCGGGTCTCGCGCAGCGCCGTCGCGGGATCTGCGAGCAGCATGTAGCCCCAGCGCACGAGCACGCCGTCGATGCTCGCGGTCGGCAGGTCGATCCACTCCGCGTCCATCGTGCGGAACTCGGCGTTGTCGATGCCGAGCTCCGCGGCGCGAGCGCGGGCGAGCTGCACCATCGCGTCGGCGGCGTCCGTGCTGACGAGCGTGCCGCCGGGCGCGATCAGCTCGGCGGCCAGCAGCCCCGTGTCGCCCGGTCCGGCCGCAAGCTCGAGCACCCGGTGGCCGGGCTGCGGCTCGATCGCGTCGACGAGCCAGCCCGACACCGGCCGAGCCGCCTGCTGGAACACCGAGCGGTGCTCGCCCCAGCCGCGGGCGGCCTGCTCCCAGCGGCTGACGCTCTCACGGCGGTAGTCGGACGGGTCGTACCCCATGGCACGACCCGCCGTGCTAGTTCGACGCCGGCCGGGGCTTCGGCTTCGGCGTCAGGGTGAAGCGGTGGATGGCGTCCTTGCCGGGCGCCGAGTTGCCGAACGCGCCGGAGTTGTCGGCGGCGGCCACGATCACGCGGTAGGTGCCGGCGCTGAGCTTGATCGTGCTCTTGACGTTGTACGTCCAGGCGCCGTTCGCGCCGAGCTTCGCCACGATGATGCTCGGCTTCTTGCAGCTCTTCAGGACGAGGCCCTTCGTGGGGTTCAGCCAGCGGCACTTGGCCGCGGGCGTCGTCGCCGCGCTGGACTGCGCGCTCGTGCCCGAGGTGCTCCGGGGCGAAGCGATCTTCTCGATCGTCAGCACGACGCCCTTGATGCCCGACTTGTCCTTGGCCGTGCCGGCGAAGCGGATCTTCGTGCGCTTGGTCGTCCTGCGCGTGACCCTCCTGCCGCTGCGCCTGACCGTCGTCGTCTTCGTCGTGAACAGCTTGATCTTCTGGTTGGCCCTCGGCTTCGTGATGACCACGGCCGGCAGGTCGCCGTCGGTCGTCGCCGGCGGCGTGCCCGGCGGGGTGGTCGGCGCGGCGGCCTTGAACTCGTCGGCGCCCTGGTCGGTCACCGGGCCGGGACGGGCATCGCCGTCGACGTCGATCGCCGACTCGCCGGCGGTGAAGCCACCCGCGTCGATCGCCGGGGAGCCGGCCTTCAGCCGGAAGTTGCGCCTGGCCGGGTTGACGAAGACGGCGTTGGAGTCGAACCCGCCCATCAGCGTGCGGGTGTAGGTGGCGGTGATGGTGTTGGGCGCAAGCAGTGGCGGCACGCCGCCATAGTTCGTCGAGGATGTGCCGTTCTGGATGATCGAGTCGGTCACGTTGGCGCTGATGTTCCCGACCGCAGCGCCGAGCGGCGCCCCGGCCGCAGCGACGGAGTTGAACGCGAGGCCGTTGCTCGAACCGGCGGCGGTCACGTGGCGCAGCGTGACGGCGACGTTGCCCGCCGACGAGAGCACGCCGAGCACGCCGGTCTTCACGCTCAGGGCGGCCGCTCCGCCGGTCAGGATCGATGACTCGACGAGCAGCGCCTTCGCAGCGGAAGACCCGTCGGCCGATGTCACGCTCACGCCGGCGGTCGACTGTCCAACGGTCGCGACGACGCTGCGTTCGATCTTGTTCGTCGTGCCCTCGGCGAAGGTCGCGCCGTCACCGGCGCTGAGGACGACCGAGTCGCTGATCTGCAGGCCGGCTGCGCCGGTGACCTCGACGGCAGCGGCGGCGCTGGTCTGGTTGATCGTCGCCTTCTGCAGCTTGGAGGACGTCCCGCTCGCGGCGCTGAACGTCAGCGTGCCGTTGACCGTGAAGGTCGGGGCGCCGACGATCGTCACGTTCGCGTCGCTGAAGGTCGCCCCGCCGTAGGTGCCGTTGGAGACGTTGAAGATGTCGCCCGGGACCGCGGCCGCGGCCGCTTGCGCAAGGCCGCCGCAGACGAGGTCGGCGGGCGCGCCGCACGCTTCGTCGCCGGGGTTGACCGTGTAGGTGGCCGCCTGCGCGGCCGCGGGGGCGGCAAGCGAGGCGACGATGGCAACGGCGATGTTCAGCGAGCGACGACGGCCCGTTCTCGGCATTCAATCCTCCAGATCTCTGCGCAGAAGCTTCCCTGTATGCGTCTTCGGCAATTCGGGGACGAACCTGAACACTCTAGGCACCTTGAAGCGCGCCAATCGGTTGCCACAGTAACCCGCCAGCTCTCGCGCCGTTGCGGTCGCATCGGGGCGCAGGACGACCGTTGCGACGATCCGCTCGCCCCAGTGCTCGTCGGCGGCGCCGTGAACGGCGACCTCGGCGATCGCGGGATGCGATGCCAGCACGGCCTCGACCTCGGCCGGCGCGACGTTCTCGCCGCCCGTGATGATCGTGTCCGCAACGCGGCCGACGACGGTCAGGTTGCCCTCGTCGTCGAGCGCTCCGAGGTCGCCGGTGTGCAGCCAGCCGTCGGGCGCGCGTGCGCCGGGCGCGACGGTCGGGCCGGCGACGAGGATCTCGCCGCCGGTGGCGATCTGCAACCTCGTGCAGAACAGTGCGGGCCCGCCCGTCGTCACCTGCGAGCAGGCCTCGGTCAGCCCGTACGTCGCGACCGTCGGCACGCCCGCGGCCGCGGCTCGTCCCAGCAGCGCGGGCGCGATCGGGCCGCCGCCGACGAGCGCCGCGCGCAGCGCCGGCGGATCGCGCAGCCCCGCGTCGAGCAGCCGCGCGAGCGTCGTCGGCACGACGGACACGAGCGTGGCGCCTGCGCCGTCGAGCTCGTCGACGACCGCCTGCGCGTCGAAGCCGTCGTGCACGACCGCCGTCGTCGCGTAGATCGCGCTGCGCATCAGGATCGACAGCCCGCCGACGTGCGCCAGCGGCAGCGCGCACAGCCAGCGCTCGGCCGGGTCGAGGCCGAGTGCGACGGCCGAGCCGAGCGCGCTCCACAGCCAGTTGCCGTACGTCAGCGCCACCGGCCGGGCAGCCGACGTCGTGCCGGACGTGTGCACGACGATCGCGACCGCGTCGAGGTCGTGGTGGCGCGCGAGCGCTGCGCCAGGATCCTGCGCGCCCTCCAGCGGCGCGTCGAGGACCGCGGCGCAGCGCTCGGTGCGCACGGCGCGCTCTGCAGCCGCGAGGCGCAGGTCGACCGGCACCGCGATCGCGCCGAGGCGCATGCAGCCGTGCAGCGCCTCGGCGAACGCCGCTCCGGCAGGCAATGCGAGCGCGACGCGCTCGCCCGGGCGCACGCCGAGCGCGCTCAGCCGCCATGCGGCGCGGGTGGCGGCCTCGTCGAGCTCGGCGTAGCTCAGCGCGGCCGCGGCGCTGCGCAACGCGATGGCGTGCGGGCGCATGCGGGCCGCGCGGGCGAGCCAGGATTCGACGAGCACTCCCTGAAAGTAGCCTGCACGTCATGGCAGTCACCTGGACCGGGGCGGGCGAGTACACCGACATCCGCTACGAGCTCAGCGGGGACGGCATCGCGAAGATCACGATCGACCGTCCCGAGGTGCGCAACGCGTTTCGCCCGCAGACGCTGATCGAGATCGCGAGCGCGCTCGAGCGTGCGCGCGAGGACACGTCGATCGGCGTGATCGTGCTGACCGGCGAGGGGCCGCTCGCGTTCTGCTCCGGTGGCGACCAGCGCGTGCGCGGCGACACGGGCTATGAGACCGAGCCGGGCAGGCCGGGGGCCGTCGGGCGCTTTCACGTCACCGACCTGCACATCCAGATCCGGCGCCTGCCCAAGCCGGTCGTCGCGATGGTCGCCGGCTACGCGATCGGCGGCGGGCACGTCCTGCATCTCGTCTGCGACCTGACGATCGCCGCCGACAACGCGCGCTTCGGGCAGACCGGGCCCAAGGTCGGCTCCTTCGACGGGGGCTTCGGAGCCGGCCTGCTGGCGCACCTCGTCGGCCCGAAGAAGGCCAAGGAGATGTGGTTCCTGTGCCGCCAGTACGACGCGCAGCAGGCGCTCGACATGGGGCTCGTCAACGCCGTCGTCGAGCTCGGCTCGCTCGAGGACGAGACCGTCGCATGGTGTCGGGAGATGCTCGCGATGTCGCCCTTCTCGCTGCGCCTGATGAAGGCGAGCTTCAACGCCGCCGAGGACGGCCTGAGCGGCATCCAGCAGCTCGCCCACGACGCCAACCTCCTGTTCTACGCCAGCGAGGAGGCGCGCGAGGGCCGTGAGGCCTACAAGGCCAAGCGCGCGCCCGACTTCTCGCGCTTCCCGAAGCGGCCATGATCGTCCGCGCGAGGATCGGCTGACGATGCGCATCTGGATGATGGCAGCGCGCCTGCGCACGCTGCCCGCGGCGATCGCGCCGGTGCTCGTCGGCACGGCGCTCGCCTACACGCTCGAGGACGTCTTCCGGCCCGGCGCGTTCGTCGCCGCGATGCTCGGCTCGATCCTGATCCAGATCGGGACGAACCTGTCCAACGACTACTCCGACGCCCGCCGCGGCGCCGACGCCGAGGACCGTCTCGGCCCCGTGCGCGTGACCGCCGGCGGGCTCGTGCCGCCCACGCAGGTGCTGAAGGCGACGTACATCACCTTCGGGCTCGCGGCGCTGTGCGGGGTCTATCTCGTGAGCGTCGCGGGCATCGAGCTGCTGTTCGTCGGGATCGCCTCGATCGCCGCCGGCGTGCTGTACACCGGCGGCCCGCGGCCCTATGGGTACGAGGGCCTCGGCGAGATCTTCGTGTTCCTGTTCTTCGGCATCGTGGCCGTCGCGGGCTCGACGTTCGCGCAGACCGAGTCGTGGCCGTGGGAGGCGTTCGTGCTGGCCGTGCCGGTCGGGCTGCTGGCGGCGGCGATCCTCGTCGTCAACAACGTCCGCGACCTCGATGGCGACAAGCGCGCGGGCAAGCGCACGCTCGCGGTGCGGCTCGGGCGCGAGCGCGGCCGCACGCTCTATGCGTTGATGGTCTACGTCGCCTACCTCGTGGCGCCGCTGCCGTGGCTGCTGGGCTCGCTGTCGGCGTGGCTGCTGCTTGTGTGGCTGACCCTGCCACCGGCGGTGGTGCTCGTGCGCACGGTGCGCCGCCACGCCGACGGGCCGACCCTCAACGAGGCCCTCGCGCGCACGGGCCTGCTCCAGCTTGCGTTCTGCCTGCTGCTGAGCGCCGGCGTCCTCGCAAGCCAGTAGGAGCGAGCCGCGGCGATGAGGGTGACGATCGAGCAGCGCACGCTGCGCCTGCGCACGCCGCTGCTGACCGCCTACGGACCGCCGTTGCGCACGCGCGAGCTCATCGAGCTCGTCATCGAGGGCGCCGACGGGGTGCCCGGCCGCGGCGAGGCCGCGCCGCTGGAGGCCTACGACGGCGTCTCGACGCAGCGTGCGCGGGCGGCGCTGGAGACCTATCGCACGCTGCTTGTAGAGGGCGACGAGCTCGAGGGCGGCGAGCTGCTCGATGCCTGTCACGCGGCCGACGACCTCCCCCAGGCGCTCGCCGCCGTCGACCTCGCGCTGTGGGATCGCGCCGGTCGCCGCGCCGGGCTACCCGTCTCCGCGCTGCTCAGCGACTCGCCGCTGCGCCACGTGGTGGTCAACGCGACGATCGGCGCCGAGGATCGCGCGGGCGCGGCGACGTGCGCCGCCGCCGCGCGCTCGGCGGGCTTCGGCTGCGTGAAGCTCAAGGTCGGCACCGGCGACGACGCGGGTCGCGTCGCCGCCGTGCGCGCGGCGCTCGGGCCGGACGTGCTGCTGCGCCTGGACGCCAACGGCGCGTGGACCGTCGAGCAGGCCGTGCGGGCGATCGCGGCGCTGTCGCCGGCCGGCCTGGAGCTCGTCGAGGAGCCTGTACACGGTCTCGCGGCGCTGCGTGCGGTCCGCGACCGGGTCGCGGTGCGGATCGCGATCGACGAGACGGCGGGCGAGCCCGGTGCGCTCGCCTCCGGCGCGGCCGACGCCGTCTGCCTGAAGCTCGGCCGCTGCGGCGGCATCTCCGGGCTGCTGGCGAGCGCGACGCTCGTGCGCGCATCCGGCGCCGAGCCCTACGTCGCCTCGACGCTCGACGGCCCGCTGGGCATCGCGGCCGCCCTGCACGCCGCGGCGGCGCTGCGTCCGGGGCCGGCGTGCGGCCTGGCGACGCTCGACCTCTTCGAGGACGCCGGCGAGCATGCGCTCGCGGCGCGCGGCGGGCAGATCGCGGTGCCCGGCGGCCCGGGGCTGATGGGCTGATGTCGCTGCGGATGCAGATCGCGCGCAGCGCGCTGCGCCGGGCGCCCTCGCGCCACCGCTTCGGCGCACATCCGCACCAGGTCTGCGACCTGCACCTACCGTTCGGGCGCGGCCCGCATCCGGTGGCGATCGTGCTGCACGGCGGATTCTGGCAGGCGCCCTACACGAAGCTCATCATGCGGCCGCTGTGCCTGGACCTCGCCAAGCGCGGGTTCGCGGCCTGGAACGTCGAGTACCGCCGCCTGGGTCGTGACGGCGGCGGATGGCCGCAGACCTTCGAGGACGTCGCCGCCGCGATCGACCTGCTCGGCGAGATCGACGGGCTCGACCTCGAGCGCATCACGCTCGTCGGCCACTCCGCCGGCGGGCAGCTTGCCCTGTGGGCGGCCGGGCGCTCGGAGCTGCCGGCGGACGCGCCGGGGGCCTTTCCACGGGTCGGGGCCCAGCGCGTGCTGGCGCTGGCGGCCGTCAGCGATCTCACTGGAGCCGGCAACGTCGCGGCGAGGCTGCTGGGCGGATCGCCCTCCGACGTGCCGGAGCGCTGGGCGCAGGCCGACCCGATACGCGCGCTGCCGCTGCGGGTGCCCGTCACGCTCGTGCACGGCCTGCGCGACGCGACCGTCGAGGTGCAGCGCTCGCGCGAGTACGCGGCGGCCGCGGAGGCCGCGGGCGCGCCCGTGACGCTGATCGAGGTGCCGGGCGACCACCGCGAGCTGATCGACCCCTCGACGCCGTCGTGGCGGGCGGCCGCGGGGTGGCTCGCCGTCCAGGATTGAGCGCTCTCACTCAGCGCGGCAGCTTGTCGCGCAGCGCGAGCACGCGCCGTGCCTGCGTGGCCAGTGCGCCGCGCTCGAGCTCCCCGCGACGCGCCGCGGCGAGCAGGCCCTCGGCGGCGCGCGCACCCATCCGATAGCTCGAGGAGAACAGCGGCAGGTCGATGCCCGCTCGCGCCGCGAGCACCGCGCGCCGGGCGACCGAGCCGGTGGCGCGCACCGCCGGCGTGCCGAGGTCGTCGGTGATCGCCACGCCGCGAAAGCCCAGCCGCTCGCGCAGCTCGCCGGAGATCCAGCGCGACGAGAACGCCGCCGGCAGCGGGTCCAGCGCGGGATAGATCGCGGTCGACAGCATCACCGCGTCGACGCCGTCGCGCACGAGCGCCGCGAACGGCTGCGCGTCGACGGTGCGCAGCGTCTGAAGCGGCGCGTCGATCCGCGCGGGCGCATCGTCGGTGTTGACCGTCGCCGCGCCGAACCCCGGGAAGTGCTTGGCGGTCGCGCGCACGCCGCCCTCGTGCAGGCCCGTCGCGAACGCGCCGGCAAGGGTCGCGACACGCTGCGCCGATCGATCGTAGACGCGCCGCTCGCCCTCGAGCGCGGCGCCGGGACGGGCGACGTCGGCGACCGGCGCGAGGTTCATGTTGACGCCGGCGCTGCGCAGCGCGCGCGCGGCCGCGCGCCCGTCGGCGCGCGCCTGCGCCGCCGTGGCGACGTCGCCCGCCGCGCGAGCCGGCTCGCCCGGGATGCGGCGCACCGGCCCGCCCTCCTGGTCGGCCATCACGAGCAGCGGCGCGCGCAGGCCGCGTGGCCGCGGGATCCGCTGCAACGAGCGCATGGCCGCGCGCACCTGCGCGGGCGAGTGGACGTTGCGGGTGAAGATGATCACGCCGGCCGCCTCGCCGCGCGCGATGCGACGTCGCAGCGCCGGCGGCGGCACGAGACCGTCGTAGGCGAAGATCATGTGCTGGCCGACGAGCTGCGACAGCGTGAGCCGGTCCTCGGGTCGCTGCGCCTGGCGCACCGCGCCGGTGGCGGGCTTGGCCGTGGTGGTGCGCGGGGACGTGCCGGACTGCGCCGCGCCCTGCAGCGCAGGCGCGGCGAGCGCCAGGATCACTGCCAGCACATGGCCCACCGCATGACCATACGTGCTACACCATCCGCGCTGCGCGCTCCCGCCCCCCTCCTGCTCCTGCTCGCCTCCTGGGCGGCGATGGCCGATCCCGCCACGGCGGCGGAGCGCTCGTGTCCGGCGGCCCCGCTGGGTAACTGCCTCAGCGTGCGCGTGCCGCTCGACCGCTCGGGAGCGGTCCCGGGCACCATCCGCCTGCGAGCGGCGCGCATACGCTCGCAGCGGGCCACCAGGCCGCCGCTGATCGGCCTGACCGGCGGCCCCGGCCAGGCCGGCGTGATCTTCGCCACCGACTACCGCGACGCGCTTCCCGTCGCCGGGCGCGACCTCGTGCTGCTGGACCAGCGCGGAACGGGCGCCTCAGGCCTGCTGCGCTGCCCGAGCCTCGAAGGCCGTGTCGTCAGCCGCCTCTCGAGCGCCGCCGGAGCCTGCGGCCGGCGTCTGGGCGCACGCCGCTCGTTCTACACGAGCGCCGACTCGGCCGATGATCTCGAGGCGCTGCGCGTGCGCATCGGAGCTCCGCGGATCGCGCTCTACGCCGTCTCCTACGGCACCCGCGTCGCCGTCGAGTACGCGCGCCGGCACCCGGAGCGCGTCGAGCGGATGATCCTCGACTCGCCGGTCGGGATCGATGCGCCCGACTCGCTGGCCCGCGAGACGCTCGGTGCCGTCGGGCGCGTCCTGCGCGGCGCCTGCCGCAACGGCTGCGGCGGCGCCGAGGCGCGTCCGGTCGCGGACCTCGCACGGCTCGTGCCGCGGCTGCGCCGCTCGCCGATCCGCCGCGTCGTGCGACGCGACGGGCGCCGCGTGACGGTCACCGTCGGGGCCGACGACCTGCTCGGGCTGCTCGTCGCGGGCGATCTCGACGCGGCCTTCCTGCGCGCCGTTCCGCCCGCGGTGCGCTCGGCGCTCGGCGGCAACGCCGGGCCGCTCGTGCGGCTGAAGCTCCGCCTGCGGGGGACGGGCGGCGGCGATCGGGTCAGCGACTTCAACCCGGCGGTCTATGTCGCGACGACGTGCGAGGAGTCCACGTTCGCCTGGGACCCCACGGCAAGCTCGGCGACTCGCGGGCTGCAGGCGCGTGCGGCGGTCGACGCCACGCCGCTGGAGGCGCTCGCGCCGTTCGATCGCTCTGCGGCGCTGCGCTTCGGGCTGTTGGCGCTGTGCGGCAGCTGGCCCGTGCGCGAGCGCGCGGTCGCACCCGTCGCGCCGCTGCCGACGACCGTCCCCGCGCTCGTCGTGTCCGGCGAGCTCGACCTGCGCACGCCGCTCGAGAACGCGCGGCGGCTGGCCGAGGCGCTGGACGCCCGGCTCGTGGTCGAGCGCGGCATCGGCCACGGGGTGCTGCAGCTCGACATGAACGGCTGCGGCTCGTCGGCCGCACAGTCGTTTCTCGCCGGCCGGCCGCTGCCCGCGTGCCGTCGCGACGCGCGGATCAGCGTGACAGGCCGCGCAGCGCCGGCTCGGGCACTGCTCCGGCCGGTTCCCTGAGGCCTGCCAAGGACGCCGCCCGAGACCGAGGGCGTCAGCCGCTCTCGATCGCGGCTGCCACGGCTGCCGGCGCTTCGAGCGCGAGCGCGTGCCCGGCACCCGGCACGATCGTCAGCGTCGCGTGGGGCAGTTGGCGCTGCAGCCGCCGGGCGAGCGCGACGAACTTCGCGTCGCGCTCGCCGGCCAGCACGGCGACCGGCATCGTGAGCTCGCCGAGGCGTTCCCACAGCGGCGCCATCGCACCCGTGCCGATCCCGCGCAGCGCCGCCGCGAGGTGCAGCGGATCGTTGCGCAGGCGGTCGGCGCGGGCGGCGGCCGAGACATCCGGCGGCTGGCCCTCGAACAGGGGCTGCCCCCCCCAGCGCTCGGCGATCTCGGCGATCGTGTGCGATTGCATCCAGGCGGCGAGCTCCTCGTCGCGGGCCCGCCGCTGCGAGCGCTCGGCCGGATCGACGATGCCCGCGGTCGTCGAGACGAGCACGAGCCTGCTGACGCGCGCGGGACCGGCGAGCGCGACGTGCAGCGCGATGCGACCTCCCATCGAGTAGCCCGCGAGCGCGAAACGGCCCGCCGCCAGCCCCTCGACGTCGCGAACGCACGCGCCCATGCTGATCGGCCTGCGCGAGCCGGCCACGCCGTGGCCGCGCAGGTCAGGGGCCAGCGGACGGTAGGTTTCGCCGGCGAGGTGGCGCGCCACCTCGTCCCAGCCGCGCCCGGTCTGCGTGAAGCCGTGCAGCAGGAGGAGCGGCTCGGGCACGCCCTCATCATGCCCGCCGGCCACGACACCCACCTGCTGCTGCGCGCGTTCGCCGACGAGCTCGCGCGCTGCGGCGTGCGCGACGCATGCACGTCGCCGGGGTCGCGCTGCTCGCCGATCGTGCTCGCGCTCGTCCGCGACGGGCGGCTGCGCTGCCACTCGCACATCGACGAGCGCTGCGCGGGGTTCTTCGCCGTCGGCGCGGCGAAGGCGGCGTGCCGGCCGGTGGCGATCGTCTGCACCTCCGGGACCGCCGCGGCCAACCTCGCCCCGGCGGTGATCGAGGCCTGGGAGGCGCGCGTGCCGCTCGTCGTCCTGACGGCGGATCGCCCGCCCGAGCTGCGCGAGGTCGGAGCCGGACAGGCGATCGACCAGGTCAAGCTCTACGGGTCGGCGGCGAAGTGGTTCTTCGAGGTCGGCACGCACGAGTGCACGCCACAGCGCGCGCGCTGGATGCGGATGCTCGCCTGCCGCGCCGTGTGGACCGCGCTCGAGGGACGCCCCGGGCCCGTGCACCTGAACTTCGCCCTGCGCGAGCCGCTCGTGCCTCCGCAGCAGCTCGCTGCGGACCCGCAACCGGGACGCGACGGCGGCCGGCCGTGGCTGCTGCGCGGCGGGCCCGGCCTGGATGCCGCGGCAGCCGGGCGCGCGCTCGCGGTCGTCGCGCGCGATGCGCACCGGCCGGTGGTCGTGGCGGGGCGCGCCGAGCCCGGCCTGGAGGCGATCGGCGCAGCCTGCGAGCGACTGGGCTGGCCGCTGCTGGCCGACCCGCTCAGCGGTGCGCGCCGCGGCGGCGCGGCGGTCGCCCATTACGACCTGCTGCTGCGCGGCGACGCGTTCACCGCAGCTCAGCGGCCCGACCTCGTCGTGCGCTGCGGCGACCTGCCGACGTCCAAGCCGTTGCGCACGTGGATCGACGGGCTCGGTTCCGACATCATGCAGCTCGCGTTCGATCCGCAGAGCAGCTGGCACGATCCGGCGGGGAGCCTGCACGCGATCCTCGCCGCCGACGCCGCGGCGACGCTCGTCGCGACCGCCGGGCACGCGCCGAGCGCCGACCCGGCGTGGCTCGCGGCCTGGCGCAAGGCCGATGCGCGGGCGGCGGGCGCGATCGACGGCGTGCTCGGCGACGAGCTCTCGGAGCCGCGCGTGGCGCGCGAGCTCGGCGCCCGCCTGCCGTCCGGCGCGACCCTGTTCGTGGCGTCCTCGATGCCCGTGCGCGACGTCGAGGGCTATACCGCCGTGCGCGCGGATGCGCCGCGCGTGCTGTGCAACCGCGGCGCGAACGGCATCGACGGCACGGTGTCGAGCGCGTTCGGCGCCGCCGCCGTGTGCGACGGCCCGGTGGTTCTGCTGATCGGCGACGTCGCGCTGGCCCACGACCTCGGCGGCCTGCTGGCCGCCCGCCGGCTCGGCCTGTCGCTGACGATCGTGCTGCTCAACAACGACGGCGGCGGGATCTTCGAGTTCCTTCCCGTGGCCGGTGAGCGCGACGCCTTCGAGGAGCACATCGCCACCCCCCACGGCCTGCACTTCGGCCACGCTGCGGCGCTGTACGGCTGCGAGTACGAGCGCGTGCAGACGGTCGGCGAGCTGCGAGCGGGGCTCGATCGAGCCCTGCCCGGACCGGGAACGACGATCCTCGAGGCGCGCAGCGACCGCGCGGCGAACCTCGCGCTGCACCGCGCGCTGGCGGCGGCGGTGGCGGCGGGCTGAGCGCGGTGCGCAGGATCGCGCAGCGCCCCGGTCCTCGCGCTACGTTGCATCCATGCTCCTCCTCCGCACCCGCCTCGTCACCGCCACGATCGCGGCGACGAGTGCCGTCGCGCTCGGCACCGTGGCCGCGCCGGCGCTCACCGTGCGTGCGACGCCGAAGAAGATCACGCCCGCCGGCGCCGGCGCCGTCAAGCTCGGCAAGACCCACGGACAGCTCGCCGCGGCTCGCCTCGTCGGCCGTATCGGCCCTGGTTGCGAGCTCGGCGGCCCGAATACCCGCTCGGCGCGGCTGCGTGCGCCGCTGAAGGGCTCGGTCGACTACACGCAGAGCTCGCCGCGCAAGGTCACCGTCGTGACGGTCCGCGGCGGCGCCACCGCGCGCGGCGTGGGCATCGGCGCGACCCGGGCCGCTGTCAGGCAGGCGTTTCCAAAGGTCGTCTTCGACCACGCGACCGACGAGACCTTCGCCATCACGCTTGCGAAGGTGCCCAGGAGCGGCGGAGGCCGTCTGCAGTTCGCGATCGACACGACCACGAAGAAGGTCACGCTGATCGGCATTCCACAGATCCCGTTCTGCGAGTAGGCACTCAGCCCGCGAGCACCGGCAGCAGCGCGGCGAGCTTGACGTCGGTCTCGGCGAGCTCGGCCGCCGGATCGGAGTCGCGCACGACGCCCACCCCCGCATAGCAGCGCGCGACCGACCCGCGCAGCAGCGCGCAGCGCAGCGCGACGCAGAACTCGCCGTCCTCGTTGGTGTCCGTCCAGCCGACGGGACCCGCGTACCAGCCGCGGTCCATGCCCTCCAGCGCGGGGATCAGCGGCGCGGCGACCTCATACGGCTCTCCGCCGACGGCCGGCGTCGGGTGCAGCAGGCCGGCGAGGCGCACCGCTGCGACCGGCTTGCGCAGCTGCGCGCGGATCGGCGTCGCGAGGTGCTGGATGTTGGCCATCCGCACGATCACCGGCTCGGGCGCGGCGGTGACCCACACGGCGTGGCGGCGCAGCGCGCGCTCGATCCGGTTCACGACGATCGCCTGCTCGCCGCGATCCTTGTCCGAGCGCAGCAGTCCCTCGCCGAGATGGTCGTCGACCGACGGGTCGGCGCTGCGGCGTGCCGAGCCTGCCAGCGCGAGCGTGCTCGCGCGCATCCCCTCGCGGCGGATCAGCAGCTCGGGGCTGGCCGCGAGGAAGACATCGTCGCCGCGACCGGCGCAGAACACGAAGCACGACGAGAAGCCCTCGCGCAGCACGCCGAAGACCGCCGCCGCGTCGTGCGGCGCCGGCGCATGGACCTGCACCTCGCGGGCGAGCACGATCTTCTCGAGGTCGCCGGCGCGGATGCGCTCGACGGCGCGCGCGACCGCGCCCTCGTAGTGCTCGGGCGGCGTGCTCGCCGCCACCGTGTAGCGCCCGACCGGGTCGGGATCGAGCAGCGGCAACGGGGCGCTGCGCAGCTCCCCGAGGCGCCGTTGCATCAGCGCGAGCAGCTGGTCGGCCGTGTCGTCGGCGCACGCGAGCGCCGCGATCGTCAGCAGCACCTCGTCGCCGCGGCGCGCGAGCGACACCTCCGGGACGTGCAGGGATGCGGGCGCGAACGCGGCCCAGTGCGGGCTGGCGCCGCCGTCGGGCGCGAACGCGAAGCCGCCGGTCGCAATCAGCCCCGCTCCGCGCGGGCCGTCGGGCGGATCGCAGATCGCCTCGCGCGCGAGCGCCCGCCAGCGGCCGGCGAGCTCGTCGAAGCGGCCGGCGCCACGCGACTCCAGGGCGACGACGCAGCCCAGCGCAGCGATCGCCGAGCGCTCGCGATCGGGCTGCTCGAGGCAGAACCACGGCTCGCCGGGCCGGCGGCACAGCAGCGCCACCGCGGAGGGGTCGACGTCACGCGCGAGGGCCACGGTCAGCGCCGCCAGCACGCCGGGCGAGCGACCCCGGCGCGCGCGGCGCACCGCCTGCTCCAGGCGCGTGAGAAGGAGGGCGCGCTCGGCTTCGGTGAGCGCGCGCAGCGCGGCGGTCGCCTCGCGCGGTGCGACGTGCTCGCTCATCGTCGACCCGGCGCGCGCGGTGTGTCGTTCTACGCGGCCATGGACCGCGTAGGACGACACACCCCCTCGGACCTGCGCAGCGGGGCGGCGGGGCCGCCGGCGGTCACGTCTCGCCGCGCCCGCGCGAGATCGCGATCTCGCCCGTGCGCATCATCTCGATCAGGCCGAAGGGGCGCACCATGCGCTCGAACGCCTCGACCTTCTCGGTCGTGCCCGTGATCTCGAGGATGACCGAGCGCCGCGTGACGTCCACGACCTTGCCGCGGAAGATCTCGCAGATCTGCATGACCTCAGCGCGCTGCGAGCCCTCGGCGGCGACCTTGAACAGCGCAAGCTCGCGCGAGACGGTGTCGCCTGGCTCGAGATCGCGGATCTTCAGGACGTTGATGAGCTTGTGCAGCTGCTTGGTGACCTGGTCGATCGGGTGCAGCGCGCCGTCGAGCGTGAGCGTGATGCGCGAGAGGTGCTCGTCCTCGGTCGGCCCGACGGTCAGCGTGTCGATGTTGAAGCCGCGCCGCGCGAACAGCCCGGCGACCCTCGTCAGGACCGCCGGCTTGTTCTCGACGAGGATCGACAGGACGTGCTTGCGGCCCGTGCGCAGGTTGGTCGTCGCCTCGAGATCGGCGAGGCTGAGGAGCTCCTTCGTCGCCGGTTCGCCCATCGCTCAGCCCACCATGTCGCGGGCGGGCTGGCCCGGGGAGATCATCGGATAGGTGTTCTCCTCACGCGTGACGCGGACGTCGACCATCACCGGACCCGGCGTCGCCAGGGCGGCCTTCATGTCGTCGACGAGCGTCGACTTCTCGGTCAGCCGCAGCCCCGTCGCGCCGTAGGCGTCCGCGACCTTGACGAAGTCCGGGAACGAGCCCATGTCGACGTGCGAGTAGCGGTTGTCCCAGAACAGCTCCTGCCACTGGCGCACCATGCCGAGATAGCCGTTGTTCATGATGAAGATCTTCACCGGGATCTCGTTCTGGGAGCAGGTCGCGAGCTCCTGCAGGTTCATCTGGATCGAGCCGTCGCCGGAGATGCAGACGACGGTCGCGTCGGGGCAGCCGACCTGCGCGCCCATCGCCGC
>Ga0208736_1000128_pt1 | contig 23569 bp, 23 predicted proteins | sample AntDryMetagUQ255_FD_188090 | JGI IMG/M metagenome (GOLD analysis project Ga0208736, IMG submission 188090) | Polar desert microbial communities from Antarctic Dry Valleys - UQ255 (SPAdes) | ecosystem: Environmental > Terrestrial > Soil > Desert | place: Antarctic Dry Valleys | collected 2008-12-31 | reverse complement strand
GCGCCCTCCCGAGTGAGCCGAGCGTGCTGAACGCATGATCGCCGGCCTCGTCTGCCTGGCGATCGTCCTCATAGCCGTCGTCCTGACGTTGCTGATCAGCCCGACCATCTACGGGGCGCTGTTCGCGGTGGTCGTGCTAGCCGGCGGCGCCTCGGTATGGCTGCTGCGCGTCAACTACGCCGAGGTCGAACGCGACCGCCACGACCAGGAGTGACGTCGGCCACCCGCCTGCCCCGCGGCCGATAGGGTCGCGCGTCGTGAGCGATCTGGCCGGCAGCAGGGACGTCGAGGAGCTGGCCGAGCTGGCCCACGCCGGCGGCCGGCTGTGCATCGACACCGAGTTCATGGGCGAAGGTCGCTACCGGACGCTGCTGTGCCTCGTGCAGGTCGCCGTCGAGGTCGGCGACGGCGTACGCATCGAGGTGCTCGACCCGCTCGACGACACGCTGGACCCGGGCCCGCTGGCCGCGGCGCTCGCCGACCCGGCGATCGAGATCGTCATGCACGCCGGCCGCCAGGACGTCGCGCTGCTGCGCCGCGTCTGGTCGACGCAGATCACGAATCTCTTCGACACCCAGCTCGCCGCCGGCTTCGCGGGGCTGCGCGCACAGCTCGGCTACGAGGCGCTGCTGCACGAGCTGCTCGGCGTGCGCCTGGCGAAGAGCGCGAGCTTCACCCGCTGGGACGCGCGGCCGCTGAGCGCCGAGCAGATCGACTACGCCCGCGATGACGTCCGCCATCTGCTGCAGGCCACGACGGCGCTGCAGGAGCGCCTCGCGCGGCTGGGACGCCTGGAGTGGGCGCGCGAGGAGTGCCTCGTGCTCGCGCAGGCCTCCGACGAGCGCGATCCCGACGTGATCTTCGCGCGTCTGCCGCGCGTCAACTCGCTCGATCCGAAGCTGCGGGCGATCGCCCGCGAGCTCGTGGTGTGGCGCGAGGAGGCGGCGCGCACGCAGGACCGCCCGATCCCGGCGGTGCTCAGCGACGCGGCGCTGATCGAAGTGGCCAAGCGCCGTCCGAGCGCGATGGGCCAGCTCGAGCAGATCCGCGGCATCAACGAGCCGACGCTGCGCCGCCGCGGCCGCGCGATCCTCGAGGCCGTGCAGCGCGGGCGCGAGCGCCCGCCGATCGCGGTCGAGGGCGAACGTCCGGCACAGCCGAGCGCGCTCGACGCACCCGTCATCGCGCTCGCCGAGGCGCTCGTGCGCGCACGCGCGCTGCAGGAGGAGCTCGCCTACGAGCTGATCGCCGCGCGCGCCGACCTGCAGGCGATCGTGCTCGCGATGCGCGACGGCGCTGCGCTGCCCGAGGTCCGCACCCTGCGGGGCTGGCGCCGCGAGGTCGTCGGCGACGAGCTGCTCGAGCTGCTCGACGGGCGCCGCTCGCTCACGATCGGTCCCGACCGCCACGTCGCGGTCACCGAACGCTGAGACCTGGCGAACGGCGCCGGGTTCACCGCTGCGGTACTGGTCGAGGCGGCTCTCGTCTCGCGCCCTGATGGCCGTGCCTCGGCCTACGCCTTCGCGGCGATCGCCTCGCGCACCGACTCGCGCAGCTGCGCGGGCTTGTTGGCCTTCGGCGTCCAGCCCTCGGCGGCGAGGCGAACTGCCTCCTTCTCGAGCTGCGACGGCGGCAGGTTCGACATCAGCAGGATCGCGGTTGCGGGCGACAGCTCGCGCACGTCGCGCACGAGATCCGCCGGCTCGGGCACGTCGGGCAGCAGCAGGTCCAGCAGCAGGATGTCCGCCTGGCAGTGCGCCAGCGCCTCGACCAGCTCCCTGCCGCTGCTCGTCGCGGAGACGACCTCCATGTCGCCATCCTCCTCGAGCACCTGCCGCAGAAAGAACTTGACGGCTCTGGCGTCGTCGCAGAGCGCGACCCGGATCGAGGTGGGCACAGCGCGGCTATCCCGACGCCGGGCCCGTCAGGCCCTGGTCGCTCAGGAACTCGCCGGCGACCTGCTCCGGCGAGCGCTTCTCGATCTCGACCTTCTTGTTCAGCGCCTGCATCGCCGGGGTCGTCAGCAGCGCGCTCACGGAGTCGAGCGTGGCGGCCAGCCGCGGCCCGTGCGCCTTCAATGCCTTCTTGCTGACGAGCGGGACGACGTTCTGCTTGGCGAACACGCCCTCGGGATCGTGCAGCAGCGTGTAGCGGCCGCCCGCGAGCTGGGGATCGGTCGTGAACACCCCGGCCACGTCGATCCTGCCGCGGTCGAGCTGGGCGTACTGGCGACCCGCTTCCAATGGCTTGAGGCTCAACTGCAGCCCGTAGCGCGCGTCCAGCCCGACGAGGCCCTCGAAGCGGTTGGCGAACTCCGGCAGGGCTCCGAGCCTGGGAGCGGGCCGCAGCCGCTTCAGGTCCCGGATGCTGCGCACGCGCTCGCGCCGGGCGAACGACCTCGTGACGGCCAGCGCGTTCTCGTTGCTCAGCCGCGCGGGCTTCAGCAGCGTGAAGTCCCGGCTCTCCTCCTTGGACTTGGCGAGCAGGTAGGCGGCTCGCGGGCTCGCCGGCCGGGTGCGGATGTTGTCGACTTCCGACAGCAACACGCCGATGTACTCGGGGTACAGGTCCAGCGACCCGTCGCGCAGAGCGGCGTTGGTCAGCTCCGTCGATCCCACCCTGGACTGCAGCTCGACCTTCAGTCCCTTGGCCTCCAGCGCTTGGCGGTAGAGCTCTCCGAGGATCACCGACTCCGTGAAGTTCTTCGTCCCGATGCGCACCGGCCCGTGCCCCGCCTGCTGCGGTGGCCCGGGGTCCTGCTGGCCACCGCAGGAGGCGACCATGAGCGCCAGGCTCAGCGCGAACCCCGTCACGACCTGGCGCATGCCCTAGCTCCCCGCCCCGACCGGCGTCTGCACGGCGGCCGCGAGCTCGTCGTCGCGCACCTCGGCGGCCGGCATGGTGAAGGAGAAGACGCTGCCCTCGCCGGGGCTGCTCGACACCCAGATGCGCCCGCCGTGCTGCTCGACGATGCGCTCGCAGACGGCGAGGCCGATGCCCGTGCCCGGGTAGTCCTCCTCGCCGTGCAAGCGGCGGAAGGGCTCGAAGATGTGCTGCGTGTACTCGGGTTGCATGCCGATCCCGTTGTCGCGGATCGAGAAGCGCCACATCGCGCCGTCGGGCTCGGCTTCGATGCTCACCTGCGGATCGTCGCGCGTGAACTTGACGGCGTTGCCGACGAGGTTCTGAAAGATCCGGCAGAGGCTCGTGCGGTCCGCAAGCACGACGGGCAGCGGACCGACCCGCACGCGCGCGCCGGCGGTCTCGATCGCGCCCGCCAGCGCCTCCAGCGCCTGCTTGAGCACCACGTCGGCGTGCAGGGCCTCGACGGCCAGCTCGCCGCGGCCTGCACGGGAGTACTCGAGCAGGTCGCGGATCAGCACGCGCGCCTGCTGCGTCGCCCCGCGGATGCCGTCGATCAGCTCGTGGCCCTCCCCCGTCTCGCTGCCATGACGGCGTTCGAGCAGTTCGGCGTACATCGAGATCGTCGTCAGCGGCGCCTGCAGATCGTGCGACGTCACGGAGGCGAACTGCTCGAGCTCCGCGTTGGAGCGCTGCAGCTCGGTATTGGAGCGCTCGAGCTCGGACCGGCCGCGCTGCAGCGAGTCGGCCATCGTGTTGAACCCGCGCGCGAGCTCGCCGATCTCGTCCGCGCGGTCGGCGGGAACGCGCGTGTCGAGGTCTCCCGCCGCGATGCGCCCGGTTGCCCGCGCGACCCTGACGACCGGTCGCACGACCGCGCGGCGCAGGTACAGCGTGCCTGCGACGACGACGATCAGCACGAGCCCGAGCCCTCCGATCCCGAACGCGATCGCGGCGGCGGACTGCGCCTCGGCGTCGTCCTCGCGCCGGCGGACGATGGTGCGCTCGCGGCTCGCCAGGTTGCGCAGCGACGCGCTGAGGGCCGCGATCAGGTCGCGGCGGTCGGTGTAGAAGAGCTGGTTTCTGGCGACCTTGGGCCGCGTGCGCGCGACGATGATCAGCGCGTTCGCACGGATCGCGTAGCTCTTGATCATCGCGCCGATCTCGCGCACCCGTTCACGCTGGCCGCGATCGTCGGAGAGCTGCGCCGCAAGCGCGCGCTGCTGGACCGGAAAGGCCGCGAGCCGGTTGGTCACCGGCTCCAACGGGCGCGTGGGCTTGCGAACGTAGTCGCGCAGGTCGTTCTCGATCGCGAACAGCGACGTCTGCAGGCGGCTGGTCAGCGTGAGCGCCTCCTGCGATGCGAACGCGATCCGCGCGGCGTCGCGCTGGCCGGTCACGGCGATGATCAGCAGGACGAGGGTCGCGCCGAGCAGCACCGCGACCGTGGTGCTGAGCACCAGTACCCGCTTGGTGATCTGAGTCCTGATGCTCCGTCGCAGCATGTACGCCTTCGCCCGCCCTGGTTTTTCGGAACTGTACCCGTGACCGCACGCGTCGCGGAGCGGCGGTGTTCGGTTATCCGCCGCGGGGGTACGGCCAGCCGTATTGAGGTCCCCGCCCGGTGTGCCGACAATCACACAGTGCCCCGCACGATTCTCATCGTCGACGACCACACCGCGTTTCGCAGGACGGCGCGGGCGCTGCTCGAGGCCGACGGCTACGACGTCGTCGGCGAGGCGCCCGACGGACGCGCGGGGCTGCATGCCGCGCTGGACCTCAAGCCCGACGTCGTGCTGCTCGACGTGCGCCTGCCCGACATGGACGGCTTCGCGGTCGCGCTGCGCCTCGCCGCCGGCAGCGGGGGACCGGCCGTGATCGTCACGTCGAGCTCCGACGACCCGCTGTACCCCGCTCGCGCCGCCCGCAGCGGCGCCCGCGGCTTCGTCGCCAAGCACGACGTCTGCGGCGCGGCGCTCGATCGCGTGCTCGGCTGACGAATCCGCCACGGGCCGGCCCGTCCTGCGAGTCTTACGCCCATGCGCGTCGTGCTCGCCGACGACTCCGTCCTGCTGCGAGCAGGCCTCGCACGCCTGCTCGAGGACGCGGGCTTCGAGGTCGTCGCCCAGGCGTCCGATGCCGAGGACCTGCTGCGCAAGGTGCGCGCGCACCGCCCCGCGGTCGCGGTGACCGACATCCGCATGCCGCCGACGCAGACCGACGAGGGCCTGCGCGCCGCGCAGCAGATCCGCCGCGAGATGCCGGAGATCGGCGTGATGGTGCTGTCGCAGTACATCGACGAGGGTTACGCGGTCGAGCTGCTGCAGGGCAGCGCCGAAGGGGTCGGCTATCTGCTCAAGGACCGCGTCGCCGACATCGATGCCTTCACGGACGCCCTGCGGCGCGTCGGCGAGGGCGGCTCGGTGCTCGATCCGGAGGTCGTCTCGCAACTGCTCGGGCGCCGCCGCGGGGACGACCCGCTGGATCGCCTGACCCCGCGCGAGCGCGAGGTTCTCGGCCAGATGGCGCAGGGGCGCTCCAACAGCTCGATCGCCCGCGAGCTCGTCGTCACCGAGCGCGCGATCGAGAAGCACGTGACGAGCATCTTCAGCAAGCTCGGGCTGTCGGCGGCCGACGACGGCCACAGGCGGGTGCTGGCCGTGCTGCGCTACCTCGAGGGCTGACCGCGCCAGGAGGCCCGCGAGCCCCGGCGGGCCGCGACCGATGACTTGCCGAGCTCGCGGCCGTCTGAGTGGTGTGGCAAACCGTACCCACAGACACCGGCTGTCCCCCTGGCGGCGGTCCCGGCGCGCTGGGAGCCTGGGTCTCATGCGATGCCCTCCCCTCGGACGCACCACCGGGGTGGGCAACCGGCCCGCATCCCCCGAGGCCGTCTCGGCGGACCCGCATGCAGCGCCGGCGGCGGTCGCCCTCCTCCCCGACCGCCGCCGGTTGGCTGTGCGGCTGGCGGCCGTCGCCGCGGCGCTCGCAGCGCTCGGCCTCGCGGTCTCGTCGCTGCCCGGCCTCGACGCGGTGCGCGAGCAGCTGGCCGGCGCGTCGTTGGGCTGGCTCGCGCTCGCCGGCGCCCTGCAGGTGGGCTCGTGCCTCGCGTACGTCGTCGTCTTTCGCGGCGTCTTCTGCCGCCGGCTGCCCTGGCGGCTGAGCTACGAGGTCGCGATCGCCGCCCAGGGAACGAACGTGCTGCTGCCATCGGGCGGCGCCGGCGGCCTCGCCGTGGCTGCCTGGGCACTGCGGCGCACGGGCATGCCCGCCGAGCGGATCGCCCGGCGCACCGTCGCCTTCTACCTGCTGACGAGCTCCGTGAACTTCTGCACCGCGGTGCTCGCGGGAGGGCTGCTCGCGCTCGGGATCCTCGCCGGCGGCGGCTCGCTGGCGCTTACGGCCGGCCCCGCGGTGGCCGCCGCCCTCGTGATCGCCGCCGTGCTCGCGCTGCCACGGGTGCTCGCGTCCGACAGCGCGGCGCGACCGCGGACCGGACGCGTCGGCCGGCTCCTCGTGTCGGCGCGCGGCGCGCTGAACAGCGGCATTCGCGATGGCGTCCTGCTCGCGCGCAGCCGCAACCCGCAGATCCTCGGCGGCGCGATCGGCTTCATGGTCCTCGACGCGGCCGCGCTGCTGGCCGCGTTCGCCGCGATCGGCCCGGTCCCGCCGGTCGGCGTGCTGCTGCTCGCCTACGTCGTCGGCCAGCTCGGCGGGCTGATCCCGCTGCCCGGTGGCGTCGGCGGCGCCGACGGCGGCCTGATCGCCGCGCTCGTCGTCTACGGAACCCCGCTGACGAGCGCCGCGGCGGCCGTGCTCGCCTACCGCGCCTTCCAGCTCGGCCTGCCGGCGCTGCTGGGCGGTCTCGCGGTGGCGCGCCTGCCCCGCGTCGTGCAGCGCGCGCCGGACACCGGCATGCTGTGCGAGCCGCAGCCGCAGGCGTCACGCCGTGGCGGCGCACGGACGCCGCGGGTCGCGGCCGGCGCCCAGGCCTCGACGGCCTAGGCTCAGGCGGGCGCCGCGCGAGGCCGGGCCGGCTCGCGACGGCCGGCCAGCAGGTAGGCCGCGACGACGCCGCCGATCGCGCCGAACAGGTGCGCCTGCCAGGAGATCCGCTCCTGCGGCAGCAGCCCCTGCAGCAGGCCGATGCCGAAGATCGCCACGACGGCGACGCCGACGGCGATCTCCATCAGGCGACGGCTGAGGATCCCGCGGGTGACGAGATAGGTCGCGTAGCCGAAGACCACGCCGCTCGCGCCGAGATGGACCTCGTTGGATGGAGCGACGAGCCACACGCCGAGCCCGCTGACGACGGCGACGACGAGCGTGACGAGCGCCACGCGGACGAGCCCGCCGAATGCGATCGCCGCGCCCATCACCGCGAACGGGATCGTGTTGGACAGCAGGTGGCCGAAGCCGACGTGCAGAAACGGCGCCGACAGGATCTCCGGCAGCCCGCCGACGTCGCGCGGGTGGATGCCGAAGTCGTCGAGCCGCTGCCCCGCCGCGAGATCGATGACCTCCGTCACCCACATCACCGCGATCATCGCGGCGACGAGCTTCAGCGCGGCGCTGCGGTCGCTGTCCAGCCGGTCGGCCATGCATCCAAAGGTAGCGGCCGGCGGGGCGCGCAGCTGAACACATTGCGCGGGGGGAGGGCGCTCCCCCCGCTGTGACCTCCCGTGACGCCCTCCGCAGGTGAAGGCTGGCTCGACCGCCACCCCACCGACAGGAGGACCTCATGTCATACACATCGACAACGACGACCGCAGGCGCCATGGACGCCGTGGACCGATGACGCTCCCCGAGCTGAAGGCATCGCTGAAGCTGCACGAGCGCCGCCACCGGTCCGCGAGCATCAAGCTCACGCTCGAGCGCCGCCGCGCGCACGCCGACGGTCTCGTGACCACGGCGGAGGCGGCGAAGATCCGCCCCCTGGAGCGCCGCGTGCGCGAGGAGCGCGCCCTGATCCACAGGCGCAGGGAGCAGATCCGGGCGAAGGAGGGTCTCAGCGGCGCGCTGTTCCTGCCGGGCGTCGAACGGATCGACGGCAACCACGCCGGGGTCTTCCTCCCGTCGCCGCCGAAGCTCGTCTGGCACTCGACGGAGGGCTCGTCGATCGCCGGCGCGGTGGGCGCCTACAGGCAGCACAACTCGTGGCCGCACTTCACGCTGGATCCCGAGAGCGGCCGTCTCGTGCAGCACCTGCCGATGAACCGCGCGGGGCGCGCGCTCGAGCACCGCGCCAACACCGTCGACACCAACCGGCTGCGCGTGATCCAGGTCGAGCTCGTCGGCTTCGCCAAGGACAGCGCAGGCTGGAGCGCCGCGCGCTATGAGCGGATCGCCCAGCTCGCCCGCAAGATCGAGGCGGCCACCGGCGTCCCGCGCAAGGCGTTCGCGAAGTTCACGCTGCAGGGCGAACGGCTCAGCGAGTCCGCGTGGTTGCACGGCACCGGCCACTGCGGCCACCAGCACGTCCCCGGCAACAACCACACCGATCCGGGCGCACTGCGCATCGATCGCATCATCTAGAGGAGGCAGACAGCATGTCCGACCAATCAGACCACGACCACGACCACGGGGCCGTCGAGCACATGGACGCGGCGGCCACGCTCCCCGAGCGCGAGCCGGTGCGCGTCTACGGCACCACGCCCGCGACGATCCTCGGCCTGGGCGGCGCGATCACCGCCATGGGCGTCGGCTCGCCGCTGACGGCGCTCGGCTGCGCGACGGCGATCGTCGTCGTCACCGCGATCCTCGAGCTCGTCAGGGCGCAGGTCTCGCCGGCGCCGACCGGTCCGTTCGCGATGCCGGCCCCCGACCCGGCGTGACGATGCATGGGTGACGCGGGGGAGCGGCCGCAGGGCCGCTCCCCGCCCACCGCGGTCGCCGCAGCGCTCTGAGCGGTGGCCTGCGAGTGGTCGATGTGCAACGGCGGCTGTCGACAGCGCGTCCAGATGGGTGCGATCTCAAACGTTGTCGGCGGACGACAGGTACAACTCCGTGGTATGGCTGCGTCCGAGGCGACGGTCGTCGAAGCCGGCGACCGGGAGGTGCGCGTTTCGAGTCCCGACCGCGTGATATTCCCGAGCACGGAGCGCACGCCCGCGATCACCAAGCTCGACGTCGTCAGGTATTACCTCGCGGTCGGCGACGGCATCATGCGCGCGCTCGCGCGGCGGCCGACGACGCTCGAGCGCTGGCCGAAGGGGGTGCACCCGGGCATCGTCCTGTCGACGCGCGAGAAGGGGGGCGGCGACGCCTTCTTTCAGAAGCGGATACCGCGCGGGGCGCCGGATTACGTGCAGACCGCCCGGATCGAGTTCCCCTCGGGCCGCCACGCGGACGAGATCTGCCCCACCGAGCTCGCGGTCGTCGCCTGGGCCGCGCAGATGGGCACGGTCACCTTCCACCCGTGGCCGGTCCGCCGCGACGACGTCGACCATCCGGACGAGCTGCGCCTCGACCTCGACCCGCAGCCTGGCACGGACTTCTCCGACGCCCTGCGCGTCGCCGCCGAGGCGCGCGCGCTGCTCGGCGACCTCGGTTACGTCGGGTTTCCCAAGACCTCTGGCGGCCGAGGGATCCACATCTACGTCCGGATCGAGCCACGCTGGTCGTTCACCGACGTCCGCCACGCAGCCATCGCCTTCGGCCGCGAGCTCGAGCGGCGCCTGCCCGGCCAGGTGACCACGAACTGGTGGAAGGAGCAGCGCGGCGAGCGGATCTTCGTCGACTACAACCAGAACGCCCGCGACCGCACCATCGCCTCCGCCTACAGCGTGCGGCCGAAGGCCGGTGCGCCCGTCTCGGCGCCCGTCACCTGGGACGAGCTCGCGGGCGTCGTCCCCGAGGACTTCACCGTCGTGACGATGCCCGCGCGCTTCGCGGACGTCGGCGATCGCCACGCCGCGATCGACGACGTCGTCCACTCCCTGCAGCCGCTGCTGGACCTCTACGAGCGCGACGCAGCGGAGGGCCGTGGCGACATGCCCTATCCACCGGATTATCCGAAGATGCCGGGAGAGCCCAAGCGCGTGCAGCCCTCGCGCGATCGCGATCGCCCGCGCTAGCAACGGCGCGGTGACCGCGGCTACGGGGCCTGCGGCAGCCGCTTGGCGCCGCGCCTGGCCCGCGGAGCGGAGGGCGGCGGCACGACCGGCCCGATGTCCCCATCGGGGGCCTCGTCGAGATCGACGATCACCGGCGCGTGATCGCTGGGCCCAGGACCCTTGCGGGCGTGCCGGTCGACCCATGCGGCCCGCACGCGGTTGGAGATCGGGCCGCCCGCCAGGATGAGGTCGATCCGCATCCCGAGGTCCTGGTGAAACATCCCGGCGCGGTAGTCCCAGTAGGTGAACAGGCGCTCGTGATCCGGCCAGCGGTCGCGAACGACGTCGCGCAGGCCGAGCGCCTGCAGCTCGGCGAGCGCTGCGCGCTCGGGGGGCGTCACGTGGGTCTGGCCGACGTAGGCGTCGGGGTCGAAGACGTCGTCGTCGGTCGGCGCGATGTTCATGTCGCCGCAGATGACGCTCCCCTGCGGGTCGGCGGCGACCATCTCCCGCAGCGAGGCGAGCCACGCGAGCTTGTAGTGGTAGTGCTCGGAGTCGGGCGCGCGCCCGTTGGGCACGTAGACCGAGGTCACCCGGAGCCCGTCACAGGTGGCCGACACGGCGCGCGCCTCCTGATGCGGAAACCCCGGCGCGCCGGGGAGGCCTGTGACGACGTCCTGCAGCCCGACGCGCGAGAGGATCGCCACGCCGTTCCACGTCGCCTCGCCGTGCGCCGCCACGGCGTAGCCGCGACCTTGCAGCTGCGCGCCGAGCAACGCGGCGAAGGCGTCGTCGGCGAGCTTGGTCTCCTGCAGGCACACGACGTCCGGCCGCCGCTCGTCCAGCCACGCCAGCAGCCGCGGCATGCGCTGCCTGACCGAGTTGACGTTCCACGTCGCGATGCGCACGCAGCGCACGTTAACCGCTGCGGGCGCAGGGGCTTGCGCCTCCCGCGGCGGACCGGCGGCCCGCTCGCGCAATGGCGGCGGCGCGACAGGCGGCGACTACTTGATCTGGTCGTAGATGCTGAACAGCGGCAGGTACATCGAGATCACGATGAAGCCGACGATCCCGCCGACGAAGACGATCATCACCGGCTCGAGGATCGAGGTCAGCGCCTTGACGGACGCGGCCACCTGGTCCTCGTAGAAGTCGCCGATCTTCGTGAGCATCGTCGTCAGGGCGCCGGTCTCCTCGCCGACCTTGACCATGTGGCCGACCATCGCGGGGAAGACCGGCGAGTCCATCAGCGGCTGGGCGATCGTGCCACCGCCCTTGACGCTCGTCGTGACGTTCGCCATCGCCTCCTCGACGACGATGTTGCCCGCCGTCTGCGACGTGATGTCGATCGCCTGCAGCAGCGGCACGCCGGCGCCCATCAGCGCGGAGAACGTGCGCGACCAGCGGGCCAGCGCGACCTTCTGGAAGATGTCGCCGATCTTGAACGGCACGCGCAGCAGGAAGCGCTGCCACAGGGCGCGGCCCCTGGGCGTCTTCTTCCACTTCAGGAAGCCGAACGCAAACCCGATCGATCCGAGGATCAGCAGGTACCAATAGCCCGTGACGACGTTGGAGATGCCCATGACGAACGCCGTCATGGCGGGCAGCTTGGCGTCGCCGAGCTCCTCGAAGACGCCGGCGAACACGGGGACGATGAAGGCGACCATGCCGAGCATCACGGCCATCGCGAAGACCAGGATCACGATCGGATAGGCCATCGCGGACTTCACCTGACGGCGCAGCGACTCCTCCTTCTCGAGCTGGTCGGCGATGCGTATCAGCGATTCCTCGAGCAGGCCGCCGGTCTCCCCCGCGCGCGTCATCGCGACGAACAGCGGGCCGAAGGTCTTGGGGTGGCGCTCGAGCGCGTCCGACAGCGGCAGGCCGGCCTCGACGTCCTTGCGGACGTCGACCAGCACCTCCGTGAGCTTCTTGTTCTCCGTCTGCGACTCGAGCACGTACAGCGCGCGCAGGATCGTCATGCCGCTGGACACCATCGTCGCAAGCTGGCGCGACAGGATCGCCAGGTCGCCGATCTTGATGCGGTTTGCCCACGGCAGCTCGATGTCCTTCGACGCACGGCTCTTCTCGGCGATGTCGAGGACGATCAGGCCCTTGGCCTTCAGCTGATCGGCGACCGACTGCTTGGACTCGGCGTCGACCTCGCCCTTGGCCTGCTGGCCGAGCAGGTCGATCGCCCGGAAGACGTAGGTGCTCATCAGAGAGCGAAGGTGCCCGCGCCGAGCAGGCGGCGAAGCTCCTCCGGGGTCGAGGATCGAGCCTCCGCGAGCTGCTGGGTGATCTTGCCCGAGCGCACGAGCGTGGCGAGCGCGGCGTCCATCGTCTGCATGCCGATGTTGCCTCCGGTCTGCAACGAGGAGTAGATCTGGTGGGTCTTGCCTTCACGGATGAGGTTGCGGATCGCCGGCGTGGCGAGCAGCACCTCGCAGGCGGCGACGCGGCCGGCGCCGTCGGCCGTCGGCAGCAGCTGCTGGGTGACGATCCCCTGCAGCGCGACCGACAGCTGCACGCGCACCTGCTGCTGCTGGGAGGCGGGAAACACGTCGATGATGCGGTCGATCGTCTGCGGCGTGTCCTGCGTGTGCAGCGTCGCGAACACGAGATGGCCGGTCTCGGCGGCGGTCAGGGCGGTGTGGATCGTCTCGAGGTCGCGCATCTCGCCGACGAGGATCACGTCGGGGTCCTGGCGCATGGCGGCCTTCAGGCCCATCGCGAAGGACTGCGCGTCCGAGCCGATCTCGCGCTGGTTGACGATGCACTTCTTGTGGGCGTGAAGGAACTCGATCGGGTCCTCGATCGTCATGATGTGCTCTTCGCGCGTCGAGTTGATCTCGTCGACGACGGCGGCCAGCGAGGTCGACTTGCCCGAGCCGGTCGGTCCCGTGACGAGCACGAAGCCGCGCGGCTTCTTGGCCATGTCGTGCAGGGCGGTGGGCATCCCGAGCTCTTCGAGCGACTTGATCACGGCCGGGATCAGGCGAAACGCTGCCCCGATCGCCGCGCGCTGGTAGTAGGCGTTGACGCGGAAGCGCGCCCGCCCGGGGATCGAGTAGGCGAAGTCGAGCTGCCAATCGGTCTCCAGGCGCTGACGCTGGTCGTTGGAGAGGATCGAGTAGATGAGCTCGCGCGTCATCTCGGTCGTCATGACCGGGTAGTCGTCCAGGGCCGTCAGGCGCCCGCGCACGCGGACGGTCGGACGTGCTCCCGCCGTCAGGTGCAGGTCCGAGGCGTTGCGCTCGATGACCTCGAGCAGCAGATCCGCGAAGTCGATGTTCATTGCGGCGGCTATCGACGGTGGCCGTGCGCCACAGCGCCTTATCCCCGCGAAATGGACGACCGTATGATCCGCCGACCGGTGGCCGACTCAAGCAAGCGCTCAAGACCCGACCAGCCGGCCGACCGAAACCCCTGGCGGGTCGAGGGCGGCCGCGAGCCCGAAGAGGCGCCCAAGCCCGCGCGCCAGGGCATGCCGCGGCCGCCCGGATCGCGTCGCTTCTGGTACGTCCTGCTCGCGGTCCTCGTGGCGAACATCGTCATCGGCCAGCTGATCCCGTCGGATGCCGACGAGCGCATCGCCGTCCCCTACACGTTCTTCCGCGCGCAGGTCCAGGCGGGCAACGTCAAGGAGGTCAACGCCAAGGACGACGTCATCCAGGGCGCCTTCAAGCGCGAGACGAGGTTCAAGAAGAAGGGGCCCGAGAAGGACTTCGAGACCGTTCGCCCGGCCTTTGCCCAGGACGACGAGCTGCTGAAGCTGCTGCTCGAGAGCAAGGTCGAGGTCAACGCGCGGCCGATCGCCGAGGGCCGCGGGTTCCTCGCGACCCTGCTGATCTCCTTCGGTCCCACGCTGCTGATCGTCGGCCTGCTGATCTACTTCCTGCGGCGCAGCGCGAGCATGGCGGGCGGCGGCGCCATGGCGCTCGGGCGCTCGAAGGCCAAGCGCTACGACGCCTCGGCGCTGCGCGTCACCTTCGAGGACGTCGCCGGGATCGACGAGGTCGAGGAGGAGCTCGTCGAGATCGTCGACTTCCTCAAGAACCCCGACCGCTATCGCCGGCTCGGCGCCGCGATCCCCAAGGGCGTCCTGCTGTCGGGCCCGCCGGGCACGGGCAAGACGCTGCTGGCGCGCGCCGTCGCGGGCGAAGCCGACGTGCCGTTCTTCAGCCTCAGCGCGTCGGAGTTCGTCGAGATGGTCGTCGGCGTCGGAGCGTCGCGCGTGCGCGACCTCTTCGAGCAGGCCAAGAAGGAGGCTCCGGCGATCATCTTCATCGACGAGCTCGACGCGATCGGACGCGCGCGCGGTGGCGGCGGCGGCGGCTTCGGCGGCCACGACGAGCGCGAGCAGACGCTCAACCAGATCCTCACCGAGATGGACGGCTTCACCGGCTCGGAGGGCGTGATCGTGCTCGCCGCCACCAACCGCCCGGAGGTGCTCGACCAGGCGCTGCTGCGCCCGGGCCGCTTCGACCGCCGCCTGACCGTCAACCCGCCCGACAAGGACGGGCGCCGGATGATCCTCGAGATCCACACCCGCTCGGTCCCCCTGGGAGAGGACATCGACCTCGACCGCACCGCCGCCTCGACGCCGGGCATGGTCGGCGCCGACCTGCGAAACCTCGTCAACGAGGCGGCGCTGATCGCCGCCCGGCGCGATCACACCGCGGTCTCCAACGCCGACTTCGCCGACGCGCTGGAGCGCATCATCCTCGGCGCCGAGCGCCGCATCACGCTGTCGTTGGAGGAGCGCGAGCGCACCGCCCATCACGAGGCCGGCCACGCCGTCCTGGGCATGCTCGAGCCGGGCGCGGACCCCGTGCGCAAGGTCTCGATCGTTCCCCGCGGGCGCGCGCTCGGCGTGACGTTCCAGTCGCCCTCGACCGACCGCTACGGCTATGACGCCCGCTACCTGGAGGGCCGCATCGTCGGCGCGCTCGGCGGCCGCGCGGCGGAGGAGCTCGTCTACGGCAACGTCACGACGGGCGCCGAGTCCGACCTCGAGCAGGTCACGCACATCGCGCGCCAGATGGTGGGGCGCTGGGGCATGTCGGACGTCATCGGCCTCGTCTCGGTGATCCCGGCCCCGGGGGAGGAGCAGTTCTACGGGCCCGGCGGGGCGGTTCAGGTCTCCGACGACACGCGCGAGCTCGTCGACCGCGAGGTGCGGCGGATCGTCGAGGGCTGCTATGACCGCGCGCGCCGCACGCTGGCTGCCAACCGCGGGCGCCTGGACTCGCTGACCGCGGCGCTGCTCGAGCACGAGACGCTCGACGAGGACGACGCGCTTCGCGCCGCCGGCTTCGAGGTCAAGCCCGCGACGGCGGAGTCGCCTCCGGCCCAGGCCGCCATCGCGCAGACCTCCGAGCCGCCGCCCGAGGCCGAGGAGCGTTCGCCGGCAGACGGATGAGCAACTGCCGGCAAGTGCTACAGTGCGACGCACAATGTCCGAGAATGTCGGCGTTCGCGAACTGCGCCAGAACCTGAGCAAGTACCTCGATCGCGTCAAGGCCGGCGAGGGACTCGTCGTCACCGAGCACGGTCGTGAGGTCGCGCATCTCGTGCCAGCCGGCATGGATGGCTACAAGGAGCTTGCTGCGCGGTTCGGCGCGAGCCTGCCGGTTGAGTCGCTGGAATCGATCGTGGCTGGGCTTGCGCCCCGCGGTGCTCCCGCCGGCACCACGGATGCGTTCCTCGCCGAGTCGCGAGCGCCACGCGACCGCTGAAGATGGCGACCGTCTACGTCGACACGAGCGTGCTCGGACGCGTGCTGCTCGGCGAGCCCGACACGACGGCCATCCTCCGCAGTCTCGACGCCTTCGAACTGCGAGTCGCCAGCCGGCTGATGCGCGTCGAGCTGCGCCGCCTCGGATTGCGCACTGGCCTTCTCGCCGAAGCCGATCGGCTGTTGACCGGCGTCGCGCTGCTCCCCGTCGACGACAGCCTGCTCGCAGCTGCCGAGTCCGTCGCGCCGCCGACCGTCGCGACCCTCGACGCGATACACCTCGTGACCGCGCTTCGGTTGTCCAGCGTGCAGCGACTCGACGCGATCATGACGTACGACATGCGGCTGGCAGGCGGTGCGCGAGACCACGGGCTCGCGGTCCTCGCGCCAGCCTGAGAAGCGGCAACCCGCCACATGCCCAGAAGCTTGCGGACACGCCTCTAGGATGCGGGGCGTGACCATCAGTGACGACGCGCTGACGACGATCAGCGGCTGGACCGAAGACGACCTCTCCGCAGGCGACGACGTACGCGCCACGGGCGCGCTGTATGCGGGCGCCGCGCTCGAGCAGCTTTCGCTGATCGAGCTCGTCGAGCGCCTCAACGAGCTCAACCAGAACAAGATGGTCTCGATCGGAGCCGGCGAGGCATCCAACCTCCTGCACGAGTTCTGGGACAAGGGCTACAAGCGCATGCCCGCGCGTCGCCGCAAGGCGGTGTTCGCGCGCGTGTTCGGCGCACCCGCGGGCGAGGCAACCGATCCCGCCGCCTCCAACGACGAGTTCTCCGGCCTCTGGCAGACGCTCGTCGATGAGCTCGCCGAGGGCTCCTCCGAGACGGTCGCGCCGGCCGCCGGCGCACTGCGCGACAACCTCGCCGAGCACACCGACGACGCCACCACGAAGGCGGCCGTCGAGTTGCAGACGGCATACGGCGAGATCGCCGCGTTGCTCTCGGACATGGAGCTGCGTGCGGCCTATGGACGGGCCGACGACATGTGGCAGGTCATCGAGCGGATCATGGAGGACTTCGGCGGCGGCCCCGACGTCCAGCGCGCGCAGACGCTCGCCATGTCGGGCGCGACGATCCTGCGCCGCCTGCCCGAGCTGTGCGCCGACGGCCACGCCGACGCGCAGCTCGTCACAGCCGCCAAGGCCTGGCTCGCCGCGGACAAGTCCGCGGCGTAGGTCTCACTCGGTGACCGCGGCGCCCGTGCCGGTCACACGGGTGACCTCGGCGATCGAGGTCAGCCCGAGACGCACCTTCTCCAGGCCGTCGTCGCGCAGCAGGCGCATGCCCTGGCGCACGGCGACCTCGGCGAGCTCCGGGGCGGGAGCGCGCGCCAGCGCGAGCTTGCGGATCTCGTCGGTCACCTGCAGCACCTCGTAGAGCCCGATCCGGCCCTTGTAGCCGGAGTGGCTGCAGCGCGGGCAGCCCTGCGCGTTGTAGGCCTCCATGTCGAACTGGCTGCGGATGCCGTTGGCGCGCAGCACGGCGGCGCTGATGATCTGGCGCTCCTTGCAGTACTGGCAGAGCTTGCGCGCGAGGCGCTGGGCGACCACGCAGTCGATCGCCGACGCGACGAGAAACGGCTCGATGCCCATCTCGACGAGCCGCGTCACGGCGCTGGCGGCGTCGTTGGTGTGCAGCGTCGACAGCACGAGATGGCCGGTCAGCGCGGACTCGATCGCGATCTGCGCGGTCTCGCGGTCGCGGATCTCGCCGACCATGATGATGTCGGGGTCGGCGCGCATCATCGAACGCAGGCCGTTGGAGAACTGCAGCCCGGCCTTCGAGTTGACCTGCACCTGCGTGATGCCGTCGAGCTGGTACTCGACGGGGTCCTCGATCGTGATGATGTTCTTCTCGATCGTGTTGAGCTCCGACAGCGCCGCGTACAGCGTCGTCGACTTGCCCGAGCCGGTCGGCCCCGTCACGAGCACCGCGCCGTAGGCCTGGTGGAAGGCGCGCTCGAAGCGGTCCTTCTCGGCCGGCGCCATGCCGAGCTTCTCCAGCGACAGCACGACGGAGTCCTTGTCGAGGATCCGCATCACGACCGACTCGCCGTGCACCGTGGGCAGCGTCACGACGCGCAGGTCGATGTGGTGGCCGTCGATCGTCAGGCCGACGCGGCCGTCCTGGGGCACGCGGCGCTCGGAGATGTCCAGATCGCTCATGATCTTCACGCGGCTGACCACGCCGAGCACCATGCGCCGCTGCACCATGGCGGTCTCGACGAGCACGCCGTCGATGCGAAAGCGCACGCGCAGCTCGTTGCCCGCGCCGGCCGCCGCCGGCACCGGCTCGAGGTGGATGTCCGACGCGCCCTGCTCGACGGCCTGGGCGATGATCTGGTTGACGAGCCGGATGACCGGTGCGTCGTCGGCCGACTCGCGCAGGTCGACGATCTCCGCCGGCGCGTGGTCGGGCTCGTCGTCGAAGTCGCTTGCGACGACGTCGTCCAGGCGCGTGAGGCGCGAGATCAGGCCCTGGATGTCCTCCCGGCTGGTCACCGCGGGCCGGATCTCCTTGCCGGTCAGCAGCGCGATGTCGTCGACGGCCAGCACGTTCGCGGGATCGGCCATTGCGACGAGCAGCGTGCGCTCGTCGATCATGCCGACCGGCACCGCCTCGTAGCGCTTGGCGGCCGGGATCGAGATCAGGTTGGCGGCCTGCATGTCGGCCTGGAACTTGGACAGGTCGAGATGCTCGAGGCCATGGCGCTCGGCGACGGCCCGGGCATGGCCGTCGGAGGTCAGCGCGCCGGATTCCAGCAGCACGTCCTCCGGGGTCTTGCCGGTGCGGCGGGCCTCCTCGATCGAGGCGGTGACGCGCTCGCGATCGACGAGCCCGAGGTCGACGATGACGTCGGTGAGAAAGCGCGCGGGACCCCCCGCCCTCCTGGGCGGCGTGATGCCGTCCGAGCTCTGCTCGGGAACCACCGGCTTGATCGGAATCGGGTCAGGCACCTTCGGCCTCGGGTCGGGGATCGCGCGCCGCTGCGCGCATGACGTCCAGCGGCGCGTCGAGGCCCGTCCACAGGGAGAAGCTCAGCGCGCCCTGGCGCACCAGGATCTCGAGTCCGTCCACGGTGCTCGCGCCCCGCCGCTCGGCCTCTTCGATCAGCGCCGTTCCGCCCTCCCGATAGACCAGATCCACCACGGTCGCGTACTCGCTGATCGCATCGGCATCGAGCGGAAGATCCTTGAACGGGCTGGACGTTCGGTCGAGCCCCACGCTCGTGCAGTTGACGAGCACCTCGGCCGCGATCGGCCGCGGCACGACGCGCGCTCCGAGGCCGGCGGCGCGCCCGGGAGTGCGGTTCCAGACGAAGACCTCGGCGCCGCTCTGCGCCAGCGCCCAGATCGCCGCGCGCGCGCTGCCGCCCGCTCCGAGCACGAGCGCGGACTGAGGCACCCTGCCCAGCGCCGCCATCAGACCGGGCGCATCGGTGTTCTCGGCGGCGATCGAGCCGTCGTCGCCGAAGCTCAGCGTGTTCGCCGCGCCGATCGCGCGGGCGGCCTGCGAGGCGCTCGTCGCGAGCGCCAGCGCCGCCTGCTTGTGTGGGATCGTCACGTTCGCGCCGCGAAAGCCCGCGGCGCCGAGCGCGCGCACGGTGTCGTCGAAGGCCGCCGGCGCCACCGGCAGACGCTGGTAGCGCTCGAGGCCGGCCGCCTGCATCATCGCCGGCGAGCGGCTGTGGCCGACGGGCCAGCCGAGGACCCCGAAGCGGTCTCGCGGACCCACGGTGGTGGCGGACATCAGCAGGTCGTCGGCGACTTGCCGCCCGCGGCGTTGCGGGCCTGGTCGTAGCGCCGGCTGTCGCGCTGAAACTGCGCGAAGCTCGCCGAGAAGGCGTGCTCGCCACATCTGCCCGGCTTGACGACGTAGTAGCGGAAGTCGACGTTCGCCGGCGCCGCGGCGGCGCGGATCGACGCCAGGCCCGGGTTGCCGATCGGCGTCGGCGGCAGGCCGGTGCGCTTGCGCGTGTTGTACGGCGAGTCGATCTGCAGCTCGGACTCCCGCAGCGGCCGCGACCAGTTGTCGGTCGCGTAGCGGATCGTCGCGTCGATGCCCAGCGGCGTGCCGTCCTTCAGCCGGTTGTAGATGACCGCGGCGATCGTCGCGCGCTCGCTGGCGAGCTGCGCCTCGCGCTCGACCATCGAGGCGATGATCAGCACGTCGTAGGCCGTCAGCTTCCGGCGGCGCGCGCGGCGCAGGTCGACGCTGTCGAAGCTGTCGCGGAAGGTGGCGAGCTGGCGATCGACGAGGTCGCGCGCCGGCGCGCGCGCCTTCAGCTCGTAGGTCGCCGGAAAGAGGAAGCCCTCGAGCGAGCGCGTCCCCTTCGGCGCGTCGTAGCGAAACGGGTTCAGCCGGCCGCTGAAGCGCTCGGACGCCTTCAGGTAGCCGCCGCGCAGGCCGCTCTTGCGGATCAGCCTGGCGGTCTCCTTGCGCGACCGCCCCTCGGGGATCGTGACGTCGATCGTGTCGCCCTTGGCGACGACGGGCTGCTTGCTGAGCTCGTCGATCGCCGTGCCGTACGTCATGCCCTCGTTGAGCGTGTGGCGCCCGGAGAGCAGGTCGCCGCGCTTGCCCGCGAGCGACGCGCGCACGGAGAACAGCAGGCCGGAGGCGACGACGCCGGCGGCCGAGAGCTGATCGCCGATCTGCCGCGCGCTCGATCCCTCCGGGATCGTGACGCGCACGGCGGCACCCTCGGCGCTGCCGAACGGCTGAAAGAGCATCAGCACGCCGATGATCAGCGCGGCGAGCAGCAGCAGCGCGATCAGGGCGCCGACGCGCGCGCCGACCGAGCGGCGGGCGCGGGCGGGCCCCCCCGGCACGTCCCCCGGCGGGGTCACGATCGTGCGCCCCGGGCGTGTAACGGCGGCTCGCCGCACGCGGCGGATGCCGATCGGGCGCTCGGTCTCGTCGTCCAGCGCGCCGGCCGGGGCGGCGGGAGGCGCCGGAGGGTCGGGCTGGATGCGCAGGAGCGGCGGCGGCCCCTCGCGCTGTGCCGGCGGCGTGCGGCGGCGGGCCGTGCGGCGCTCCGCGGCGCGGTCGCGGCCGGCGGGCTCGACGGGCGGCTCGCCCGGCTGCGACGGCGCGGCGCCGCGGCGCAGCCCGCGCGCGGGGCGCTGCGGCCGGGGCTGCATCGGTGTCGGCGGTCGTGGCTCATGGGGTTCGAGTTCGGGTTCAGGCTGCTCGTCGGGGAGCCGCGCCGGCGGTCCGGGTGTCCCCTGACCTCCCGCGCGGCGAGCCTCGCGCTCGAGGCGATCGCGTTCGCGCTGTTCGGCGCTGCGCTCGCGGCTCGGGGCGGGATCGTCTCGGCGGTTGCGGCTCATGGCCCTCCGCGACCCATCATGAACGCTACCCGGCCTCCGGTCCGCAGCGCGCCGCGAGCCAGCCCTCGAGCAGGTGCGCGGCGGCGCGCGAGTCCTCCGACGATCCCCGTGCGCCGGGATCGCGGCTGGCCATGAGCGTCGTGAAGCGCTCGTCGTAGAGCTCGACCGGGATGCTCAGGCGCTCGGACAGGCGCTGGGCGAAGGCGCGCGTCTCGGCGGTCTGCGCGGAGTCGGCTCCCGACAGCGACAGCGGCAGGCCGACGACGACGATGCGCGCCTCGCGCTCGCTCACGAGCTCGCCGATCCGCGCCAGGCCCTTGCGGGTGGCCGGGCGCAACACCGGTGCGATCGGCGTCGCGAGCGTCCCGGTCGGGTCGCTCAGGGCGCAGCCGCAGCGGGCGCTGCCGTAGTCCAGTGCGAGGACGCGCATCGGTCGCAGCCACCTACCCCGTGAGCGCCGCCACGATCACCGCGAGCGCGGCTGCGATCGCGTCGGGCAGCGCGGCGGGGTCGCGGCCGCCGGCCTGGGCCATCGTGTCGCGCCCGCCGCCGCCGCCGCCCGCGACCTGCGCGGCGGCCTTGACGATCGCGCCGGCCCTGACGCCGCGTGCGACGAGCTCTGGCGTCACGGCCGCGACGAGGTGCACGCGGCCGTCGATGACCGTGCCGAGCACCGTCGCCGACTGCGCGCCGAGCGAGCCCTTGACGCGATCGGCGATGTCGGCGAGGTCCTTCGCTGCGCCGGCGCCGGTCACGATCGTGGCGACGACCTCGGCGCCGTCGATGAGCGTGGCGGTCGCGGCGAGCGCCGCGGCGTCGACCGCTCCGGCGCCGTCCGAGACCGCCTTGGCGGCCTGCTTGGCGCGGTCGCGCAGCTCGGCGACGGCCGCGGGCAACTGATCCACGGCGGTGCGTAGCAGCGTCGCCGCCTCGCGCGCGCTGGCGTCGCTCGCGCGCAGCTGCTTCACCGCCGCCGTGCCCGTGATCGCCTCGATGCGGCGCACGTTGGCGGCGCTCGAGCTCTCGCCCGTGAGCTTGAAGACGCCGATCTCGGCGGTGGCGCGCACGTGCGTGCCGCCGCACAGCTCGCGCGAGTGGTCGCCGTCGCCGACCTGCACCATGCGCACGACGTCGCCGTACTTCTCGCCGAACAGCGCCATCGCCCCGAGCGCGCGCGCCTCGTCGAGCGTCGTCGTGATCGGGCGCACCGGTTCGTTGGCGAGGACCCACTCGTTGACGCGGTCCTCGATCGTGCGCAGGTCGTCCTCGGAGATGCGCTCGCCATGGTTGAAGTCGAAGCGCAGCTTGTCGGGGCCGACGTAGGAGCCGGCCTGGCGCACGTGCGTGCCGAGCGTCTCGCGCAGCGCGGCGTGCAGCAGGTGCGTGGCGGTGTGGTTGGCGGCCGTCGCGTTGCGCTGCGCACGATCGACGCGTGCGACGACGCGCTCGCCGGGGTGCAGCTCGCCCGCGCCGACCTCGACGACGACGGCCTGGTCGTCGCCGACTCGCAGCACGTCGACCACCCGTCCGCGAGCGTCGCCCGTCTGCGTCTCGAGTACGCCGGCGTCGGCGACCTGACCGCCGCCGGTCGCATAGAACGGCGACTCGGCGAGCTTGACGAGCAGCCGCTCGCCCTGCCCGGCGAGCGAGCCGACGGTCGTGTGCTGCTCGAGCGTCTCATAGCCCGTGAACTGCGTCTGCAGGCCCGCCTCGCGCGACAGCTCCCGCGCCCGCTCGCGCAGATCGGCGACGCTCAATCCGGCCAACGATGCTCCGGACGGCCTCGCGGCGCCCATGGCCGGCATCGTCATGATCTTCGAGCCGCTGCGCGAGCGCTCGCGCTGGCTCGCCATCAGCTGCCCGAACGACGCCATGTCGACGTCCAGGCCCCGCTCGGCGGCGAGCTCGCGCGTCAGGTCGACCGGGAAGCCGAACGTGTCGTGCAGGCGAAAGGCATCGTCGCCCGAGACGGTGCCGGTCGCGTGCGAGCGCTCGACGACGTCGTCGAGCAGCTTGGTCCCCTGCTCGAGCGTGCGCTCGAAGCCCTCCTCCTCGGCGCGTGCCCAGCGCATGATCGGATCGCGTTCGCTGCGCAGCCCGGGGTACGCAGAGCCCATGATGTCGATCACCTGCTCGGCGAAGACGGGCATGAAGCCGGCTTGCATGCCGATGCGGTTGCCCTGCTGGATCGCGCGGCGCATGATCCGGCGCAGGATGTAGCCGCGCTCCTCGTTGGAGGGCACGACGCCGTCGGCGATCAGGAACGTCATCGCGCGCGAGTGATCGGCGAGGATCCGCAGCGCGCGCTCGTCGGGCTCTGCGCTTGCGAGCTCGCGCCCAAGCGCCATCAGCGGCGCGAACGTGTCGGTCTCGAAGATCGTCTCCACGCCCTGCTGGATGACGGCCATCCGCTCGAGACCCAGGCCGGTGTCGATGTTGTTGGCCGGCAGCGGCGCGAGCGTCGTCGCGCCGTCGGCGCCCAGGCCCATGTCGTACTGCGTGAAGACGAGGTTCCAGTACTCCAGGAAGCGCTCGTTCTCGCCGCCGGGCAGATCGTCGGCGGTGCCA
>Ga0208736_1000127_pt1 | contig 23598 bp, 22 predicted proteins | sample AntDryMetagUQ255_FD_188090 | JGI IMG/M metagenome (GOLD analysis project Ga0208736, IMG submission 188090) | Polar desert microbial communities from Antarctic Dry Valleys - UQ255 (SPAdes) | ecosystem: Environmental > Terrestrial > Soil > Desert | place: Antarctic Dry Valleys | collected 2008-12-31 | reverse complement strand
AAGCATACTAAAGTAAACGAACGCATCATTGGCAGTGAAGAGCTATGCACATAATTTAATAATTGATTATCATTACTGTCCGACAAAAAAAATTGATTTCTTGTAACATTTGCCAGGAGTGTCTTTAGCCCCTCTCCGCAATAATTTATAAATCCATTCCCTTCTCTTTTGGAGAAGGTGCCCGCCTTAGGCGGGCGGATGAGGCTGGGGGTTGGGATGAGGCGAATTAAGCTGGGTGAAGGGTTTGATTAACTAAGTCGGACAGTAATAATTGATATCTAAAATTATGTACATTATATTCTTCAGACCCGAATTGAACAGTGCACTTTTGAGATAGTATTGTTAGTAAAGCCAAATAAATTGAAATTAAGTATCGTCATACCTGCTTATAACGAAGCAAGCTCTATTACAGAAACAATAACAACATTATTTCAGAAGCTGGTGCAGGAAGAAATTGAGCATGAGATTTTGGTAGTAAACGACAATTCACAAGATGATACACTTGAGGTCAATTTGAAATTCATTCTTCAGTAACATAAATCATAATTGTAAAGGTGCGTGAGTATGTTCCGAATTAGATGTTTTTAGTTGAGGGGGCTATGATCAGCAAGAAATCTCTTATAACGGTAACAACATTCTTTAACAGTAAAATTCACGAGCATAACGGCTTAACCGAAAATAAATAAGTCGCCAAATTAGCGACCTATTTATTTTAGTATGTGGTGTGGGCCGGGATCGAACCGGCGACACAAGGATTTTCAGTCCTTTGCTCTACCGACTGAGCTACCGCACCTCCTTGAACAAAATACAGACGAATAAATAATATCGGATGTTGAATTATTCGGGGAAGCAAAAATAAGGAACTAAGAGATGAAAAGAGAAAAAGAGATTGTAAAAAATCGTTTCTTATTGTTCCATTTCTTATCACAAGGCGTCTACAAAAACAAAAAGAGCTAAAGGAAACAAACCTCCTTCAACTCTTTTTCTATTTTTTGGTTTTCTCTTAGCCCCTAATTACCGTAAACACTCAAAAACTTAATTCGCATTATTTTTAACTGTTCCCAGTTATAATTGCCATCTGCTAATTCCAGTTGCGCTGTATCTAAAGAAGAAGTTTCGCAACCCTTAAAATAGTCAATAATTTCTTCCTGCTCGTATTCGTCAAGCATATCAGAAATGGCATAATCAAGATTTAATTTAGTGCCGCTGGCTGCAATGGTTTCCATTTCTTCTAACAAGGCATCCAGCCTAAGGTCTTTATTTTTGGCAATCATATCCAGTGGTATTTTCTTATCTATCTGCTGGATAATTTGAACCTTACTGCCGCTCTTATTCACCACGCTTTTCATGATGAAATCATCCGGCTTTTCAATATTATTCTCTGCTACATAACCGGTGATAGTATCAATAAATGGCTTGCCATAGCGAATGGCTTTGCCTTTGCTTACACCCTGGCATTTTTCCAATTCTGTTGTCGTAGTCGGATAAAAAGTTGCCATATCCTGCAAAGAAGATTCAAGAAATAAAACAAACGGAGGTAGGTTTTTTTTCTTCGCTTCCTTAAAGCGAATGTCTTTTAATAAATTAAAAAGAGTTTCATCTATCGCTGCCTCCGGTTGTTCTTCTGCACTACCTTCTTCATCATCGGCAAATGCGTTTTCGTATAAATTATTCATCACGATAGTAAAAGACTTAGGCTTCTTTAAAAAATCCAGCCCTTTCTTCGTAATTTTTATCACTCCATATTCCTCAATATCTTTTTGCAATAAATTTTCCAAAATCATCTGGCGGATCAGAGAATTCCACAAATGCTCTGGTTGCGCCTTCCCGCTACCAAAAACTTCTAACCCTTCATGGCGGTACATTTTTATTTGCGGAGTAAGATGACCGGTAATGATCTTAATAATATATTCGGTTACAAAGCGTTCATCAAGAACCTGCACCGTTTTTAATAGCTGAATTACCTCTGTCTTTACTTCAATGCGTTCTTTGGGGTGTTTGCAATTATCACAATGGCCACAATTTTGATTACCATATTCTTCGCCGAAGTAACTCATTAACACTTTTCTTCTGCAAACGCCACTTTCTGCATACGCAACACTTTCATTAATTAATTGTGTAGTTACCTCTCTTTCGCTCAATGGCTTGTCACGCATTAAATGCTCAAGCTTGGAAACATCTTTGTGTGAATAGTAAAGTATGCATTTCCCTTCCAGCCCGTCTCTTCCTGCACGCCCTGTTTCCTGGTAATAATTTTCTATTGATTTTGGAATATTAAAATGAATGACATAGCGAATGTCTGGCTTGTCAATACCCATTCCAAAAGCAATGGTGGCAACAATAACCTGCACTTCTTCATTCATAAATTGATCCTGCCTTTCAGCACGTAGTTTTGAATCTAATCCCGCATGATACGCTACAGCTTTTACACCATTAGCCACCAGCATTTCAGCCAACTCTTCGGTTGTCTTACGATTTAAAGTATAAATAATGCCGCTCTTTCCTTTATTCTGTACAATGAATTTTGCAATGCTTTTCAGCGTATCATCTTTTTGAATCTTTGGTAATATTTCGTAATAAAGATTGGGACGATTAAAAGAAGACATAAAGATTTGCGCATTCCGAAGGTGTAGATTTTTTACAATATCGCTTTGGACCTTGGGAGTGGCAGTTGCAGTAAGTGCAATCACAGGCACAGATGGATGTATTGTGTCCATCATTTCTCTTAGGCGGCGGTATTCGGGACGAAAGTCATGGCCCCACTCTGAAATACAATGTGCCTCGTCGACAGCAAAAAACGAAACCTCCAGGCCACTGAATAAATCCAGGTTATCTTGTTTAGTCAGCGTTTCCGGGGCTACATATAAAAGTTTGGTTCTTCCAGATTGAAGATCTTCCTGTACTTCTTTTATTTCTTTTTTATTAAGGGTTGAGTTTAAAAAATGGGCAATATCATCTTTGCTGCTATAGCTACGGACAAGATCAACCTGGTTTTTCATTAACGCAATCAGCGGGCTGACAATAATGGCCACCCCCGGTAGCAAAATAGCCGGTAATTGGTAGCAAAGGCTTTTTCCTCCGCCGGTTGGCATAACAACAAATGTATCCTTGCCCGACAAAACAGATTGAATGATCTGTTCCTGTTCGTCTTTAAATTTTTTAAACCCAAAGTGCTCTTGAAGTGATTTATGCAGAGAAGCGGATGAAATTTTAGAAGAAGCGTTTTTTTTGGTTGGTGGTGTTTTTACCGTTGTCATTTTTCAATAGATTTCTGCTTTTAAAAAAGCTGTCAATATTTTTGTAAACAGCGAAAAAAACTGGTATTCTTTAATTTATCAGGAGTACAAAGAAATTTTCACTGTGCGTACCATGATGGTAGCTGTTTGCAGAATTAATTCAGTTGGCGAATTTAGCACAGACTGGTAGTAATATCTAATTAAAAAGGTTAAAATCCGCAGTGATTTAAGTATATAATTGATGTTTTTTAAAGCTAATTTTGACGCCTTGAAAAATAGTAAGGATATCAGAGGTCTTGCATTAAAAACATTCCACCTGGAAGCCGAAGCCATCAATGACCTGGCAATTCAATTGAATAACGAATTTGAAGAAGCTATAACTACATTGGCAAATACCAGAGGCAGGATAGTAATAAGCGGCATCGGCAAAAGCGCTATTATCGCTCAAAAAATAGTAGCCACTTTAAATTCTACAGGCTCTCCCTCCATCTTTCTGCATGCAGCAGATGCTATTCATGGTGATTTGGGCATAGTTCAGCAAGAAGATGTAGTGATCATCATAAGTAAAAGTGGCGAAAGCCCGGAAATAAAAGTATTAGTTCCGCTAATCAAAAATTTCGGGAACATATTAATTGCCATGGTTGGTAATATAGATTCTTTCCTTGCCAAAAAAGCAAACTATGTTTTAAATACCACAGTAAAACAGGAAGCTTGCCCCAATAATCTGGCGCCAACTACAAGCACCACAGCGCAGTTGGTGATGGGCGATGCTATTGCCGTGTGTCTTATGCAGGAACGTGGATTTAAAATAAGCGATTTTGCCAAATTGCATCCGGGAGGAACCTTAGGTAAAAAATTATATTTACGGGTTGAGGATTTGTGCGCAGAAAATGAAAGGCCGGTAGTAAGCGCAGAACAGCCCGTCAAAGAAGTAATTATGGAAATGACGCGTAAGCGGCTTGGCGCAACAGCCGTTATCAATAGTGCGGAAAATTTAGTGGGTATTATTACAGATGGCGATTTGCGCCGCATGCTTGAAAAATCAGACTCGATTCAAAATATACAAGCCAAAGATATTATGACTATGCACCCAAAAACCATTACCGCAGGCGAAATGGCTGTAAACGCTTTGGATTTGATGCGTACTAATGAAATCATGCAATTGATAGTAGTGGAAGGCGATAAATATTTGGGCGTTATACATTTACACGATTTGGTAAAAGAAGGTTTAATTTAAATATTGCTGTGACAAATACAATTGATAATAAACATATTTATGTGGCCATCATGGCTGGCGGAATTGGTTCACGTTTTTGGCCAGTAAGTCGCACTAATTATCCAAAGCAATTTTTAGATATTTTAGGGACCGGGAAAACGCTCATTCAACAAACCTTTGAACGGTTTAAAGATATAGTGCCGGTTGAAAATATTTATGTCGTTACGGCAGAGGAATATGCGGGTCTTGTAGAACAGCAGGTGCCGGAAATGGCGAAGGACAATATTTTAGGAGAACCATCCCGTAAAAACACAGCTCCCTGTATTGCCTATATTTCATTTAAATTAATCCAGAAAGATCCGGAGGCTTCCTTGATTGTAGCCCCTGCCGACCACCTGATATTAGATGAGCGAAGGTTTTTGGATGCATGCAACAATGCTTTAAGTTTTGCAAATCATTTTAATGCACTTGTCACCATTGGCATCAAACCTACATCTCCTAATACGGGTTATGGTTATATTCAACATGAAACATTAGAAGTAGCACCATCAATTTGTAAGGTTAAAACTTTTACAGAAAAACCAAGTAAAGAACTAGCCAAAGCGTTTATTGCGAGTGGAGATTTTTTATGGAACTCCGGCATTTTCGTATGGCAGGTAAAGCGGATCAATAGTGCTTTTAAAAAGCACATGCCTGAAATGTATGACCTTTTTGCAACCGAACAGGAAAAACTGAATACTTCAGAAGAAAAGACTGTTATCGAAGAAATATATCCGCAGTGTACAAACATCTCGATAGATTTCGGTATTATGGAAAAGGCCGACAATGTATATGTTATACCTGCTGAATTTGGTTGGAGCGATCTCGGTACCTGGAATAGCGCATGGGAAAATATGGAAAAAGATTACCTGGAAAATGCAGTGGCGGGCAAAAATGTAATGGTGATAGATTCTACTAAGTGCATGGTTCATGCATCCGAAAAAAAATTGGTTATCCTGCAAGGCCTTGATAATTTTATTGTAGTAGATACAAAAGATGCGCTGCTGATTTGTGAAAAAGAAAAAGAACAGGAAATTAAAGATTATGTGGCTGAAGTGAAGCGAAAAAAAGGTGATAAGTTTTTATAGAAAAAGCTGTGGGCTATTAGCTGTGGGCTGTGAGTAAAAGTCTCGAAGCTCGTAGCTCATTCCCTCGCTGCCAAAAACATTTTATGAACTTCAACAATATTTTATTTATCGATATTGAAACAGCTTCTCAGTTTGAAAACTACCAACATTTACCGGAAGACTGGAAAGACCTGTGGAACTACAAGGCAAATCAGTTAATACGCAACAAAGAATCGGAAACAGTTGAAACGATTTACGAACGCGCCGGAATATATGCAGAGTTTGGAAAAATCATTTGCATTTCATGCGGTTGCTTACAAAGTGCAGGCCAGGAAAAAAAATTAGTATTGAAAACTTTTTTTGCAAATAATGAAACCCAATTATTGCAGGAATTTTCTGACATGCTAAAAAAATGGTCACACGATAATAGTAAGTTTTTATGCGCACATAATGGAAAAGAATTTGACTATCCCTACATATGCAGGCGTATGGTAATTAATGGATTGTCAGTTCCAGAGATTTTGCAAATTGCCGGAAGAAAACCATGGGATGTGCGTCATCTTGACACACTCGAACTTTGGAAATTTGGTGATTATAAAAGCTATACCTCTTTAAAATTATTAGCCAGGGTACTTGGTATTAATTCACCTAAAGATGATATTGACGGTAGCCAGGTAAATAGTGTTTATTGGAATGAAAAAGATATTAACCGTATTGTAAACTATTGCCAGAAAGATGTTATAACGCTTGCCCAGATATTTCTTCGTCTTCACTGTGAACCCCTGATAAAAACCGAAAATATTTCTATAAAAGATGTTCAGCTGGATTAATTATACATGAATAACAAAAGTAAATCATGGTAATTAAAAATTTAACCCCTAAAGCTTTTTGAAGTGTCGTCTATTCAACTTTTTTCCAAATTGCCCAATGCCGGCACTACCATATTTACTGTAATGAGTTCATTGGCTGCACAACACAGTGCTATAAATCTTGGGCAGGGTTTTCCGGATTATCCTATGAGTGAAGAGTTGATTGCTTTAGTAAATGAAGCCATGAAAAGCGGATATAATCAATATGTACACATGAATGGTTATATGCCATTAAGAGAAGCACTCGCAGAAAAGGTTGAATACCTATATAACACCAATATTAATCCTGATTCTGAGATCACAATTACTCCGGGTGCTACTTATGCTTTATATACGGCGCTTACAACCATTTTGCAACCGGGTGATGAAGTGATTGTATTTGAACCGGCTTATGACAGTTATATTCCAGGTATTGAAGTAAATGGTGCAAAGGCAGTAAAGATTCAACTTAAATTCCCTGGTTACAGTATAGACTGGAATGAAGTAAAGAGCAGGATCAATGAAAGAACAAGAGCAATCATGATCAATTCGCCGCACAATCCAACGGGTAGTGTATTATCAAAGAATGATATTGAGGAATTAAGAACATTGACCCGCGACACTAACATTATTATCATTAGCGATGAAGTTTATGAGCACCTCATTTTTGATGATAAAACACACCTGAGCATTTTAAAATATCCTGACCTTCTTGAAAGGAGTCTTGTATGTTTTTCGTTTGGAAAAGTATATCACTGCACAGGGTGGAAACTTGGTTATTGTATTTCGTCAGAATACTTAATGAAAGAGTTTAGAAAGATTCATCAATTCAATTGTTTTACCTGTGATGCACCTAAACAAATTGCACTTTCTCAATTCCTAAAAAAGCGGGAAAACTATTTAGAGTTGGGAAATTTTCTTCAGAAGAAAAGGGATTATTTCCAGGAGTTGATGCTGCAAACAAAGCTAAAACCCCTGCCTACTTATGGCAGTTATTTCCAGGTATATTCTTACAGAGATATATCTGATGAAGGCGAAAAAGATTTTGCTATCCGACTAACAATAGAAAATGGAGTTGCCACTATCCCTGTCTCTGCATTCTATTCTTCCGAAACAAGTAACCAGGTACTTCGTTTTTGTTTTTCTAAAAAAGAATCTACATTGGAAAACGCGGTTGAAAGATTGCTCAAATTGTAATGTATTAGTCCGCTGACCAGGCGCAGATAATCGTTAAAAATTTATACTTTTCTTTCTTTAACTGGTATTACCAATTTTAATCCTGACCAAATTAAATCTACAGCACAAACTTTAATATCTACCAACCCGTTATCTAAAGCTATTTTTCGAATTAGGTCTTCTTTTATATTCGTTATAACCTTTGATGATTTCTTTGGCCAGGAAATCCAGATCATTCCATTAGGTTTTATCTGGTTTTTAAGAATCAAAATATTCTTTAAAAGTTCTGCCTCCTTTTTTACAAAAAAATGAATAAAATCTTTTTTTATTTTAGGATCATTAACTATTTCTATTTGATCGGGCAGACCGGTTAATAAATTAAAATAATTCTTAGGACTATTTAGAATAGAAATTTTAAGGCCTTCTTTTATACCGAGCTTTTTTACGAGCGGTGTGCCGGAATAACCAGTTAGCTGCATTATTTATTTTTATAGTAAGGTTTAACAACTGTCTTAAAACTTTTGATCCGAACTGTACCATCAATTTTAAAAACCGGGCATTTTTTACAAAGCCCTGTCATCTGTCAACCATCATCCGTCATTTCCTATAAACCTGCCTTTGCACTGATCTCCAACATTCTATCCAAAGGTTTTTTTGCCTGTATGCGCAATGTTTCATCCATCAAAATTTCCGGTTGCTCATATTTCATGCATAAATACACTTTTTCCAATGTGTTCCTTTTCATGTGCGGGCAATCGTTACAGGCACAACTATTATCCGGTGGTGCAGGAATGAAGGTCTTGTCCGGAGCCTGCTTCATCATCTGGTGAATTATACCAGCCTCTGTTGCCACGATAAATTCTTTTCCTGGGTCTTGCCTGGCAAATAATAATAACTGGGTTGTTGAGCCTATAAAGTCTGCTATCCTTAGCACTGGTTCTTCGCATTCGGGGTGAGCTATCAATTTAGCGTTTGGATGACGGATTTTTAGCCTCGTAATTTTTTCAAGACTGAATATTTCATGCACCATGCAGGCGCCATTCCATAACAACATATCCCTGCCTGTTTCTTTGTTGATCCAGGCGCCTAAATTTTTATCCGGTGCAAAAATGATCTTTTGCTCTTTTGGAAAACTTTCTACTATTATTTTAGCATTTGAACTGGTGCAAATAACATCTGTCAATGCTTTAATACCGGCGCTGCAGTTGATGTATGATATCACAACATGATCTGGATGTTGCTCTTTAAACTTTTTAAATAATGGTGGTGGACAACTTTCACTTAAGGAACAACCGGCTTTCAAATCAGGTATCACAACTTTTTTTGAAGGATTTAAAATTTTTGCCGTCTCAGCCATGAAGTGTACCCCTGCAAAAACTATCATGTCAGCTTCAGTTCTTTCTGCCTGCTGCGCTAAACCAAGGCTATCGCCTATATAATCAGCAATGTCTTGTATATCCGGCTCCTGGTAAAGATGTGCAAGGATGATTGCGTTTTTTTCCTTTTTTAAATTCTCTATTTCTGCAAATAGATCAAGCGTTGGATCAATATCAATATCCAAAAAACCTTTTTCATCTAAATCGTTTTGCGTGGCTGTTAACATTTCTGTGTCCATGTAATAATATATAATATTCTATATTTTTAAAAGAAGTCTATTACTATTATGGGTGTGAATTAGTGGATAAAAATAATTTTTTAAAAAAAGCAAATTAAAATTCGCAAGGTTATTCACAACTATAATTGTTTTTACACAATAAAGTTATAATAGATAATAAACTTAAGCCCGGTTTTTAACATAGGTGTTAATTAATATGAAAGGATAAATAAATATTACATCGTTAATTAATAGTTGTGAGTTGGAGTAGAACAAATAGTTAGAAAACTCCAATTATTGAAATTTAAAAATGAAAACTATTCTTTCCATCCAATAACCCACATTTCATTAATCGTTCCATGCGAGGTTATGCACAAAAAAACTTCTTAACCAACATAAAAATCATAAAAAATGATTTTGCTTTGGCGAAAAATTTTCTAACTATTTTAAAAATTAACCAATTTATAAATCCGTTAAAGTCCGCTTTCCCGGCCATTTCTACGTAGTATAAGCTAAGATAATAACCCTAATTCCCTTATTTTTGCTGCCTGTTTTTTTAAAACATACCCCACCTATGTCAGTTATTCAAAAAATCAGGGATAAATATGCCCGTTGGGCTGTTGCAGCAATTGTTATTTCTCTTCTGGGTTTTATCTTAATGGATGCTTTTGCAGGCCGCAGCAGTTTTGGCAGCAGTTCCACTACCATTGGAAAAGTAAATGGAAAGGAAATAGATATCATTGACTTTGAGAAAAAAGTAAAACAGCAGGAGGAGATGGCCCAACAGCAAGGGTATGATATGGGTGAGGCCGGGCGTCAGCAAGTTATTGAGAGTGTATGGAATGGCGAAGTAACCCAGACCTTAATGGCAGAACAGTTCGAGGAGTTAGGAATGACGGTTGGAAATAAAGAGATCAACAACCTATTGTTTGGCTCTAATCCACCACCTGATTTAAAACAACGTTTTACTGACGAAGCTACAGGCCAGTACAATGCACTTGCCGCACAACAGTTTATTAATGGGGTAAAAAAAAGCGGAAGGCCAGAGGATAAAACCCAATTAATTGATTATATCAACAACCTGGAGCTTAACCGTAAAATGGAGAAATACACTTCTTTATTAAGCAATAGCATTTATTATCCTAAATGGTTTATAGAAAAACAAATGGCTGATAACAGCCTGATAGGGAAGGCATCGTATGTTTCTATACCTTATTCTACTATTTCAGATAGTGCAGTAAAAATCAGCGATAGTGAAATAAAAAATTATATAGACGAGCATAAAGACGATTTTGCCCAAAAGGAAGAAACCCGTTCAATTAATTTTGTAGTTTTTAATGCAGCCCCAACTGCTGCAGACAGCACTGTTATCAAGAGCCAGGTGGAAGCACTAAAGGCACCATTTTTTACAGCAACAGACCCTGCTTCTTTTTTATTACAGCAAGGCAGCACTATAGAATATTATGATGCATACGTAGGAGAATCAAAAGTACAGGTGCCTGATAAAGATTCAATATTTGCTTTACAAAAAGGAAGCGTGTATGGGCCTTACCAGGATAATAAAAATTTTGTTCTTGCAAAGAAAATTGATGAAAGAATATTGCCCGACTCAGCCAAAATAAGGCATATTTTAGTCCAGACGGCCAATCCCCAAACCGGGCAACTAATGCTTGACGACAGTGCAGCCAAAAAAAGAATTGATAGCATTGACCTTGCAATTACTAACGGGGCAAATTTTGATACATTAGCCAAACAATTATCAAATGATAAGGGTAGTTCGGATAAAGGGGGTGTTTATGATTATTTTCCACAGGGCCAAATGGTAAAAGCGTTTAATGATTTTGTTTTTGAAGGAAAGACTGGTGACAAAAAAGTAGTAAAGACCGAATTTGGATATCACCTTATTGAAATACAAGGGCAAAAAGGCTCTCAGCCACATTACAAAATAGCTTACCTGGCTAAGGAAATTACGCCAAGCTCTGAAACAGACAATGCTGCAAGCAGCCAGGCAAGTCTTTTTGCGGGCGAAAGCCGCGATCTAAAAGCATTTAATGCCAATTATGATAAAACGCTTAAAACTAAGGGACTTAATAAATTGGTAGCTGCAGATATTAAACCCGGCGATCATGCTATAACTGGCTTAGGAACCTCACGCACTTTAGTAAAAGCCATTTTTAACGCAGATAAGGGCGATGTTATTCAACCTGAAAGGGTTGGGGAGAGCTACGTAGTGGCAACGGTTACGGAAGTAAATGAAGAAGGCTTGCAGGATGCGGCTAAGGCCAGAACAATAGTTGAACCTATTTTACGCAATAAAAAAAAGGCAGACCAAATAAAACAGAAATTAGGGAAAATAACCACCTTAGAAGCTGCTGCCGCTACTGTTAAACAACCAGTTCAAACGGCAGATAGCCTTCGTTTTAGCGGAGCTAACGCTGTCTTTGGGTTTGAAGGAAAAGTAATAGGAGCTGTATTTAATACTGCGAATAAGGGGAAAATAATACCTGAGGCTATTGAAGGACAGGCAGGTGTTTACATTCTACGTGTAGAAAATATTAGCGCATCGGCTATTGACAATACTAATATTGAAATGCAGCGTCAAATGATGCAAATGCAGGCACGCCAGGGCGCAATGCAACAGTCGCCCGCAGAAGCTTTGAAAGAAGCGGCTAATATAAAGGATAACAGGGCGAAATTTTATTAGCCTCGACCCACCACTTCAAAAGGTCTGTAAAGGGACAAAGGGATGCTAAAGTTTTAAAATTGTGAAAGCACTCAAGTAATTTTGGGTGCTTTTTCATAGAAGCAAAAGCTATTTTATAATAAAAAATTTACCTGAAGGGTTCCTAACCCCCCTTTAGGGGATGGGGGCTTATCATGAGTGAGATGATTATAAATAAAGTTGCAGGGAGTGGATTGATTTCGCTTGACCTGGAAAAATATATACCTACCGGTGAGATAATTAGCTTTGACCTGAGGGATTATCTTTTTATGGGCCTGATCTTAAAAGAAAAAGATTTTAGGGAAGCACTCAAAAATAAAGACTGGGAGGAATATAGAGATAAAAATGTATCAGTTATTTGTACGGCCGATGCTATTATTCCAATTTGGGCGTACATGTTGGTCGCTACCTACTTGCAGCCTGTAACGAAGGATCTGTTTGTAGGCTCTGAAGTAGAAATGTATAAGCATATTTTTCTTAAAAATATTGAAGCCACTAAAACAAATGAGTTTCAGGACCAACGCGTAGTTGTAAAAGGTTGTGGCGACATTTCAATAGATAGTTATGCCTATGCTGCCATTACAAAAAAATTATTGCCTGTTGTAAAAAGCATTATGTACGGCGAGCCTTGCAGCACGGTACCGGTATTTAAAAAGAAATAATGGAGAAATGGATAATTGTTTTTATAACTGGTTTTTTCATAGGCTGTGCTGATAATGACGCCACCCAAAATACACCAAAAAACACAACCGATTCTTTGATTACAGAAGAAACCGGGGTTGATAATTGGAAGCATAATTCATTTAAAGAACTTTACGATTTTTATAGTGTCAACGATTCATCTTTTAATACTGATAGTTTCGTATTAGTTCAACAATCTGTTTTTGAAAACTACCCCGCAGAACCCAATGATTTAAATAAGCTACAGCCTTTTCATAAATTAATTAGCTACAATACAGACAGTACGTATGGAGTTGACCTGTTTTCATACAATTATCTAACAGATAAAATTGGTGAAAGAACGTATGTACAGGGAGGTGAACCCGATATGGAAGCGTCTTTAATTGATGTTAATAAAAAAGAAAAGAAACGTTTACTGTATTTAGGGCCGTCGTATATTTTCTTTGAAGCAAGATGGCTAAATAAAAATGATATAGTAATTGCTGGAGCAGAAATAGTTTCTGAAAATAAAATAACGCCCCTTCTCTGGAAAATTACTATATCAGGAAGGGCTCTTGAGTTGTATAGTTATTCAGGTATTATTGAGTCAAATGCATCTACTATTCTTGCAGCCAGACTGGCAAATGGTGGGTTATTTTTTAAATAATTAAAACCAGCCACGTTTTTTAAATACCATTAGCATACCTGCCGGTATCAAAAGCATAACTGCAACAGTGGCATAAAAGCCCCATGGATTACCTGAGGTTGGAATAAATTCGAAATTCATCCCGAAAATGCCGCCAATAACTGTTGGCGGGGCCAGCAGGCAGGTAACAATAGCCATTACTTTCATTACCTCATTCATACGAAGGTTTACATTATTAATATAGAGGTCCTGCATACTAATTATTACATCGCGGTAATTTTCACTAAGGTCATGTGCCTGTATAATATGGTCATGCACATCTTTAAAATATTTGATGGTTTTTTCATCCAGTAACTCATTTTCACTACGTATAATGCCTCCGACAAGATCACGTACGGGTGCTATATTACGTTTTAAAACAATCAACTCCTTTCTTAACTGGTTTATATGTACAAGCGCTCTTTTATTGCTATCCCTTATTACTTCTTCTTCCAACATTTCTGTTTTTTCACCAAGCTTTTCCATCACAAAAAAATAATTATCTACTATCAGATCGAGCATGGTATAACATAAATAATCTGCACCACTTTTTCTTAATTTACTGTGAGTCATTTTTAATCTTTCGCGAATTGGATTAAAAACGTCTTTGTGAGGATCTTCCTGGAATGTAATAACAAAATCTTTTCCTAAGGCTATACTCACCTGCTCCTGTTCCACAACACCCTCTTTGTCATTGAAATAAAGCATATTTAAAAGGCAGTAAAGAATATCATCTACCTCGTCCATCTTTGGTCGCTGGTCAACGCTTAAAATATCTTCTGCAACAAGATGATGGATACCATAATGTTCGCAGATACTATCAACCTCTTTTTTTCTAAGGCCATCAACATTTATCCAGGTAACTTTTCCATTTCCTTTAAATGCATAGCAGTCCTGTATTGTTTTTAGCCCGTGCTCCTCCAACATATTTATGTCATAGTCATACACTGTAATTTGTATTTTTTCTGAATCATTTCTTTTTAAAGCAGCAATAGGATTTGCGGTTAAAATTTGTTTGGTACGACGGGAGCCGAATAAAGGGGAGGGGATAATATAACGCAAATATCTTTCGGGGTTTTTTGAAACTTTCATAAGATAAAAACTACCGCATCAAAAAATTAAAATGTTGAACTACTGTTACAAACTTATCATCCTGTGAGTTTAGGCTCATTAATTTATCCGATTTAAGAAAAGCATCCAGTTCTGATTTTTTACTAGCTAACACAGAAGGTATTTCTTTTAATTTCTTTACGCCATAAAAAGTTTCGTTGTAGTATATAAAATATTTTTCAATGGTTTGAATCCTTATTTCCGTAGTTGCAGAACCATAAGGCCTTAGTTCGTTAACCTGTTTATCAAATAATTTATACAGAGACGCTTTGCCGCTGCTTAGCCATAAATACCACTGCTGTTTTTTAGTGATTTTTTCTCCGGTAACCGCCGCTGCATCTATAAAACGATAATTGATGTCGGCTGCTGTATCTGTTAAAACAATTTCTTTAATATTTGGATCGGCAATAAAATTAATTCCAAATTGATCCTGGTAATGCAGGCTGCCTTTTACAAGATCTAGTTTTGCTCTGATATTTTTGTATTGAGCGCCATTGTTCAGCACTATAATGGCGGACATCCACTCTTCATTAAAAAAATAAGACCCTTCAACCACCTTAAAATTATCTGTTGTAAGGATAGGTTTCCCGCCAACAGAGTAAAACAGACTGCCTGCTACGATGTCTATGTTTTTTCGTGGGTCGCCCCCCTGCGCTGATACAGAAAAAACGAGCGGAAAAAATAAGTAAATAAAAATGATAATTCTCATTGCATGGTTTTAACTGATTTAAATATAGTTTTATTTTTAGTCAGTTCATAAAAACGCCTGCGCTCTTTGCAGGTCTTCCGGCGAATTAATATCTATGCCCATCGATTCAGTCAACGCCATTCTTAACTGTATACCATTTTCTAAAAACCGAAGGCATTCTATTTTTTCTGCATCTTCCAATGGCGTTACCGGCCATTTGGTAAAGCGTAATAACATTTCTTTTCGAAATGCGTACACACCAATATGTTTGTGATGTATAATTGTATTTTCAGCATTTCTTGGAAACGGAATAACGCTTCTGCTGAAAAGTAAGGAATTCATGTGGTTATCGACGCAAACTTTTACCACATTCGGATCATTCAACGAAACACTGTCGTTAATAATTTCCATCAAAGAACCCACCTGTACCGATTCATCTAAAAACAGGTCCACCAATTTTTTTAATGCAACTGCATTTACAAAAGGGGTATCTCCCTGTACATTTACAATTACATCCACCTCTCGATCTTTTATTGCTTCAGCAATGCGGTCTGAACCGCTTTCATGCAACGCCTCACTCATAAAAACGCTGCCACCATAATCTTCTACTTCATTTTTTATATCATTACTATCAGTTACAACCAATACTTCGTCAAACAAACCAGTATGTAAAGTGGCAAGATAGGTATGAGCAATCACTGTTTTCTCTCCAAGCGGTTGTAATAATTTTCCCGGAAACCGCGAGGCTGCATAACGGGCGGGAATAACAGCAATTATCTTCATACACCGAAGGTAATGGGAACAAGGAATAATGAACAAGGAACAGATGAACTAGAAATCCTGATTTTAGAAATAATCAATGTTCAATAATCAATGATGAATTTTTCAATTTGAAGAATAATATCGTACAAGAATTAACGAACGGGGAACTTTGAAAGCTGAATTAGAAAAATGTTCAATGCTCATCGCTCAATTTTCAATATTCAATGGAAGAAGTGACAAGAAAAGAATGACAATTTCCTTTTTCCTTTATTTAAATGGTGAAGAAAGACAAAAGTGAAAATATGGGACGCTAAAGAGAAACCAGAAACGAGAAACTGCACGGAAACCTAAAACTTTAAACTTTCTTTTATCCTTTTATCAAACCACAAAGTGCCGAAGGGTAAAAAAGCGGCCACCCCACCTGTAAATAATTTTTTAAACGACCAGTTTAAAAGCTGCTGTGCCAACAGTAGATGAATACAATAAAGTATAAATAATATGCCATGCACCCACCCCGTATAAGTTACCATTAATGGCTTATTCCAAATATACTTTAATGGCATGGCTACAAAAAGTAACAACAACCACGAAAATGCTTCTGCATAGCCCAAAAACCTAAGTCGTTTAATAGCGGGGTATTGTAAAATCATAATTGAAAGAAATGATCAATAACTGCTATTCCATTTTACTAAATGGTTTGCGCAAAAGCATAATAAAATTTTCATCCTGTTCATTTGGATAATACTTGTCAAGCCCATAACGAATTTGTGAAGGATCAAGTTGAGTGTAGGTGCCAAATAAGCGATCCCAGATCGCCAACACAGCGCCGTAATTACTGTCTGTAAAGGGTTGTTGCCAGTGATGATGAACCTTATGCATATTGGGGGATACAATAACAAAACTTACCACCTTATCAAGCCACTTTGGTAAACTGATATTAGCATGGGTGAATTGTACGGTGATAATTAATATAGTTTGATAGATCATTACAGCATAGATAGGAGCACCAGCCACGAATACGCCGGCCATAAAAAAAACACCACGCAATACGCTTTCAATTGGGTGGTGGCGCAGGCCTGTGGTTACATCTACATTATTATCAGAATGATGCACAACATGAAAACGCCATAAAAACCTCATTTTGTGCTGCACCAAATGCACCAACCACCCGCCAAAAAAATCAAGTACGAAGAAGGTTATAACAATGGTCCATACAGAAGAGGCGTTTAACCATTGTGATAAACCAAATCCGCTTGCCTTACAAAAATCTGAAATTAGTATAATAAGAACTGCAAAGCCGGTGTGAATGATGAGGTGCATAACCGTAAAAGAAAAATTGACGGTAGCATGGCGTAACTTATTTTTTTTATATTGTAAAGAAATCAATGGAATGGCGCCTTCTATTAACCAAAGCATGAGCATGCCTGCTACCAAAAAAAGAGTACGTTCAAGCGGGCGTTGTTCCAGTGTTCCAAAATAATCTAAAAGCTGCTGCCACATGTACTGAATTTTGTAATTTGAAGGGTTAGTATATAGAGCCTAGTTAAATATAAAAGTAAGCTTTAATAAAAGTGGTTCATAATTGATAATTACTAAGCCGTTTCTTTTTTTGGTAGTAAACCTTTTGTACAATTTTAAAAGGAATACTAGTTTGATACTTTGCAGATTTTTAAGAGATTTATAAAATGGTAAAGGCTTTTTACCAATCTATTTTACCAATTTAGTAAAAATTACCAAAACTAAATTTCAGGAATATTTTGAAGCGCTAAGGCAATGATTGGAAAGTGATAGAATTAAGAGATTGGCATTAGTATAAAAATTTCAATAAAGTTTTTGGAAAGCCAGAATAAATATTAGCAAATGAAGCCGGGAAAAAAAGTCTTAATAAAGCCCGGAAATTAATTTTTTAAGCATATACAAGGTGATCAAATAATGCCTGATAATTCTTATTATATATATTATGAAGATCAGGGCAGAGTTTTAAAATCATATCCGCAGGAGCTGCATTGATAAATTTTAGATAGTTCAACCGATTTTCCATTTAATAGCATGCTGGCCAATGCCGCCAGTTTACATTTATGCTTCCTTGTTACGCTAATAATTTTTAAAGCATGCATTTTACAAACCGGGCAGGGAATAGACCTTAAATATTGTTGTTCGGCTTCGTCCATCATATCCCAGGCTCTTTCTACCTGCGAAGTATGAACCATTAATTTCATTCCACCAAGCGCAGGGCTTAAAAGCGGGTCAATGGTAACCGTGTATTCATCTTTTAAATGACAACTGATATTGGAATGCCGAAGCATGTTTAAAACAATATTTGCTTCAATGTAATTATCAAATGATCGCAACTCAACAAAATTCATACGCACCGGTTTGTGTCAATGTGTTTGCAGCAGGAAAATTGTACCAAAATGGAATAATAATGAAAGGTAAATTTACCTATTTCTGCGCTTTTGTAAAACGGTAAAGAGGAGAAAGATGCACTTTGCCAGATGAGGCCGGAATAATAGTCTGGGATAAACATGAATTCCATGTGTGCTCATTACTCACCTCTTTTTAAAAATTTATATCTAATGCCCCAACTGCCTCTTAAAATCCCACCTTCGCCAATGATAGGGGTAAGCTCAATATGAAATCCGAATTGTTTTGTTGTTAATGGAAAGACGTTTAATCCAATAGGAATTACAAGTCCGGTGAAGCCATTAGCTCTTATCCCAAGTCCGGCGTAAAACTCGTAATCTTCTTTGTTTATAAGGTCATAGGTTACTATACCTTCAACAGAAATATCTTCAAAATATGTGTCAGTTCCAATTCTAAGCTCAGGTCTTATTTTACCTTTTATTTCATAATTCAGTCCTACAAAAGGCAAATTTGATTGATGAAAACTTATACCCGCTTGTCCAAATGCGACAAGAGGTATAACAGCAAGTATCACAACAATAAATTGTTTCATTTCATAAACCTTTAGCGGTTTCATTCCATTGTTGTCAATGCCTTTTATTGATTCAACATCAATGGCATTACCAGCATTAACACCTCTTCATTTTCATCCATTTCGGTGGGTTTTAAAATGCCTGCCTTTGTAGGAGTAGATAATTCAATGCGCACTTCTTCGCTGTCTGCAGCATTCAGCATTTCTATTAAAAAACGGGCGTTAAAAGCAATAGTAAGGTCTTCTCCATCATATTGGCAATTCATACGTTCATTGCCTTCGAAGCTAAAATCAACATCCTGGGCTGCTAAACCCAGTTCGCTACCATTGATGCTAAGCGCAACCTGGTTTGTGCTCTTATTGCTAAACACGCTTATCCTTCTTAAAGCGCTTTGAAATTGTGCTTTATTCACCAACAATTTGTAAGGATTATCGGCAGGTATCACTACTTTATAATCCGGAAAACGTGCATCAATTAACCTGCAACTCATTTGCGTGGTGCCGTGTTTTACAAATAAATGATTGCTATTATAATTAATAATTATTTCATCTTTATTAGCAGGTAGTGCAGCTTTTAAAAGATTTAAAGGTTTACGGGGAACGATAAAAGAATCTGCCTTCGGGCAACTTACATCCGTAAGCTTATAACGTACCAGGCGGTGTGCGTCCGTTGCTACAAATTGTATAAAATCACTATTCAGTTCAAAAAAAACGCCTGTCATCGCCGGGCGTAAATCATCATTACTCACGGCAAACAATGTTTTATTTATAGCCGTGATCAAAGCAGATGAGGTCATGGTAAAAGAAGTAGTGTCATCGGCAGAAGGCTCTTTAGGAAAATTGTCAGGATTTTCACCCATTACTTTATACTTACCATTATCACTGGTGATTTCTATTCCAAAATTTTTATCAATACTAAAGGTTAGCGGCTGATCCGCAAGATTTTTAAGCGAATCCAGTAGTATTTTGGAAGGAATACAGACCTTACCATTATCTTTTGCTTCAATATCTAACTGGATGCGCATTACTGTTTCTAAATCAGTTGCCACTACAGTCAATTTACCTTTTTCAACTTCAAAAAGAAAATCTTCAAGAATGGGCAAAACTGTATTGGCATTAATTACACCGGCTATATGTTGTAATTGCTTAAGCAGTTGAGAAGAGGAAACGATAAATTTCATTTGTATCTGTTTTGTCTTTATTATACAGGGTGGAGGCGAAACTAAGCAATTTTGCTAACAGAAAAAGAGTTTAGGGACTAAGAGAAAACCGAAGGAGAAAGCTAAGAGAAAACCAAAAGAGAGAAAGAGAAAAAAAGAGTATATCGCTAAAAGAGAACAAAAGGACAGAGACGAAAAGAGTTTAGAAAATTCCTTTTAACTCCTTTTCTCTTTTTACTTCTCTTAGCCGGATATTTGCAATTAAAGAAAAAGGGTTTATGTTATCATCGCTTTTTAGCAGGGTAAAAAAGATAGAATTTGCGGAACCTGATATTAAGTTTGGCCGCTATTCCGACAACAATAAATCTGTTGAAAAAGTACAGCGATGGAACGAAGCGGACGCCATGTTCAAAAATAAAAACCATCACCAAAGCATAGCTGCATTTTTTGATTATTTAAAAGACGAATCGGTAGAAAATGTTTTTCATGAACAAAATGGATCGGAAGGGATCTTTTCGTTTTACCAGGGTTCAAAAATCATCAAAGGTTTTTATAATAAAGATGTATTTCAGACTGAGACAACACTTGCCCTTATGCCGCAACCAAACGTGCCTGTTATGCGGCGTTTGCTCGAAATGAACTTTACACTTAACTACACCCGTTATGCTATAAAAAACAATGAACTTTTTATGAAGTTTGATAGTGATATTGAAACCGCTAATCCAGGCAAACTATATTATGGGTTAAAAGAATTAGCTATAAAAGCAGATAAGCAGGATGATTTATTGGTGCAGGACTTTACAACATTGCTACCTGTTGAAACAAACCACATTATAGAAATTTCAGAAGAGGAAAAAGGAATAAAATATAAATACTTTCAAAAATGGATAGCGGAAACGCTTGAATTAATAGCAACTGTTGACGCAGATAAATATTCAGGTGGTATTGCGTATTTGTTATTAGCACTTATTTACCGCATTGATTTTTTAATAGTACCGGAGGGGAAACTATTGGTTGAAATTGAAAAGGTTATTGAAATATATTTTAAAAAAGACGACCGGCCTGTTACACAAAAAAATGCAGAAATGATAGAGGAGCTTATGAAACTTCATTCACGTTCGAAGGAAGAAGTCTTCCCTTATCTTTTTCAGTCACGCTATACCTTTTCGGTTGTAACACCTCAAAACCATAAAGTAATAGCTGATGCCATTTATAATGCTAACCAGAATATTGCCTGGTACAAGGAAAATAAACACCTGCAAATAGCAGTACAAATAAGTGAATACAGCCTTTCATATAGCCAACATACTTATAGTTTACCTCGTCCTTTAACAGAATTGTTCCTAATATTTATGATGACAAACTATCCTGAATTTTTTGAACAATTAGGGTTTAAAAAACATTATTACAACAAGGAGAAAAATGAATTTAATAAAGAAGCGATATTACAGTCAATAGATAATATACAACAGGCATGGGCGCCTAAATACCCTGGATTAAAAATGAAAAAGGATAAGTTGAAATTTGACAATCTTCTGTCATTCAACCAATCGTTTGCCTCAGAGATAGAATTTTTGAATGTAGAGACCAAACAATGACAACCCAGCAGATAATAGAACTATATCGTCCAGCAGTTATACAAATAGCAACGCAAACAAGTACAGGTACCGGTTTTTATTTAAAAGAATTTGACCTTGTAATAACAAATGAGCACGTAGCTGGAAAAAATGCTGAACTCACTATTGCGGGCCGTTCTTTTGATCGCCGGCTTTCAAGGGTTTTGTATATTGATAAAAAGCACGACATCGCTTTTTTACAACCACCCGCAGACGTGAGGTTGCCAGAAGTAAAACTAGGGAGCTATGAAAATGTAAAGGATGGTGAAGTAGTAGTGGCTATCGGGCACCCATTTGGGCTAAATTATACTGCTACACAAGGTGTTATTTCTAAAGCAGACCGGGTACGGGAAGGCATAAAATATATACAGATAGATGCTGCCATCAATCCTGGCAATAGCGGCGGGCCATTGGTAAATAAGCAGGGCGAAGTAATTGGTGTTAACTCCTTCATCATTCGGGGTGGCGATAATCTTGGCTTTGCTTTACCTGTTAGCTATTTGCGTGAAGCATTGGAATTATATCTTCCCTACAGGGGTGAGCCTTCTACCCGATGTCATAGTTGTGGCACACTGGTTTTGCCCGGCAATATAGACTCAACAAAATATTGTCCGTTTTGCGGCACAGAAGTAATGCTTCCCGAAGTGCCCGGGAAAGAATTAAAGCAAGTAGGAATTGCAAAAATTGTAGAAGAAATTTTAAATGAATTAGGGAAAAATGTAAAGCTTGCCCGCGAGAGTTATAATAACTGGAGTGTAAAGGAAGGTATGGCAAAAATTAAAATCAATTACAATCCGGAAAATTTTTTTGTTGCCGGTGATGCTTACCTCTGTACGCTGCCCGGAGATACTGCACAAATAAAACCTTTATACAAGTTTTTGCTGGAAGAAAATTATAAAATGGAAAGCCTTGTTTTGAGTTGCGTAAAGCAAAGTATAGTGCTATCCTGTATTATGTATGATTTAGATATGACTAAAGAAGCTGGTGTGGAAATGTTTCGTGATCTTTTTCAAAAAGCCGATTATTATGATCAGTTATTGGAAAAACAATTTGGTTGCAGAGAGTTATTAGAAGAAGTTTGACCGTTTACGGTTTATCCGTTTACAGCTTAAACGTACCCCAACTGTAAACTTGTAAACTGTAAACTTTTTAATCAGAAATGCAAAAAAACTTCTTAACTAAAAACCAGGTTTCACAAAAACTGCGACATTATTGTGGTTACCAGGAACGAAGCCACCACGACGCAATACAAAAACTAAGGGAACTTGGTGTACAAAAAACGAAGCATGGTGAAATCATTTCATTATTGATTGGAGAGGGGTATTTAAATGAAGAACGTTTTGCCCAGCTATATGCTGGTGGCAAGTTTAGGATTAATCAATGGGGTAAGAGAAAGATATTACATGGCTTAAAAGAAAAGCAGGTTAGCACTTATATTATCAATAAGGCTTTAAAAACCATTGACGATAATGACTATAAAAAAAAATTGAAGGAATTAGCTCAAAAAAAAATTAAATCTTTAAAGGGTGGGGAAAGCATTGCAAGAAAAAAGAAAACAATGGAATACTTGTTACAGAAAGGATTTGAATGGCAATTGATTACTCAGGCGCTGGCGGAAATGGAAAAAAAATAGTTTTACTGAATAATGATCCTGTACTTTTCTACATTATTACCTGTTATTACCTGTACCCAATAAATTCCTTTGGCCAGGGATGGCAATACTATCGCAGTAGTACCCGAAAGGGTTTTAAGATTTTTTTCAAAAACTTTACTTCCAATGTTATTGGTAACCTGAATTTTTTCAACTGGTCTATTAGAAACTATATTGATGATGCCATCTCTTACAATGGTTGGATAAATTTTTATTTTGCCCTCACTCCCAGATACTTTAACAACCGGCGAAAAGTTTATTTGTCCATTATCCTCTTCAATGGCTAACCGGTAAAACGCATTGCCGGCAGTTACAACAGAATGATGAAAACTATAATTACTTCCACTTATATTTCTGCTTGCAATAACCTGACCTACACGGGTATAATTTCTGCCATCGATACTATATTCGATAATAAACTTTGCTGTATTTT
>Ga0208736_1000126_pt1 | contig 23699 bp, 21 predicted proteins | sample AntDryMetagUQ255_FD_188090 | JGI IMG/M metagenome (GOLD analysis project Ga0208736, IMG submission 188090) | Polar desert microbial communities from Antarctic Dry Valleys - UQ255 (SPAdes) | ecosystem: Environmental > Terrestrial > Soil > Desert | place: Antarctic Dry Valleys | collected 2008-12-31 | reverse complement strand
CGTCGAGCGTTCCGGCGACCGTGTCCTGCACACCGCCGATGACGCCGCCGGCCGTCCCGGTCACGCCGGTGATGACGCCGCCGGTCCCGGGGAGGACGCCGTTGACCTCGCCGCCGAGGGTGGCGCCGGTGCCCGTGACGAGCGTCCCGACGGTGGGGATGACCCCGTCGAGCAGCCCGGCCTGGGCGGGCGACGCGGCGACGGCGGTACCGGCGCCGATAACGCCGATCGTGAGAAGCGCGCTGACGCGACGCGAGCGAAGAGTGGGCATGTGGTCTATTCGGCCAGACGGTGGCATTCCTTGAGTCATGCCTATACGGACGGTCGGGCTGTCCAGCCGTCGGTCTTCGCGCCCTGCGAGACTCCGACTCGCATGATCGACCGCGCCGACGCCCTCTCCGCGCTTTCCGAGGAGCAGTTCGACGTCGTCGTCGTCGGCGGCGGGATCACCGGCGCGGGGGTGGCGCTCGACGCCTCGACGCGAGGCTACAGCGTCGCCCTCGTCGAGCGCGCGGACTTCGCCGCCGGCACGTCGAGCCGCTCCTCCAAGCTGGTGCACGGCGGGCTGCGCTACCTGCAGAACTTCGACCTCGGTCTCGTGCGCGAGGCGCTGCTCGAGCGCCAGCTCATGGTCATGCTCGCGCCGCACCTGGTCCACCCGCTCCCGCTGGTCGTCGCCGCCTTCGACGGCGCCCGGCCGGAACGCAAGATCGGCGTCGGGCTGAACCTCTACGACGTGATGTCCGTCGAGCGCCGCGGCCGATCGCGCCCGCGCCCGCGCCCGCGCCGCGGCCGTCACGCCGAGGCCGGGCAGGATCTCGGCCTCAACTTCGCCGCGTGGAGCCCCGAGCGCCACCGCGTGATCTCCGGCGAGGAGGTGCTCGAGCTCATCCCGGCCCTGGCCCCGCGCGAGCCGACGTCGGGCTACCTGTTCTACGACTGCCAGACCGACGACGTGCGGCTCGTGCTCACGGTGCTCGGCGAGGCCGAGCGCTTCGGCGCGGTCTGCGCGAATCGCCTGGACGTCATCGAGCTCGTCCGCGACGAGGCGGGCCGCGCGGCGGGCGTGCGGGTGCGCGACGGCCTTTCCGGCGGCGAGTTCGTCGTGCGCGCGTCGAACGTCGTCAACGCGACGGGCGTGTGGGCCGATCGCCTGCGCCCCGGGGAGCTGCACGACGAGGCCGAGGTGCCGCGCATCCGCCCCAGCCGCGGGACCCACATCACGCTGCGCCACGAGGACCTGCCGCTGATCGGCAGCGGCGCGATCGTGCCGGCCGGCGGCGGGCGCACGATCTTCGCCCTGCCGTGGCTCGGGCGCACGCTGCTGGGCACGACGGACAACGACTACGAAGGCGACCTCGACGCGTCGCACCACATCCCGCCGTCCGACGAGGACGTCGCCTACCTGCTCGACGCCACGAACGAGTACTTCGGCACGTCGCTGGGCCCGGACGACCTCACGGGCGCCTACGCCGGCGTGCGGCCGCTGATCACCTCGGGCGATCCGAAGAAGTCGGTCGACATCTCGCGCAAGGCCGAGCTGTACGAGACGTCGAGCGGCATGGTCACGATCACCGGCGGCAAGCTGACGACATGGCGGCGGATGGCGAAGATGGCGGTCGACCGGCTCGTGGAGCGCGAGGCACGCGACGCGCGCTGCCGCACCCACCAGATCCCGCTCGGCGCCTCCGTCGACCCCGCGGCGCTGCCCCGCGTCGACGGTGTGCCCGAGCCGGCGTATGCCGCGCTCGCGGGCCGCTACGGCCACGCCGCCCACGACGTGCTCGCGGTCGCGCGCGAACGCGCCGAGCTGGCCGCGCCGATCGTCGCCGAGTTGCCCGACCTGCTCGCCGAGGTCGCCTTTGCGGCACGCTTCGAGCAGGCGCAGACGATCGGCGACGCGCTGCTGCGACGCACGCGCCTGGGCCTGCTGGCAGGACGCGAGCTGCGCGCCGACGGCGAGGTGGCGCAGCGCGTGGGGGCGACGCTGGGAGCCGAGCTGGGCTGGGACGAAGCGCAGTTGCGCGGCCAGCTCGATGCCTGGGAGCAGGAGTCGCGCGCCGAAGGCGTCGTCGGCACCGCGTAACTTTGCGGACCCTCGCCGGTTCCAACGCCCCGATGCGCCGACTTCATCTCCTCACCTTCCTGCTCAGCGCGCTCGCGCTCGCCGCGCTGCCGACCGCGCCCGCACAGGCCGGCTTCTTCGCGGGCGACGCGATCGACGGCCCGAGCGCCGACATCCGCGCCCTCGGCGATCTCGACCTCGCGCGCGACGGCACCGGCGCGCTGGCGTACGTCAAGCGAACCGACGGTGTCGATCACGTCTTCGCCTCGCGCTTCGAGGGCGGCGCCTTCGTGCCGGCCGAGCGCCTCGACGCGGGGCTGCCGGCGGCCGGCTCGCAGCCGGTCGTCGGAGCCTCCGGCGGCGGGCGGCTCGTCGTGGTGTTCGTCAGCGGCGGCGTCGTCTACGGCGTCGTGCGGCCGGCCGGCGCCGCGTGGTCGGCGCCGACGCCGCTCGGCCCCGGCTCCGATCCCGCCGTCGACCTGTCGATCAACGGCACCGGGTACGCGACCTTCACCTCGGGCCAGGACGTGCGCGTCGCGCGCCTGGACCGACGGACGAACGCCTGGGGGCTGCTCGAGCAGCCCGCCGACGTGGACCCCGCGCGTGCGGCCGGGGTCGCCGGCGGGCGTTCGCGGGTGGCGATCTCCGCCGACGGCGTGGGCATCGTGACGTGGGGCGAGGCGGGCCGCGTCTTCGCGCGCAAGATGTTCGGCAGCAGGCTCTCGTCCGCGCCGCAGGACCTCACGCCGGCCTCGTTCGAGGACCGGGTGGCTACGACATCGGACCTGCCCGACATCGACGCCGAGGACGACTCGAGCTACGCGTGGGTCGTGTTTCGCCAGCGCTTCGCCGACGGCGGCTCGCGCATCCTCGCGACCCGCCAGCGCGGGACGGGCTTCGATCCGCCGGTCGCCGTGGACGAACCGGGCGGCGAGCCTGTCGGGCCGCCGCGGATCGACCTCACCGGGCGCGGCGTCGCGGTCGCGGTGACGACCGGCGCACAGAGCGGGCAGCCGATGGCGGCGATCACCGATCGCGACCTCTTCGGCGCCGGCGGCCGGTTGTTCGTGCCGAGCGTGGTGGCGCCGGCCGTCGTGCCGGCGATCGGCGAGAACAACGACGGGCTGATCGGCGCCGTGCTCGGCGCGGCCGGCGAGTCGCCGTACGTGCGGGTGCGCACGATCGAGGACCGCAAGCTCGGGCCCGAGCAGGTCCTGTCGCGCCCCGAGCTCGGGCCGGTCGTCCCGCAGCTGGGCTTCGACGTCGCCGCCGACCGTGCGAGCGGGGCGATCGTCGCGTGGGTGCAGGGCGGCGCCGAGGACCGCAGGATCGTCGCCGGCTACCTGGACCGGCCGCCCGGCTTCTTCACCGGCTACACGTCGCAGCGCTGCTGTCAGGGCCCGATTGCGCGGCTGAGCTGGCAGCCGTCGCTGAACCTCTGGGGACCGGTGCGCTACGTCGTCAGCGTGGATGGCCAGCCCGTGGGGGAGACGACCGACACCGCCCTGGCGCTCACGGCGCCGCTCGCCGCGGGGACGCACCGCTGGCAGGTCTTCGCGTTCGACGTCCGCGGCCAGAGCAAAGCCGCCCGCAGCCGCAGCGTGCGCATCGACGCCGGCGCGCCGTCGCTCGTGGTCCGCTACAAGCGCAAGCGGCGGGTCGTCACGCTGTCGGTGAGCGCGCGCGACCCGGGCGTGCGCGGCCTCACCGCGGCCGGCCTGCGCTCGCTCGTCGTCTCGTGGGGCGACCGCAGCAGGGGGGCCCGCGGAATCTCGTCGGTGCGCGCCTCGCATCGCTACCGCGGGCGCGGCAGCTACCCGCTGCAGATCACCGCGACCGATCGCGCGGGCAACGTGAGCACATCGCTGCGCACCGTGCGCATCGCCTGACGGCCGCTGCGCATGGCCCTGCCCGTGCGCTGCCACGACGTCGCCGCCGCGGGCCGCACGCTCGCGCTGGGCGCGCGGCCGTGGCTGATGGGGATCGTCAACGCGTCGCCTGACTCCTTCTCGGACGCCGGCGCGTACCCCGACCTCGAGGCCCGCGTGGGCCTCGCCCGCGAGCTGCTCGCTGCCGGGGCCGACGTGCTGGACGTGGGCGGCGAGTCGGGCATCACGTTGCGGCCGGTGGTGGACATGGAGGAGGAGATCGCGCGCGTCGTCCCGCTGATCGAGCGCTTGGCGGGGGAGCTCGGCGCGCTGGTGTCCGTCGACACCTACAAGCCCGCGGTCGCGGCGGCGGCCATCGCCGCCGGGGCGGTGATCGTCAACGACGTCAGCGGCCTGCGCGATCCCGAGCTGGCCGACGTCTGCGCCGCGACCGGGGCGGCGCTCGTGCTGATGCACACGCGTGCGGCGCCCAAGCAGCGCCTGCAGGATCCCGCGTTGTACGACGACGTGGTCGCCGACGTTGTCGAGTTCCTGGGCGAGCGGATGGCGCTTGCGCGCTCGCGGGGGGTGCGCCACGAGCAGCTCATCGTCGATCCCGGGCCGGACTTCGCCAAGACGCCGGCCCAGACGATCGAGGTGCTCGGCCGGCTGGAGGAGCTGCACGCGCTCGGGCGCCCGCTGCTGCTGGCCGTCTCGCGCAAGGACTTCGTCGGCGCGCTGACGGGCCGCGTGCCGCGCGATCGCGGGGCGGGCACGCTTGCCGCGATCGGGTGGGGCGTCGACGCGGGCGCGCAGATCCTGCGCGTCCACGACGTGGCGGCGGCGGCGGACTTCCTGGCCGTGCGGGCGGCGCTGCGCGGCGAGCGAGCGGTCGATCCGGGGCTGGCGCTGAGCGAGGAGGTCCGCCACAGCCGCTGATGGCCGCCGCCCGGCGCGCTAACGTCCTCCTCACACGAGTCGCCTGCCGCTGTCCAACGCGGCCGGACGCCAACCGACGCATCACCTCCGGAGGACCCACATGTCAGTCATCTCTCGCTCCGCACTGGAGTCCAGCACCCTCGCCGACCTGCACGAGATCGCGTCCGAGCTCGGCCTGGACGGCTTCCGCCGCCTGCGCAAGGGCGACCTCGTCGCCGCCATCGTCGAGCGCCAGGGCATCAACGGCGACGAGCCCGAGACCGAGGAGGGCGCGGACGACGCGCCCGCCGGAGCTGCCGGCGACAGCGACACCGACGAGAAGCCGGCCCGCCGCTCACGCCGCGGCGGCCGTGGCCGTGGCCGCGCCCGCGACCGCGATCCGGGTGATATCGAGGTCGGCGAGGACGAGGGCGAGGCCGATGCCCCGGCCGCCGCGCCCGAGCCTGCTGCCCCGTCAGACCGCAGCAGCAGCCGTGACCGCGGTGACCGCGGTGAGCGCGGCGGCCGTGAGCGCGGCGGCCGCGGAGGCCGTGACCGCGGTCGCGATCGCGACCGCGACCGCGACGCCGATCGCGACACCGACAGCGCCGACCGGAGCGCTCCCGGCGAGGAGCGCATCGCGACCGGCACCATCGAGCTGCTGCCCAACGGCTCGGGCTTCGTGCGCGTTTCGCCGCCCGAGCCCTCCGACGACGACGTCTACGTCTCCGGCGCCCAGGTGCGCCGCTGCGAGCTCGTCGCCGGCGACGAGGTCGCCGGCCCCGTGCGCGCCCCGCGCCGCTCGGAGCGCTACCCCTCGCTGATCCGCGTCGACACGATCAACGGCCGCGCGGCCGACGAGGTGGCCGAGGGCACGAAGTACGACGACCTCACCTGCGGCTGGGCGACCGAGCGCATCACGCTCGACGATGCCGATCCGACCCTCAACGCGATCTACTGGCTTACGCCGTTCGGCCGCGGCTCGCGGGTTGTCATCGCGGGCGGCCCGCGCGCCGGCAAGACCGAGGCGCTGCGCCGCATCTCGCGCGCCCTCGCCTCCCAGAAGGAGCTCGAGGTCAGCGTCGTCCTCGTCGGGGTTCGCCCCGAGGAGCTGGGCGACTGGCGGATCGGCGAGCTTAAGCCCGTCGTCGAGCTCGGCCTAAGCGCCGCGCCCGACTCGCAGGCCCAGGCGATCGAGCGGGCGATCGAGACCGGCCGCCGCGTCGCCGCCCGCGGCGGACATGCCGTCATCCTCATCGACACCCTCGAGCATGTGCCAGCGCCGCACGCGCGCCGCATCCTCGGGGCCGCGCGCAACATCATCGACGGCGGTTCGCTGACGATCGTCGCCACCGCACCCGCTCCGGTCGGCGGCGAGACGACCGTCATCGCGCTCGACGCCGAGCTCGCCGCCAGCGGGCGGATCCCGGCGATCGACCTGCCCGCCAGCGGCACGCTGCGCGCCGAGCTGATCGTCGGCGCCAAGGGCGCCGAGGCGATCGCGGAGGCGCGCGCCGCCGCACGGCAGGGATAGCGCCGCTAGCCGCCGAGCTCCTCGAAGCCGAGCTGCCCGGTCGGCGGGCGCCCTTCGCGGCGCACGCCGGTGCGGGCCCAGTGCTCGTTGATCTCGCTGGGCTTGACGTGGCGCCAGGTGATCCCGCGCTCGATCGGGGCGACCTCGAAGCCCCCGCCGGCGGCCACGCCGCGGACCGTCGCGTGAAAGACGCGGCCGCGCTTGTTGACGAGGATGAGGTCGCCGGGCTGGATCGAGCGCGTGCGCATCGGGGCAGGCAATGCTGCCCGATCGGCCGGACGGCTCTCAGCGGGGCACGTAGGCGACCCGATCCCACGAGGGCTCGGGAGACAGCTCGATCGCTTCGCCGGCGCGGTCGGGCTGGACGTAGCCGAAGGTATGCGTGTCGATGCAGAACGCGATGTCGAGCTCGCCCTCCTTCACGCGCTGATCCAGCCAGGCCGAGCGGAAGACCAGGCGCCGCAACCAGTGCACGAGCGAGCGATCCGACGGGCCGCAGAGCTCGGGCCAGCAGTCGTTGACGTGCTCGCCGAGGCCTGACGCCGGCGCCTGGATCTCGCCGTTGACGGCGAGGTTGACGAGATCGTCGAGCTCGTTCTCGCCCAGGCGCGCGTGGACGAAGCCGAGCTTGAGCGCGGCCTGCTCACAACGCTCGCTGAAGTCACGTTCGTTGAAGGTGAAGCGCAGCTCCCCGTACTCCAGGACGAAGTCCTCCCCCGAGTCGTAGTTGCCGCGTCGCTGTGTCTCGTCCATGACGCGTCGGCATCGTAGGCGCGACTCCTGCCCGCAAGAGCAGGTGCACGCGATGTTGCACCCCTCGAGCGCGCCGATGCCGCCGGCCAGGCCGGGTCACGGCACACTCTCGCTTTCGGCGGGGTTTTCCGATTTCGCGCATATGCAGGACGAAAGCGCGCAGACCCCCTTCCAGCCACCCATCACCGGGCGAAGCGGGGGCGAAACTTCGCCCTCTCGCGACGTAATAGGGCATGAACGACGACGCCCCCTCCACCATCCTGCTCGTCGAGGACGACAGCGCCACGCGCACCTTCCTCGCCGACAACCTCTCCGCCGACGGCTACGACCTGCTCGTCGCCGACTGCGCCTCGATCGGCCTGAGCCTGCTCGAGCGCAAGTTCCCCGACCTCGCCCTCGTCGACGTCGGGCTGCCCGACGGCAGCGGCTTGGACCTGCTGCGCCGCGTGCGCAGCGCCGACGGCGTCGCCAGCCGGATCAACCCGGACATGCCGCTCATGGTCGTCAGCGGCCGGGCCACCGAGCTCGACCGCGTGCGAGGCTTCGATCGCGGCGCCGACGACTACGTCTGCAAGCCCTTCTCCTATCCGGAGCTGCGCGGGCGCGTCGCGGCGCTGCTGCGCCGCTCCGACAGCCGCCCCTCGCGCGGCAGGCTGCGCGCCGGCCCGCTGGAGGTCGACCCGCCGTCGCGCGAGGTGCGCCTGCACGGCGATCGCGTGGCGCTCTCGCAGAAGGAGTTCGCGCTGCTGCGCACGCTGGTCTGCGACCCGAGTCGCGTCTTCACGAAGGAGGAGTTGCTGCGCACGATCTGGGGCTATCGGTCGATCGGCTCGACGCGCACGCTGGACTCGCACGCGTGCCGGCTGCGCCACAAGCTGGGCGCCTACGGCGACCGGTACGTCATCAACGTCTGGGGCGTCGGGTATCGGCTGGTCGACGCGCCGATGTCGGCGGTGGCCGCTGCCCGGGAGGGGCTGCGGCTCACCGCGTGAGTCTCAGCACCCGCCGCCACCTCCGTCGCCGCCACAGCCGCCGCCACCTCCATCGCCTCCGCCGTAGCCGCCGAAGAATGGGGCGCCACCGCCGTGCTGGTAGGCGCTGGACCGGCGGAACATGCCGCCGGGCCCGCCGCCCCGCTCGCTCTCGAAGTTCGCGCGCTCGAGGCGCTCGAGGTGCTCCTGATGCTCGAGGCGCTCTCGGTGTCCGGCGCGGCGCTGCTCGCGCCAGGCCTCGAACCATCCCCGCTTGGAATGCCGTGACTCGGTCATGGTGCGTCCCTTCGTCGTTGGCGTGCAGTGCGTCTGCATGATCCGCGTCGCAGGCACCCCGTCGCTACGCCCTCCTGGCCGCACCTGGCCGACCGCCGGCCGACCGGTGCGTCGCCGATCCGACGCCGATCCGACATCCGGCGTCCGCGGCCTGACGAATATCTGCGAGAAGGGGGGGCGAACTTCTGACCGCCCGTGCCTAGTACGTACGCATGGACACGAGCATCATCTCCTGGGCGCTTTCGGCGGGTGGCTTCGCGCTGGCGGCGGCCGGCGCGATCGAGCTGCGCCGCCGTCGCGAGATGGTGGCCCGCGCGTGCCACGAGCTGCGCGGGCCGCTGACCGCGGTGCGCCTGAGCCTCGCGACGATGGAGCGCCGCCATGAGGCGCCGCCCGAGCGGCTGGCCACGCTCGACCACGAGCTGCGCCGCGCGGGCCTCGCGCTCGACGACTTCGCCGCGGCGCGCAGCGGCCGTCGAATCGTCGACCGCGAGGAGCCCGTCGAGGTGGCAGAGCTGCTCGAGGAGCAGTTCCACAGCTGGGCCGCCGTTGCCGGGGCGTTCGACAGCGTCGTCCTGCTCGGTCAGCTGCTGCCCGGCACGATCGTCGTCGGCGATCGGCTGCGAATGGCGCAGGCGATCTCCAACCTCGTCGCCAACGCCCTCGAACACGGGCCGGGGCGCATCGAGCTGACCGCGCGCATCGTCGAGCCGCGCCATGTGCGCATCGAGGTCATCGACGAGGGGCCGGGGCTCCCGGTCGCGCTCGCCGATCTGACCCGCCGCGCGCGCGGCGGGCGAGGGCGCGGTGGCCGCGGGCGCGGGCTGGCGATCGCCGCCCAGATCGCCGAGCGCCACCGCGGCCGGCTCGTCGCGGCGCCGACGGGTTGCGGGACGCGGATCGGCGTCGAGCTGCCGCTCGTGCGGCGCGCGCCGCCGTGAGCCACCGCCGGCGCGCGCTGCTGCTGGGCGGACTCGCGCTCCTGCTCGGCGGCCTGGCGGCGTTCAACGTCGCGGGGCGAGAGGCCGCGCTGGAGCGCCGGGTCGGCGGCCTCGTCGACGTCGTCGTCGCACGCGAGCCGATTGCCGCGGGGGAGCGCGTGGCCATGGGCTCGCTGGCCATCCGCCGCGTGCCCGCGCGCTTTGCGCCGGACGCGACGACCGGCACCCCGCAGGCGGTGGTCGGGCGGCGCGCGGCGGTCGACATCCCGGCCGAGGCCGACCTGAACGCCGGCATGATCGTCCGCGAAGACGAGGCCGGCCCGGCCGGGCCCGACCTCAGGCCCGGCGAGCGGGTGGCGGAGATCGTGGCCCTCGGGTCGCCCGACCTCGTCATGCCGGGCAGCCGCGTCGACGTGCTCGTCACACCCGAGCCGGCGGCCGGCGTGGCGGGTGACGCAGTCCTCGCGCTGGAGAACGTCGAGGTGATCGCTGCCACATCGGTCGGCGCCGAGGATGCGCCCGCCGGCAAGGGCGCGCCGGGTGCGCGGGTCGCGGCGTCGCTGCGCGTGACCCTGCGCCAGGCGGTGTACCTCGCCGCCGCGCAGGACTTCGCGCGGGAACTGCGGCTGCTGCCGCGCTCCAGCGGTGACCGCGAGCGCGGGCGGGCGGGGTTGCGCATGGGGGCGGGCCTGCCGTAGTGCACCAGCGGTGCGGGGGCGAGTTTCGGCTCTACGGGAGCTCTCACAGGTATGGAACCGGGATCGGACCGCGCATACGACGACGCCCTCGACACCCTCGCCGCGGCGCTGCGCGACCGCCTGCTGCTCGAGGCCGGCAACGCGGGCGGCGAGGGCGACCCGCACGAGCGCATCCGCGCGCTCGTCGACCGCGAAGCGGGCCTGCTCGACGACGATGCTCGCGCCCGTCTCGCGACCCGTATCGCGGAGCGCTCGTTCGGCCTCGGCCCACTCGAGTCGCTGCTCGGCGACCCGTCCGTCGACGAGGTCATGGTCAACGGGCCCGGCCGGGTCTGGGTCGAGCGCCACGGCCGCATCGAGCCGACCGGCGTCCGCTTCGACGACGAATCGGACCTGCGCCACGCGATCGAGCGGATCCTCGCGCCGCTCGGACGGCGCGTGGACGAGTCCGAGCCGCTGTGCGACGCGCGCCTACCCGATGGCTCGCGGGTCAACGTCGTCCTCGCGCCGCTCGCCCTGGACGGCCCGATCCTGACGATCCGCCGGTTTCGCCCGCGTGGCTTCGGCCCCGACGACCTCGTTGCGAACGGCACCTGGGCGGCGCCGCTGCGCGACCTGCTGCAGTGCGCCGTGCTCGCGCGCTGCAACGTGCTCATCAGCGGCGGCACCGGCTCGGGCAAGACGACGACGCTCAACGCGCTGACGGAGTTCATCGGCGACGGCGAGCGGATCGTCACGGTCGAGGACGCCGCCGAGCTGCGCCTGCGCCATGCGCACGTCGTGCGCCTCGAGGCCCGCCCGGCGTCGCTGGAGGGACGCGGCGAGGTGACCGTGCGCCGCCTCGTGCGCAACGCGCTGCGGATGCGGCCGGACCGGATCGTCGTGGGGGAGGTGCGCGGCGCCGAGGCGCTGGACATGCTCAGCGCCATGTCCAGCGGCCACGACGGGTCGCTGTCGACCGTCCACGCCGGCTCGCCCGAGGAGGCGCTGCGGCGGGTGGAGACGCTGGCGCTCATGGCCGGGCTGGGGCTGCCGCACGAGGCGATCCGCGCGCAGGTGGCCGGTGCCCTTGACCTCGTCGTCCACCAGGCGCGGATGTCGGATGGCACCCGGCGCGTGGTCGCCGTCAGCGAGGTGGTCCGTGTCGCCGGTGGGGCGGCGACGCGCGAGCTCTACGCGCTGCGCGACGGGCGCCCGACCTGGCGCGCCCCGCTCGGCGACAGCCTCGCCGCGCGCCTCGCCGCGGCGCAGCCGCAACCGCGAGCCGCATGAGCCCGGCCGCGCTGCTCGCCGGCCTCGCGGGCGCGTGCTTGCCCCTTGCCGCCTGGGAGGCGATCGCCGCCGCCGGCGAAGAGCGGCTCCTGCACGCAGCGGGGCGGTGGTGCTCGCCGGTGCTCGAGATGCTGCGTGCGGGCCGCCCGCCGACGAGCCCTGAGCGCCGGCGGCTCGTCGCGCTCGGCACGCTGTCGCTGCTCGGCGCCGGCTGGCTCGTGGCCGGGCCGTGGGCCGGCCTTGCCCTCGCCGCCACCGCACCGTGGACGGCGGGCGCGGTCGTACGCGCCCGCCAGCGCCGTCGCGCCGCCGCGGTGACCGCCGGGGCGCCGGCGATCGCCCGCGCGCTCGCCGATGCCCTGTCCGGCGGCCAGTCGGTGCGCGGTGCGTTGACATCCGCCGCCCGCGACGGCGCCATCGGCGGGCCGGCGGGGGAGGAGCTGGGCCGCGCGGCGGCCGCGCTCGAGCTCGGCGAGCGCACCGAGGACGTGCTGGAGGCGCTCGCCCGGCGAGCGGGCGGCGGACCGCTGGACACGCTGGTCGCCGCGGTGCTCCTGCAGCGCGACGCGGGCGGCGATCTCGCCACGCTGCTGCGCGACCTCGCGTCCGCGTTGGAGGAGCGTGGACGCGTCGTCGCCGACGCGCGATCGGCGACCGCGCAGGCGCGCTTCACGGCGCTGCTGGTCTCCGCGCTGCCGGCCGTCGGCCTGGCCCTCGGCGAGCTTGCGCAGCCGGGTCTGCTCGCGGCGCTCGCCGGGGAGTCGCTGACGGCGGTGATGGTCCTCGTCGCGCTCGCGCTGCAGGGCGTGGCGTTCGTCTGCGTCGCACGAATCGCGCGCGTGGGGAGCTCGCCGTGAGCGTCGCGCTGCTGCTCGCTGTCGGCGCGGCGATCAGCGCGGCGGCGGCGGTCACCGAGCTGCTGACCGCGCCGCGCCGCCCGCGGCCGAGCCGCACCGCCGCGCGGATCGGTCACCTCGGTGCGATGACCGTGCTGCTCGCGCGGATCGCCCGCCGCGCGGGACGGCGCGCGGCGCCACGCGACCTCGATGCGCGGATCGCCGCCGCGGGCGCGCCGCTCGGCCTCGGCGCAGGCGACGTCGCCGCGCTGAAGGCGGCGGGCGCGGTCGGGGCGTCCTTGTGCGCCTTCACCCTCCACGGCCTGCTGCCCGGCCGCCTTGGCCTGCTCGTGCTGCTGGCGGCGCCGGCGGCGGGCTACGTCGCTCCTGAGCTTGCGCTGGCGCGGCGCGCTCGCGCGCGCGAACGACGGATCGGCGGAGAGATCGCCGACGTGCTCGACCTGCTGCGCGTCGCCGTCGGCGCGGGCCTGCCGGTCGGCCGCGCGATCGGCGAGGTGGGGCGGCGGATGCACGGTGTCCTGGCGGGCGAGCTCGCCGCGGCCTCCGTGCGGCTGCAACTCGGGGCGCGGCGCGGCGAGGTTCTCGGCGAGCTCGTGGCGCGCTGCCCGGGCGCCGGCGTTGCCACACTCGCGGCGGCGATCGCACGATCCGAGCGCCATGGCGCGCCGCTGGCGCCCGCGCTCACGGCGCTCGCCGCCGAGGCGCGCGCCGAGCAGAGCCGGCGCCTGCGCGACGCCGCCGCGCGCGCCGCTCCGAAGATCCAGCTCGTCGTGGCGCTCGTGCTCGTCCCGGCCGTGATGCTGCTCGTCGGTGCGGTGCTCGTGCAGGGCCTCACCGGGTCGGTCTGAAACCCTCGCTGTAACGTTCCCGTTGCACCACGCGGCCGGCGGACAGTTGATGCACGCGCGACGCTCTCCCACGACCTCCCACGGCGGGCCCCACCGCGCCCCACGTCAAGCACACACAGCGGCGGAATCCTTCCCGGGCTGCAACAACTCGCCCGCAATCGGCTTCTGCAACGTCGTTCCCGGGATTTCGGGCAAGCGAGGAATACCCCGGTCGGCGACGAAAAGTCCTGCTCAAGTCCATGTTCGCCTTTCCGGAGTGAGCCTCAGGATGCACAAGTGGGAGAAAGCGTGCAAAATAGGTTGCGAAGTGGGAGAAGGTGGGATACCTTCGCCGCAGCGAGCCGGGATGGAGGGGCTCCTCCCACCCCTCCATCCCGGCTCCAACTGCTTGACGTCGCACCCCTTCAATGGCCTTCCGCGGAACCTTCGACCACACGCTCGATGCGAAGAACCGCCTCACCGTTCCAGCTCGCTTTCGGACTGAGCTGTCCGGTGGCGTCGTTCTCGCCAAGGGCCTCGAGCGCTGCGTCGCAGTCTGGACGCCCGCTGCCTACGACGCGTACACGGCCGCCGCGCTGAAGGACTTCCACCCGCTCTCCAAGGAAGCCCAGAAGCTCACGCGCTTCTTCAGCGCAAACTCGCTGGACACCGAGCTCGACGGCGCCGGCCGGATCATGCTGCCGGCCTTCCTGCTCGACCACGCGAAGCTCAGCAAGGACGTCGTCGTGACCGGCTCGGGCGACGCCCTGGAGATCTGGGATCGGGCCACCTGGTCGGACTACAACGACGTGCTCGCATCCGATGTCGACGAGATCACCTCATCCCTTGGCAACACTGCTTGACATGACCATTCCGCACGTGCCGGTGCTGGCCGGCGAGGCGATCGAGCTGCTGCACCCGCAGCCCGGTCAGACGGTCGTGGACTGCACGTTCGGCGCGGGCGGCCACGCCCGCCTGCTCTGCGAGCGGATCGGCGCGACCGGCACGCTCATCGCGATCGACCGCGACCCGATCGCCGCCGAGCGCTTCACCGAGCTCGCGCAGGAACTGCAGTGCACCACGCGCTTCATCCGCGCCTCGTTCGTCGAGGGTCTCGAGCAGCTGCGCGAGGAGGGCGTGCACGCCGACGCGATCCTCATGGACCTCGGCATGTCGTCGATGCAGATCGACACATGGCAGCGCGGCTTCTCCTACTCCTACGACGCGCCGCTGGACATGCGCATGGACCCGGGTCTGGAGCACTCCGCCCACGAGCTCGTCAACGAGTCCGAGCCGCGTCACCTGGAGACGATCTTCCGCGACCTCGGCGAAGAGCGCTACGCCCGGCCGATCGCCCGCGCCATCGTGCGCGCACGTCAGAAGGCCCCGATCGACTCGACGATCGCACTCGTCGACGTCATCACCCGTGCCGTCCCCGCGCCGGCCCGCTTCGCCGGCGGCCACCCGGCCAAGCGCGTCTTCCAGGCCCTGCGGATCGCCGTCAACGACGAGCTCGGCCAGCTCGACGCCGCGCTACCGCTCGCGTGGGACGTGCTGGGCATCGGCGGAAAGCTCGCCGCGATCTCCTTTCATTCCCTCGAGGACCGGCGCGTCAAGCGCTTCCTCGTCGCGCGGGCGCAGGGCTGCATCTGCCCGCCGGACCTGCCGATCTGCGCCTGCGGCCGCGAGCCCGAGGCCGAGCTCGTCAGCCGTCGCGCGATCGCGCCCAGCGCGGGCGAGGTCGCCGCCAACCCGCGCGCGCGCTCGGCGCGCCTGCGCGTCGCCTCGAAGCTACGAGAGGACCAGTGAATCACTCGGCATGAGCCGCTCTTCCGCCGCACGGACGCAGCACCACGACGACCGCGCGCTGCGCCGCGCGCGGACGCACCGCGCGCCGCACGCGCGCCGGATGTCGGGTCCCGCCCACCCCGCCAACCCCGCATACGCACAGTCTCAGGCCCGGACGCAGATGCACGCTCACGCCCCCGCCTACGCACCGCGCCTGCCGGCCCGCCCGCCGCTGCGCCTCGCCGCCGGCGGCGCCCGCGTCGCGCTGCGCGTCGCGGAGTCGGCGCTGGAGGCCTCGGCCAGCCGCACGATGGACCGCCTCGTGCGCAGCCGCGCGTGGGTCGTGATCATCGGCGTCGGCCTCATCGGGATCGTCGCGATGCAGGTCTCGATGCTCAAGCTCAACTCCGGCATCGGTCGCGCGGTCGACACCGTCGCCACGCTCGAGCGCGGCAACGCGTCGCTGAAGGCGACCGTCTCCGAGCTGAGCTCGGGCGACCGCATCCAGCGCCTGGCGGGCGATCGTGGCTACGTCATGCCCGAGCCGGCCGACGTGACGTACCTGCGGGCGGGCGACAAGCGCGCCGACAGCCTGCGCGCCGTGCGCCGGATGGGCGGCGCGGACCCGACCATCACCGGGCCCGCCGGGGCCGTGTCCGCGGTGAAGCTGCCCGAGACGCTGACGGCGACCCCCGGGGCGACCGCAACCCCGACCCCAACCTCAGCCGCGCCCGCCGCCGGAATCGCAGCCACGACGACCACCCCGACGATGGCGACCCCGCCGTCAGCGCCCGTGCCGGCTGCGGCGCCCGGGTCCGGCGCCACGCCACCGGCTCCCGCGGCCACCACCGCCCCCGCGCCCCCCGCCACGGGCACCGGCGCCGCCGCGATCGGGCCCGCCCCGCAGGGCACCGCGTCGGGTGGGGTGACGACGCCATAGTCGGCCTGACCGAACGGCGGATCGGGCTGCTGTTCGCGATCTTCCTGGTCCTGCTGCTGATCGCCGCGTCGCGCGCGGCCTGGCTGGGCGCGGTCAAGGGCGAGTCATTGCAGGCCGTTGCCGCCACGCAGCAGGTCGACGTGGCCAAGGTGCCCGCCCGGCGCGGCGCGATCGTCGATCGCAACGGCATCGAGCTCGCCGTGTCCGAGCCGGCCGACGACGTCGCCGTCACGCCCTACCTGATCAAGCAGCCGATCACCGTGGCCCGCAAGCTCGCGCCGCTGATGGACATGACCGAGGGCAAGCTGCTCGCGAAGTTCGAGGAGCGCGGCGGCTTCGTCTACCTCGCGCGCAACCTGCCCGGCACGCAGTCGGCGAAGATCAAGAAGCTGCGCATCGCGGGCCTGCAGTTCATTCCCAGCTCGCGGCGCGAGTACCCGCGCAAGTGGCTGGCCTCGCAGGTGCTGGGGTGGGTCGGCACCGACGGCGACGGCCTGGCCGGGCTGGAGCACGCGCAGGACAAGATCCTGCGCGGCAGCGACGGCGAGCGGCGAATCGTCAAGGACGCGCTCGGCGAGCCGATCACGGTGCAGGAGACCGAGCGTGCCAAGCCGGGCAGGGACCTGCGCCTGACGCTCGACGCCGAGTTGCAGGGCAAGGTCGAGAACGTGCTGGCCGAGGTCGGGCTGGCGTGGCGTCCCAAGGGCGCGACGGCGCTCGTGATGGACCCGTCCTCCGCCACGGTCCTCGCGCTCGCCAATTGGCCGCGCGTCGACGCCAACGACAGCAGCGGCGCACCGGCTTACGCGGCGCAGAACCGCGCGGTCGGCTTCAACTACGAGCCCGGCTCGACGTTCAAGCCGTTCACGGTGGCCGGCGCTCTCGAGGAGAAGGTCGTCACCCCCGGGACGATCTTCCACCTGCCGCCGACGATCGAGGTCGCCGACCGCACGATCGAGGAGGCCCACGAGCGCGGAACCGTCGACCTCTCGACGACGCAGATCCTCGCGCAGTCCAGCAACGTCGGCACCGTGCGCATCGGCCAGCGCCTCGGCGAGACGAAGTTCGACCAGTGGGTGCGGCGCTTCGGCTTCGGTCGCAAGACCGGCATCGAGCTGCCCGGCGAGGAGGCCGGGCAGGTGCTCGAGCGGTCGAAGTACTCCGGCTCGTCGATCGGCAACCTGCCGATCGGGCAGGGCGAGTCGGTCACGCCGATGCAGCTCGCGACGGCGTACTCGGCGATCGCCAACGGCGGGATCCTGCGCCGGCCGCGACTCATCTCCGAGATCGACGGCAAGCGCACGGCGATCCCGCGCGCACGGCGCGTCATCGACAGGCAGACCGCCGCTCAGCTGCGCACGATGCTCGAGGGCGTCGTCCAGGCCGGCGGCACCGCCAGCGCCGCGGCGATCCCCGGCTACACGCTGGCGGGCAAGACCGGCACCGCGAACAAGATCGACCGGCGCACCGGCGAGTACTCCAAGACGCGCTACATCGGATCGTTCGTCGGCTTCGCGCCGGCGCGCAACCCCAAGCTGCTGGTGACGATCATGGTCGACGAGCCGCAGGGCGAGATCTACGGCGCGCAGGTCGCCGCGCCCGCCTTCCAGCAGATCATGCGCTTCGCGCTGGCCTACCTCGGCGTCGCTCCCGGCGACTGACCGCGGCGGGTCGTCGGCCGACCGGCACGCGGACTATCCTGCGGCTCATCAGGCGCCCGAGCACGATCAGCTTCTGGACGGACTGAGCCCGTGAGATTGCGCGAGGTCTTCGGCGACGTCGCCCCCGACGCGCCCGGCGTCGACGTCACCGCGCTCGCGTACGACAACCGCCAGGTCGGCCCGGGCACCGCCTTCTTCTGCGTGCGCGGCTTCACCCGCGACGGCCATGACTTCGCCGCCGGCGCGCTCGCGCGCGGTGCGGTCGCCCTCGTGGTCGACCACGAGCTCGAGGGGATCGGCGTGCCGCAGGTCCTCGTCGAGGACGTCCGCGCCGCGATGGCGCCCGCCGCCGCGCGGTTGCACGGCGACCCGACCGCGACGCTGCGCACGATCGGCATCACCGGGACCAACGGCAAGACGACGAGCGCCTACCTCGTGCGCGCGCTGCTGGAGGCCGCCGGCGAGCCGACCGGCCTGCTCGGCACGGTGACGTCGGTGGTCGGCGGGGCCGAGCACCCGGTCGCGCGCACGACGCCGGAGGCGATCGACCTGCAGGCGACGTTCGCGGCGATGCGCTCCGCAGGCGATACGCACTGCGTGATGGAGGTCTCCAGCCACGCGCTCGCGCTCGGGCGCGCCGACGCGATCCACTGGGCCGCCGCGATCTTCACGAACCTCACGCAGGACCATCTCGACTTCCACCCCACGATGGAGGAGTACTTCGCCGCCAAGCGTCAGCTCTTCACCGACGGCAGGCCGCCGGTGGCGGTCGTCAACATCGACGACCCCTACGGCGCCCGGCTGGCCGGCGAGCTGCGCGCGGCCGGGGATCACGGACCCGCCCACCCCGCTCACCTCGTCACGGTCGGGATCGACTCGCCCGGCGCCGACCTGCGCGCCACCGACATCGAGAGCAGCTTCGCCGGCTCGGCATTCCGCGCCGGCGGCCTGACGCTGCGCTCGCCGCTGCCCGGACGCTTCAACGTGATGAACGTGCTGGGCGCGGTCGCGGCGGTCCGCGCCCTGGGCGTCGACGACGCCACGATCGCCGCGGCGCTGCCGGAGGCCGGGCGCGTGCCGGGCCGCTTCGAGCCCGTCGACGAGGGTCAGGGCTTCGCCGTCCTGGTCGACTACGCCCACACGCCGGACTCGCTGGAGAACGTGTTGACCGCGGCGCGGCCGCTGGCCGCCAATCGCCTGCTGTGCGTCTTCGGCTGCGGCGGCGACCGCGACCGTGGCAAGCGCCCGCAGATGGGGGAGATCTCCGCGCGGCTGGCCGACCAGACGATCGTCACGTCGGACAACCCGCGTTCGGAGGATCCGCAGGCGATCGTCGCCGAGATCCTCGCCGGCATCGAGGGCCGGAGCGCGCACGTCGAGGCGATCGTCGACCGCCACGCGGCGATCGAGCGGGCGATCGCGCTGGCCGCGGCCGGCGACGTCGTCGTGATCGCCGGCAAGGGCCATGAGCAGGGCCAGGAGTTCGACCAGGGCCGCAGGCTGCCCTTCGACGACGTCGGCGTCGCGCGGGAGGCACTGCGTGCGCGACTGGTCGCCTGAGCGCGTCGCCGAGGCGGCGGGCGTAAGGCTCGTGCGACCCGCGACGCTCCAACCCGACGGCCCGCCCGGCCCCGCGCGGGTCACGATCGACTCGCGCGACGTGCGGCCGGGCGATCTCTTCGTCGGCCTGCCGGGCTCCAGGGTCGACGGCGGCCGCTACGCCGCCGCGGCGCTGAGCGCGGGTGCGTGGGGCGTGCTCGTCGCGCAGGAGTACGCGCGGGACGGGGTTCGCGAGCAGCCCGGCGTCCTGCTCACGAGCGAGGACCCGCTCGCCGGCCTGCAGGCGCTCGCGCGCTCCTGGCGGCGGGCGCTCGGCGCCCAGGTGATCGCGATCACCGGCTCGACCGGCAAGACCTCGACGAAGGACCTCCTCGCGGCGATGGTCGCCCAGGAGCGCCGTGTCGCCGCCACCGAGCAGAACCTCAACACGGAGATCGGCCTGCCGCTGACGATCCTCGCCGCGCCGGTCGGGACCGAGGTGCTCGTGCTCGAGATGGCGATGCGCGGCGCAGGCCAGATCGCCGAGCTCACGGCGATCGCCGAGCCCGACATCGGCGTCATCGTCAACGTCGGGCCCGTCCACCTCGAGCTGCTCGGCTCGCTGGAGGCGATCGCCGCCGCGAAGGCGGAGTTGCTCGCCGGCCTGCGCCCGGGTGCGACCGCGGTCCTGCCTGCGGCCGAGCCGCTGCTCGACGCACACCGCCGCGAGGACCTGCGCACGGTGACGTTCGGGCCCGGCGGCGACGTCGCCGAGATCCCGGACGACCTGGAACTGCCGTTCTCATCCGAGCACATGCGCTCCAACGCGCTGGCGTCGCTGGCCGCGGCGCAGGCCGTCGGAGTGCAACCGCGCGGGCTCCTGGCGGTGACGCTCAGCGCCCTGCGCGGCCAGCGCATCGAGCTGCCCGGGCCGGTGCTCGTCATCGACGACTGCTACAACGCCAACCCGATGTCGATGCGCGCCGCCCTCGACGATCTTGCCGCGTCCGCGCCCGGAAGGCGCGTGGCCGTGCTCGGCGACATGCTCGAGCTCGGGCCCGGCGAGGCGTGCTTCCACGCCGAGATCGGCGCGCACGCGAGCGCCGTGGGCGTCGACGTGCTCGTCACCGTCGGGTCGCTGGCCGCCGGGATGGCGGACGGCTACGCGGCGGGCGGCGAGCCCGACCACCGGGCGACGGCCGACGCGGCGCAGGCCGCGGCGCTGGTGGCGCAGCTCGTGGTGCCCGGCGACACCGTGCTCGTGAAGGGCTCGCGCGGGGTCGGGCTCGAGGTCGTCGCGCAGCGCCTGCGCGCGGCAGCGGCGGAGGCCTGAAGGCGCATGGGCGAGGTTCTCATCGCGGGCACCGCGGCGCTGCTCATCTGCATCTTCCTTTCGCCGAAGTTCATCGCCTTTCTGCAACGCCGCGAGTTCGGCCAGTTCATCCGCGAGGAGGGGCCGGCCAAGCATCACGTCAAGGCGGGCACGCCGACGATGGGCGGGATCATCATCGTCTTCTCGATCTCGATCCCCTTCCTGATCCTGTCGGAGTACGACTGGCGCTCGGTGGGGGTATTCGGCGCGCTCGTCGGTTGCGCCCTGATCGGCTTCGCCGACGACTACATCAAGATCGTCCGGCGTCGCTCGCTGGGCCTGAGCGCGCGGATGAAGCTCGGGATGACGATCGTCGTCTCGGTCGGGCTGTGGTGGATCGCCACCGAGAAGGCCGGCCTGCAGCAGACGCTGCGCCTGCGCGTCATCGACTACCAGATCGATCTCAGCTTCCTCGCGGGCCTGCCGTTCCTGGTGATGATCTACATCGTCGTCGCGGGCACGACGAGCGCGGTCAACCTGACCGACGGCCTCGACGGGCTGGCCGCCGGCTGCGCGGCGATCGTCGCGCTGGCCTACATCGGGATCACGTTCATCACGACCGGCCAGCAGGATCTCGCGATCCTCTCGGCCTGTGTCGTCGGCGGCTGCGTCGGCTTTCTGTGGTTCAACGCCTTCCCGGCCACCATCTTCATGGGCGACACCGGCTCGCTCGCGCTGGGCGGGGCGATCGCCGGCCTGGCCGTCATGACCAAGACCGAGATCCTGCTGATCCTGCTCGGCGGCATCTTCGTCGTCGAGGCGCTCAGCGTGATGATTCAGGTCTTCTCGTTTCAGACCTTCCGCAAGCGGCCGTTCCTGATGGCTCCGATCCACCACCACTTCGAGTTGTTGGGCTGGTCGGAGACGAAGATCATCCTGCGCTTCTGGATCATCGCCGCGATCTGCAGCGCGATCGGCTTCACGCTGTACCAGTACTCCGTGGCGTAGTGCCGGGCCGGGAGCGACCGCCGCTGCCCACGGGTCCGTGGCTCGTCGTCGGCCTCGCGCGCTCGGGGACCGCCGCGGCGCACGCGCTGCTGGCGCGCGGCGAGCGTGTCGTCGCGGTCGACAGCGGACAGGCGGCGTCGGCGCTGCCCGACGGCCTGGAGGTGCACCTGGGCACGGACGGGCTCGCCTTGCTGCCGCACGCCCGTGCGGTGGTGAAGTCACCCGGCGTGCCGCGCGAGGCGCCGGTCATCGCCGCCGCGCGCGAGCGCGGCGTGCCGGTGCTCGGCGAGATGGAGCTCGGCTGGCGGCTGCTGCCCAACGAGTTCATCGCGGTGACCGGGACGAACGGCAAGACCACGACCGTCGAGCTGCTCGGCCACATCCACCGCGAGGCCGGCCTTCCGGTGTCCGTGGCCGGCAACGTCGGGACCGCGCTGACGGCGCTCGCCGGCGAGCTCGCCGCGGACGCCGTCGTCGTCTGCGAGGCGAGCTCGTTCCAGCTCGAGGACACGCTGCGGTTCGCGCCCGAGGGCGCGGTGCTGCTCAACCTCGAGTCCGACCATCTCGACCGCCACGGGACGCTTGAGGACTACCGTACCGCGAAGCTGCGGATCTTCGCGCGGCAGGGCAACGACGATGTCGCCGTGGCACCGTTCGGCCTGCCCGTCGAGGACCTCGGCGGCTGCGCGCGGCGTGTGCCGTTCGGCCCCGGTGGCGCGCTCGACGACCGCGCCGGTCATCTGTGGTGGGGCGGCGCGCCGCTCATCGCCCACGCGGAGATCCGGCTGCGCGGCGCGCACAACCGCGCCAACGCCGCCGCGGCGGCCGCGATCGCGCTGGCCCGCGGCATCGCTCCCGACGCCGTGCGCACCGGCCTGCGCACGTTCGCCGGCGTCGAGCACCGGCTCGAGGAGGTCGCCCGCGCGGGCGAGGTGCTGTTCGTCAACGACTCCAAGGCGACGAACGTGGCCTCGACGCTCGTCGCGCTCGCGAGCTTCGCCGACGCGCCCGTCCACCTGATCCTCGGTGGTCAGGGCAAGGACCAGGACTTCACGGCGCTGCGCGGCCGCGCCCACGCGATCTACCTCATCGGCGAGGACGCCGATCGCATCGGCCGCGAGGCCGGCGGGCAGCTGTGCGGCGACCTGGCGACCGCAGTCGGCCGTGCGCGCGCCGCGGCGCGGCCCGGCGAGATCGTCCTGCTGTCGCCGGCCTGCGCGAGCTTCGACCAGTTCGACGACTTCGAGGCGCGCGGCCGCGCGTTTCGCGCCCTCGTCGCCGGCTGACGACCCGGCGGAACCCCACCGCCCGCACGGCGCTCGGGCGGCGGTTGCAACTGGGCGAGCGCAGCTCGCTCGCCGCCGCCGGGCGGGCGGCGGGCTTCACGCTGCTGCGCCCGGCGGCGCTCGGCGCGCCCAAGGAGGTCTACCTCGACAAGGGCGTCGTGACGTTCATCTACCGCGCCGCCTCCGGTCGGCCAGTCCTCTTCACGCAGGTGCCGGGCAGCGCGGGTCGATACGTTCAGAAGTTCGTGCGCCCGGGCTGCTTTCAAGGGGCCGCACCGCGCGCCTCTCACTTCCTGCGCGGAGTGTGCGACGTGCGCCATCCGTGCTGCAAGGGCCGGCCCGCGCCGCGCCGGGCACGCGGAGGTTTGTCCTGTCCCTCGGGTGGCGATACTCGACTTGTCCGGTCTCGAGAGCCTTGCGTTCGGCCGACCGGACATCGTGGGCGCGGAGGGTCGGTCGGCGCCTGACCGGCGCCGGTCGAACCTCGCGTCCGACCTTCTGCTCAGCGCGCCGCATCCGGCGTCCGCCGACGTCGACATCGGCGTACTCAAAACAGCGTGAGGCCGGGCGGCGGGCGCGGCCGGCGCGTCTGCGCGGCGGCCGCGAAAGCGGGGAACACGCATGAACGCGGCGGCGCCAATAGATTTCGCCGTACGTCGCCTTTGCGGAGACGGACACCTGAGATGAAGTCGCTCCTGCTCGGCATCCTCTTCCTGATCCTCGCGCTCTTGATCGCGGGGGCGGTCGCGCTGGGCGTGGTCAACCTGGGCATCGACCGGACGGCGACGAAGAACCACACGGTGTTCGGCGCCGTGCGCGAGATCGTCGTCAAGCCGGGCTCCGGCGACGTCGAGTTTGTTCCGGCCGGCCAGCTCCTGCGGATCCGTGAATCGCAGCATTACTTCATCTCCAAGCCAACGCTCGAGCGCACGCGCCGCAACGGCGTGCTGACGATCGACACCGGCTGCGACGACACGCTGCGGGGCGTCGTGCCGTGCTACTCCGACCTGCGCGTCGCGGTGCCGCGCGGCGTCAAGCTCACCGTCCGAGCGGGTAGCGGCGATATCGACATCACCGGCGTCGGCGTGCGACGCGCGCACGTGGAGACCGGATCGGGCGACATCGAGTTCGGCGGCCTCACCGGCGATCCGAGCCTGCTGTGGG
>Ga0208736_1000125_pt1 | contig 23792 bp, 25 predicted proteins | sample AntDryMetagUQ255_FD_188090 | JGI IMG/M metagenome (GOLD analysis project Ga0208736, IMG submission 188090) | Polar desert microbial communities from Antarctic Dry Valleys - UQ255 (SPAdes) | ecosystem: Environmental > Terrestrial > Soil > Desert | place: Antarctic Dry Valleys | collected 2008-12-31 | reverse complement strand
GAAGCGCGTAGCGTCGGATGTCGCCGTCGATCGCGGCCTCGGAGGGGTAGGCGCCCTGTTTGGTGGTGGCGAGCTTGCCGTCGGCCGTGTAGAAGGCGGTGGTCGGAAAGGCGCGACCGCCGAAGAAGACTCGCGCCACCTCGCCGTCGGGATCGAAGTAGTGAGGGAAGGGAGTGGGATATTCGCGCAGGAAGGCGACCGCATCGGTGCGCTCGTCGAGCGAGTCGACACCGAGGAAGACAACGCGTCCCTCGTAGCGACGGGCGAGGCGGGCGAACCAGGGCAGCTCCTTGCGACAGGGGTCGCACCACGAGGCCCACTGGTTGACGACGACCGGGCGACCGCGCAACTCGGCGAGCCGGCGGCGAAACGCCTTGGGCCCTCCGTCGAGGAGCCGCGCAGCGCCGATGTCGGCCGTCGCGCTCTCGCGAGACTCCTCCTCCCCGCCCCGGCCGCCGCACCCTGCCGTCGCGATGAGGACCACAGCGACGGCCAGCAACCGTGGGAGGAGGCGTGAGCTCAAGACCGGGTGCCTTTCGCTTCCTCGCCCCCGTGCGGACGACACCACCGCCGACTTCCCCGTCAGCTTCGGCTTGCTTCGTCGAGCAGGACGCCGAGGTCGTGAGCGATGTCGGCGGGGGGTACGGCTAGCCCCGCGGAGAACTTCGTCCGCCAGCGGCCGCGGGCATCGACAAGCCACATGTTGGACGTATGGCGACTCTGCTCGTTGGCGGGATTCTGCGCCCCCACGTAGTATTTGTCCCACACCGGCTTGAGCTGCTGCCTTGAGCCCACCAGGAACCGGAAGTTGTCGGGGAGCCGGTAACGACGTTGCCAGCGCCGCGCCGCCGCGGGTGTGTCGCCCTTCGGCTCGACGCTCACCGCGAGGACGGTGAGGTCGTCGGCTCGGGGGCCGAGCCGCTCCAGCGCCTGGCGCAGCTCGGCGGCGATCGTCGGGCAGGTGTCGCCCGGCGGGCAGTTCGTGAAGAGGAAGGTCACGAGGTAGGGCTGCCCGGCGAGCCGCCGGGTATCGACGGGTCGACCGCGGGCGTCCGAGAGCCGGAAGTTGGGAGCGGGCCGGCCGACAATCCCGTCGGGCAGCTGGCTGCCCCGGAAGGGGCCGCTACTCGGTTCGGACTGGGCGACCTGATCGCTCGTCGATGCGCCACCTCCGCTTGAGCGCTCGAGCGTGATGTAGACGAGCGCGCCCGCCCACACGACGAGGAGGGCGGTGAATCCGACGAGGAGCGGGCGGCGCAGGCGAGCCATCAGCTCAGACCTGGGTGCGAAGGCTCCAGCTGGCGCCGCCGTCGGTCGAGCGCATGACGCGGTTGTCGGTGAGGGCGACGTAGAGCTCGTTCCCGGCGGCCATGAGGGTGGCGGGCTCGCCGGGGGCGCTGCCCGCCGGCCGGAAGCTGCGCCCGCCGTCCGAGCTCATCGCGACCTTGCCCCCTTGTTCGAGCGTGAAGAGGCGCTCGGGTGCCGCCCAGGCGACGAGGGCGATCTGCTTCCCGAGCGCCCGCCAGCTCCGACCGCCGTCGCCCGAGGCGAACAGCCCCGAGTCGGTAGAGGCAACCACGCGGTCGGGGCTCCGTGGGTTGACCGCCAGGTCGATCAGGGTGCCGGGCGGGCGCTGCTCGCTCCAGCTGCGGCCCGCGTCGCGGCTCACCAGGAAGCGGCCGCTCGAGCCGTCGGAGCCGTAGACGCGCGTGCCTGCACCGCGCAGGATGTGGAAGTCGACCTCGCCGAGCAGGGAGACCGGTTGGAAGGTCTCGCCCGCGTCACTCGAGGCGATCAGCCCGACACTCGACGGCAGGTTCTCGTCGTTCCCCGGGTGGCCCGAGCCGAGGAACCGGTTCGGCCCGGCGATCGAAAAGCCCATGACGTCCTTGCCGCTGCTCCCGACCGGTTTGGCCTCGCTCTCGCCACGTCCGGCTCGGAAGAGCCCGTTGTGGGAGGCCACGAAGAGCGCTCCGTCGGCCGGATTCACCCCGAGGCCGTGGACGTGACCGCCGCCCGTCGACTCGAACGTCTGGCCGGGCCCGCTCCCGCCGTCCCCGCCGCCTGAGAACGCCACCACGACCGCTATCACAGTCGCGACGCCGAGCACCGCCGCGAGGGCATAGCCTCGTAGCTTCTTGCGTCGTTCAGCCGCGAGCGCCGCCTGCTTGCGCTCATCCCGCTCGCGGCGGATGCGCTCCCTCGGCTTCTCTCGCGTCGCCATCTACGTCCGAGTGTAGTAGACGGTCTACTCGACCGGCTTAAGCTCGAAGGCCGGCCCGGCGCCAACGCGGTCGACTCGGGCGGGCCGTCCGGAGCGAGCGGCCTCGATTCCCTCGCGGAGCTCCTCCGCCGAAGCCTCCCCGACGATATGGGCGACGACCTTCCCGTCAGCGTCGAGGAAGAAGGTCTCGGGGAGCCCTGCGAATCCCCATCGGCGCGCGACCTCGTTGCCCGAGTCCCGGACGTTGAGGTAGCTGATTCCGAACTCCCGCAGGAACCGGCGCGCGTCGCCGGGGAAGTCCTGTTGGTTCAAGCCGACGAACAGCACCCCGCTCTCGCGAGCTGTCCGCCAGGTGCGCTCGAGCAGCGGCGCCTCCTTCCGGCAAGGGTCGCACCAGGAGGCCCAGAAGTTGACCACCACCGGCGTCCCGCGTAGCTCCTCGAGCGCGACCCGCCGGTCGCCGAGCGCCGGGCCGAGCGCGCGCGACAGCCGAGGGCCGAGCGTGCCCTCGCGGAGGACCGGCAGCTCGAATCCGGGCGCCTCGACCGCGTCCGACCGGGCCAAAGCCTCGTCGATGGTCGGCCGCGGCGCATCGGCGACGAGGCCGTAGGTCACACCGGCGAGGAGCACGACAGGGAGCGACACGGCGACGAGCAGCCGCAGGGTCCGCATACGTCGCCTTCCTTGGCCCCCGTGTGGGCCTGTGGCGGAGTTCGCGCCGTCCTCGAAAGCCATGGTCCGACGTCGGTGGAGCTATCTCGTCGACGCGCCTCGCGCCGGCTTCTCGATCGGCGCCGGGCGGAAGCGGCGCAGGCGCAGCGAGTTGCCCACCACGCTGACCGAGGACAAAGCCATTGCCGCCCCGGCGACGATCGGGTTGAGGAGCCCGAGCGCCGCAAGCGGCAGCGCGGCGACGTTGTAGCCGAAGGCCCAGGCGAGGTTCTGACGGATCGTGCGAAGGGTGCGTCGCGACAGGTCGAGCGCGATGAGGACGCCGTGGAGGTCGCCGGAGACCAGCGTGACGTCGGAGGATTCGATCGCTACCTCGGTGCCGGTGCCCAGGGCGATCCCCAGATCGGCTTGGACGAGCGCCGCCGCGTCGTTCACCCCATCGCCGACCATGGCGACCGTGCGCCCCTCGCCCTGGAGGCGTCGCACCTCCTCGACCTTGTCCTCGGGCAGCACCTCCGGGAGCACTCGATCGATGCCCAGCGTGTCGGCCACCGCGCGCGCCGTCCGCTCGTTGTCGCCCGTCAGGAGGACCACCGTGAGCCCGCGCCGGGAAAGGTCGGCCACGACGGCCCCTGCCTCGTCCTTCGGCGCGTCGGCCACGGCAAGAAGTCCCGTCACCTCGCCATCCCACCCAGCGAAGACTGCGGTCCGGCCTTCCTGCTCGAGCGCGCCGGCGCGCCGCTCGATCTCGTCCGGTAACCGCAGTCCGCGCTCCGCCATCAGGCGCCGGCGGCCGACCGCCACGTTGAGCCCGTCGACTCTCGCCACCACGCCGTGTCCGGCTATGGCGCGAAACTCCGAGGCCGCGCGCACCTCGACCCCGCGCTCGCGAGCGCCCGCCACGACAGCCGCTCCTACGGGGTGCTCCGAGCCCTCCTCGGCCGCCGCCGCCGCGCAGAGCACATCCTCGGCGGCCATGCCGGGCGCCGGAATCACATCGCTAAGCGTCATCTTCCCCCGAGTCAGGGTGCCGGTCTTGTCGAAGACCACGGTGTCGATGCGGCTTGAGCGCTCGAGGACCTCGCCCCCCTTGATCAGGACGCCGCGCTCGGCGCCGCGTCCAGTTCCGACCATGATCGCGGTCGGAGTAGCGAGGCCGAGGGCGCACGGACAGGCGATGATGAGAACCGCCACGGCGGCGACGAGCCCGCCTAGCGGGTCGCCGGCCAGGAACCACCATCCGAAGAATGTCGCGGCGGCGAGCCCGAGCACGATCGGTACGAAGACCGCCGAGATGCGGTCGGCGAGCCGCTGGACCGGCGCGCCGCTGCCCTGAGCCTGCTCGACGAGCCGTACGATCTGACCGAGCGCGGTGTCGGCACCGACCCGAGTCGTGCGGACGGTGAGGACGCCGTCGGCGTCGATCGTCCCGCCGGCCACCTCGGAGCCCTCGGCCTTCTCCACCGGCACCGACTCCCCGGTGAGCATCGACTCGTCGACCGCCGCCGCGCCGGCCACGACCTCGCCGTCGACCGGAACCTTCTCCCCGGGCCGGATGCGAACGACGTCGCCTACCCGGACCTGCTCGACCGGGACCAGCACCTCGGCGTCGCCCACGACGAGGTGCGCCTCCTTGGCGCCGAGCTCGAGCAGCCGCCTGACGGCGCTCGAGGCGCGGCTCCTGGCGCGGGCCTCGAAGAAGCGCCCGAGCAGGAGGAACGAGATGATGAGAGCGGCGGTGTCGAAGTAGAGGTCGCCGCCCGTAAGGAGAGCGACCGTCGAGTAGCCGAAGGCCGCGAGCGTGCCGAGGGCGATGAGGGTGTCCATGTTCGCGCTCAGCGTCCTCGCCCGCGCGGCCGCCGCCCGGAGGAACGGCCAGCCCGCGACGAACTGCACGGGCACGGTGAGGGCGAAGGCGCTCCAGCGCGCCCAGGGCTCCTCCATCGCGGCCAGACTCAGGATGAGCACGGCCAGCGCGAGCGGCCAGGCCAGGGCCACGCGCCGCAGCCACGAGCGCTGCTCTCGCTCTTCGACGGCCTCCGCTTCGGCGCCGCCGGCCGCCGGAGCGATCTCGTAGCCGATCTTGTCGGCCGCTGCCACGAGCTCCTCGAGCGCCACCGCCTCGGGATCGAAGACCAGGCGAGCTCGGTTCGCGGCGAGGTTCACGTGCGCCTCGGTCACTCCGGCCTGAGAGCCGAGGGTGCGCTCGAGCCGGACGGCGCAGGAGGCACAGGACATGCCCGCGACGGTGAGCTCGATCTCCTCGATCTCGGCCGGATCCACGTCGGCGGGGCTGTGCGCGCTGCGGTCTTGAGTGGTGGCCACGGTTCGCCTCTCGATAGCAGGGCCGCGCGGACGTCGGCCCGAGGTTCCTACTACAGTAGTTGATACTATGGTGAATAGTAGCTATGGTGGCCTCCACATTGAGCGGAGGAACGAGAACGGAGCAGAGCCATGGAAACGCTAATCCCCACCCTCGCCCTGCTGGCCTGCCCGGTCGGCATGGGGCTGATGATGTGGTTCATGATGCGGAGCTCGAAGGGCGGGTCTGCGCACTCGGGCGCCCGCTCGACGTCGGTCGCCGACCTGCGTGAGGAGCAGAGGCGGATCGCGGCCGAGATCGACCGCCTGGACGACGTTCCGGCCGAGCAGGAGGCGCCGCCGGTGGAGCGGCCGCGCCCCGAGGTCGCCTGACCGTTGCCCGATCTGCTCCTCGTGGCGGCCGTGCTGGCCGCGGGGCTGGCCTGTCCCGCGATGATGTGGTGGCAGCATCGGCGCGGCCGCTCCGCGCCCTGCTGTCCGCCGCGGCGCCCGGAAGCCGCCTCGCTCGAGGCGCTTCGTAAGCGCCAGGCGGCGGTCTGCGCGCGCATCGCCGAGCTCGAGGACGAGGCGCGACGTGGATAGCAGTCTTCGCCATGCGCGCCGGCTGAATCCGAGATCCGGATAGCTTGCCGCGTGAACCCGCCCTCAACCACCGGCGCGCGTGAGCGCGTGCGAGAACACTACGAGGAGCGGGCCTCCTCCTACGACCGGGTGATCCGGCTACCCGAGGCGCTTCTCTTCGCCGAGGGGCGGCGATGGGCCTGCGAGCAGGCGCAGGGCGAGGTACTCGAGCTCGCCGCCGGCACCGGGCGCAATCTGCCCTACTACCGCGGCGATGTCCGGCTCACCGCCATCGAGCTGAGCCCGGCCATGCTCGGTGTCGCCCGCGGGCGCGCCGAGCGCCTCGGGCGGCCCGCCGATCTGCGTGTGGGTGACGCCGAGGCCCTCGACTTTCCCGACGAGCGCTTCGACACGGTCGTGGCGACGCTCGCCCTGTGCTCGATTCCCGACGACAGACGGGCCGTCGCCGAAGCCCGACGGGTCCTGCGGCCTGGAGGCCGGCTCGTTCTGCTCGAGCACGTGCGCAGCCCGGTCGATGCCGTACGCGCGGTCCAGCGGCTGCTCGACCCGCTCTTCATCCGTTTCGAGTGTGACCACCTCCTGCGCGAGCCGCTCGACCACGTCCGCGCCGAGAGCCTCAAGGTCGAGAGCTGCCAGCGGTTCAGGTGGGGGCTCGTGGAACGGCTCGTCGCGACGAAGCCTCTCCAATAGCTACTACGCACCATAGTATTCTTGCTAGGCTCCCGCCAAAGTGAACTCAACGGCGGGCCCTAGGCTCGACCGGCAAGGAGAAAAGATATGAAGAAGACACGTCGCGTGGTGGCCGTGGGAGCGATCACGGCAGTCGTAGGCGTCTCCGGCGTCGGCTACGGCGTCGCCGCAGCCCAGGACGAGCCGCGGGAGGGGAGCGCGCGAGCGTCCGAGTCTGGTCAGATGCAGCAGCTACACCAGCGGATGGTGCGCGACCCCGAGATGCGTTTCATGCACAAGCAGATGACGCGTGACCCCGAGATGCGCCGCATGCACAACCAGATGATGCGCATGCACCAGATGATGGGAGGCGGGATGGGCATGCCCGGGCCCGGATCGTCCGAGATGGGCGGCCGAGGACACATGGGCGGTTAGCGATGAGCGCGCCGGCGTCGTCACTCGCCCACTCATGGCCGAAGGCGCCGTTCGGATGGTCGCCCACCGATCCATACGAACGGCGCGTCGGTCGTCCGCGTCGACAGGGCCTGATGGCGTGACAGGGCTGAGGTGAAGCCGCTCCTCCTCGGTCTCGGGGGACTCGAGGTTACGAGCTACGGGTCAGCAAGGCTCTCGTAGGCGATCCTCGATGTCTAGTCAGGTCCTTGGCCTCCGCAGTCGCGGCAGGCGAGCCCCGGTCAGCGGCCGAGCCTCGGCCCGACGTGCCGCCGGCGCCAGAGAGCTCCCACGGCAGCGACCGGTACCGCAAGCATCAAGGCCATGCAGCTCTGGACGACGACGGCGAGCACCTCCACTCGAACGCCTCCGGCCATCCCAGCCAACAAGAGCGCTGCGCCGCCGAGCCCCACCACCGCGAGGAGGGAGAACACGAGAATCGAAGGCTCGAGCCGCCACCGCGTGGGCACGCCGCAGAGGTGGTCAACCCGCTCGGGCGCGAGAGCGACGGTGGCCTCCGGATGGTCGCTCACGCCGAGCTTGAGCAGCGCCGAGGCGAGTGCGGCCGAACCCGCGACCCTGACCGCCGCCTCATCGGCTGCGAGCTCGGCCAGCTCGGCGTAGCGCCGCTCGAGCCGATCCAACGCCGGGACGAAGAACAGGGCATCGGCGAGGATCCGGGCCGCGAACAGACGCAACGGGTCGTGGCGGAGGACGTGGTGGCGTTCGTGAGCGAGGACGGCCCGCAGCTCGACTTCGGAGAGCCGATCGCGCGCTGTGGCCGACAGGTAGACGCGCGGGCGCAGGAGCCCGGCGCAGAACGCCTGCGGGCGGCTGCTGTGGAAGAGTCGGACGAACCCATCGTCCAGCTCGTGCTCAACCGCCAGGCGGAGGCCCGATCGTACGCGAACCTGCGCCCGGACCTGGATGAGCGCCGACCGAACCCCGCGCACCAGGACGATGAGCGCCAGTCCGCTGAGGCCGAGAAGGACCGCCCCCGCCGGTGAGGGCTCTGCGGGCAGGAGACGTCCGCACGCGGCGAGGACATCTTCGACCGGCGGCGGGTTCAGGCTGAGCTTCGACAGCGCGGCGGCCAGAACCGCGAGCACCGCGAGCGCGCCGAGTCCCGCGAGGGCCAGGTTGAGGCGATACAGCCGCCGGGCGCTAGCCATCGTCGGTCAGCTCGCGCAGCCGGCGCAGGCGCTCGGGGTCGAGCCCGCTCACCTGGCGGGCAAAGTGGCTGAGGGCCAGATCGCCGAACTCCGCCACAACGGCGTCGACCTCGGCCTCGGCGCGCGCTTGGAGGTACGCCTCACGCGAGAGAATCGCGCGGTAGACGTCGGTCCTGCCGCGCCGCTCCCGACTGAGGAGGCCCTTGTCCCAGAGCCGGCACATGATGGTCATCACCGTCGTGTAGGCCCGCTGCTTCGGTCCGCGGTTCAGGGCCTCGAGGACGTCGCGCACGGTCGCCTCGGGCCGGCGCCACATCTCCTCCATGACCTCGGACTCGAGTTCGTGCAGCGCAGGGGGCGTGCTCACCGGCGGCGACTCTCCGTTTCCCGGAGGACAGCTTCGCGCTCGTAGTACTCGTCCACCTCGATCTCTCCGGCGGCGAGCCGACGCTCGAGCAGCGCTCGTCCCGAGTTCTTCTCGAGTCCAGGTCGCGCCAGCCGGATCCCCAAGTAGACGCCGGCCGCAATCAGCGCAAGCAGTAGGACGAGCCCAAGGAGACCGAAGACGCCCATCCAACTCATCATGTCGCCCATCATCCCGACGCAGCTCCCGGACTCGCCATTGCTACGTAGGATAGTAGATCATCTGGGGTCGTCAGGGTCTCTAGCGGGAGGGAAGCTGGGTCGCCCGTTGAGGGCCTCTGACCGGCACGTCGTCGACGACCTGCCCCGGGGCGGGGTTGCCGCGCTCAGACGGTCGCCTTGGTGCCCCGTCCGACGAGCCACGCCACCGCCGGGTAGCCGGTCAGGAAACCGAGGATCAGCCCGATCTGCATGAGGAACAGAAAGGCGATGTCGGTTGGAGCGGGCATGAACGCGGAGAAGTGCAGAAACAGCATCCAGCCGCCCATGCCGACATCGAAGGCCAGGACCGTGACTAGGGCTATCAGCAGGGCCACCCCGAGGCCTCTCGCCGGGGCGAGCTCTCGCTCCCGCGCCGTCGAGAAGAAGTACTCGAAGGCGAACAGCAGCGCGGTAGCCATGACGGCGATCACCAGGATCATCGCCCACAGGTCCAGGCCGGCGATCGTCAGGCCCGAAAGGACGACCAGCGGCACCCCGACCACGTGGGCCAGAGCGGAGGCGGCGCCGCCGGTGAGACCGCCCGTGGCGGCCGCCACCGGAAGGCTTTTCTCAGGAGCATCACCGTGCTCGTCCTGCCACTTCTCGCTGCGCGGGCGGCCCCACCGAGAGTAGGCCAGGACGGCGAGCGGACCGAGGTAGAGAGCGCTCGTCACCCACACGACCTCCATGGCGCGGAGGCGCTGGCGGTAGCCGCGACCGTAGATGTCGTAGAGCAGGATGCCCGCGGACACCAGCGCGAGGCCTAGGAAGATCCACGAGACCGTCGTCAGCCACGCGGGAATCGTGGACCCCATGTCATTCATGTCCACGGCTTGGACTCCTTCGAGAGGTTGCTGAGCGGCGGCGAAGACCACCGCCGGGGCGGGGTGACCTACTTGGCCTCGGCGCGGGGGTCACTGACCTATTACGCACCGTAGTCGTTTTGGATCAGTCCGCCAAGGTGTGCTCTGGCTGACCCCTCCTGGGCCCCGACCCGCCGGTTTCCGAGGGGACTTAGGGGCTGAAGGTCCTGGCGGTGCGCGCCGTCACACCGAAGTCAGCTCTTCCCACGGCCCTCGTAGGGCGTCTACTCGTCCGTCGAACGTCTCGGGGCAGCAGGTGATTCGCAGGATGACCCCACAGATCGCGAGTGCGATGAGCGGATCGGCAAGGGGAGGCCCAGCGCGACCACCCCAGCGCTTGCCACGACGCCCAGCGAGACATAGGCGTCGGCGCGGGCATGGTCGCCGTCGGCCACAAGGGCCGCGCTCTCGAGGCGCCGACCGGCACGGGTGCGAATGAGGGCCGCGACCCAGTTGCCCGCGAAGCCGAGCGCCCCAGCCGCCGCGAGCGGCACCAGGTTCTCGACGTCGCGGGGAGAGACCAATCGGTCGACTGCCTCGTAGCCGGCGACGCAGGCGCTGACGAAGATCGCCGCGACGACCGCAAGCCCCGCCCAACGCTCCGCGCTGGCGCTTCGCAGCGCGAAGGCGATTCCGAGCGGGATCGCGGTCGCCGCGTCGCCGGTGTTGTGGATCAGATCGGCGAGCAGAGCGACGCTGCCCGAAGCGGCGAAGACGACCGCTTGGACGCCGGCGGTGAGCGCGAGCACGAGTAACGCCAAGGCGACGGCGCGGAGGCCGGTGCGCGAGCGCTTGATCGAGGCGTCGACGAGCCCGTGCGTGTGGCGGTGCCCGTGGGCGTGGTGATGGTGCTCGCTCCCTCCTACCGCTCGCGACCGCAGTGGGCGCAGCAGGTGGCGGTGGGAGCCTCCAGCGGGGTGAGCGTGGGCGTGGCTCCCATGTCGGTGAAGCGTCTCGGTCACGTCGAGGATGCTAGTCCGAGCCAGAGCGTCTGCGGGCCGTGCAGATCCAGCTCTCGAACGGCCTCGCTCATACGCAGCAGGCGTCCGCCGCGCCCTCGGCAGCACACGCGCACCCAGTCTCGCCGCACCCGCACGCCTCGGCCTCCGCGACGGCCAAGCCACCGTCCCCGGCCTCTTCGATGTCCTCATGCGACGCGAAGACCTCCCAAGGCGTCCCGTCGGGGTCACGAACCCAGATCTTGTCCTGCCGTGCGTAGCAGCAGGTGGTGTCCAGCTCGTCGAACGCGGCGAGGCCCGCTGAGACCAGCCGCCCCTTGGCCTCGAGGACCTCAGCGGCAGAGGCGACCTGGATGCCCGCGTGGTTGAAGGCACCGAGGGCCTCGCGCGAGCCTTCGTTGAGCGTTAGGTTCAGCGCGGGCTCGGCGACCGAGAACTTCGCGTATCCGGACTTGACCTTCTCGGCGGGAATCCCGAACAGCGCCTCGTAGAACGGCACGGAGCCCTCCACGCTCGAGACGGTCAGCGCCAGATGAGGTCTCAGGACAGCCATGCGGACAGCTCCTTCAGGGCGTCGGGGAGAACGTAGTAGTAGGCCCACAGACCGCGGCGCTCGGAGTCGACGATGCCGGCGGCGCGCAGGACCTTGAGGTGGTGCGAGACGGTGGGCTGCGCGACGTCGAAGAGCGGCGTCAGCTCGCATACGCAGACCTTCCCCGCGTGCCTTCGCAGGACATCGACGAGCTGGAGCCGGATCGGATCGCCGAGCGCCTTGGCCACCTGAGCCATGCGCTCCGCGCCCATCCGCTCCACGTCCGGATAGACGACGGGCTCGCAGCAGGGCTCTCCCGGTGCGCGCTTCTGCTTGGGAGTCAGCTCGAGATCGATCGCCATCAATCTACATATATCGATTGAAACGGCGGCTGTCAATGCTTAGACTGCGCGACGCTATGGAGCGAGTGGCGGTCATCACCGACATTCACGCAAATCTGCCCGCCCTCGAGGCGGCGCTCGAGGCCGTTGGCGAGCTGGGTGTCGACGGCGTGTGGTGCGGCGGAGATCTCGTCGGCTACGGCCCCCACCCGAACGAGGTCTGCGCCTTGGTCGAGCAGCGGGCGATCCCGACGATCTACGGCAACTACGACTACGCGATTGCGCGCGACCTCGAAGACTGCGGCTGCGCCTACCGCGATCCTCACGACCGCGAGCTGGGCCAGCGCTCGGTCGAGTGGACGCTCGCGCACACCGACCGCCGCGCCAAGGACTTCATGCGCAGCCTGCCCTTCGACCTGCGGTTCCAGCTCGGCGATCACCGAGTCCGGCTCGTGCACGGCTCACCGCGCAAGGTCAACGAGTACCTCTTCGAGGACAAGCCCGCGCGCACGTTCGAGCGGATCGCCGCGGGCGCCGACTGCGAGGTGCTCGTCTTCGGCCACACCCACCAGCCGTGGGTGCACGAGTACGGCGGGGTCCTGTTCGTCAACTGCGGCGCGGTCGGCAAGCCCAAGGACGGCGATCCGCGCGCCTCGTTCGCCCTGTTCGAGCTCGACGCGACCGGAGAGGTCAGCGCCTCGATCGAGCGGATCGCCTACGACGCCGACGCCGTGGCCCGAGAGGTTGCGGCCGCCGGGCTGCCCGCCGAGTACGCCGACAAGCTCCTGGCCGCTGCCTAGAGAGGAGAAGCGATGAGGTACGTCCTGTTCGTCTGCACCCACAACGCCGGTCGCTCACAGATGGCCCAGGCCTTCTTCGAGCGCCACGGTCCGGCCGACGTCCGCGCCGAGTCCGCCGGCCAAGAGCCCGCGGCCCAGGTCTGGCCCGAGGTCGTCGAGGCGATGGCCGAGGTCGGCATCGACCTGGCCGATCGCCGGCCGACGAAGCTCACGGTCGAGATGCAGCTCCACGCCGACTGGGCGGTGACTCTGGCCTGCGGCGCCCAGTGCCCATACGTGCCCACGACCGTCGAGGATTGGGACATCCCCGACCCCGCAGGCCGTACGCTCGAGGAGGTGCGCGCGATCCGCGATGGCGTCGAAGCACGGGTGCGCGAGCTAATCGACGAGAAGCTCGACCTGATCCGCTCCGACCGGACGGCGCATCAACTGCGGACCGCGCGGCTGCTGCCCGATCTGGTCAAGGAGTTCGGCGATCGGCGGACCGAGGAGGAGATTCGCATGGCCGCGGACGCCGCCCTCGCGGAGTTCCAGGACGCTCCGGTGCGCTCCTACGTGATGACGATCGCGAATCGCAAGGCACGCGAGGTCCTTCGTTCCGGCGGCCAGCCCGCGATCGCCTGAGGCTTGGACACCTCGCTCGCCCTCTGGCGCCGATCCCTCGCCGAGGGGCTCGGCACCTTCTTCCTCGTTCTCGCCGGCTGTGGGGCGATCGTCGCGGACGCGCGTTCGGACGGCGCTCTCGGGACGGTCGGGATCGCCCTCGTCTTCGGCCTCGTCGTCATGGCCATGATCTCGGCCACCGGACACCTCTCGGGCGCGCACCTCAACCCGGCGGTGACCGTCGCCTTCGCGCTCACGCGCCACTTCCCTCTGCGCGACGTGGCGGGTTACGTCACGGCCCAGACCGGCGGCGCGATCCTGGCGGCGCTGCTGCTTCTCGCCGCCTGGCCCGACCGCCCGGCGGACCTCGGCGCCACGGTTCCCAGTGTCGGGGTGGCCACCGCTCTCGCCTACGAGGTCGCCCTCACCGCGGCGCTCATGTTCGTGATCATCTCGGTGGCGACCGACGTGCGAGCCTGGGGCTCCGGCGCCGCCATCGCGATCGGCGCGACCGTCGCCCTGGACGCCATGTTCGGTGGCCCGATCACCGGCGCCTCGATGAACCCCGCTCGCTCGCTTGGCCCCGCACTCGCGGCGGGGGAGTGGCAAGACTTCTGGCTCTACGTCGTTGGTCCGACCGTGGGCGCGGTGGTCGGCGCTCTGGCCTACCAGCTCATCCGCGGGGAGCGCGTGCACCCCGCGGGGATTGTCGACCACGGTAAGAGTCGGGCCGACGGCACAGCCGTGGCCAGGTTGCAGGCTTTCGAAGCCGCGACCCAGTCCCAATCGGAGACCGCAGTCGGCGAACCGGCCAAGCTCTAGCGGCCGGCGAACTCCGGCGGGCGCTTGTCGAGGAACGCCCGCGCGCCCTCGGCGAAGTCCTCCGAGCCGGCGAGCACCTGCTGCGAGGTGACCTCCTGCTCGAGTGTCGCCGCGAGCATCGGCTTTGCGGCCGCGTCGAGCACGCGCTTGGAGAGCCCGACCGCCAGCGGCGCGCAGGCGAGCAGCTCCTGGCAGAGCGCGTCCACCGCCGCGTCGAGCTCCTCGGCCGGCGCGATCCGGTTCGCGAGCCCGATCCGGTGCGCCTCGCGGCCGTCGATCACCTTGCCGCACATGACGAGCTCCTTGGCGTTGCCGAGCCCGACGACGGCCGGCAGCCGCGAGCAGCCGCCGACGTCGGGCAGGAGGCCGATGCGGGTCTCGACCAGGCCGGTGACCGCGTCCTCGGCCATCACGCGCATGTCGCAGGCCAGCGCGAGCTCGAGCGCTCCGCCGATGCAACCGCCGTGGATCTGGCAGATCGTCGGCTTCGGCATCTCCTCGAGCGTGTTCCAGACGCGCAGGATCGCCGTGCGAAAGGAGCGCAGGGTCTGCGGCCGCTCGGACAGGTCTCGGAGCGAGCCCAGGTCCATCCCGGCCGAGAACCTCGGGCCCTCGCCGCGCACGACCACCACCCGGACCGCCTCGTCCTGCCACGCCGCCTCGAAGGCCTCGCCGAGCCCGCGCACGAGCTCCTCGTTGATGGCGTTGCGCTTCTCGGCGCGGGCGAGGATCACGTGGCGGACCGCCCCGCGATCCTCGGTTTCGACGACGCTCACTGTTGGACCTCTCATTCTTTCCGCTCGACGGGCCAGAGGCTAACTACGCAAAGAGGGGGCAAACTCCAGCGGCGGGTGACTTCACCGTCCGAGACCTCTCTTAGCCTGAGCGGAGGCAAGCATGAGAACCCATGTCACCATCAAGGCACGCGATCTCGATACGGACGCGAAGGATGTCGCCACGGTCGACGTCGCGCCGCCGTTTGAGCCCTTCGAGCAGCGGGCGCAGCTCACGCGGCTCGTGGAAGAGCGCCACCCGGGCGCCCGTCTGCGCTCGTTCGCCGATGGGGCCGCCACCTTCCTCAGTCGCGAGCACCTGATCGTGGCGTCGTACTCGAAGCCGCCGAGCCGTCCGCGCGCCGCGAAGGCGGTCGAGACGAGCGAGCAGGAGCGACTCTTCGCTCGGTGAGACCCGGGCGTCGCGGCTCGACGCCGCAGCGATGAGCGCCCCCGAGCGACAGCTCGAGCTCGGTGCGGGACCCTTCCGCAACCGGGGGCTGTTCGCGGACCACTTCCTGCTCGAGCGCCTGCGCGAATGGCCCGAGTTCGACCAAGCGGACTCCTCGAGCCTGTACGCGAGGCTGCGCTCGTTGTGGCGAGACGAGCGAGAGGAGCTCGGAGCGGCCAACGAGGCCCAGACGGAGGAGCGGTGGGTCAGACCCGTGCTGTCGGCGCTCGGTTTTCACTACACAGTGCAGGCGCCGCTGCATGTCGGGACGAGGCTGCGTCAGCCCGACTACGGGCTCTTCCTGAGCGACGCGGACCGCCGCGCTGCGACCGGTCTCGAAGGAGCCGACCGCTTCGCTCGCGCGGCCTGCGTTGCCGACGCGAAGCGTTTCGCCCGCCCGCTCGACCGCCGGCGCGCCGAGGGAGCGCTCTCGGAGGACCCGGTGGCCCAGATCATCACCTACGTCTCGGCGACGCGATGCCCGTGGGGCATCCTCACCAACGGACGACACTGGCGCCTCTACGCCGCCGAGCGCAACCTCCTCGGCGGCGCGCATTACGAGGTCGACCTCGTGGCTCTGCTCGAGGCCCAGGACGAGGACGCTTTTCGCTGGTTCGCCGTCTTCTTCTCCGCCGCCGCCTTCGCCCCGGGCACCGACGGGCGGCCATTGCTCGAGCGCATCCTCGCTGAGAGCCGTGCCGCTGCCGTCACCGTCGGCGCCGCGCTCGAACGTCAGGTCTTCGTCGCCGTGCCGAGCATCGCGGAGGGATTCCTAGGACCGGCGACCGCCACTCCGAGCGCGCTCTCGGACGCCTTCGACAACGCGCTCGTGCTGCTCTATCGCCTGCTCTTCTGCCTCCACGCTGAGGCGCGCGGCCTGTTGCCGGTCGACAACCCGCACTACCTCGAGTACAGCCTGCGCCGTCAGAAGGAGCGGCTGGCCGAGGATCTCGATCGCGGGCGGCGCTTCAGCGGCCGCTCGGATGACCTTTACAACGACCTCCGAGCTCTGTTTCGGATCGTCGATGAGGGCGACGACGATCTCGGCGTCCCGGAGTACGACGGCGGACTCTTCTCGGCCGCTCGGCACCCGTGGTTCGAGGGCCGCTCGGTGCCTGACCATCTGCTCGCCCCGGCCCTCGACGCGCTCTACCGGGTCGGAGGAGATTTCGTCGACTACGGTGACCTCTCGGCTCGCCACCTCGGGACGATCTACGAGCGACTGCTCGACTACCGCCTCGAGGACCCCGCCGGTGCGCTCGGCCTCGCGTCAGCTACGGGTTGACGCGATACCGGCTCCTACTTCACACCCGAGCGCATCGTCGATCGCATCGTCGAGCGGACCCTCGCGCCGCTGCTCGACGAGCGTTCGCGCCACATCGCGGCACTCGGCCTGCGCGGCGAGGAGGCGCTCGAGGTCTTCCTCGGCCTCCGGGTGTTGGACCCGGCGATGGGCAGCGGCCACTTCCTGGTCGCCGCGGCGGCCTGGATCTCGATGCACATCGCCACCGACCCGGCCTACGACGGCGAGCTGCCGCTCGAGGAGATACAACGCCGGGTGGCCGAGCACTGCCTGTACGGGGTCGATCTCAACCCCATGGCGGTCGAGCTCGCTCAGCTCTCGCTGTGGCTCAGTACGGTGCGCCGCGGCGAGCCGCTCACCTTTCTGACCAACCTGCGGGCGGGAAACGCGCTCGTGGGCGCGGAGCTCGAGCAACTGCTGTCGGGCGGCGACACTCTCTTCGGCGAGCGGCTCGCGCGCGACGCGGAGGCGATCCTCGACCGGATCGATGCGATCGCGCAGCACGGGAGCGAACGCGCCGAGGACGTACACCGCAAGGCGGATCTGGCGCTTGCTGTCGAGGGGTTGCGTGAGCCGCTCGAGCGTTTCGGCGACGATGCCGTGACCCCTGCGTTCGGGGACGAGGATCCCTCGCCCTTCCACTGGGCACTCGAGTTTCCGGAGGTCTTCCTGTCGGTCGACGGTCGTCCGCGCGACGACGGCGGCTTCGACGCGGTGATCGGCAATCCGCCCTACGTGCGTATCCAGGCCCTGGGCCGGCGGCTCGCCGACTGGTGCCGCGGGCGCTATCGCACCGCGAGCGGAAGCTTCGACACCTACGTACCCTTCATCGAGCGGGGGACGGAGCTGCTCGCGCCCGCCGGCCGGCTCGGGTTCATCGTCCCCAACAAGCTCATGAAGCTCGACTACGGGCGTCGGCTTCGCGGCTGGCTCGCGGGCGAGGGACTCGTCGAGGAGATTGTCGACTTCGGCGACGCGCAGCTCTTCGGGGGCGCGACGAACTACACCTGCATCCTCGTGCTCAGCCGTCGATCCGGGTCGGAGCTGACCTACCGGCGTGTCGGCCGGGGTGAGGATGCGGTGAGGGCGGCGCTCGGAAGCCTCGACGCCGTTCCCGCCGAGCGCTTTGCGCTGAGCGAGCTCGGCGTGGAACCTTGGGTGCTCGCGACCGGCGAGGAGGCGCGCCTCCTGCGCGCGCTGGAGCGCCAGACGGAGCGGCTGGGGGAGGTGACCGACGGCATCTTCACCGGCCTCCAGACCAGCGCCGACCCGATCTACATCGTCGAGGACCGCGGCCGGCGCGGCTCGCGACGGCTCGTCTACTCGCGCGCGTCCGAGCGGGAGCTCGAGCTCGAGGACGACCTCCTGCACCCGCTCGCGAGCGGGGTCGACGTCGATCGCTACGCGTTCAGGGGCCTGCGCTCGCTCCTCCTCTTCCCCTACCGTCGTGCGGACGGCGTGATGCGCCTGCTGCGGCCCGCCGAGCTGACGGCGCTGCCTGAGACGGAGGCCTATCTGCGCGAGCACGAGGAGCGGCTACGCGGGCGCGAGCGCGGGAAGATGGACCACGAGCGCTGGTTCGCCTACGTCTACCCCAAGAGCCTCGGCTCGCACGACCGGGTAAAGCTCGGCGTGCCGCGCCTGTGTACGAACCTGCGTGCGGCTGCGGACCCAGCGGGCGACGTCTACCTCGATAACGTCGACGTCAACGGGATTCTCGTTCGTGGCGAGGGTCCATCTGTGTGGTCTCTCATGGTCGTCCTCAACTCGCGAGTGGTCGATTGGGTCTTTCGGCGTGGGTCGGTGCCGTTCCGAGGAGACTTCCTCTCCGCCAACAAGCAGTTCATCGCGCCGCTCCCGATCCGCCTACCCTCGAGCGCTCAGGTCGGCGAGCTCGACCGGCTCGGGCGGCGACTGCACGCTCTAACCGCCGAGGTCGCCGAAGAGCGCGAGGGCTTCCTCGACTGGCTCGGCGGCGTGCTTGGGGTCCACCCTCGAGTCCTCCCGGGCGCCACGGCGCTGACGCGCTACGAGAACCTCGACGCAGGCGAGATACTGGCGATCCTGGCTCGCAGCCGAGCCCGACTCGGGCGCGACCCCGATGCGCGGGCGTTCGGCGAGCTCCTCGCGGGCGAGCACGGCGCGAGCGCCGAGCGCCTTGGCGCCCATCTCTCCGACCTCACTGCGGTCGAGGCCGAAGCCGAGCGATCGATCGCCGACCTCTACGAATTGTCGAAGGCGCAGCGGGCGCTCATGGACACCGACTACGAGAGCTCCGCGCCTTAGCGCACAAGGCACGTGCGTACGGATCGGGCGGCCAGGTCGGCTACGAGTCCGTCGGGTCCGACCTACCTCGAGCGCCGCCAGCTCAAGCGCGGCGCCGCCGGGTGACTGCTGCTCGCGCCTACGTCACGTCGGAGTCGGGCGCGCCCGCTCGGGGCTGAGCGGAGAACCCCAGACTCGGCGCGGTCGCGGCGGCGTGGCTATTCTCGCTCGAGATGAAGGGCCGTCTTCTCGGGTTTCTGTTCCCGCTGCTCGTCCTCGTGGCGCTGCTCGCGGCTGCCCTGCTCATCCTCGTCCCGGGGCTCACCGGCCCTCTCCTGGTCCTGGCTACGGCCGAGGCCGTCGGCCTCCTCGGCCTGATAGTCCTGGCCGCCGGCCTGGTCGCCCTGGCCTGGTGGCGGGAGCGACGTCAGCGTGAGCGCGCGCTCCGCGCACACGAGGATCTCGAGGGCGCCCAGGAGAAGGTCGAGGAGCACGAGCGCGGCATCGAGGAACGCGACGAGCGATTGCGGGAGCGCGACAAGAGGCTGCGCGAGCGCGACGAGCGACTAACCGAGGCCGAGGGGCGAGCCCGCGATCTCGACGAGCAGCTCGACCAGGAGCGCCGGTCGTCGCAGCAGGTCAAGGAGGCGCGGACGGCCGACAGGGAATTCGTGCGCCCGCTCAAGAACGAGGTCTCGCGGATCTCGACCGAGCGCGGTCCGCTCGGGCGCACCGACGACGTCCCGCAGCTCATCCTGCGTCTGGCCACCTCCCTGCTCGAGGCCGAGAAGGGCCTGTTGCTCTCGCGCCGCGATCGCGACCACGACGGCGACCTCGACCTGCTCGCGGCGGAGGGCTTCGGGGAGGATCCCGAGCACAGCCCGCTTGCCCAGCGCTTCGCCAAGCAGGTGATCGAGCGCGACACGACGCTGCGGGAGGACGCGCCGGCCCAAGACGAGGGCGGAGCAAGCGCCCACGCCGCCGACCAGGAGATCGAGAACCTGGTCGCCATCCCCTTCTACGTGCACGACGACTTCGACGGCGTTGTGGTCTGCGCCAATCGTGACGGAGGTTTCGAGGAGCTCGACGACGAGACCCTCGTTGCCCTCGGCGACCAGGCCGGGAGCCTGCTCGACAACGCGCGTCTGCGCGGGGAGCTGCGCGGCGCCTACGTCTCCACCGTCTCACTGCTGGCCGAGGCCCTCGAGGCCAAGGACCCCTTCCTGCGCGGGCACTCCGAGGAGGTCTCCGACTACGTCGCGGCGGTTGCGGAAGAGCTCGGCGTCCCCGAGCAGGAACGCGAGAACCTGCTCTTCGCCTCGCTTCTGCACGACATCGGCAAGATCGGGATCAGCGAGCGAATCCTGCTCAAGCCGGCCGCTCTCACTCCCGACGAGCGCAGCCTGATCGAGCTTCATCCCCGGATCGGCTCCCGCCTGGTCGAGCACGTGCCGGCGCTGCGTCCGCTGGCCGAGGCCATCCTCCACCACCACGAGCGCTGGGACGGCACGGGCTACCCGTCGCGCCTGACCGGCCCGCAGATTCCGCTCGAGGCCCGCATCGTCGCCGTGGCCGACTCGTTCAGCGCGATGACCGCGGAGCGTCCCTACCGGGCCCGGATGCCGGTCGACGACGCCTGCCAGGAGATCGAGGCCTGTGCCGGCACGCAGTTCGATCCGGGCGTCGTCGCCGCCTTCGTGGCCGCGGTCCGGCGCCGCCCGCCGGTTCCCCAGGAGGGGCTCGCTGCCGCCCTCGACGATCCCGAGATACGTCAGCGCCGCGGCGACCGCGAGCCGTTGCTGGGCTTCGGATCGATCTCGGTCACCGACAGCCTTACGCTGCTCTACTCCCACAGCTACTTCCGTCAGGTGGTCGACGCCGAGGCTCAGCGCGCCGAGATCCAGGGGGGCCCGTTCACCGTCGTGCTCGTCGAGCTCGTCGGCCTCGAGGAGGAGAACCGCCGCAGCGGCTTCGCCGCCGGCGATGCGGCGCTGAGCGCGGCCGGGCGGACCCTCCAGCGGGTCGCCGTGCTCCACGGCGGCACCCCTTCCCGGCACGGCGGCGACCGGCTCGCGCTCGCGCTGCCGGGTGCCGATCTCGACACCGCCGTCCGCCTCGCCCACGAGATCGTGGCGGGCCTTCCCCCGGCGCTCCGCGCGTGCGCAGGAGTCGCGGAGTGGCAGCCCGGGGAGAGCGGCGACGACGTCGGGGCCCGAGCGCGGCAGGCCCTCGTCGAGCAGGCGGCCGCTGTCCCGGCCGGTCAACCCGGCTGACCGCCCCCGACTTCGCCGGCGCGTTCAGCTCTCGGGCTTGCTCGTCCGAGTTGTTCAGGCACGAGATCGATACCGCCCGCAGGCCGCGCGCGCGGGCGGCGGCGGCGTCGCCGGTCGTCCGCGCGACGTACCCGCAGGCCGGGGGCGTGGGCCCTGCCTCCTTCGCCGGTGGGTTGCTCGCGCGCGATCTCCTCGCACAGTCCGAGAAGGCGGGCGTCGTAGGTCAGCGGGAAGACGAGCCCCTGCTTGCGTGCGTAGTGGACCGTGCCCGCGCCGACCTTGTCGAGATCGACGAACAGCGTGCGCGAGCGGTCGAGCTCGCCCCGGTGGCGCGACACCCACTCGCGCATGCCGAGCGCCTGCGCCTCCTCCGATCCCGGCAGGACGCACCAGAGATCGAAGTGCTCGAGCCGGTCCCCGTAGAGCTCGGCGAGCGCCAGGACCGTGGCCACGCCCGAGGCGTTGTCGTTGGCGCCCGGCACGACCCGCCCGAAGACGATGTCGAGGAGCAGCGGGATGCTCCCGATGAGCGCCGCCGTGGGCACGAGCTGAGCCACCCCGAGCAGCGCCGACTCGGGGAGGAACAGGCGCACGAGGCAGCACCCGAGGAGCAGGATCAGCGCGAGGAAGAAGACCTCGGCCAAGCCGAAGGGCCGGCGGATGCGCGCGCCGATCCGCGCTCGGCGCTCGACGCTGCCGGGGCGGAAGACTCCACCGGTGTGCGCGGCGTCGTGGTGGGCGAGCAGCACGAGCACGCCCGCCTTCTCGCCGCCCTCTCTCGAGACGACGTTCTGCGAGGCGCGCTTCGCGGTCAGACGGCGAAACAGGAACAGGCGGCCTGTCAGGTCGCCGTAGGCCGAGATCGCTGCCACTAGCACGAGCGCCGCACCGACCGGAGGGCTCGAGACCGACACCACGCTGCCGACTACCGCCACCAGGGCGTGAAGCGCGTGGGTGAGCGCGAAGCGCGGGCGTACCACGACCGGCTCGACCTCGCCCTCGCGGCCGATCGCGCGAAGGCGCCGGGCGAGGTGCTCGGCCGCACGTCGCTCGGCATCGGTGCCGGCGCCGCGGCCCTCGTAGGCGACGAGCGCCTCGATCTCCTCGCGGGTCTCTATGCCGGCACCATGTTCGATCTCAGGCCGCATCCCCGGCGAGTCAGGCTCAGACGCGCGCGAGCCCGGCCTCGCGAGAGCCCTGCTCGAGCGCGTCGAAGCGCTCGAAGACCTCGCGGACGAAGGCCTGCGCGGTCAGCCGCCCGGTGTCGCCGGGGGCGCCGAAGAGGACGATGCGGCTGGGCACGCGCGGCAGTGTATGAGGGTGTGAGGTCGAGGGCGCGCGCTCCGTCGGCTCGGATCGGTCCCAGTGCCCGGGGCGGGAGTCGAACCCGCACGCCCTGTCGGGCAGAGCATTTTGAGTGCCCAGCGTCTGCCGTTCCGCCACCCGGGCGGGTGCGCGGGGGAGGCTAGCCCCGGTTCTCGTCCTCGTGCTGAACGCGCCGGCCGCTTTCGTCGAACTTGTCGGCGAGGTTCTCCTTCGCCTCCTCCTCGGGTACCGCGACCTCGATGTTCCAGGCCTGGTTGAAGCCACGCATGGCGAAGGCGACGAGCAGGAGGAGGACGGGAACGAGCACTATGCAGATCAGACCGAGGATCGCGGCGGGGATCAGCGGCTCCGAGAATCCGGTCTGATCACGCGAGAACCAGCCGGTCGACGCGACGATCGACAGGACCGCGAGCAGGACCGCGAGCGCCGCCGACATGGCGAGCACCCCACGGCTCCACTTGAACACGTAGAACGCCATGACCAGGAACAGGATGATCGCGGCGAAGGTGAAGACCTGCTGGCTTGGCGGTAGCGCCGAGGCGCCACCCACGCCGATCACCGCGGTGAGCAGCGAGCTCACGATCAGCAGCATGATCACCGCGACCCGGGTGGCCTTCGACTCGGCGCGGTGCCGGTTCGCATTGACCATCACGCTCTTCGAGGATGAGGCCTCCACGGCGCGGATGATGCGCCGCGCGCGGGCGGCCTGCCGCACCGGCGGGCGAAGCCGTGCGGGCCGCCGGCGAGCTTCACGCGGGCGCCTCCCCCGAAGTGCGGATGGAGGGACTCGAACCCCCAAGGGACAAAAGCCCACCGCGTCCTAAGCGCGGCGCGTCTGCCAGTTCCGCCACATCCGCGGGTGATCGGCAAGTGTACGTGGCGAGCGAGCCCTAGAATCGGCTTGCGAGGGGCACTGGCCAAACTGGCTAAGGCACCGGTCTCCAAAACCGGCGATTCCAGGTTCGAGTCCTGGGTGCCCCGCTCTTGCCAGTCGAGCGACGAGAGGCGAAAAGCCCTGCACTGGCAGGTTTCTAAGGGGGCCGCTCGAAGCGCTTATCGCGCTGGCCCAAACGTCGGAGATCGGCAAAATCGCCCGGTGCGGGGAGTTCTGACGATCGCAAACCGATCGCACGGCGCCTTCCGATAACCCGCGGCCTGGCGCTCGGAGGAGCCGCTTACCGCGGCAACGATCGGCACCGAGGCGGTCGCCACGACTCGCTCCGGAGCGTCGACCTCAAGGAAAACGGCGCCGTGGAGACGCCGGACGTCCTGAACGACAACGTTGCGGAGGGAGCATGTCGGGGACGTTCGCCCGGACTCCCTGACCAGCGCGGGCGCGACCTTCCCGCGGCGTCGTAGCTCACCGGCTCCGGACGCGTCCGTCCCCGCGATATGGCGGCCAACTCAGCCGTGTCGGGCGGGGCAACTTCTTGCAGGAAGGAGGACTTGGGGCGAAAGGCCGACGAAAAGCACAACCCTCGCCGGAGTTTCGAGTTTCAAGGGCTCGACCTTCCCCCGCAACCCATCGAAGGGGATCAGTGCTGAGCGACCAGTCGAATACGTGGGCGAGAGCGCAGTCTGACTGGCAAACGAGCACGGGCACGCGAGCCCTCCCCCCTGACCTCAATGGGGGAAGGCACCCGGAGGCAAGAATGCGAAACACGTCTGCGTCTATCAAGCTATGGGCGCTCGCCGTGGTCATAGCCTTTGGGTCTCTGGTCTCGCCCCAGAGCACGCATGCCGCCGGGCTCGACCCGAGTTCG
>Ga0208736_1000124_pt1 | contig 23875 bp, 25 predicted proteins | sample AntDryMetagUQ255_FD_188090 | JGI IMG/M metagenome (GOLD analysis project Ga0208736, IMG submission 188090) | Polar desert microbial communities from Antarctic Dry Valleys - UQ255 (SPAdes) | ecosystem: Environmental > Terrestrial > Soil > Desert | place: Antarctic Dry Valleys | collected 2008-12-31 | reverse complement strand
CTACCTGCCCGGGGGCGTCAACTCGCCCGTCCGCGCGATGCGCGCGATCGGCCGCGACCCGCTCTTCATCGAACGCGGCGAGGGGGCCGAGCTCGTCGACGTCGACGGCAACCGCTACGTCGACTGGGTCTGCTCGTGGGGACCGCTGATACACGGTCACGCCCATCCCGACATCATCGCCGCAATCAGCGCCGCCGCGGCGCAGGGCACGAGCTTCGGCGCGCCGACCGCCGCCGAGGTCGACCTCGCCGAGGAGGTCAGCCGGCGCGTGCCCGGCGTGCAGATGCTGCGCATGACCTCGTCGGGCACCGAGGCAACGATGAGCGCGATCCGGCTGGCGCGCGCGGTGACCGGGCGCACGAAGCTCCTGAAGTTCGCCGGCGCCTACCACGGCCACGTCGACGGCCTGCTCGCCGATGCCGGCAGCGGTCTGGCGACGCAGGGGATCCCGGCCAGCCCCGGGGTGCCCGAGTCCGCCGCGGCCAGCACGATCATTGTGCCCTGGAACGACCACGACGCGCTGATCGAGGCGACCGAGCGCCACGAGCTGGCGGCGATCCTCGCCGAGCCGATGCCGGCCAACATGGGGCTCGTGCCACCCGCCGAGGGCTTCCTCGAGCTGCTGCGCCGGCGCGCCGACGAGACCGGCGCGCTGCTCGTCTTCGATGAGGTGATCACGGGATTTCGGGTCGGCCCCGGCGGCGCGCAGGCGCTGACCGGCGTGATTCCCGACCTGACGATCCTCGGCAAGGTGATCGGCGGTGGCCTGCCCGCGGCCGCCTACGGCGGATCTCGCGCACTGATGGAGCGCGTCGCGCCGGCCGGCGACGTCTATCAGGCGGGAACGCTGTCGGGCAACCCGCTCGCTGTGGCCGCCGGGCTCGCGTCGCTCGCCCTGCTGGACTCCGAGCAGGCCTACGCCAAGCTCACCGCGACGACGACCGCGCTGGCGCAAGGCCTCGCCGACGCGGCGCAGTCGGCCGGCTACGACGACGTGCAGATCACGACGGCGCCCGGGCTGCTGACGGTCTTTTTCAGCGCCGAGCCGGTGACGGACTACGCCGGCGCGCAAGCGTGCGACCTCGCCGCCCACGCGGCCTGGTGCCGCGGGCTGCTGGCGCGGGGCATCTACCCGCCACCATCGCAGTTCGAGGCGTGGTTTCCATCGCTCGCGCACAGCCCGCGCAACGTCGAGCGCACGGTCGCGGCCGCAGCGGCTGCCTTCGAGGAGCTCGAACGATGACCCCCGCCGCGGGTGTCGAAGCACTGCGCGCCGTGATGCGCGAGGACGACGGCCCACTGGCTGAGACCGTCAGCGACGATCCCGTGCCCGCCGCTGAGCGGCCCGACTACGCGGCGACCGCCGCCAGCGGTCCACGCGCAGCGGAACATCGCGACGAGGTCGAGCTTGCTGTGAGCGCCGTGCGGGAGGGCTACGAGCTGCATTACGGCCGTCCGCGCGCGCTGCGCATCGATGATCCTGACCTCGCGCTACTGGCCGGCGACCGGCTCTACGCGCTGGGCCTGGCGAGGCTGGCGGCGATCGGCGATCTCGCCGCGATCGCAGAGCTCGCCGACCTCATCTCGCTGAGCGCACAGGCGCATGCAAGCGACGATCCCGGCCTCGCGCTCGCCGCGTGGGAGACCACTGCCGCCACGATCGGCTGGGGCACGAGCCCCGCCGTGCAAGCAGCCAAGGCGCAGGCTCGAGACGGCGATCCGCGGGCCGCTGACACCCTGCGCGAGGCGGCACGCGACCTGCGCGGCTCAGCATGTGTGTAACCCGGCGCACAAGCGCCCTCCGCACGGGGCCGCCGATCATCTCCGGTCTGTAGATTCCGTTCCCCTCGTGCCAGAGCACCCCGAGAAAAAGACGCCGAAGACCACCGCCGAAGCCGGGATTCCCGGTGCGTACGACGGCGAGACCGTCACGCGGCGGCGCTTTATGACGGGCACGGCCCACGGTGCCGGCGCGGTCGCGATGGCCGCCATAACCGTGCCCTCGATCGCGATCGGCGTCGCGCCGGTCTTCGACAAGGTCGAGCAGGGCTGGCAGGCCGTCGGTCCCACGACGGACTTCTCGGCCGACACGTACGTGCCGAAGACCTTTACGCCGACCCCCGAGGTGGGCGAGGTCGGCAAGTCGACCGTCTACGTGCGCAAGTACAACGACCAGATCGATACCGAGCCGCGCGACGAGTACAACACGTTCATCGCGATCTCGACACGCTGCATGCATCTCGGCTGCCCGGTGCGCTACGTGTCGGCATCCGAGCGCTTCATCTGCCCGTGCCACGGCGGCGTGTACGACAAGGAGGGCAAGGTCGGCGGCGGCCCGCCCGTGCGTCCCCTGGACCGCTTCTACACACGTGTCAGGGACGGCCTCGTCGAGATCGGCCCGCGCTTCAGCCTGAACTCCGAGATGCAGCGCTTCTCGCCGCGCGATCCGGGTCAGCCGATCGACGGCATCGGCCAGTACATCTACCCCGCGCGGCCGACCGTGCGCAAGCTGCCTGGTAGCTGATCGATCACGATGCCCAAGCTCAAGCTTCCTGTTCCGTCCAACTTCAAGGCGCCGCCCAAGCGCCCGAGCGAGAACGGCCACGAGGAGCGCGGCAAGCTCGCCGAGAAGGGCGTCTCGGCAATCGACTGGATCGACGAGCGCACCGCGCTGTCGGGTGGCGCGCGCTGGCTGATGTTCCGCAAGATCCCGCGCGGGACCAACTGGTTCTACACGCTCGGCTCGGCGACGCTGTTCGCGTTCCTGTCGCAGGCGGTCACGGGCGTCTTCCTCGCGATGTACTACGACCCCAACGCGACGGGCGCCTACGAGTCGATTCGCTACCTCACCAACGAGGTCTTCATGGGCGAGTTCGTGCGCGGGATGCACAAGTGGGGCTCGACCGTGATGGTCATCCTCATCTTCCTGCACATGGGTCGCACGTTCTTCTACGGCGCCTACAAGTACCCGCGGGAGATGAACTGGGTGATCGGTGTCGCGCTGCTGATCCTGACGCTGTTCATGTCCTTCACGGGCTACCTGCTGCCGTTTGACCAGCGCTCCTACTGGGCGACGATCGTCGGCGTGGCGATCAATGGCACCGGCCCGCTCGTCGGTCCCTACCTGTCGGACTTCATGCGTGCGGGTCCCGAGTTCGGGGCGACGACGCTGCCGCGCTTCTACGCGATCCACATGCTGCTGCTGCCCGGCATCATCGCGGCGCTGATCGGGGCGCACCTGTATCTCGTCGCCCGGCAGGGGACGACGGCGCCGCCGTGGCTGAAGGCCGACAAGGATCCCGACCTGCGCCGTGACGAGGCGTAGGGCATGAACAATCGCGAAAAAGAGGCCTACCTCCGCGAGTACTCGATCCTGAAGTCCCAGGGCAAGCCGTTCTTCCCCTACTCGGTCGCCAAGGACGGGCTGATGGCGTGCGTCGTCATGGCCTCGATCATCGTGATGGCCATCGTCCTCGGCGCAGAGCTGGGTCCGAAGGTCGACCCGACGACGACGACCTACACACCGCGGCCGGAGTGGTACTTCTACTTCCTCTTCGAGGTCCTGCGGATCGTCAAGCCGCCGTCGCTCGTGCCGCTGGCCGCGATCGGCGTGCCGACGATTGCGATGATCCTGCTCTTCCTGCTGCCGTTCTATGACCGCAGCCCGGAGCGCCGCCCCGAGCGGCGCCCGATCGCGATGGCAGCCGCCTTCTTCACGATCGCCGCGATGGCGTTTCTCACCTACGAGGGCGCGATCGCCGGCTCGCCGAACCAGATCGACTTGGAGACGCCCGCGCGGATCCAGGTCGCAGGCGGCGAGATGCTCGAGCGCTACGAGTCCGGCAAGCAGGTCGTGGCGCAGTCCGGCTGCCTGGCCTGCCACAAGATCGAAGACAACGGCAACACGGGCCCGGGACCTGATCTGACCGACATCGGCGATCGCCTGCCGCGCCAGGCGATCCAGCGCACGATGATCGAGCCCTCGGCGCCGATGCCCTCCTTCAAGGAGCTGCCCAAGGAGAAGTTCGACAACGCCGTCGAGTTCCTCGCGCAGCTGAAATGAAGGGGAGAGGGGTTTCGCCGTCCGGTCGCCGGAACCGGCGACCTCCCGAGGGGAGAGGGGTTTCGCCGTCCGGTCGCCGGAACCGGCGACCTCCCGGCGACGTTACACCGGGGACCTTGAAGGAGCCGCAGGTCCGCGCGATGTTCGATCGCATCGCCGGCTTCTATGACGTGATGAACTCGGTCATGACCGCCGGCCTGCATCACGGCTGGCGCCGACGCGCGGTCGACCTCGCACAGGTCGGCCCCGGCGATCGCGTCCTTGATGTCGCGACCGGCACCGGCGACCTCGCCTTCGAGCTCTCACGCCGCGTCGGACCCGATGGCCAGGTGATCGCGTCGGACTTCTCCGAGGAGATGCTCTCCCGCGCACGAGAGAAGGCGATGGCGGCGGCCGGGCCGATCACGTTCGAGTGGGGTAACGCGCTCGGCCTGACCTACGGTGACGGCGAGTTCGCCGCCGTCACCGTCGGCTTCGGCGCACGCAACTTCGCCGACCTCGACAAGGGATTGCGGGAGATGACGCGCGTCGTGCGGCCCGGCGGCCGCGTCGTCGTGCTCGAGATCACGACTCCCACGAAGCCACCGCTGTCGACCTTCTGCCGCCTGTGGTTCGACCGCGTCGTGCCCCTGATCGGGCGCGTCGCCGGCGACAAGGAGGCCTACAACTACCTGCCCGACTCGGTCAAGCGCTTCCCCGGTCCGCGTGAGCTGGCCGCGAAGATGGACGCCTGCGGCCTGGACGTGCGCTACGTCCTGACGGCGGGCGGGATCATCGCGCTGCACGTCGGGACCCGCCGTCCGACAGACGCATGACGAGCCCCGCTGCGCACGTCGGCGCGATCGTCGAGCTCGCGGGGCCCCACATCCCCGTCCTGCTCGCACGCGTCGAGGAGCGTCTCGCCGAGCTGGCGCGCGGCCACGGCCCCGAGCTGGCCGAGCACGCCGGGGCCACGATCGCCGCCGGCGGCAAGCGCCTGCGCCCGCTGCTGGTCCTGCTCGCGGCAGGTCGTCCCGAGGATGCCGACGAGCGCCTGCTGCTCGCCGCCGCAGCCGCTGTCGAGCTCGTGCACTCGGCGACGCTCGTCCACGACGACGTGCTGGACGCCGCCGAGCTGCGGCGCGGGCTGCCCACCGTCTGGTCGACGGCCGGGCGCGCGCCGGCGGTCGCCACGGGCGACCTGCTGTTCTCACGCGCCTTCGCGGAGCTCGCCGCCGCCGGGTCGCTGGCGGCCGTGCGCTCGCTCTCGCGCGCAAGCTCGGCGCTCGCCGAGGGCGAGTTGCTCCAGCGCCAGGACGCGTGGAACGGCGCCGTGCCCGTCGAGCGCTATCTGTACCGCTGCGAGCTCAAGACGGCGCGGCTGTTCGAGGCCGCCTGCGAGCTCGGCGCGCTGGCCGCTGCGCGCGACGACGGCGAGGTGAAGGCGCTGAGCGCGTTCGGCCGGCGGATCGGGCTCGCGTTTCAGCTTCTCGACGACGTGCTGGACGTCTGCGGTCCGGCATCGACAACCGGCAAGCACCGCGGGACCGACCTGCTCGACGGCACGGTCACGCTGCCGCTGATCCTCGCGCGCGACCTCGACCCCGAACTCGCCCAGATCGACCTGCGCTCGGTGAACAGCCCCGCAGCGGCGACCGAACTGTGCGAGCGCATCGAGGCCACGGGCGCGTTGGACGAAGCCCGCTCACGGGCACTGGCGATCGTCGCCGAGGCCAAGTACGGCCTGACGGCGCTAAGTCTCGACGAGCGCCAGCACGCGGCTCTAGACCTCGTGGCCGACTCGGTAGTCGCGCGAAGTACTTAGAAGTCTTCAGGCAAGACGTGGCCGGCATATACCGCGGCCGAGAAGCGCTCTACGTCGTCTTCCATGTTCGCCCGCGAGAGCTGGCGCAGGTCGGAGACGAGGGCCTCCGTGCCGCGGTCGAGCGTGTCGTCGAAGCGCTGGATGGAGTCTTCGTCGAAGATCCCGGTGACGCCCCACTCGCAGTTGGGACAGCGCAGCGTGACCTCCCACGATGCGCGGTCGGCCTCTTCCCAGGCGATCGGGTAGACGAGTTCCGAGCTGCAGTCGGGGCAGATGTGTAGATCCGCGCCGGCCGGAGCCAGGTCATCGAAGGAGACGACCTCGATCGTCTTTCCTGATGGCAGGATCACCTTGCGCACGTACGGCTTGTGATCCGATTGGGGGCTGTGCTCGAACTCCTGCATGCCACCCTAATCGGCACCCCGAGCCGGAACTTGAATGTCCCTTTGGACACGTCCGCTTCATGTCCACCCGTGAATGACGCGGTACGCTATGTGCCAGCTTCTAGGAGTCCAACATGCCCAACATCGGCGCCCCTGAACTCATCATCGTCCTCGTCATCGCACTGCTGATCTTCGGCCCGAAGAAGCTGCCGGATCTCGGCCGGTCGCTCGGTTCCGGGATGCGCGAGTTCAAGAACTCGGTCACCGGCGGCTCGAAGGACGACGACGACGGTCCCGCCGAGATCGCCTCATCCGCTGACGAGCCCGCCAAACCGGCTGCCGCCAAGCCGATCGATGAGCCCGCCGCGAAGCCGTCCGGCGAGCCCGCCGCCACGGCGCCGCGGGACGCGAAGTGAGCCGTCCGCGCGGCTGATCAGCGCGACCGGACTCCCCACCTGACATGCCCACCGCGCTGCGGCCCATCGGTCACGACGACCGCCTGAGCCTCGTCGACCATCTCTCCGAGCTTCGCAAGCGGATCGTCCTCTGCGTCGTGACGCTCGTCGCGGTCTTCATGTTCTGCTTCTGGCAGAACGACGCGATCCTGGACTTCATCACCGAGCCCGTCCGCTCGACGCAGAATCTTGAGAACCCGTCCGAGAAGAGCGCGGACCCGCTCGAGCAGGCGGCGCTGTTTCAGATCGCCCAGGGCCGCTTTCTGCGCGAGCTCGCGCCGGCGCTCGCGCAGAACGGGTCGTCGCTGCGGTCGCAGTCCAAGGCCGACAACCTGACCGCCGCGCAGGAGCGCCAGCTCGCGCGAACCGCCACCGCCCTGAGCGACGCGTCGCGTGAAGCCGCTCGCGCCGCGGCCGCGCTGCCGCGCAACAACGAGCGCAACCTCGTCACGCTCGGCGTGACCGAGCCGTTCACGGCCACGATCACGGTCGCGATGTACTCGGCGCTGCTGTTCTCGCTGCCGCTGATCCTGTTTCAGATCTACGCGTTCGTGTTACCGGCCTTCAGCCCGCGCGAGCGCAAGACCGCCCTGCCGCTGATGCTGATGGTGCCGGTGCTGTTCATCGCCGGCGTGGCGTTCGGCTACTTCGTCGTGCTCGATCGCGCCGTGGACTTCCTGCAGAACTTCAACGACGACTCGTTCGACATCCTGCTGCGGGCCAACGACTACTTCAAGTTCGCGGTGCTGTTCCTGGCCGGGATCGGTCTGCTGTTTCAGATCCCCGTCGGCGTGCTGGCGGTTACGCGGCTGGGGATCCTCACGCCCAAGCAGCTCGCCCAGAATCGCGGCTACGTCATCCTCGGGATCGCGGTCCTGGCCGCTGTCGCGACGCCGACGCCCGATCCGATCACGATGTCCTTCGCGATGGTGCCGCTGATCGTGCTCTTCGAGCTGAGTATCCTGGTTGCGAGGTGGATCGACCGCATCAAGCCTCCGCCTGAAGCCGAGGAAGAGGCCGAGGAAGAGGCCGAGGAAGAGCCCGAGGACGATCCGATCGAGCCGTTGCACTCCGAGGAAGACGAGAAGGACTGATCGCCGAATGCTGTTCGACCTGCGTGGACGGGGCCGCCGCCGCACAATCAAAGTGATCTACGTGGGCCTCGCGCTGCTGCTCGGAGGCGGTCTGGTGCTGTTCGGAATCGGCAGCAACACGTCCGGCGGCGGCCTGGTCGAGGGCATTCTGGGCAACGACAGCGGCGGCGAGAGTCCGGACAAGGCGCTCGACGAGCAGATCGAGAACGCGGCGAAGGTGACGAAGCAGCGCCCGCGCGATCCGGCGGCGTGGGCGAAACTCTCGCGGCTGCGCTTCCAGCGCGCCGGCGTCGGCGGCGGCTTCAAATCCGAGGGCGGCCGCGAGAAGCTCGTGCTCGCGACGCAGGCGTGGGAGCGCTACGTGGAGCTCAAGCCCAAGGACCTCGACGAGGACCTGGCCCTGTTGATGACGCGCGCCTACGGTGCCGACGGCCTCAACCAGCCGGTCAAGGCCGTCCGCGCGATGGCGATCGTCACCGACGAGACGAAGCCGCCGAACACCAACCTCTATCAGCAGCTCGCCATCCTCGCCTACCGCGCCAAGCAGACGAGCACCGGTGACCTCGCCGCCGACAGGGCGGTGGAGCTTGCACCCGCGCAGGAGCGCAAGCAGCTGCGCGCGGCCCTGGAGCAGCTGAAGACCGACGCCGCCAGCGGGAGCCAGGGCCAGACCCAGGTGCCGCCCAGCGGCTGACCCTCACCCGCTAGGATGGCCGATCCTCACCCGCCCCTGTAGCTCAACTGGCAGAGCAGCGGACTCTTAATCCGAAGGTTCCTGGTTCGATTCCAGGCGGGGGCATTCGTCGGCCAGCAGTGCCTGGACCTCCTCGGTCCACGCGATCGTCGCCTCGGCCTGCAGCACGCCGTAGCGGGCGCTGGCTTGGCCGAAGCGATGCGACTCGGTCTGCTCCTGCTTGCCTTCGAGGTGTTCGACCACGGCGGTCAACTCCGCGTGCAGGCGCTCGGCCTGTTCGCGGCAGATGCGTAGCTGGTCGGCCAGCCGCTCGCGGCTGACGAACGGGCCGAGGAACGTCATCAGCACCGTCAGCTCCTGGCCGCGCTGGCGCTGCTGCGGCGCGTCGTCGAGCCACGCCTGCAGCGCGGTCAGTCCATCCGCTGTCGGCTCGTAAACGCGCTTGTCCGGATAGCGCTCCTGGCGCACGGCGGTGCCGCGCGCCCAGCCCAGCTGCTCCAGGCGCGACAGCTCGGCATAGAGCTGGCTGCGGCTGATCGGCCAGAAGAAGCGCGCCGTGCGGTCCGCGAAGGCCGCGAGCTCGTAGCCCGAACCGGGCTTCTTGGCGAGCAGGCCCAAGACGACGAACGTGGACGCCACTGGCTTCATTCCCCGAATCTACACGACTGACGGTATGGACTAATCCGAATCAGACTAGTACGGTCCACACTATGTTCATGCGTCTGGGTCGTATCGTTTACCGCCGCCGCCGACTCGTCTTGGCAGGCACCGTCGTCTTTCTGATCGTTGCAGCTGTGACCGGGTTCTCGGTCTTCGACAAGCTGAAGTCGGGCGGCTTCGAGGATCCCGCTGCGGAGGCAGCGCGGGCCAAGGTCATCCTCGGCGACCGCTTCGACGCGGGCAGTCCGGATCTTGTGTTGCTCGCCAGCGCGGACGGCGGCGTGAACGCGCCCGGGGCCGCGCAAAGTGGGCGCGAGCTGGCCAAGAGCCTGGCGGCTGAAACCGCAGTCAAGCGCGTGACGTCTCCCTGGAGCGGCGCCGGTGCGCAGAACGCAGACCCCGGCCTGCGCAGCGACGACGCCAGCAAGGCGCTGGTGCTCGTCACGCTCTCGGGCAGCGAGGAGCAATCGGACAGGGTCTCTGAGCGACTGCAGGACGACTACGCCGGCAAGGCCGGTGAGCTCGACGTGCAGATCGGCGGGCCCAACGTGGGCCTTGGCGAGACGATCGGCGAGGACCTCGCAAAGGCCGAGATGATCGCGATCCCGATCACGCTCGTCCTGTTGCTGCTCGTCTTCAGCGGTCTGGTCGCCGCGCTGCTGCCGCTGGCGGTCGGCATGATCGCGATCTTCGGCACGTTCCTGGCGCTGTTTCTCGTGACGCTCGCGACCGACGTCTCGATCTTCTCGATCAACCTGACCACCGCACTCGGCCTCGGTTTGGCGATCGACTACAGCCTGCTCACGGTGTCGCGTTTTCGAGAGGAGCTCGCCCGCGGGCTCGATACCGAGGCCGCCGTCGCCCAGACGCTGCAGACCGCGGGCCGCACGATCGCCTTCAGCGCGGTCACGGTCGTCGTCGCATTGTCCGCGCTGCTGATCTTCCCGCTGTACTTCCTGCGCTCGTTCGCCTACTCCGGCATCGCCGTTGTGGCTATCGCCGCAGCTGCCGCGCTGCTCACCCTGCCGGCGCTGCTCGCCGTGCTCGGCCCGAGGGTCAACAAGTTCTCGGTGCGACGCAAGCGCGCTGCAAGGCCGTCCGCGGGCGGCTTCTGGTACTCGCTCTCACACGCGGTCATGCGCCGGCCGTTGTTGACGGGGGCGCCCGTCGTGCTGCTGCTCATCGTGCTCGCCCTGCCGTTTCTCGGGGTCTCGTTCAGCTTGCCCGACGACCGTTCGCTGCCGCCGAGCAGCGAGGCGCGCATCGTCGGCGACAGCGTGCGCAACGACTTCGGGGGCGGCGCTGCGCGCTCGTTCCCGGTGGTCATGCCCGAGGCCACGCCGAAGCAGACGACCGAGATGGCGCTCCGCATCTCAGAGCTGAAGCAGGTGACCCGGGTCGACTCGAGCGTCGGCAGCTTCGCCAAGGGCGCCGAGGTCGACGGGCGGGGCCCGCCGCCCCAGCGCTTCGGCGACGACGCCGGCAGCTACCTGGAGGTGGCCACCGACGTCGAAGCGGTGTCCCCGGCGGGCGAGCAACTCGTCGACGAGGTCCGCGCGCTGGACTCGAGCGTGCCGTTTCTTGTGGCCGGGCCGGCGGCAGATCTCGTCGACTCCAAGGAGGCGATCTTCGGCCTGATGGCGCTGGCACTGCTGATCGTCGCCGTCGGCACGTTCGTGCTGCTGTTTCTCATGACCGGCAGCATCCTCATCCCGATCAAGGCGATCGTCCTCAACATCCTCAGCCTCGGGGCCACCCTCGGCGCGATGGTGTGGATCTTCCAGGACGGCCACGGCGCCGACCTGCTCGACTTCACCGCCACCGGCACGCTCGACACGACGATGCCGATCCTGATGTTCTGCATCGCGTTCGGACTGTCGATGGACTACGAGGTGTTTCTGCTCTCGCGGATCAAGGAGGAGCACGACCGAACCGGTGACACGACGACGGCGGTGGCGGTCGGCCTGCAGAAGACCGGCCGGATCATGACCGCCGCGGCCGCCGTGCTCGCGGTGACGTTCCTCGCGTTCGCGACCTCGCAGGTGACGTTCATCAAGCTGTTCGGGCTCGGTCTGGCGCTGGCGATCGTGATGGACGCCACGCTCGTGCGCGGCATCCTCGTGCCGGCCTTCATGCGCCTGGCGGGGGAGGCCAACTGGTGGGCGCCGCCGTTCATGCGGCGCCTGCATCAGCGCTTCGGCCTGTCCGAGGGACCGCCGCCTCAGTAGCGCGCGGGAGTCCTGCGCGAGAGAAAGCCGGGGATGCTCGTCGGCAGCGTCATGTCCCTACCGCGCTCCGTTCAGGGCTGGTCCGGCGCGGGCGCCGCTCTCCAGGCGAAAGCTGCCCGACGGATCGACTGCGACGGTCGCGTCGAAGGTCCCGTCGGGACGCGTTTGCCGTGTCAGCAGCGTGCGCCACGCGCCGTCGTGCCCGCGGACGCTGACGCGCACCTCGCGACGGCCGCCGCCGCGGCGCACGAGACCCCAGAAGGCGACCCGTCGCTCCCCGGCGCGACGAGCGACGAGCGACAGCGCGAACGCGCCGTGGGCCGGCTTGGGGCTTCCGTCGACGAAGCGCAGGCCGGACTGGTAGTCGCGCCAGCGCGAGCGCGCGTCGGCGCCCGGACGCTCGGGCAGGTCGCGCACGAGGAACTGCGCCACGCCACGCACCGTCGGCTGCGCCCGCGCGATCCGCTCGCCCTCCGGTAGCCAGCGCGCCTGATCGGCGAGGCTCACCTGCCGCGTCGGGTCGGGCGGGTTGGTCTGATAGCCCGACTCGGTCAGATAGAGGTCAAGTGCGGCGCGGGTGCGTCCGGCTTCGTGCAGGCGCGCCAGCAGCGCCGTCAGCCGCGGCAGATCGCCCATCCGCACGTTGGAGGCCTGCGGGTCGACCGTCCAGGGCGCGAGGTCGAGCGAGTAGGGATGGTGCGACCAGCCATCGCCCGGCAGCGGGGCGAACGAGCGGCACTCCGGACGACGGAGCGGCGCCAGGCGCTCGTCCACGCAGGCCAGCTCGCGCAGGAACGTCAGCGGGGCCATCCGGTCGTCGGCCTCGTCCGCGCGATCGAGCCCCACCGACGACGTCGCACCGATCAGAACCAGCGCATCCGGCGCGGCCGCTTCGATTCGCGGTACGGCGGCCCGCACCATCGCGCGGTAGCGGTGCGGCGAGGCCGGCCGCCACTCACCCCCGGATTGCTCCCATTGCGGCAGCAGAAAGGCGTTGTGGTTGGGCTCGTTCCAGACCGTGAACGCGACCGCCTGCGGATAGCGCCGCGCGACGGCCTCGGAGAAGTTGGCGAAGTCCGCGTTGACGATCGAGTCGCGCTCGCGGTCGGAGCGCCGGCCGCGCCGCTCGACGGCCCAGCGCGGCGCCCAGAAGGCGATGTCGATCGCGACCCGCAGCCCGCGCGCGCGGCTGAGCGCCATGACGCGATCGAGCTGGCTCCAGACCCCGTCCGGGTAGGCGCCGGGATCGGTGGCGTCGAAGTCGGGGCGCCGGCCGGCGCCCGGCGTGGGGGCGATGACCGACCAGCCGGCCGTCACGCGAACCCAGTCCACGCCCAGGTCGCGCATGTCGTCGATCGTGGCGGCGATCTGCTGCGGGCTGCGGTGCAGCAGCTCGGCGTCGTCCTGCACGATCGTCGCGACGCGCGGTATGGCCGGGGCGGGGGAGCGGCCGTCGCCGCAGCCGGTCGCTGCCGAGGCGAGCGCGAGCGCGGCGAGGAGCGCTGCGGCGGCGCGCACGGCATGCACGGGCCGCAGGGTAGCGGCGCGGCGGCGGTCGCCGCGCCTGGCCTGGTTACGATGGCGCGATGGCACCCGCGATCATCGACGGCGTCGTAATGGACACTTCGGAGGCGCAGATCCCCGTCACGGACGAGGGGTTGCTGCGCGGAGACGGCGTCTTCGAGGTGATCCGCCTATACGGTGGGCGGCCATACGCGCTCGACGAGCACCTCGACAGGATGGTGCGCAGCGCCGAGAACCTGCGCCTTCCGATCGAAGTCACGGAACTGCGCGACGACATCGCCACGATCCTCGCTGCGGCGGGCGACGGCGATGCCGCGCTGCGGCTGCTGGTCACCCGCGGCGGCAGGCGGATCGGTCTCGTCGAGCCGCTCAAGGAGCTGCCCGAGACGCTCGCGCTGGCGACGATCACCTTCTCGCCGACGCGCGTGCTCGACGGGACGAAGTCGCTGTCCTACGCGGGCAACATGCTGGCGACCCGGCTGGCTCGGGAGCAGGGCGCCGACGAGGCGCTGCTCGTCACGCCGCACGGAAGGATCCTCGAAGGACCGACGACGTCGTTCTTCTACGTCCTCGACGGAGAGCTCTGCACCCCGCCGCTATCAGACCGGATCCTCGACTCGATCACGCGCCGCACCCTGCTCGAGGTGATCGACGTGCACGAGCGCATTACGACGCGCGACGACCTGACGGTGATCAGCGAGGCGTTCCTGGCGTCATCGCTGCGCGAGGTGCACCCCGTGCGATCGATCGACGAGATCCTCATCGAGGCCGCGCCCGGTCCGGTCTCAAACGAGGCCGCGGCGCGCGTGCGCGAGCACATCGTGACGGCGCTCTCCTCTTGAGGGTCGCCACGGTGATCGGCAACCGGCCGCAGTTCGTCAAGGCGGCGGCGGTGTCCCCGCTGCTGCGCGTCGAGCACGAGGAGCTGCTCGTCCACACGGGCCAGCACTACGACGACGAGCTGTCGACGATCTTCGTCGACGAGCTGGCGGTGCCGCGCCCCGAGATCGAGCTTGGTCTCGGCGGCGGCTCCAACAGCGAGCAGACCTCACGCATGCTGAGCGCGCTGAGCACGCTGCTGGGCGACGAGGCTCCCGACGCGGTGCTCGTCTACGGCGACACGAACTCGACGCTCGCCGGCGCGCTCGCCGCAGCGCAGGCGCAGATCCCGGTCGCACACGTCGAGGCCGGCATGCGCTCGTTCGACCGGGCGATGCCCGAGGAGCTCAACCGCGTGCTGACCGACCATCTGGCGACGCTTCTGCTCGCGCCCTCGCAGGGCGCCGTCGCAAACCTGCAGCGCGAATCGGTCGCGGGGGAGGTGCAGCTCGTCGGCGATGTCATGGTTGACATCGCCGCGCTGCTGGCACCCCGTGCTCGCGAGAACGACGCGCCGCTGCGTGATGCGGGGGTGCAGGCCGGCGAGTACGTGCTCGCGACCGCTCACCGCGCGGGAAACGTCGATGACCGCGAGCGCCTGGAGCGCCTCGTCGAGCTGCTGCTCGGCCTCGAGCTGCCGGTCGTGCTGCCGCTGCACCCGCGCACCCGTGCGCGCCTGGAGGATGCCGGCCTGCTCGAGCGGCTGAGCGCCGGGGCGATCGTGCTGGCGCCACTGGGCTACCCGGACTTCGCCGCGCTGCTGGCGCGCGCCCGTGCGGTCGTGACGGACTCGGGCGGTGTCCAGAAGGAGGCCTACCTCGCCGGGGTTCCGTGCGTCACGCTGCGCGACAGCACGGAGTGGGTCGAGACCGTCGACTGCGGCTGGAACGTGCTCGTCGACCTTGACGCCGAGGCGACACGGGCGGCCCTGCGGCGACCGCTCCCCGAGCAGCGTCTCGAGCTCTACGGCGACGGCCACGCGGGCGAGCGGGTCGTGGCGGCGCTGGCTACCCTGGACCGCGCATGAGCACCGACGCCCCCGGCCTCGTCCTCAGCCCCAGCGCGTCGGTCGGCAACGACGTCTCGTTCGGCACGAACGTGGTCGTGCACGACGGGGTCGTGATCGGCGACGGCTGCACGATCCTCGACGGCGCCGTGCTCGGCAAGTCGCCGAACCTCGCGCGGCGCTCGACGGCGCCGCGCGGCGAGCTCGAGCCGCTCGTGCTCGGCACGGGGGTGACGGTCTGCACGCAGGCGATCGTGTTCGCCGGCACGCGCATCGGCGCGAACTCGATCATCGGCGACCAGGCCTATGTACGCGAGCGCGCGACGATCGGCGCCGACACGGTGGTCGGGCGCGCCTCGGGCGTCGATAACGACGTGGCAATCGGATCCCACGTCCGGATCCAGTCGCAGGTCTACGTGACCGCCTACAGCGTGATCGAGGACAGCGTCTTCATCGGACCGTGCGTGGCGACGACCAACGACCCGACGATCGGGCGCCACGGCCCCGACTACGTGCTGCGCGGCGCCACGCTGCGCCGCGCCTGCCGGATCGGAGGAGGCGCAGTGCTGCTGCCCGGTGTCGAGATCGGCGAGGAGGCGGTCGTCGCGGCGGGCGCCGTCGTGACGAGCGACGTCGCCGCGCGCAAGGTCGTCATGGGGGTCCCGGCGCGGATGGTGCGCGACGTGCCCGACGCCGACCTCCTCGAGCGGTGGGTCTGAACCGTCGCCTACCGCCTGGCCGCCGTCGGCCGGGCGCGGCGGAACCATTCTGGGCGCGCCGGCGGCGGATGCGCGCCGAGCGCGGCACGGTCGCGCTCGGGATCGCGGCCACCGGGATGACCGTGGCCGTGCTCGGCACGGAGCTCGTGCGCGTGTGGCGTGGCCGGGCCGCCGCGCTTTCGGAGCTCGATGTGCTCGAATCAGCCGAGGGCGCGGTGCGCGACACGGTCGCCGTCGCCGTCGCCGGCTACGAGGAGGCCAGCACGCGCGAAACCGTCCTGCTGAACCTGCTCGGCTCCTTCTCGCTGACCTTTGCGGGCGCACGCGCCTCGACCTACCTGATCCGTCGCCGCGGACACGCCGGCCCGTTCAGCGATCTGTTCGTCGGCGAGCGTCACATCCACCATTTCGTCCCCGGCATCGTGCTCGCGTTTCTCGCCGGCGGAGCGGCGGTCGTCTCGCGCGACGGCTCGCGTGATCCGCTGCTGGCCGTGCCGTTCGGGATCGGCGTGGCGCTGACGCTGGACGAGTCGGCCCTGCTGCTCAAGCTCGACGACGTCTATTGGAGCGAGGAGGGGATCGTCAGCGTGCAGATCACGCTCGCCGCGCTGGCGCTGCTGTCGGCGACGGCGCTGGCGCGGCGCCTGCTGAGACTCGGCGAGCAGCAGGTGCTGCCCGAGCTCGCCGCCGACGGCCCGCAGGCGGCCGCTACGCCGCCGCCGCAAGCTGCGGCGCGTCCTGCATCCAAATGACCTGATCGCGGCCGGGGCCGACCCCGACGAGCACGATCGGGACCTTGACCTGCTCGGCAATGAAGGCCAGGTAGGCGCGCGCGGCCGCCGGCAGATCCGACGGCGAGCGGCACTCGGTGATGTCCTCGTGCCAACCGGCCAGCTCGATGTACTCGCCGCGCGCGTGGTGCAACACCGACTGGTGGTAGGGGAAGTGGTCGAACGCGGCGCCGTCGGGGCCGCTGTAGGTCATGCAGACCTTGATCTTGTCGAAGCCCGACAGCACGTCGAGCTTCGTCACGGCCAGCGACGTGAGCCCGTTGATGCGTGCCGCGTAACGCAGCGCGGGGATGTCGAGCCAGCCCGTGCGCCGGGCACGGCCGGTCGTCGTGCCGAACTCGCCGCCACGCGTGCGGATCTCCTCGCCGACCTCGTCGTCGAGCTCGGTCGGAAACGGGCCCGACCCGACCCGGGTCGTGTACGCCTTGGTGATGCCCCAGACCTCATTGATGTCCTTCGGGCCTACGCCGGCGCCGACGCACGCCGCACCGGCGATCGGGTTGGACGAGGTCACGAACGGATACGTGCCGTGGTCGATGTCCAGCAGCGCGCCCTGCGCGCCCTCGAACAGGACGAGCTTCTCGGCATCGAGAGAGTCCCAGACGATCCGCGCGCAGTCGGCGATGTGGCGCTCGAGCCGGTGGCCGTAGGTCAGGTAGTCCTCGGTCATCGACTGCAGGTCCAGCGACGGATCCTTGATGTAGGGCCGCAGGCTCAGGCGCTTGGGATCGATCGCGGCGGTGATCTTCTTCTTGAGGATCTTCTCGTCCAGCAGGTCCTGCATGCGGATGCCCAGGCGGGCGGCCTTGTCGGCGTAGGCAGGGCCGATGCCGCGCCGCGTGGTGCCGATCTGCAGCTTGCCGAGCTTCGTCTCGCCGGCGGTGTCGAGCAGCATGTGGTAGGGCATGATCAGGTGCGCGTTGGCACTGATGCGCAGCCCGCTCGTGTCGATGCCGCGTGCCTTCAGCCCGTCGAGCTCGTCGGTCAGCACGCGCGGATCGACGACGACCCCGTTGCCGATGATGCAGGTCTTGCCCGCATACAGGATCCCCGACGGGATCAGGTGAAACTTGAAGACCTCGCCCTCGCGCATGATCGTGTGGCCGGCGTTGTTGCCGCCTTGAAAGCGCACGATCGCATCGGCCTGCTTCGCGAGCAGGTCGACGATCTTCCCCTTGCCTTCGTCGCCCCACTGGGCGCCGACGATGCAGATTCCGGGCATTGCGCGAGAGAGTGTAGGCGGGCCGCTAGGCGGACTACACGTCGGGACGCTGCCGGCGCGCGTCGGCGCCCCACAGCGGGAGCACCTCGCACATCTCCTCCAGCCGCGACACCGTGCGCTCGTTGATCTGCTCGGCGAGCTCGCTGCGCTCGAGGTTCGTCGTGACGATGATCGAGCGCTCGTCCTCATAGCGCGCGTTGACGATCGCGTAGAGCTGCTCGAGCACCCATGGCGTGGTCTTCTCGGCGCCGACGTCGTCGATGTGCAGCAGGTCGACGGCGGTCAGGCGGTCGAGCAGGTCGACGTACGTGTTGCCGCGGTCGTCATCGAAGGTCGTGCGGATCTCGGCGAGCAGCCGCGGCAGCGAGTAGATCGCCACGCTGCGCCCGGCCTCGAGCGCGTGGCGAGAGACGAGCATCGCGAGCGTCGTCTTGCCGGTGCCGACCGAGCCGAAGAACCACAGCCCGCGGCCGTCATCGAGCTGCTGGCCGATGTGGTTGACGTAGCGGCGCACGGCGGCCACGACCGGCGGGGCGATCTCGGTGACCGGCGGGCGGTCGAACGAAACGCCGCGGTAGCGGCGCGGGATCACGCCGCTGAGCGAGTGCGCCCGCGCGCGCCTGACGCGCTGCGCGCGACAGCGGCAGTCGCTGGCGCTGTTGGACGCGTCCTCGAAGATGAAGCCACCGCCGTCACAGAGCTTGAACGGGCAGCTGTCGGCGCTCGTGCGCGGGGTCGTCGTGGAGGTCGGGCCGGGGCTCATGACGGGCTCCCTTGAGCGTAGGACACGCCCCGGCCGCGACGAAGGTCGACGCCAGGATCTGTTCGGAATCTGCGGTGAGAACCGGCTGGATGATGGCGCTACGCGCCCGGGGTCTGGCAGCGCGCGCTCGCCCGCCCGTTGAGCTCGCGAGCCTCCTTGAGGATCGCGTCGGTTGCCTTCATCGTGTCCTTGGGCGACGTGCCGGCCTTGCGCAGCTTGCGGCGCGCCTGCTGGATCGCGCGTCCGACCGTGCGCTGCGTCGGCGCGTCAGGCGGAAGGTATTGCGGATCGTCGGATTGCAGTGCGAGAAAGTCCTCGCGCAGCTTGTCGATCGCCTCGTCGACCGAGCCGACGCCCTGGTCGCGGTTGTCCTGCTTGCTGCGCAACGCCGTGATACGGCGCTCCAGGGTGTAGAGGTCTGTCTGCACCGTTGCCGCGCTGGAGCACACCGCCAGGCTGTCGGCGCGCCGCACGGCGGCCTCGTGGTCGCGCAGCGTCTGCAGGTCGCGACGCAGCCCGGACAGGCCGCCGTCGTTGCCGGCTCCCTTTGCCGATCGTGCGGCATCGACCGCGGCCTCCAGCGCATCGATGTCGTCCTGCACGGTCTGAGCGTGCTGCGCAACGAGGTCCCTCTCGCTTGTCTGCGCCGCTTGGCTGTCCTCGTCGGCCTTGGCCTGCTCGACACGATCGCGCAGGGTCGTCAAAGCCGCATTGAAGACGCCGGCGCCGCCCTCTCCGAGCTGGACGGCGACGACGCCCTCCGACGGGCGCAGATACTCAAGCGAGAGCGCGTCGCCGTTGAGCGTTCCCGTCAGCGTCGAGGTCCCGCCGGAGGTCTGCTGGACATCGATCGCGACCCCGGAGCCGTTGATCGTGCCCTCCAGCGACGAGCGGGTCGTCTCAACCTCGCCCGCCGACCTGTTGATCACGCCCTGCGTCAGCGCTCCCTTGAGCTTGTCGCCGTCGCGATTCCACGTCACGTAGAGGACGAGATCGTCGGTGCTACCGACATAGGAGTGCGTGGCAGCGCCGTCGTCGTCACCCCCGCCGCAGCCCGCTGCGAGCAGCATGGCGAGCAGGACAAGGCCGGCACAGCGAAGTCTCATGCCGCGCATCCTCCGCGAGATGGGGCCCCGCGTCCACCGCGGTTGCCTACCCGTAGCGCTCGGACGAGGTGTAATTGAGGAACTTGGGGTACTCCTTGGCGAACGTCAGCTGGACGTCCCCGAGCCCGCCGTTGCGGTGCTTGGCGATGATGATGTCCGCGATTCCGGCCCGCTCGGTCTCCTTGTCGTAGTACTCCTCGCGGTAGATGAAGGCGACGAGGTCGGCGTCCTGCTCGATGCTGCCCGAGTCCCTCAGATCGGACAGCAGCGGCTTCTTGCTCTCAAGCGTGCTGCCGCGCGTCTCGACCGCGCGCGAGAGCTGCGATAGCGCGATGACCGGCACGTTCAGCTCGCGCGCAAGGATCTTCAGCCCACGGCTCATCGCGCCGACCTGCAGCACGCGCGAGTCGATCCCCGGGTCGGGCCGCATCAGCTGCAGGTAGTCGACGATGATCAGGCCAAGCGGCGACTGCTGATGCAGGCGCCGCGCCTTGGCGCGAATCTCGAGCACTCCCACGTCGGAGGAGTCGTCGATGTACAACGGCGCTGACGCGAGCCGTGAGGACGCCTCGAGGATCTTCGGCCACTTGTTCGCCGCCACGCGCCCCTTGCGCAGCTCGTCGCCCTTGATCCGCCCCTGCGAGGCGACGAAGCGCTGCGCAAGCTCGGCCTCGGACATCTCCAGCGAGAACAGCGCGACCGGCAGCGCGTGGTCGATCGCGGCGTTCTCGGCGATGTTGGTGACCAGGGCCGATTTTCCCATCGACGGTCTTGCTGCGATCACGATCAGGTTCCCCGGCTGAAAGCCGCCCGTGATCTCGTCAAGGTCGCGGAAGCCCGATGGGGTGCCGGTCAGCGACGTGCCCTCGCGCGAGAGCTTCTCCATCTTCTTCAGCTCGTCGTCGAGGATCTCGTCGATCGTGCGAAAGTCCTTCTGACGGTCGTCGTGGGCGACCTCGAGCATCGAGCGCTCGGCGCGCTCGACGAGGTCGCGCGGGGCGCCCTCGTGGTTGAGAACCGAGGCCTGGATCTCGTAGGTCGTCGTCAGCAGCCGGCGCATGAGCGCGTGCTCGCGCACGATCTGCGCGTAGCGGCGAATGGCTCCGAGGCCCGGGACGCCGCCGGTCAGCTCGTCGATCGCAGCCTTGCCGCCGGCTTCGTCGAGCTTGCCCGTCGTACGCAGGTGCTCGCTGACGGTCAGGACGTCGATCGGCTCGCTGTCGCGATACAGCGAGAACATCGCCTCGTAGATCAGGCGATGGCGCTCGCGGTAGAAGTCCTCGGGCTTGAGCCCCTCCTCGATGACGAGGCCGTACATCGCGCGGTCCGACAGCAGGATGCCGCCGAGCACCGATTGCTCGGCCTCGAGCGAGTGTGGCGGCGCGACGCCGGTCGCGACCTGGGCGGGTCCGCGCTCCTGGGCCTGGTCGGGGAAGCGGTTCATGCGCTCAGCAGCGTAGGCGCGTGTCCGCGCCGCGTGAGCGCCCGGGCGCGCGGAAAACCGCTCTCAGGGTAGGAATCATTGACACGAACACATGTTCGCATACTGGCCGGACGCAGACCTTCGGCCCGGGGCGGTTCTAGGTGCCCGAGGGCGACGTCGTGCTCGACGCCTGAGGTCAGGCCTCCTCGTCAGGCCAGCGGCCGTGGACGTCGTAGTAGTCGCGCGCCGCGTCCTCGGCGTCGCGGTCGGCATGGCCGCCGCCGGCGTACTTCGCGAGCACGACGATCGCTGCAATCCCGCCGACGAGAGCCACGATCGACCAGACCGTGTCGACGATGGAGGCGAGCGGCAGCGGCTACTTCTTCTCGACGACCATCGTCTTGATCGACGCGGTGACGCCGTTGGCGATCTCGACGACGACGACGTAGGTGCCGACGTTCTTGATCGGCTCTTCGAGGTGCACCTTGCGCTTGTCGATCGTGACGCCACGCGCCTCTGCGATCGCGTCCACGATGTCCTGGTTGGTGACCGAGCCGAACAGGCGCCCGTCGTCTCCAGCCTGCTGGCTGATCGTCAGAACGGTGCGGCTGAGGACGTCGGCATCGGCCGTGGCCCGCTCGATCGCAGCCGTGCTGGCGCGGTCGGTGACCTCCGCGCGGCGGCGGGCGGCGTCGAGCGCCGCGCGCGTCGCCGGCTGGGCGAGCTTGCGCGGGATCAAAAAGTTGCGCAGGTAGCCCTTGGAGACGTCGACGACGTCGCCGCGGCCACCAAGCTGTTCGACGTCCTTGAGAAGGATTGCCTCTGGCATCGGTGTTCCCTTCGCCTAGCGGTCGTCGCGGCCGCGACGACCACCGCGCTCGCGCTCAGCGTCGTCGCGGCCACCCTCGTTGACGTAGGGCAGCAGCGCGAGCTCGCGTGCGCGCTTGACGGCGCGGGCGATCTGGCTCTGATGGCGGCGGCAGGCCCCGGTGATGCGGCGAGACCGGATCTTGCCCTTCTCGGAGATGAACTTCCGTAGGGTCGCCGTGTCCTTGTAGTCGACCTGCTCGATCTTCTCTTTGCAGTAGGGGCAGGGCTTGCGGCGGCCGCTGCCGGGCCCGCCCTTCTTGTCACGTCGGCGCGCGGGCTTACCACGGTTGCGCTGTTTGGCCACTGACTGAAGTCCTCTTCTCGAAAAGTGTGCAAAGCGCGCAGGCGGTGCGCGCGGCTGGACATTGTGGCACGCGCTCGCGGGTGGAGCTTTCGAGGGCGCGCAGTGGCACGCCACACCGGACCTCGAACTTGACCCAGAACACACGACGGCCGGGTCGATGACCCGGCCGTCGCACCATGAGCGTCGTGGCTACGTAGACGCCCGCAGTCGTCCTGAGCTAAAAGGGAATGTCGTCGTCGGCCGTCCCGCCGCCACCGCTCGCGGGAACGGTCTGGAAGTCGTCGGTGTTGGCGGGCACGTCCGAGCGCGGCGTGAAGCCGTTCTCGCCCTGGCCGCCGCCGCCGTCCTCACGGCCGCCGAGGAACTGCACGGAGTCAGCGACGACGTCGATCGACTCGCGCTTGTTGCCGTCCTTGTCCTGCCACTCGCGCCATTCGAGGCGCCCGTCGATCGCGACCGGGCGGCCCTTGCTCAGGTAGCGCGCGCAGTTCTCGCCCTGGGCGCCCCAGACGGTGATCGAGAAGTAGTTCGCCTTGTCGCCCCATTCGCCATCCGAGCCCTTGCGGCGCGTGTTGGAGGCAACGCGCAACGAGCAGACCGACATGCCGCTGGGCAGGTTGCGAAGCTCGGGATCGCGTGTGAGATTGCCGGTCAAGACCACGCGGTTGATATTTGTTGCGGCCATCGACGGCCTCCATTTCGGGTACGAACGATTCGACGAGCGAGTCTAGACCCGGCACCGGCGTCCGCCCTCCAAGACGCCGCTCTCTCCGCAGTTAAGTCACATGGTCGCGACGAACCGCGTGCGTCTGACGGGAGTCGCAATGCGAAGGCCGGCAGCGCAGGGACGTTCGAGGTCGCCGGCGGAGGCGTCGCGGTCAGGTCTTCGGGAACCGAAACGACGATCGTCTACGCGCCGACGTCCAAGCAGGCCGCGACCCTGAGCGAGCGGTCACGATGAAGGCGGGTCGCTAGGCGTCGGCGGCGGGCGCGGCGTCTTCTGCAGCTGCTGCTGCTGGAGCAGCGGGCGCCGCGACCGGCTCGGCGACGGGAGCGACTTCGGTGATGCCCGTCGGGCGCGGCTCGGGACGGCTGGCCGGCGGTGCGGGCGTTCCTGGGGCAAGCTTGACGATGCGGAAGCGCACGACGCCATCGGCGATGCGCAGCGTGCGCTGCAGGCGCTCGAGAATCTCGCGGCCGCCGTGGAACTGGAGCAGGTGATACTCGGCGTCGGTCTTGTGGCGGATCTCGTAGGCCGTCTGGCGGACGCCCCAATCCTGCTCGTTGACGATCTCGCCACCGGCGGTGATCGTCGCCTGAGCCCCAGTCAGCACCTTCCGGCGCTGCTCCTCGGGTGCCGCGCTGTCAAGCATCAGCACGAGGTCGTAGAGGGGATCGATGACAGCCATGGTCGTTGGGCCCGTGGGCCGGCGGCGCATGATAGCGACCGGGGGGCGAATCTCTCTGCACCGCTCCTAGTCAAACCATGCAGGACGACCGCCCGCCGCCGCTGCGTGCCCGCGTGCGCTGGGGCAACGTCGCGCGGGCGCTGGGTCTCGTCGCGCTGGCGCTGATAATCGTGAGCTGGCCGTCGCTGCGCGCACAGGAGCCGGAGCTGCCGCCCGCCGAGTCGGTGCCCGTGGCGCCGGAACGACCGCCGCAGGCACCCGCGCCAAGCGGGGGACCGCGCGTCGCGCCGGCACAGTCGCCCTCCGCGGCCAGCAAGCGACGATCCCCGAAACTGGGGCGGCGTTCGCGCTCGACAAGACGGCCGGCCAGCCGCCCTCGGCGGTCCCGCCGGCCGGCCCTGAGGCCCCGGCCCCGGCCGACACCCGCCCCGGCCGTTGCGCCGACACCCGCCCCGGCCGTTGCGCCGACACCCGCCCC
>Ga0208736_1000123_pt1 | contig 23900 bp, 18 predicted proteins | sample AntDryMetagUQ255_FD_188090 | JGI IMG/M metagenome (GOLD analysis project Ga0208736, IMG submission 188090) | Polar desert microbial communities from Antarctic Dry Valleys - UQ255 (SPAdes) | ecosystem: Environmental > Terrestrial > Soil > Desert | place: Antarctic Dry Valleys | collected 2008-12-31 | reverse complement strand
CCGGCGGCTCGATCGGCGCCGAGCTGTGTCGCCAGATCGCGCGCGTCGGCCCGAAGCGGCTCGTGCTCGTCGAGAACGCCGAGGGAGCCCTGTTCGAGATCCGCCGCCAGCTCGGCGAGGAGCGCCACTTCGACCGCGCGACATCGGTGCTCGCCGACTGCCGCGACGCCACGCGCATGCGCGAGGTCTTCGCCGAGCATCGGCCGGCGGTGGTCTTCCACGCCGCCGCCTACAAGCACGTGGGGCTGATGGAGGAGAACCCCGTCGAGGCGGTTCGCAACAACGCCGTGGCCACGCGCATCGTGGCCGCCGCTGCGGGAGAGTCGCTCGTCGAGCGTTTCGTGCTCGTGTCGACCGACAAGGCGGTCAGTCCCGAGACGGTGATGGGCGCCTCGAAGGCCCTCGCCGAGTGGGCGGTCGAGGCGGCCCAGCACCGCTTCTCGGGTACGCGCTTCGCCACCGTGCGCTTCGGCAACGTGCTCGGGTCGTCAGGCTCGGTAGTGCCGATCTTCCGTCGCCAGATCGCGGCTGGCGGCCCTGTGACCGTGACCGAAGCGGAGATGACCCGCTACTTCATGACCATCCCCGAGGCCGTCCAGCTCATCATCCGCTCGGGCGACCTGGGGCGCGGAGGCGAGGTCTTCGTCCTCGAGATGGGCGAGCCGGTGAGGATCGTCGACCTCGCTCGCAACATGATCCGGCTCTCGGGGCGCGAGCCCGACGCCGACATCGCCGTCGAGATCGTCGGCCGCCGGCCGGGCGAGAAGCTCCACGAGGAGCTCTTCAACGTCGACGAGAATCCGCTCCCGACCGCGGCGGACAAGATCCTCGCGGCCGAGCGCCCTCCGCTCGACCGGCTCTGGGTCGAGGAGGCGTTCGCACGGGTCGAGAGCGTGGTCTACGGAGGCGACGCGGCGGCGCTCCCCGAGGCCGTGTCGACGCTCGCGCGCGAGCGCGGGGAGCTCGCCGGCGCCCGCGCGGAGGGCGAGGGGCCGCCGGTCGTGGACGGTCGCGGCGCCGACGTGTCCGCGGGCTCGTCCGCCGCCGCGGGTGAAGGCCTCCTGCCCGGTTAAGGTACCCGGTCGTGGAGGTGATCCAGCAGATCGGGTCTTACGCGGGGTTCGCGGCGGTGGTGGGCCTCGCGGTGCTGAGCGCGCTCTACTTCTCCCAGGCCCGCGATCTGCGGCGGCTGCGGGAATGGGCGGGCCGGGCGCCGGACCGCCCTGGGCCGGCGCGCGCCGCAGCCGATCCGCGGGGCTCGCCGACGGCGCCCGACCGAGAGGCACAGGCCTCGCCGGTGGCCGCGGCCGGCGGCGTCGTCGCCGGCCAGGCCACGGCGGCGGGCTCGGCTCGGCCGGTCGAGGCCGGCGGGCCAGCGACTGCGACCGCCCTCTCGGGGGCGCCGGCGTCCCAGCCCGGCGCTTCTGCACCCGCGGCCGTGCCCACGGGGCCCCCCGCCCCTCTCAGCGTGGCGGGAGCGGGGCCGAGCCCCGCGCGCCCCTCGCCCTCCCGCCTGGCGCCGAACGGGAAGTCGGCGGCCGCCGCGCTCGGCCGCCCTGCTCCCGCCCGCGACGCCGGTGGGCCGGGACGTTCGCCCGAACGCTCGGTGAGCCTGCGCTACGTGGTGCTCGCAGTGGTGGGCGCGTTGATCGTGATCGCCGCCGGTACTTTCGCCGTGGGACTGGTAGGCGGGCGCGAGGAGCCCGCGCCGCCGGAGCGCGTCGGCGTGACCCCGCAGCAGGGCGCGCCCGGTACGCCGTCCTCGGTCACCTTCTCGGTCCTCAACGGAACCGGGGTCGACGGGGTCGCCAAGCAGGTCGCCGACGAGCTCGAGGCCGCGGGCTACCGGCGCGGCAACGTAACGAACGCGAGCGAGCAGAAGGCGGAGTCGGTCGTCCTCTACGCGCGGACAGCCCGCGCCGATGCGCTCGCCGTCGCGCGCGAGATCGACGTGAGCCAGACCGAGCCGATCGACGCCCCGAGCCAGGCGCTCGCGGGCGACGCCAGCGTGGTCGTGGTCGTCGGAGCCGACCAGACGCAGTAGCGGGCCTCGGGCAGAAGCGAGGCCGGCGCCTCCCGTCCGGGCGGTGATTCCCACGCGCCGACGCAGGGCCAGTTTCTTCTCGCCGTGAGCACCCTGTCGACGCCCGATCTCCCATCCCCCCAAGCCCGCGGCGAGGAAGGCCCGGAGCCGGCGGGTGACCCGCCGCCCGCCGCCGTACCGTCTCCCGGCCGCGCTCGGCGCGAGCGCGCCCTGCTGCTGGTGACCCTGGTCCTGATTCTCGCTGCGAGTGCCGCCTTCCTGCGCGCCCAGACGCTCAAGCTCGAGCCCTCGGCCCTGAAGCGCCCGCGAATCGAGAAGGTCTTCTCGCCCGTCTGCGGCTGCGAGGACAAGGCCACGGCAAGCCTCTCCTTCGGGCTCCGCCGTGCCAGTCTCCTCGACGCGCGGATGATCGACTCCGACGCCCGGATCGTGCGCACGCTCGCGGATGGCGCGGAGCGGCCGGCGGGCCGTCTGCGACTCGAGTGGGACGGTCGCGACGACGTGGGCCGGCTGCAGCCCGACGGGCCCTACCGCCTGCGCCTCTTCCTCGACGAGGAGCGCGAAGTGGTCGTCCCGCGCCCCGTCGTCCTCGACACGCAGGCGCCGCGCGCGGCCCTGCTCTCGGTCGTGCCACGGACGATTGCCACCTCGGCGCGTGAACGCCAGCGCGGGCGTCGTCGCGGTGCGTCGCGCCGCACCGATCGCGCCGCCTTACGTGCCGCGCCGATCGAGGTCCGCTACCGATCGAGCGAGGCCGGTCGAGCAACCCTGCTCGTCGACGGCCTCGCGGTCGTGCGCACCGGCCGCCGCCCTCCCGGCCGCAGGTCGCTGCGATGGGACGGGCGCCTCGACGGGCGTCCGCTGCGCCCCGGCAGGCGAGAGCTCGCTCTGCGGGTGCGCGACCGCGCGGGCAACTCAAGCGCTCCCACGCGCAGCGTGACCGTCCGCGTGGGTCGCTCCCGAGACCGTCGCTGACGCAGTCGTAGCCCGCGCGCTCCTCCCGCTGCCTCGCCGTTCGGAGAGGAAGAGCAGGCCGGCGAGCAGGGCCGCCGCCAGGGGCCAGACGAGATACGAGGTCTGGAACACCCGGCCGATGAAGAACAGCACGAGCACCGAGGCCGCGAAGCCCGCCGCAGCCGTCCACGTCTCCCCCGAGCGCGTCTGCGCGCGCACGAGCAACGCGGTCAGCGGCAGCCAGACGAGCAGCGCGAGCGCAGTGAAGGGGTAGGGGCCGAAGCGGTCTTCGATCACGCCGGCCTCGAGCAGTACGCCGGCCAGCCCGTAGCCGATGATGCGGTAGGTGGCGCCGCCGTAGACGACCGTGTCGGCGATCAGCGCTCCCGCGTCGGCGATCACGAACGGGAGGAAGCCGGCAGCGAGCACGGCCGCGAAGGTGACCCCGGCCCTGCGCAGGGCCCGCGGCGAGGCTCGCCGGGCGAGCGCCACCGCGAGGAACGGCGCTGCCACGACCGCGAACTGCTTGAGCAGGATGGCCACGGCGAGCGCCGCCGCGGCGCCGGTGAGCCGGCTGCGCACCACGAGCGCGAAGGCCCCGACGAGCGCGAGCACGGCCGGTGCGTCGGCGGTGCCGAACCACGCCGCGCGCACCGCCAGCGGGCTCGCGGCGAGCGCCGCCCCGAGCGCGAGCCGCGCCCCGAGCGGCCCCCGAAACAGCAGCGCCGCGGGCAGGGCGGCGACCGTCACGAGCGCGACGAGGATGCGGTAGTCGTCGAAGGGCTGCGGCACGGCCCCCCAAGCCGCCGCGCTCAACGGGGTGCCCGGGAAGTAGGCGAAGTGGCGGAGCGCCACTTGGGCGTTACGCGTCTGCCGCGACACCGAGCCGTCGAACGAGTAGAAACGCTCGAGGCCGGAGAAGCGGTAGTCGTAGCCGTAGGGCGTCTCGCCGTCCCGGACGAGCTCGCCGGCGATGTCGATCTGGTATGTCGAGTCGTTGTCGTGGAACCACGGCGCCGTCCCCCCGCGCAGGCCCACCTGCAGCAGGACACCGGGGAGCACGAGCAGAGCGACGACGACGGCGGCGACCACGACGGCGGCCGAGCGCCACAGCCGGCCCGCGACCAGCACGGCCGCCGCTGCAAGCGCCGTGACCACGCCGGCCAGAGTGGCCGCGGCGCGCAACAGGCCCGGCTCCCACCCGCCGCCGGTCGCGCGCACGAGCGGGGCGAGCAGGCCGCGCGGCTCGGCGGGCGGGGCGCGGAAGGGCCAGGGGTCGGAGCCGAGCTCCGGCAGGTTTATCGCGACGAGCGCCCCGAGGGTGCCGAGCAGCAGGAGTGCCTCAGCGCGCCCGAGTGCGCGATCGGAGCGGATCGCCACCGCTCAGCCCCGCGCGATCGTCGGTTCGCGCAGGGCGTCTGAAGGCGCGGGCGATGACGTCGCGGCGGTCGAGGGCCGCTGGGTCACCGCCGGCGGACGATCGGCCGGCACCAGGGCGGCGCTCGAGGCCGCCCCGATCCCGAGGGCGATCCATGTGATCGGGTTGTCGAAAAAGCCCTCGTAGGACAACGAGTGCACGAACAGGGCCAGGAGCACGGCGGCCAGCCCGAGGCCGAGGACAGGATCGCGCCTCCGCACGCCGGCGAGCGTCCGCGCGGCGCCGACGAGCAGCGCCAGGTACGCCGCGAGCCCCACCGCCCCAAGCTCGGCCGCCACGGTGAGCGGTGTGGTATGGGAGGCGTAGCGGCGCTCCGCGCGCCGTCGGCTCGCGAGCTCCTGGCTGGCCGCGGGTTGTCCGGCCACGCCGACGCCGACGACCGGTTGCTCCGCGAACACCGCGAGCGTGGACCCGACGAGCGGTGAGCGCCCGCTCGTGACCGAGCGCTCGTCGTCCTGGGTGAGCTGGTACGCGAGCACTCCAAGGCCCGCCACCGCGACGACCGCGGTCACGGTCGCCACCAGGCGCCGGCTGCGTCGCTCTCCTGCCACGAGGGCCAGGGCCAGCGCGACCACCACCAGCGCGACCATGCTCGACTGCGAGTAGGAGAAGTAGAGACCCGTCCCGAGCAGCGCGAGCAGGGCCACGGCCGGGGCCAGCCGCGCGCGCCCGAGCCACAGCGCCACGAGCACGATCGCGATCGCGAGGACGAGATGACGACCGTAGTGGCTCGGGTCGTCGAACAGCGAGGTGACCCGAAACAGCGAGCCGTAGGCGTTCCCCGCCTCGAGGCCGGGAGACGAGAAGAAGACCTGGCCGGAGACGGCCTGCCAGATCCCTACCGTCGCAAAGATGGCCGCGGGGACCACCACCGCCGCGGCCAGGAGCCGACCGAGCCGCGGATCGTCTATCGGCTGGCGAGCGATCACGGCGACCAGCGCGGTGAACGGCAGCCAGAAGAAGGCGAGCTGATCCGCGCCGGCCGCGGGATCGCGCGACCACACCAGCGACGCCACGACGAGGGCGAGAAGGACGGCTGCGGGCACGGCGAAGGCGCGTGGGAGCTCGCGAACGGGCTCGCCGCGCGCGACCCGCCAGGCGAGCGCGAGCACCGCGGCCGCCAACAGGGCGTACAGCGGCAGGAGCCGGCCGAGCGCTCCCGAGGCGAACCCCACCGGGAATCCCTCCCCTCCGAAGGCGAGCGGCGGGCGAAGTGGCGCGGCCACGAGTGCCAGAGGCGCTACCGCGACCGGGTATCGGACGAGCACGGCCGCGACCGCCGCGATCATCCCCAGTCCAGCGCCGAGCCCGACGAGCCCGGTCGCCGAGCTCCCGAGCGCGATCAGGCTCTCTCCTGCGCCCTGGCTCGCGAGTAGCGCCGCCTCGGCGACGCCGAGCAGCAGGAAGCCCGCGAGCAGCATCGAGCGCGAGCGAGAGAGCAGAAGCAGGCCGGTGCCGAGCGCTCCGGCCCCGGCGGCCAGGTACGTCATCGCCCTCCGTCAAACCAGGCTTCGGGAAGGCCACTATAGTGCAGGCCGACGTCCAGGACACCGTCCCGGACCACCTCTTCTCCGCCAGGAAGAACCCAACCCCGCGCGAACCTGAACAGGGATCACGATCCGCGCAACGTACGGCAGCAGTCCAGCGGTGTCCTGCCACGCTGGCTGACTCGAGTGGTTCAGGCCGCGCGGAGCCGAGTCCCCGGCGGGCACCACTCCGGTTGGATGGATGCGGCTGCGGCGGCGGCCATCGCCGTGGTGCTCTACGCGGTCTTTCGAGGCGGCATCCCCACGAACGATTCGTGGCATACGCTCATCTGGGGTCGAGAGCTTGCGAGCGGACTGCTCCCCGACTATCAGGCGCCCTTCGCTCCCACGCCGCACCCGCTGCAGATCGTCTACGCGGCCGCGCTGTCGCCCCTCGGCGTAGCGGAACCGGCGCTACAACTCGCGGGAGTGGTTGCCGTCGGCGCCATCGCGGTCGGCCTGTTCAGGCTGGGCACGCGGCTCTACGCGTGGCCGGTAGGGCTGCTGGCCGCGGTGATCCTGCTGACCCGCGATCGGTTGCTCTACTACGGCGCCCGCGGCAGCGTCGACGCCGAGGCCCTGGCGCTGATCCTGTGGGCGGCCGTCCTCGAGGCCGGGCGACCGCGGCGAGGTTGGCCGGTGTTGGTCCTGCTGGCGCTCGCCGGCCTGCTGCGCCCGGAGTCCTGGGTCTTCGCCGCTGCCTACTGGGTTTGGCTCTTCCCCGCCCGCGACTGGAAGGCTCGGGCGGGCCTCGCCGCCCTGGCCGCGTCGGCGCCTGTGCTCTGGGCGCTCAGCGACCTTCTCGTGACCGGGGACCCTCTGTGGTCGCTGCACGGCACCCAGGGCCTGGCCGGCGCACTCGATCGCCGGACCGGACTCGCCGCCGTCCCGGACAGCAGCTGGCGTTCCTTCAAGGCGCTCCTGACGCCACCGCTCCTGATCGCGGGTGTCGGTGGGCTCGCGGCCGGCCTCGCGTTGCGAGCCAGAGCGACGCTCCTACCCGCTGCGATCCTCGCCCTGCAGGGAGCCGCGTTCGTCTCCCTGGCCGTCTTGAACCTGCCGCTGAACCAGCGGTACCTGCTGCCGGCGGCACTCGTTCTCAGCCTCCTTGCCGGGGTTGCGGGCCTTGGCTGGATCGGGCTCCCGCCTGGTGATCGGGCGAGGACCGTATGGAGAGCCGCCGGCCTCCTGACCGTCGTCCTCATCGCCGCAACCTTGGCATTGCAGCTGCCGACCGTGGCCTCGGTGCGCAGCAAGATCCTCGCCCGGCAGACGATCGGATCCGACCTGCCGGCGCTCCTCGAGACAGATGCGGTGCAACGCGCGCTGGCCGACTGCGGCCCGCTGGTCGCTCCGAGCAACTTCCGCCGCCCTCAGATCGCCTACCTCACGAACCGAAGCGAGGAGAGCGTCGGCGTGGCTTTGGTGGGCACTCCGCTCGAGCGGGGCGTGTACGTCCGGGCGACGACCAGGCAAGAGACCACGAACCGTGTGAACGGCTACGTACCTACCAGCTTCAAGGACTTCCGCCGCGACGTGGGGCCGCCCGACGCCCGGGTCCCGCGCGGTTACTCCCAGCTCGCACGGGGCCGTTTCTGGATCGCCTACTCACGTTGCCAGGCGCCGACCGCGCAACAGCGAACGAGTCGTGGCGCAGACCGCCGCGTCGAAGGCGGGCGCCGTTCGGGCGACGGAGACTCGACGTGAGGAGCGCAGCGGTGCAGGTGCTACGGTCACGGCCGGTGGAGACAGGGCGACGCGCGAGCGGACGGTACGTGGTTCGCCGCGTGGAACTGCGCGCCGACGGGCTTCTGCTGGTGCAGGGAGAGGCCGACCCCGACGCCGAGGGCGCCGTCGAGGACGGCCCCGCCCAACTCGTGCTCCGCGAGCGTTCCTCCCAGGCGGAGCATCGCGTCGTGCTCGCTCTGGGCGAGAGCGGCCCGGCCCGCAGGTTCGACGCGGAGGTGGCGATCTCCGGCCTCGCGCTCGTGGTGGACGAGACGAGCGAATGGGACGCCTACGTCGCGCTCGACGGAACCGGCGCCGGCGAGGAGCGGCTGCCCGCTCCCCCGGACGCCCGCCTCGCCCCGACGTCCGTCCTGCCGCTGGACGCGTCGCTGTACCGGGTCCGGCCACACCGCAGAGACCAGGGCTACCTCAGCCTGACCGTCAGGCGTCTCCCCCCTCACGCCGAGGTGACCAGGGTCGAGGTCGAAAACGCCGCCGTCACGGTCGACGGGTTCCTCCCCGGCGCGCAGGCCGCCTCGACCGACGGTGCTCGCCTCGTCGCGCGGCGGCGAGGGACGGAGTCCGACGTCTTCGTTGCGGCGACGATCGACGGCGATCGCTTCTCCGCTCGACTCGACCTCTCCGAGCTCGTCGACGACGAGGACACCGACGTGTGGGACCTGCGCCTCGAGGTCCCCGCCGTGGGCACGCTTCGGCTCGGCGCCCACCTCGACGACGTGCGCAACAAGAAGGAAGCGTTCGTCTACCCCGCCAGCATCCTCAGCCGCGGCGCCGTGCAGCGGAGGCTGCGGCCGTACTTCACGGTCGAGAACAACCTCTCGATTCGCTCGAGGCCCGTCGCCGCCGCTCGGCCCCGGCCGGCCTCTTCCGCCGCGGCCGCCGCGCGGCTGCCCGAGAGGGAGCGCCCCAAGGGCGTCGTCAAGCGGCGCGCGGAGGCCGTGCTGGCCGGGGCCGCGGAAAGGGTCGCAGCCCGGCTGATCGAGCGCCTGAGTCGCGCGGGCTCTGCCCGGCTGGTGCGGCGCCCGAAGCCGGGCCCCGGCGAGCGCCGGACGATCCACATCCTCCTCCTCAACGCCTACGGGATGGGCGGCACCATCCGCACCGTCATCAACCTGGTGGGCTACCTGGCGGACCACTTCGACGTCGAGCTGATCAGCGTCATGCGCCGCCGCCGGGGACCGCCGACCTTCGCGGTTCCGCCCGGAGTCCGTCTCACCGCGGTCGACGACCGCATCACGCCGCAACGCAACCGCTTCACCGCCTGGCTGCAGCGAGTGCTCAGCGCACGCCCCAGCGTGCTGGTGCACCCGGATGACCCCGGGCACGGAGCGTGCTCGCTCTGGTCAGACCTGATGCTGGCGCGGAAGATCCGGTCGCTGCGGTCGGGGGTCCTCGTCGCCACGCGACCGGCGCTCAATCTGATCGCCGCCCGGCTGGCCTCCCCGAGCGTCGTGACCATCGGCCAGGAGCACCTGAACTTCCACGCCCACCGGCCGGAGCTCGCCGAGGCGATCCGCCACGGGTACTCGAAGCTCGACGCGCTGGCGGTGCTCACCCACGACGACCTGCGGGACTACGGGGAGATGCTCTCGTCGGCGCCGACTCGGGTCGTTCGCATCACGAACGCGCTTCCGCCCGACCTGGAGGGCGGCCAGGCGCAGCTCGACAGCAAGATGGTGGTCGCGGGGGGCAGGCTGACCTGGCAGAAGGGCTTCGACCGCCTCGTCCTCGCCTTTGCGCCCGTCGCGCGCCGCCACCCGGAATGGAAGCTGCGCATCTACGGTGGAGGCAAGAAGCGAGGCCAGCTCCAGCGGCTGATCCTCGAGCACGACCTCTACAACAACGTCTTCCTGATGGGCCCCACCGACCGCCTCGGCGAGGAGCTCGCGAAGGGAGCCGTGTTCGCCCTGAGCTCTCGCTTCGAGGGCTTCGGGATGGTGCTCATCGAGGCGATGAGCAAGGGATTGCCGGTCGCGAGCTTCGACTGCCCGCGGGGCCCGAGTGAGATCGTCAGTCCGGGACGGGACGGCATCCTCGTCCCCGAGGGCGACATCGACGGCTTCTCCGAAGCGCTCCTCGAGCTCATCGAGGACGACGACAAGCGACGACGCTACGGCAGCGCCGCGCTCGAAAAGGCCAAGGCCTACGACATCGGGGTCATCGGGCGCCAGTGGGACGAGCTGTTCGAGGAGCTCGGTGCGGCCAACGTCACGGCGCGCACTGCAGGCTGAGAGGCCCCGACCGCAGGGGTATGCTGGCGCGGCGGGAGCCGTCCCTGCGCGCGGGCGGCGCGGTCCCGCGACGGCGTCGGCGACGAGGTGACTAGGAGGAGCGAGGACTTGGCGAGCAGGTCGAGCGAGGCAGCGGTGGGCCCGGCCGCCTCGGGCGCTCGGACAGGCGATCGTCGCACACCCGGAGCAGCCGAGGCGCATAGCTTCAAGTCTTCTGGAGAACAGTCACGTGGCGGCGGGCCAAGCGCGATCGTGCTCGCGACCGTGCCGGCCGAGGACGGCGGGCCTGCCGCGGCGCTCCCGTGGGAGGACTCCACGCTGCTGCGGCGTCTCCTGCGCCAGCTGGAGGATCTCGAGATCCTCCAGGTGAGCGTCCTCACGCGGCCGGGGTGGGAGCGTGTGCTCGAGCCTGCGGTCGCCGGTCTCGGCCCCGCCGTCCGGCTCCAGGCCTCGCCGGGCGTGAGCGAGGACCTGCGCACGGTGGCGGAGATAGCCCGCGACGGGACCGGCCCGATCGTCGTGGTCCACGGCGAGATCGTCACCCACCGCGAGGCGCTGGCCGGGCTCCTGGTGGGACCACGGATGGTCACGGGCGTCCTGTCACGGCACGGCGGCGTCCCTGCGCACCTGGCGCCCCGCACGCGCTCGACGAGCGGGCGGGTCATGAGCGCTTCGTCTCCCTACCACGCGACGGGACGGCCCAACACGTCGCTGCTGGGCGTCCTCAAGGTCGGCGAGCGCGACCGTCCGGCGCTGGTCGAGGTCGCGGAGCGGCTGGCGTCGCTCGTCGAGCCCCCGCTGCCGCCCGGTTGGGAAGAGGAGCTCGAGCGCAAGCTGAGCCGGTGGCGGACGTCACTGGCCGACGACGGCGCCGGCCACGGGTCCGCCGAGCGCAGGCGGGAACGGGACGGAGGGGGCGCGTTCACGGAGGCACGCGAGCTCGAGCAGGCCCCGGCGGGGGACGAGCTCGCGGAAGCGCCGGAGCCGGACGAGCCCGAGGACGCCACCGCCGACCTGGCCCTCTCCCCCGAGGGCGAGGCCGAGGCGACCCAGCGCCTCACGATCCTGCGCGAGGACGCCGTCTCGCTCCTGCTCGTGGGCCTGGTGCGCGCGGAGGTCCACGTCGCCAACAGCTTCCTGCGGGCGCTGTTCTGGTCGCGCCCGCAGTCGCGGGTGGCGGCGCAGGACACCGCCGATCAGATGGAGGGCTACGACGAGGACCGCGTGCTTCTCGACTCCGCGGTGAAGGCCAGCGACGGCTTCTTCACGACGTTCTTCGTCAGCCCCTACTCGCGCTACATCGCCCGCTGGGCCGCTCGCCGCGGCCTCACTCCCAATCAGGTGACGACGGTGTCGATGGCGATCGGCGTGCTCGCCGCGGCGGCGTTCGCCACGGGCAGCCGCCCCGGCCTCGTCGCGGGGGCCGTGCTGCTCCAGGCCGCCTTCACGGCGGACTGCGTCGACGGCCAGCTCGCTCGCTATACGCGGACCTTCTCGAAGTTCGGCGCCTGGCTCGACTCGATCTTCGACCGCGCCAAGGAGTACGTGGTGTTCGCCGGGCTAGCGATCGGGGCGAGCCGCGGGTTCGGCGAAGACGTCTGGGTGCTCGCGGTGGCGGCGATGTCCTTGCAGACCGCGCGTCACATGGCGGACTTCTCGTTCGGGGCGACCCGGCACGAGGCGATCGCGGCGCAGTGGCGGCCGCCGATCGAGGTGCCTGGCGACGGGGTGGCGCTGAGGCGCTCGGTGAGCGCCGCTCTGCCCACCTCGCCACCAGGCCTCGACGGCGACTCGGGTCCTGCGGCGGTGACGGCTCCGACCGGGCCGTCACCCTCCCCGCCGCTGCATGCGGAGCCGGCCGCCGACGTGCCGGCGAAGTCCGCGCCGCGCCTGGCCCGCCGCATCGTCACGGGGGTGGCGCGCCGGGCGATCGCGGTGTCGCGCGCCCTTGAGCGTCGGCCCTGGACACGCTGGTTCAAGAAGATCCTCGTGTTCCCGATCGGCGAGCGCTTCGCGGTCATCTCGGTGGCCGCCGCCGCCACGACGCCGCGGACGACGTTCATCATCGTGCTGCTCTGGGGCACCGTCGCGACGCTGTACACGCTCGTCGGCCGCTCGATCCGCTCGCTCTCCGCATGACCGCCGTGGCGGCGACGCGCAACGCGGCCTCGGGGCCGCGGAGTCGTCTCGATGCCTATCGAGACGACGGACCACTCGCGCGCGTGCTCGGGCGGGCGTTCGGCGCGCTCATACCCCTTCCGGCCGCCGCGCTCACGCTGCTGTCCGCGCTGCCGCTGACCGCGATGCTCGCGATCGGCGGTGACGATCTCCCGGAGGCGGCGCTCGGCGCTGCCGTGGCGTGGGGCGTGCTCGCCGGGAGCCTGGCGAGCGGCCGGCCCGACTCGGGGCGCTTCGCGTGGACCGTGCCCCCGATCCTACGGCTGGTCGAGTACGGCACGCTGCTCGCGTTCGCCCTCCTCGCGAGACCGCTGGCGGTTCCCTTCTGCTTCGCGCTCGCCGCGGCGCTCGCGTTCCACCACTACGACACCGTCTACCGGCTGCGCCACCAGGGCGTCGCCCCGCCGACGTGGCTGTCGCTCGCGAGCGGCGGCTGGGACGGGCGGATGGTGCTCGGCTACGTCCTCCTCCTCACGGGAGCGGTGAGCGCCGGGTTCCTCGTCGCGGCGATCGCCTTGGCCGTGGTCTATGTGGCCGAGAGCGCCGTCAGCTGGCTTCGATTCTCCCAGCCGCGGGGGCCGGCCGTGTACGAAGAGGAGGAGGACGAGGATGACTGAGTGCGCGGAACCGCGGCCGAGCGAGTCGGCCCGATGATCGGGATGGTGCTCGCGGCCGGCCCCGGCACGCGGCTGTCGCCGTTGACCGACGCACTCCCCAAGACGCTGCTCCCTGTCGACGGCGAGCGCCCCATCCTCGACATCACGCTCGCCAACCTCAAGCGGGTTGGGCTCGAGGAGGTCGTGGTGGTCACCGGCTTCGCGGCGGACGCGGTGCGGGAGCGGGTGCCGGCGCTCGAGCGCCGGCACGGCCTGCGTCTGGAGCTGATCTACAACGACAAGGCCGAGATCTGGAACAACGCCTACTCGTTGTGGTGCGCGCGCGAAGCCTTCGCGGAGGGCGTCCTGCTGGTGAACGGCGACACCGTGCACCCCGCCGTCGTCGAGGAGCGGGTGCTCGCCGCCCAGGGCCCGGAGGTGCTCCTTGCCGTCGACCGCGAGAAGCCCCTCGGCGAGGAGGAGATGAAGGTCCACCTGACGCCGGACGGCCAGCTCGAGCGGATCACCAAGCAGATGGATCCGCGCTCGGCGCACGGCGAGTACATCGGCATCACCGTGATCGAGCCGGCTGCGGCCGGGCCGGTGGCCGACGCGCTCGAGGTGACGTGGCGGCGAGACCCCTCGCTGTACTACGAGGACGGCTTCGGCGAGTACGCCGACCGCGGAGGGGAGGTGCGCGTCGCTGCGATCGGCACGGTCGAGTGGGTAGAGGTCGATGACCACGCCGACCTCGCACGCGCCCGGGAGATCGCATGCCGGTACTAGCGCGCATGGTCGGCGCGCCGCTGGTGATCGATATCCGCGCGGGCGCGGTCGCCGCGCTCGCGCCGCTGCTCGCCGACCGGCGGATCTCGAGCGGCGGGCACGTGGCGATCGCCGTCGGCCCCGGCCAGGGCGAGGAGATCGCCGCGACAGTGCGCCCGGCGCTCGAGAACTGCAGCATCTTCGGCGTCGCCGTCGGGAGCCTCGAGTCCGCGACGGATCTCGCCGGCCGCCTGCGGGGGGGCTTCTACGACGCGCTGGTCGGCATCGGCGGCGGGCGCACGCTCGACGTGGCCAAGTACGCGGCCAGCCTGACCGGGCTGCCGATGGTCGCGGTGGCGACCAACCTCGCCCACGACGGGATCGCCTCGCCCGTGTCGTCGCTCGAGCACGAGGCCAGCAAGGGATCCTACGGGGTGCAGATGCCGATCGCGGTCGTCGTCGACCTCGACTACGTGCGGCGCAGCCCGCCGGAGATGCGTCGCTCGGGGATCGGCGACGCGGTGAGCAACCTGTCGGCGATCGCCGACTGGCAGCTCGCCGAGCGGGAGCGCGGCGAGGTGGTCGACGGGCTCGCGGTGACGTTCGCCCGCACCGCCGCCGAGGCGGTGCTCAATCGCACCGACGGCATCGAGGACGATGCCTTCCTGACCGTCCTCGCCGACGCACTCGTGCTCTCCGGGCTGGCGATGGCGGTCGCCGGCAGCAGCCGGCCGTGCAGCGGCGGTGACCACGAGATCGTCCACGCCATCGACCATCTGTTCCCGGGCGCCGGCAATCACGGCGAGCTCGCCGGCATGGGCGCCCTGTTCGCGTCGCATCTGCGCGGCGAGGGCGATCTGAGTGCCTACCTCGACGCCTGCCTCACCCGCCACGGGCTGCCCCGTACACCCTCCGACCTCGGCCTCACCGAGGAGCAGTTCGCCCGGGCCGTGGTCCACGCGCCGGCTACCCGGCCGGACCGATTCACGATCGTCGAGCACCTCGGCCTCGACGAGCCCGCCGCCCGCCGGCGCGTGCGCGAGTATGTCGCCGCCTTCGATCGCTGAGCTGCGGGCGGTCTGCCAGCCCGAGTCGCTGCTCGGGCGCGTCGACGCCGAGCACTGGGCCGGACGGTTGTACATGCGCCGGCTGTCTCCGTACGTGACCCGGCTGCTGATCGCCACGCCGCTGACACCCAACGGGGTCACCTGGCTGATGATCGCGAGCGGCCTGCTCGCCGCCGTGTCGCTCACCTTCCCGGGCGTGCTCGGCGCGCTCGGCGCGTTCGTCCTCATCCAGTTTCAGCTCCTGTTCGACTGCTGCGACGGCGAGGTCGCGCGCTGGCGACGGCGGTTCTCTCCCACCGGCGTCTACCTCGACGGCATCGGCCACTACTCGACCGATGCCGCGCTGGCCGTCGCGCTCGGCGTGCGCGCCGACGGCGGCTGGAGCTCGATCGAGGGCTGGACGACGCTCGGGCTGCTCGTCGCGGTGCTCGTCCTGTTCCTGAAGTCCGAGAGCCACCTGGTCGAGGTCGCGCGGGCGCACTCGGGCAAGCCACCGCACGAAGCGTCGGCGGAGGCCTCCGCGCCGCGTTCCGGAGCCCTGCGTCGCATGCGCCGGGCGGCCCGGTTCCTACCGTTCTTTCGCGCGTTTCTCGCGGTCGAGGCGACGCTGCTCGCCCTCGCCGCGGCCCTGGTCGACTCGTTCGCGGGCGACCTCTCCGGCACCCGTGCCCTGCTGCTCGCGCTCGTCCCGCTCGCGCTGGTCACGGTCGGTGGCCACCTGATCGCGATTCTCGCCTCCAAGCGCCTCACGTGAGGCCCACCTACGGCTGCGTGGTGCTGACTCAGGGCCGCCGCCCCAAGCAGCTCGAGCTCGCGCTCGAGTCACTGTTGCGACAGCGCGGCGCGGACGTCGACATCGTGGTCGTCGGCAACGGCTGGGAGCCGACGGGGCTGCCGCCCGGCGTGCGCGGGCTCACCCTTTCCGAGAACCTCGGGGCGACCGCGGGGCGCAACGCGGGCTTGCCGCACGTCAGCGGAGAGATCGCCCTCTTCCTCGACGACGACGCGCGCCTCGCCGACGACGACGCGCTCGAGCGCATCGCGCGTGCCTTCTCGGCCCGCCCGCGGCTCGGCCTGCTCCAGCCCCGCGTCGAGGACCCCTCGGGCGCGCCGGCCCCGCGCCACTGGGTCCCCCGGGTGCGCGTCGGCGATCGGACGCGCAGCGGCCCGGTGACCGCCGTTTGGGAGGGCGCCGTCGCGGTCCGGCGGCGGGTGCTCGAGCAGGTGGGGGGGTGGCCGGAGGAGTTCTTCTACTTTCACGAGGGCATCGACCTCGCGTGGCGAGCGCTCGATGCCGGGTGGACGGTCTGGTACGCCGGTGACGTGCTCGCGCTGCACCCGGCCGATCCCGCGACGCGTCACGGCGGCCTGTTCCACTACCTCAGCGCCCGCAACCGCGTCTGGCTCGCCCGTCGGCACCTGCCGCTCGGGCTCGCGGCGGTGTACGTGACCGTCTGGTTCCTGCACACCGCCGTGCGCCTGCGATCGCTGCGCGACGGGCGACACGTCCTGCGAGGCTACGCCGACGGCCTGACCAAGCCGTATGGGACCCGGCGGCGGCTACGCTGGCGCACCGTACGGCGCATGACGCGGGCGGGGCGGCCTCCGGTCATCTGACCGCCGACCCGGAACCCGTGCGGTCACCGCCTGTGGAGACTCGAGCGCTCGAGTCTGGTCCCGCAGGTGCGCGAGCTGATCATCCCCCCGGTCGAAGCCCCCGAGCCCGCGACTACCCTCCCCCGCGATGGACCTGAAGCCGAAGACCCGTTCTGAGAGCCAGCACCAGACGCGAGCCCAGGCGCCTACGGGTGCCGGGGTGATCAAGGAGGCCCCCGCGCCTCCCAGCGCCCGCGACGATGGGTTCACCTCCGAGCGCCACGTCTACCGACCCCACCGCGCCGGGCTGCCGCCGATCCTCCCCTACGTGCGGGCGGTCTGGCGGCGGCGCCAGTTCACCTTCGAGCTGTCGCGGACCACCCTGCGCAGCTCCCAGTTCAACACGGTCTTCGGGCAGCTGTGGCTCGTGATCAACCCGCTGCTGCTGGCCTTCGTCTACTTCCTGCTCGTGGAGATCCTCAGCCGGCGCAGCGGTGGCGCGCCGTTCTTCGCGCACCTGATGGCCGGCCTGTTCGTGTTCTACTTCTTCGCCAGCTCGGTCAACCAGGGCGCCAAGTCGGTGGTGGGTGGAGGACGGCTGATCCTCAACACGGCCTTCCCCCGCACGCTGCTGCCGCTCTCGTCCGTGGTCACCGCGTTCATGCGCTTCCTTCCGACGCTCGCGATCTACGCCGTGATGCACGCGGTCGCGGGCCTGCCCGTGGGCCCGCACCTGCTCTGGGCGATCCCGATCTTCGCGATGATCGCGATCTTTGCCTCGGGGGTCGCGATGCTGTTCGCGGCGGCGCAGGTCTACTTCCGCGACCTCTCGAGCTTCCTGCCCTACGTCACGCGAATCTGGCTGTATGCCTCCCCGGTCCTCTACTACGCCGAGGAGGTCCCAGAGCGGTTCAGGCCGATACTCGCGCTCAACCCTCTCTACCCGCTGCTCGCGTCGTGGAGCGACGTGCTCAACCAGGGACAGCAGCCGAGCGTCGGCCTGCTGGCGTGGGGACTCGCCTGGGCGCTCGCGGCCTTCGTGGCCGGTGGCCTGTTCTTCATATCGAGGGAGCGAGAGTTTGCCGTCCGTCTCTGACGATCCGCGGGCCGAGGAGGGTGGCCCGAGCGGCCATGTGACCGAGGACGCCTCGATCAAGGTCGAGAACCTCTCGGTCACCTACCGCACCTCGTACGAGAAGGCCCCGACCCTCAAGAGCATGCTCGTGCGCAAGCGCCGCGGCGAGCGCACGGTCCGGGAGATCGAGGCGCTGCGAGAGGTGTCCTTCGAGGTGCCGCACGGCGCCGTGCTCGGCTTGGTGGGAGCGAATGGCGCGGGGAAGTCGACGCTCGTGCGCACGGTCGCCGGCATCCTCCCTCCGACCGAGGGCCGCGTCGAGGTGCACGGGCGAGTGAGCACGCTGCTCGCGCTCGGCGTCGGCTTCAACCGCAACCTCACCGGGCGCCAGAACGTGGTGCTCGGCGGGCTCGCGGCAGGCCTCAGCCGCGACGAGCTCGCCGAGAAGTACGACGAGATCGCGGGGTTCGCGGAGCTCGGGGAGTTCATGGACCTGCCGATGCGGACGTACTCCTCGGGGATGTACGGGCGGCTCGCGTTCTCGGTCGCCGTGCACATGGACCCCGACATCCTGCTCATCGACGAGGCGCTCTCGGTGGGCGATGCGCGCTTCAAGCGCAAGTCGTTCGAGAAGATGCGCGAGCTGTGCGCCGAGGCGCGGACGATCGTACTCGTCACCCACGCGCTCGGCAGCGTTCGCGAGCTCTGCAGCGAGGCGATCTGGCTGCACAAGGGCCGCCTCGCCATGTGCGACGAGCCCGCCAAGGTGGTCGAGGCCTACACGCGCTTCCTCGACGTGGGCGAGAGCGGGGAAGTGCTCGAGGACGTGTGAGCCTGCCGGCCGGTCCTACACGGCCGGAGGAGGGGGCCACCCGCGGCCCGGCGCGAGCTGGTCCGAGCATCCCCGCAGCCGGTAGATCTTGACCTCCGGGCCTGGGCGCTCGAACGCGGCGGAGTAGTAGAGCAGCGACTGGTTGAAGTCGAAAGGCACGCGCTCGGCGCCCGGCCGGTAGGGGAGCGCGCGGAAGACCAGATCGGACTCGCGCTCGAGCCGTCGGTAGTAGGCGAGGGCCTTGCGGTCGTTGGCGACCTCCGCCCGGCCGCGAATCGTGCTCATCGTCACGATCACGCAGTAGCCGGCCCGCCGGTAGCGATCGATCAATCGCGGCCCCAGAACCGTGATGTACTTACCGGCCGTGCGCAGCCGGAAGCCCCTCGAGAACCTCCCCCGGAAGTAGTTCGGCGGAACGGAAGGCTCGATTACGAGCCGCCCCCCGGGGGGAAGCCGGGCGTCCAGGAAGCCGCGCGCGATCTGTCGTGTGTCCTCTCGGGCGAGCACGCGCGCGGTTCGGAAGTCCGCCGCGAGCGGTTGGGCCAGCACTGCGGCCAGCAGCAGAGCGAGGACTCCGGCTCGCACCACGGGCCGCGTCGAGGACAGCCGGGCGAGGCGGGCCAGCGCGACGCCCGCGAGCAGGGCCAGGACCGGGTATGCGGGCAGCAACCAGCGCGCGAAGAACCGCTCCGCCCCCGCGAGATAGACGACGAAGAGCACCGGGAGCAGGGCGAGCAGCAGCGCTCGTACCGGGTCTCTGCGGATCTCCGACCACAGACCGCCTGCCGCCGCGAGGGCTGCTCCCACTCCGAGGCCCCACGTCAAGCTCCGGAGATAGAACGCGAGCCTGTTCTCCGGCGGCTGCCCGGCCTTGGCGGTGTTCGCGTCACCGCTCTGGTCGCGGACCTCGGCGAGCGCGTCCCCCAGGTCGACGAGAAAGAACGGCGTGGTGGCGAAGAAGACCACCGCCGCGGCTAGCCCCCCGAGCGCGGCGCCCGCGAACGCCGTACGGTCCCGGCGCGCTCGCAAGGCCGCCGCGACCAGAAACGGAACGACGAGGAGCCCCGCGGTGTACTTGAAGCCGACCGCGAGGCCGATCCCCGCCCCCGCCAGAAGGAAGTAGCGTCGCCGACCGTCCTCCCGGACCTTCACGATCCCGTAGATGGCCACGGAGACCGGCAGCAGCACTCCGGCGTCGGTCAGAGCAAGGCGTGAGTAGGCCACGGGGAGGAAGGCGAAGCAGAGGATCGCCGCCGCGGCGAGGCCCTCTGCCGTCCCCCAGAGCCGCCTCCCGATGGCATACAGCGAGACGACCGCCAGCATGCAGAGGGCCGTCGCGATCGACCGCCCTGTGAGGTACGCGACCGAGGGGTCCGCCCTGAGCTCCCCCAACGCCTCTTGGAGACCGAAAGGCCAAGCCTCCCCGTACCCGAACCGCAGAGCGAAGTGGATCAAGTACGTCAGAGCCGACGGGTTCTCGAAGTAGTGGGGATTCAGGTCCCCGCCGAGCATCCGGATGGCCCGGTTCGTGAAGTGGTACAGCTCGTCGTAGTTGTAGACGTACGGAAGCCCGTGGTCGATGCCGTACAGGCGGACGATAAGTCCCGCCGCCAAGATCAGGGCAAGGGCGAGCGACGCCGGCGAGAGCGCCGCCCGGAGGCGATCCCAGGCACGCCTGCCTAGACGACCACGCGCGCCGTCTCCTCGTCGCCGGTGCCGGGGTCTTGCCTGGGTCGTCACCCATACTCCCCGTTCACCCGTCGACGGTGATCCGTCCGCGCATTCCCCGTCCCCTGTGGTCGCCGACGGGGCAGAACCACCGGTACCTCCCCGGCTCGTCGAGGTCCAGGGCGAACTCGGTCGTGCCGCCGGGTGGGATCGGCTCGCTCTCCACCTCCTCCTTCGGACCCACGACGGTGAGGGCGTGCGCGACCGAGCCGACGTTGCGAACGCGGAAGCGCACTTCGCCGGGCCCGTCGAGTCGGGGGTTGCGAGGCTTGAGCTGGTAGTCGCTCAGGCGGACGGTCACGGTCGTTTCGCCCTCACCGCAGGCGACGGGCACGGCCGCCACCGCGAGGGCTGCGGCTCCGATCGTCAACCATCGCAATCTCATCCGGGCGCCCCTTCGGCGTCGAGTCTCTCTACGGTCGCGTGCCGGATCGCGCGCACGGCACCCCAAAGACGGCGGGTGGGCCGAAGTATGGCGCCCCGTCCGGCGTTCGCCGGGAACCGTCGGACGCGCTGGGACCACGGAAGCAGCCTTCTGACTGTGTCCGCGGCCGGCTCCCCTCTGAGGCGCACCGGTCGCCTGCGGCCGTGAAACCGACCATCTAGAGTGGACGCGTGGACTGGAAGCGGACGGTCAACGACACGCTGGCCCGAGCGACCGGCTACGAGCTGCGGAGGTCCTCGCCACGGGGCGGCGGCATCGGGGAGCTCCGACCCGGCGATCGGCTCGTGGCCGCGCCGGTCTTCATCCTGTGCACGCTGCGCTCGGGGTCCACCTTGCTTCGGGTGCTGCTGGACAGCCATTCGCAGATCCACGCTCCGCACGAGCTACACCTGCGCTACATCTCGGTGAATCTCGACAAGACGTGGTCCAGGCGCTCGATGAACGAGTTGGGCCTCGATGCCAGCGCACTCGAGTACCTGCTCTGGGACCGTCTGCTCCATCGCGAGCTGTCGGGAAGCGGCAAGCGCTTGATCGTCGACAAGACACCGAACAACGTGTTCATGGCCGATCGGATCCGGGAGTGCTGGCCTGATGCCCGCTTTGTCTTCCTGCTGCGTCACCCGGCCGCGATCGCGCGGTCCCGCCAGCAGCTGCTTGGCGCCGATCTCGACAACGACGAGAACGTGGACCTGATACGGCGATACTGCGAGGCCTTGGAGCACGCGCGCCAGACCTACGGTGGGTTGACCGTGCGCTACGAGGACCTCGCCGCCAACCCCCCCTCCGTGACGCAGGGAGTGTGTGAGTTCCTCGGCGTCCGAAGCGAGCCGCGAATGCTCGAGTACGGCAACTTCGACCACGGGCCCTACCGCTCCGGGCTCGGGGACCCCGCCGAGAAGATAAAGACGGGCCGAGTTCAACCACCAGAGCCGCCTCCCGAGCACCTTCCCGAGCCCCTGTTGAAGATGTGCGTGACGTGGGGCTACTCGCAGAGCCTGGCCGGCGCCGCCTCGGGCTGAGCGTACGGGCGTCAGTAGAGGTCGCCGAGGCGACCGGTTGCGCCCCTTAGGCCGTGGCCGTCCGCTCCTCTCGGATCTCGCGCAGGAGGTCGTCCCACAGGGGCCCGATGGCCTCCATCCGGTATCGGCGAGCAGTCTCGACCGCCGCGGCGGCGCAACGGCGGCGAAGCTCTGCGTCCTCGACCATCTCGAGCAGAGCGGTCGCGAGCGCCTCGGCGTCCCTGGGCGGAGCGAGTACCCCGTTGCGGTGGTCGTCGATGAGGTCGGCCGGACCCGTCGGGCAGTCGAAGCTCACGACCGCCATCCCCTTGCTCATCGCCTCGAGCAGCATCAACGGGAAGCCTTCGAATCGAGAGCTCAGCGCGAAGACCGACGCGCTCTCGAGCTCTGCCCCCATGTCGTCGGCGGGCGGGGCGAGCGTCACAACGTCGGCGAGGCCGTGGTCCTCGATCATGCCCTGTAGCCGTTTGCGCAGCTTGCCCCGGCCGCAGATCCGCAGTCGCCAGTCGGGATGCGCCGCGGCGACCTGTGCGAACGCCGGGATCAGGTAGTCGAAGCCCTTCTGGCTCACGAGCCTGCCCGCCGCTAGCACGGTCTTCGCCTCGAGGTCGGCCGTCCGGCCTCCCAGCTCGCGGACGCTGTTGGGGATGACCGCGAGGCGCGGGCGACCATCGAGAATCGCTTCGTACTCGCGCCTGGTTCCCTCCGTCAGCACGGTGAAGGCGTCGAGCTTGGGGTAGAGCCGCTCCATCGACTTCCGCAGCGATCGGGCGTGGTGGCGCAGGTGCATGTGCTCCTCGCCGATCGTGATCAGGCCGGGAGCGGCGACCTGGGCCGCGATCAGGTTCAGCCCCGGCCGCGTGGCGATCAGAAAGCCGGACCGACCCCGTAGCTTGCGCGCAAGCCTCACGTCGGTCCAGAGGCTGAACCATGGGGCCCAGCGCTCGGATGGATGGACCAGGACGCTCGGGCACATGCGCAGCAGCCGGCGGGTCAGTGCCGTCGGCGCGGGGCGGACGGCGTCGGGACGCTTGTCGTCGAGTGCGGTGACCTTGACCCCGGGCGGGAACGCCCCGAAGAACGGACGCTCGCGGCTGCGCATCACGCTGATGATCTCGACCTCATACCGTTCGGCCAGGTAGGCCGCGAGGTTCAGCGTCGTTCGGATCGTCCCGCCCATGCCCCAGGCGCTGAACAGGAGGATGGTCACGCGCCCGTCGGCGCCCGGCTCCTCTACCGAACTCAACCGGGCCGATGCGTAGCGCAGCAGCGGCCTTCGGACCGCGGCAGTCGCCGCTCGCCAAGCGCTCCGGCCCGCCCGCCGGGCCCGGTAGCGCAAGGACCGCCCCACCCACCCCGGCTGGCGTCCCTCGGCCGTCAGCTTCCTTCGAAGTCGACTCAGCAACGGCACAGAGCGCGGCGGTGCGAGCTCGGGTGAGGCGCCATCCTTGCGAAACATAGCGGCCCGGACCGGAGGGCCCCGAGACTCCTGCAGAGCCGGCTGCCCGGGATTGACGCAACGCGTCTCGGCCGGTACATCGGCCGACAGGGCCACCTTTGACGGGCGCTCGAACGGTCTGGACTGACGCCCTGCCCGGAGCGCGGTTCGCCCGGCGCCACCGCGCCGAGAGTGCGTCCGAGCCCGTCGTGGGCGGTTGGTAGCTTTGCGCGGTCATCGATCGCTCCACTCGCCTGCGCACGAGTCGGGTGTCGCGAGAAGGTACGTCGCGATCAGCAAGCTCCTCCAGACCCTCAGCGCTCATCGGTGGGCCACCGCACTCGCCGTCGTGGTCTTCGCCGCAGCGGTGGTCGTGGGCGGGCTGCTGTACCTCGAATCCAAGCAGTCGGAGCTCACGGTGGGCCCGGGCGCTGGGGGCCCGCCCGAGCCCGAGCAGCCCGAGTCGAAGCCGAGCACCTTCGTGTGGCCGACCTTCGGCTACGACCGCGCGCGCACCAGTCACGTGCCGAGTGAGCTCAAGCCGCCGTTCAAGCGGATCTGGAGGACGAAGCCGACCGGTGAACTGCTCGAGTTCCCGCCCTCGCTGGCGCGGGGACGGCTGTTCGTGGCCGAGAACAACGGCCGCGTGATCGCCCTGTCGGCGCGCACCGGCCGTAGGCTCTGGAAGCGGGACCTCGGGGCGCTGGCCGCGTCGACGCCGACCTACGACAAGGGACGCCTGTACGTGACGATCCTCTGCCTGAAAGCGTGCACGACCGCGATCGGAAGCACCGAGAGCGACGGCAGGGGCCGTGTCGCCGCGCTGGACGCGCGCACGGGCAAGATCCTATGGAAGCGCGATCTCCCGAGCCGCGCCGAGTCGACCCCGGTCGTCGTCCGGGGACGCCTCTACTTCGGCAGCGAGGACGGGACGGTCTACGCGCTCAGGACGCGCAATGGGAGGACCGACTGGACCTACCAGGCGGCCGACGACGTCAAGGCCTCCCTCGCCTACAAGGACGGCCGTCTCTACTTCGGCGACTACTCCGGCTCGGTCAACGCGCTGCGCGCTCGCGACGGAAAGCTCGTGTGGAGCCGCAGCAACGTCAGCCCCGAGAATTTCTACTCCGCCCCGGCGGTGGGCTTCGGGCGGATCTTTCTGTCGAGCACCGACGGAAAGGTCCACGCCCTGCGCATGAACGGCGACGTCGACTGGCGC